>Ga0335079_10004527_pt1 | contig 15985 bp, 9 predicted proteins | sample Lox_Sample_33_FD_206719 | JGI IMG/M metagenome (GOLD analysis project Ga0335079, IMG submission 206719) | Soil microbial communities from Loxahatchee National Wildlife Refuge, Florida, United States - Lox_Sample_3.3 | ecosystem: Environmental > Terrestrial > Soil > Wetlands | place: USA: Florida... | reverse complement strand
CTTTCTCCCTCTTGTGGCACTCGGGCCCCGGCTCATGCTCCTGATTGCCGCCGTTGCAGTGGCTCATCCCCGGACGGCCGGGGACCCCGGACCGATCGGGACGCTTGCGGGAAACGGATGGGTGCAGAAGACACTCGACCTCAGGATCGCCTGCCCGGGAGGAGGCACGATCCGGTCCTGGTTCATCCTGGCTCCCCCGAGAGCCCTCTGCACGATCAGCGTCGACGGCACGCGACGCTACCGGGGTCGCTTCGGGAACCTGTTCATGTCCCGGGCCAGCGTAATGTCGAGCGCCACGGGAAACGACGGGTTCACCAGCAGGTATTTTTCCGTCACGAACACGGCACTCGAGAACGGGGCCACGGCCGGCCACAACGCCTACTTTGACGTCCCGTTCTCCGATTCCGTGACCGTGCGGATCACGGGAGACACCGCGTGGGCGGCGTTCTACAATATTTTCTACGAGAGGGGGAGGCAGCCCCGGGGGAGATACAACGAGTTCTACGCGGCCACGGGGGACAGCCTCATCGCGGATTCAAACGTCAACGACACGCTGCTCGCGCTCCCCTCCTGCGGCAGGGGAGCCTACTGGTCGCTTTACTTCTGGATGCTCTCCGACAGCGTGACGGGTAACAACCGGGCATACGAGGAGAGGGATTTCTACTGCGTCGGGGACGGCAGGAACGTCCACCTCTCGACCGGCACGGAAGACTACTGCGGCTACTATTATAACTGGGAGAGCGCCGGCACACTCGGATCGCGGACGACGGACTTTCACGGGTCGCCCACGTTCGGACGGCGCAGGGACAACAGGTACCTCGACGCGTTCTACAGGATCCACGAGATCGACCGCATTCCCTTCGAGAACAGTTTCACGCTCTACTGGGAATCGTGGGGCGACTGGCCCGGCTATCCCCAGTCGCGGTTCTGTCATATCGGGTACGCCGTCATCTATTACCTCGAACGCCCGCTCCCCGGCCGGCGTGACGATTGATATCCCGCGAGGGAATTCGTACCATTCAGAAAGCCTCCCCCGACAGTGAGCTCCAACCGAGAGTCGATCGAAGCACAGGCGGTAGCCGCATTCACCAAACGCTTCGGAGCCGCGCCCTGCATCATCGCTTCCGCTCCCGGGCGCGTCAATCTGATCGGCGAACACGTCGACTACAATGACGGCCTTGTCCTCCCCGCCGCCATCGACCGGACCACGGCCGTCGCCGCCGGACCGCGGGAGGACGGCCTCCTGGTGCTGGTCACGGACGCGGGGCAGGAGGGCTCGTTTCACGCCGCGCGGCTCTACCCCTCCGAGCGGCGCGCGTGGACCGACTACATCACGGGGGTCGCCTACCTCCTCCAGGAGCGGGGGATGCCGGCCTGCGGGGCGAACCTCCTCGTCGCCAGCAACGTCCCCCGCGGAGCGGGACTCAGCTCGTCAGCCGCCCTTGAGCTGGCCGCGGCGTTCGCGCTGATGGCGCTCTTCGGCACGTCGATCCCCCCCGTCGACACGGCGCTCCTCTGCCAGCGGGCGGAGCACGAGTTCGCGGGAGTGAAATGCGGCATCATGGACCAGTTTGTCTCCTGTCTCGGGCGCGTGGGCCACGCCCTCCTCCTGGATTGCCGTACGCTCGCGTACGAGCACGTCCCGCTCCCCGCCGGAGCGGACCTGCTCGTGTGCGACTCCGGGGTCCGGCGCGCGCTCGGGTCATCGGAGTACAACCGGCGCCGCGAGGAATGCGCCCAGGGACTCCGCGACCTCACCCGGCGGCTCGGCCCTCTCGCGGCGCTGCGCGACGTGACGCCGGCGCAGTTCGCCGCACACAGCGACGCCCTCTCCCCGGTCGTTCGCCGGAGGTGCGCCCACGTCATCGGCGAGATCGCGCGCGTGGAGCGCTCCGCGGCGGCGCTGCGCGCGGGTAACCTCTCCGAATTCGGCAAGCTCATGTACGATTCTCACCTGAGCCTCCGGCGAGACTACGAAGTGAGCTGCCCGGAGCTGGACCACCTGGTCGATATCTGCGCGGAAGCGGAGGGCGTCTACGGCGCGCGCATGACAGGCGCGGGTTTCGGCGGGTGCGTCATCTGCCTCGTCCGGCGCGAGTGCGCCGACGGCGTCGCCAGGAGGATCAGCGCCGAATATCCGGCCAGGAGCGGGAAGAAGGCCTCGGTGTACGCCTGCACGACCGGCAACGGGGCGCAGTCGCGCCGCCTCTCATCCCAGCAATGACCACACAGGAGATCCGATGAAATACGCACTCACGATCATGCTGATCGCCGCCATGCTGGCCCTTTCCTGCGGGAGGAAGGCGGAACAGCCGGGCACCAGAACCATCGGGGTCGCGCTGCTCACCCGGGGGCACATTTTCTACAAGGACCTGGAGGAGGGATTCCGCGACCAAGCGAAGGCGGATCATTTCGAGCTGGTCATCACGTCCGCGGAATTCGATCTCGGCAAGCAGATCGGCCAGATCGAGGACTTCGTGGCGCGGAAGGTCGACGCAGTCATCGTCTGCCCGGTGGACTCAAAGGGCATCGGGCCGGGCGTCCGGAAGGCGAACGAGGCGGGCATCCCGGTGTTCACCGCGGATATCGCCGCGCAGGAGGGAACCGTCGTGAGCCACATTGCCTCCGACAACGTGGCGGGGGGACGGCTTGCCGGCGAATACATGGCAACGGCGCTGGGCGGCAGGGGGAGGATTGCCATCATCAATGACCCGGTCGCCACGTCCGTGCTTGACCGCGTGCAGGGATTCAGGGAGGCGATCGCGCGGCACCCGGGGCTCACCGTCGTCGCCGACGTGAACGGCGAGGCCGTGCGCGACAAGTCGCTCCAGGCCACGACCGACGTCCTGCAGGGGAATCCGCGCCTGGACGGCATCTTCGGCATCAACGACGCCAGCGCCCTCGGCGCGCTGGACGCCGTGCAACAGTTCAAGCGGACGGGAATCGTCATCGTCGGATACGACGCCACGGGCCCCGCGGCGGACGCCATCACGCGGGGGACCGCGCTGAAGGCCGACGTGATCCAGTACCCGAAGAAGATCGGCACGACGACGATCGACATGATCAGCGACTACTTCGCCGGGAAAAAGGTGCCCCCGGTCGTTCCCATCGAGGTCGGGATCGCGGATTCCGCCTTCTTCATCGCCAACCCGGCGCAATGACTCCGCTCCTCGCGCTCGCGGGCATCACGAAGCGCTACCCGGGGGTGACGGCGCTCAGCGGCGTGGATTTCACGCTGCAGGCCGGCGAGGTCAACTGCCTCGTGGGGGAGAACGGCGCGGGCAAGTCGACGCTGATTAAGGTGCTCTCGGGCGCGGTGGCGCGCGACGCCGGCACGATCAGCGTGGCGGGCGACGCGGTCCGGCTCGACTCGCCCGCAGACGCCCGGCGGCTGGGCATCGGCGTCATCTACCAGGACTTCAAGCTCGTTCCCGCCCTGTCGGTCGCCGAGAACATCCTCCTCGGCAGCGAGCCGGTGCGCCCCCGCACGCCGCTCATCGACCGGAGCGCGATGCAGGCCCAGGCGCGTGCCGCGCTCGAGAGGCTCGGTGAGGACATCGACACCGCCGTTCCCGTCGGGCGGCTCAGCGTCGCCCGGCAGCAGATGGTCGAGATCGCCCGGGCGCTCTCCCGTAACGTCCGCATCCTCGCCATGGACGAGCCCACGGCCCCGCTGACGGAGCGGGAGATCGAGGGGCTCTTCCGCGTGATCCGCTCGCTCAAGGAGCGGGGGGTCGGGATCATCTATATCTCCCACAGGCTCGAGGAGATCTTCGAGGTCGGCGACCGGGTCACCGTGCTCCGCGACGGTACGCTCGTCCACACCTGCGGGATACGGGAGATCGACCGGCGCGGGCTGATCCGCAGGATGGTCGGGCGTGAGCTGGAGAACGAATACCCCCGCGCGGAGCTTCAACGCGGCAGCGAGATCCTCCGCCTGGAGCATCTCAGCTCCGGGAAGGTCAGCGACGTCTCGCTGACGCTGTACCGGGGGGAGATTCTCGGCCTGGCCGGGCTCGTCGGGGCGGGGCGGTCGGAGCTTGCGCGCCTGGTGTTCGGTGCGGACCAGCGGACGGGGGGCCGGATCATCCTGGAAGGGAGGGAAATCGCTCCCCGTTCACCGTACGAGGCCATCCGGGAGGGAATCGGGCTGCTGACGGAGGACCGGAACAGGTACGGGCTGATCATGCAGATGTCGATCAGGGAGAACATCTCGCTGGCCAACCTCCGCGCGGTGCTCAGCGGGCCTTTCATCGACCGGAGGAAGGAGGAGACCGCCGCGCGCGCGCTTGCCGACGATCTCCGGATCAAGGCGCCGGGCACCGGGACGAACGTCGAGACGTTGAGCGGGGGCAACAGGCAGAAAGTGGTGCTGGCGCGCTGGCTCAACACCAACGCCCGCGTCCTGATCTTCGACGAGCCCACGGCGGGCATCGACGTCGGGGTCAAGTACGAGATCTACACGCTCATCAACCGGCTTGCGGCGCAGGGAATCGGGGTCATCGTCATCTCGTCGGACCTCCCCGAGCTGCTCGGCATCTGCCACCGCGTGGCGGTGATGTGCGAGGGGCGGCTCACCGGGGTGGCCGCCGGCGCGGAGGCGACACAGGAGACGGTAATGACCTACGCACACGGCAACCGCCCATGAACGCGCGGCGCCTGTCGGACCGGCTCACCGGGGAGTTCGGCATCGGGATCGCCTTCGTCCTGGAGTTCCTCCTCTTCGCCCTCCTCTCCCCATACTTCTTCACGCCGGACAACCTGCTGAACGTCACGCTCCAGGCGTCGATCACCGCCATCATCGCCGCGGGGATGACGTTCGTCATCCTCACCGGGGGGATCGACCTCTCCGTGGGCTCGCTGGTGGCGTTCGCCGGGATCGTCGCGACGTCCACGATCAAGGCGGGGCTCCCTCCCGCGGCCGGGATCATCGCCGGCCTGCTCGCCGGGTGGGCCGTGGGGGCGTTCTCCGGCGCCTTCGCGGGGTTCTTCATCACGAGATTCAACATCGCCCCCTTCATCGTCACGCTCGCCACGATGACGGTCTGGCGCGGCGCGGCGTTCGTGTGGACGGACGGCAGGCCCGTCTGGGAGCTCCCGGAGGCGTTCGCGTTTCTCGGGAGCGGCCGGCTGCTCGCCGTCCCCGTTCCCTCGATCATCATGGTCCTGACGTTCGTCGTCTCGCACGTCGTCCTCACCCGCACGCGGTTCGGCCGGCACGTCTACGCCGTCGGGGGCAACATCGAGGCGGCGCGGCTCGCGGGCATCCGTACCGGGCGCGTGCTCCGGCGGGTGTACGTCCTCTCCGGCTCGCTCGCGGCCCTGAGCGGGATACTCCTCGCCTCGCGCATGAACTCCGGCCAGCCGAACGCGGGAGTCGCCTACGAACTCGACGTGATCGCGGCTGTGGTGGTCGGGGGCACCAGCCTCTCGGGGGGGACGGGATCAATCATCGGCACGTTCATCGGCGCGATGCTCATCGCCGTGCTCAGGAACGGCCTGAACCTCCTCAACGTCAATTCCTACGTGCAGCAGGTCATCGTCGGCCTGGTCATTCTCCTGGCGGTGATGCTCGACCGGATACGGCGGCGGTAAGGCTCACGCGCAATTCATCAACACTGAAAGGCGGCGGCAATGAAGATTCTCTTCGCTCTGACGCTCCTGGCGCTCATGCCGGCGGCGCTCGCGGCCCAGTCGAACGTGGACCGGCTGGTCGCCCGGATCGATGCCGCGAGCAACGGGGCCATCGACGGATGGAAATACAGCACGGACTTCTCGCAGGACCCGACGCGCGCCGGGTTCGACGATTCGCGATGGGCCCCCATCGGGATCGACCAGCACCTGATGATCGACTCCTGCTGGATCAGGAAGGAAGTCACGCTGCCCGAGCGCCTGGTGGGGATGCCAACATCGGGCACCATCCGTTTCCTGGTGACCGTCGACGATTACGGGTGGCTCTACGTCAACGGGGAGAACCGGGGCATGTTTCCCTGGGACGGCGAGTTCGAGCTGACGAGGAACGCCCGCCCCGGGGAGAAGTTCGTCCTGGCGATCAGGGCGATCAATACGGGGGGACCCCTGAGGCTCCTCCGCGCGCGCATCGTGCCGGGGAGCGAGAACCCCCTGGCCGCCACGGTCGACGATTTCTCGCTCGGCCTGCGCGTGGCCCAGAAGCTCCTCAGCTTCGACACGTACCAGACAAACTCCCGACGGAAAGTCGACCCGGGCACCGACAGGTCGCACATGGACCGGCAGGAGAAAGTCCGGCTGAACGCGCTCCTCGAGGAGACGGCCGCCGCGGTTGACGTCGACGCCCTGGTGCAGGGCTCCGTGGACCGTTTCCGGATGTCGCTCGCCTCCGCACGTTCGCGGCTGGCCCCCGTGGCGCAATACGTCAAACGCTTCACGCTCTACCTCGACGCCAACGCGCACATCGACGCCGCGTGGCTCTGGCGGTCGAAGGAAACAATCATGGTCTGCAGGAACACGTTTTCCTCCGTGATGAACATGATGGCCGCCCGGCCCGACTTTACGTACACGCAGAGCTCGGCGGCGTACTATGACTGGATGGCCAGGCTCTACCCCGACCTGTTTCGCCAGATCCGCGGCCGCGTGAAGGACGGGCGCTGGGAAGTCATCGGCGGCATGTGGGTGGAACCCGACTGCAACCTCCCCTCCGGGGAATCCTGGTCGCGCCAGCTCCTGTACGCCAAGAAGTACTTCCGGGACAGCCTGGGGGTGGACGTGACGATCGGGTGGAACCCCGACTCGTTCGGGTACAACCTGAACATGCCCGCCCTGTATACGAACGCGGGGATCAACGCCTTCATCACGCAGAAGATCGGCTGGAACGAAACCAACGTGTTTCCGTACCGGACGTTCTGGTGGGAATCCCCCGACGGCTCGAAGATCCTCAGCTATTTCCCGTTCGACTACGTGAACACGATCGACGACCCGTTCCAGCTCGCGGATTGGATGCGGCAGTTCGAGGCCAACACCGGGTTCACCAAAATGCTGATCCTCTTCGGCGTCGGCGACCACGGCGGCGGGCCTTCGCTGGCGATGCTGGACCGGATCGACCACCTCAGGACGCTCGACCTCTTCCCCACGATCGAAGAAGGGACCGCCGGCCGCTACCTCGACTGGCTCCGCTCGAACGACCTGAGCAGCCTCCCGGTCTGGAAGAACGAGCTGTACCTGGAGTTCCACCAGGGGACGTTCACGACGCAGGCGGCCATGAAGAAGTTCAACCGCACGAACGAGGCGCTCCTGACAAACGCGGAGAAGATGTCCTCCTTCGCCACGCTCGCGGGCCGTCCCTACGACGGCGCGGCGCTCCAGGACGCGTGGCGCAACGTGATGTTCAACCAGTTCCACGACATCCTCCCCGGCTCCGGGATCCGCGAAGTGTACATCGACGCGACGGCAACGCACCGCGAAGCGCAGGAGATCGGGCGCCACGAGCTGCGGGGCGCGCTCGACAGGATCGAGGCCGGAATGAACACCTCCTCATTCAGGCACGGGATACCCTTCACGGTCTACAACACGCTCTCGTGGACGCGGACAGACCTCGCCACGCTGAAGCTGCCGGAGGGGGACGTGAAGGCATACGCCGTCTACGACGCGGCCGGGCATGAGGTCACGTCGCAGACGGTACAGGCGTCGCGGTTCGAGCGGGAGATCCTCTTTATCGCCAGGGACGTGCCGCCGTTCGGCTACACGACGTACGAGCTGCGGGCACGGGAAGCCGCGCATCCGGCGGGACCCGAGGTCTCGACGCGCGGCCTGGAGAACGCGCTCTTCCGCGTGACGATCGATACGGCCACCGGGTGGGTCAGCGGCATCACGGACAAGCGCACCGGCAGGGAGATCCTCTCCGGGGAAGGGAACCGGCTCCAGCTCCTGGAAGACCTGCCGAAGGAGTGGGATGCATGGAACATCGGGCTGACGGGGAAGGAATTTCCCAGCACGTTCCGCGGCGCGGAAGTCGTCGAGCAGGGTCCCGTGCGGGCGATCGTGCGGCTCCGCCGCGACTACCTGAAGCCCGGCGTGAAAAAAGATTTCCCGACGGAGGATTTCCCCTCGTCGTTCTTCACGCAGGACATCGTCCTCTACAGCGGGCTTGACAGGATCGACTTCGCCCTCGACGCCGACTGGTGGGAGGATCACACGATGCTCAAGCTGGCATTCCCGCTGGCGTTCACCGACACGGCGGCCACATACGAGGCCCCCTACGGGACGATCCGTCGGTCCACGCTGATGCGCAACAGCATCGAACGGGCCCAGGTGGAAGTGCCCGCCGCCCGCTGGGCGGACGTCTCGACGGATGAGGAAGGCGTGTCGCTCATCAACAGCGCAAAGTACGGCTACGACATCAAGGGGAGCACGATGCGGCTCTCCCTCCTGCGCTCCCCGAAATGGCCGGACCCGACTGCCGACAGGGGGAAGCACGAGATCACGTATGCGCTCTACCCGCATGCAGGGAGGTGGCAATCGTCCGCAACCGTGCACAGGGGATACGAATTCAACACGCCGCTGCTCACCGTGATGGCCTCGCCTCACAGGGGAACCCTTCCCGCTTCCCGCTCGTTCCTTTCCATTGCACCCGCCAACCTCATCCTGACGTCTGTCAAGAAGGCAGAGGGAGGGGATGCGTGGGTGCTGCAGTGGTACGACGTTCTGGGGGAATCGTCGACCGCCGTCGTGACGCTCCCCTTCCATCCGTCGAAGGCGGTGCTGTCGAACATCATGGAAGACGACAGCTCTCCGCTCGATGTGCAGGGAGAGACGCTGCGCGTCCCCACGATTGCCCACGGCATCGTCACGGTCAAGGTCTATCCGTGAAACGACGGCACCAGCGGGAGGGGGCATGGCGCGAGGGCGGGACATCCTGAGGCTGCTGCAGAGAACGGACAAGCACACGCTCGGCGGGGGCAACCGGCTCATCTGGGCTCCGCCGGTCCCCCTGTTCACCGCATCGGCGGGCCTCTGGGACGAGGCCCACTATCTCGCGTACCCGGTGCGACCCCTCTTCACCTGGACGCTGCTGGACGGAGAAGGACGCGGGGTCCTTCTCCGCCCCGGCGTCCGCCGCTGGGATCCTTCGGCGTTCTCCCGGACATATGCCGGTGAATGTGCGGGGCGAAAACTCACGGTCAGGGAGACGCTCTGCATCCTCCCTTCCGACGTCGCCTGCTGCGAGCTTGCGCTGGCGTTCCACGGCAGGGGGAAGGCGACGCTTCATCTCGTGGCCTGGACCGCGGTGGAGGAGGCCTCCGGGGAGGCGGACGCCGCATTCCACGCCGACGCGATCCGGTTCACGCGGAAGATCGGAGCCGCGGAGTCTCCCCCGCTGACGATCGGCGCAGCCTTCGGCCTCGCGGGCAAGCCGCACTCGTATGCCCTGGCGCGCGCCGGGGACCCGCTCCCTCCCCCCTCCTGGACGCTCACGCCGCTGGCCGACAAGTTCGTGCAGGGACGGTTGTCCGGCACCGTGCCTCCGCCCGGCGGCCCGGCGGGGGGGACCCTCTTCATGGCCCTCCACAGGGAACTCGAAGTCCGGTCCGGCGAGGTTGCGCGCGAAACGCTCGGCCTTGCGCTCGGTGCGCAGGCGGAGAAGGATCTCCGCGAAGCGTTCAGGGGGGAGGGGCCGTGTGCGGCGAGCGCCGCGCACTGGAGGAATCAGTTCGAGGGAATCCCCCGCTTCGCCTGCTCCGACGAGCACATAGAGCGTTATTACTGGTATCGCTGGTACGGGCTCGGACTGAACACCATCGAGTCGGGAGGCCTGACCGGCGTCCGCCCCCTCCTCTGCGAGGGCCCCGGGGAGCGAAGGGCCCCGTTCGCTGCAAGCGCCCCGTACCGCATGCTGGAGAACCGCTGGCGGCACGACCCGGCGCCGGCGAGAGCCTCGTTGCTCGGATTCCTCGAACGCCAGCGCGAAGACGGCGCGCTGCCGGGCGCCATCGGGCCCGCGCCGCCGGCCGGGGAAGGGTTCACACACGCCGACTGGGGGAGCGCACTTCTCCAGCTTGATGCCGTCCATCACTCCGGGCAGTTTCTCCGGCAGGTTCACGCCGGGCTCGCACGCTACGCGAAATACCTGGACGGCGCGCGTGACCCGGAAGGCTCGGGATTGTACGACGTGTTCAACGACGCCGAAACGGGCATGGAGTACATGCACCGCTACACCGCGGTGAGGGAGGACGCCGATACGCACCACGGCGGAAGGGTCTTCCGCCTCAAGGGCGTCGACGCCACGGTGTACGTCTACGCGCTCAAGCGCGCGCTTGCACTCTTCACGCGCGACCTGGGGAAACCGGGGGAGGCCGAGATCCTGGAAATCGAGGCCGACAAGATCCGCAATGCGGTCCGCTCCCGCATGTGGAACCAGGCGGAAGAGATGTTCTTCGACGTCGACGCCGGCACGTCCGCCCAGACGATGGTGAAGGCGGTTTCCTGTTTCCTCCCCTACTGCACGGACATCGTTTCGGCGGAACACCTCGGGGGCCTCCGCCGACACCTCTTCAACACGCGCGAATTCTGGACCCCCCGCCCCGTCCCCTCGACGCCGGCTGACGACGAGACGTTCTGCGCGGAACCGGAGTGGAAGGGAAGGCGGGTGGCGCGCCCGTGGAACGGGAGGGTCTGGCCCCCGGCCAACAGCCAGGTGGCGGAGGCCATCGCACGCTCGGCGATCGTCTCCGGCGACGCGGACCTCAGGCAGAAAGCCGCGGAATTCATCCGCACGTTCATCCGGATGATGTTCTTTGACGGCGACGCCGGCCGCCCCAATTCGTTCGAACACTACCACCCGTCAAGCGGCACGCCAAGCCTCTACCGCGGGATCGACGACTGCCAGCACTCATCAGTCGTGGACCTGATTATCCGGTACGTCTGCGGCATCAGGCCGGCGCGCGACGCCCTCGTCGTCGACCCGTTTCCCTTCGGTCTCGTCAGCGCGTCGATTGACGGTGTCATGGTCTGCGGACGCCGGGTGAAGGTGGAAATCGCGAGGAAGAGGTTCACGGCATGGATCGACGGGAAAGAGGCGGGATCCGGCACCCTGGGCAGTGCGATGGCGTTCCCGCTCGTCTGAACCCGCGGAGGGGCCGGGAAGAAGGGCCCGCCAGATTCCGGTTGACCTGCGTGCAGTTGTTGATTACATTGGGGGGTCTTTCCCCGGACCCTCCGGGGGCTCGTCCGCCCACTCACGCGAAGGCTCATGCGCGCCCCGTTTCCTTCCGACGTCCTATCGAGAGCCCGGGAGCTGTTCCCCCACCTGCGACAGGGAAAACTCTATCTCAACCACGCCGGCACAAGCCCTCTCTCCACACGGGTCGTCGCTGCCATGACGTCGTACCTCCGCAGGCGCTCCGAAGGCGCGCTGGACACATACCAGGAGGACGTCGCCATGGTCTCCTCCTGCCGCGCCGCGATCGCCCGGCTGATCAGGGCCGAATCCGCCGAGAGGATCTCATTCCACGGGAGCACGTCCGATGCGATCAACGTGATCGCCTCCGGCATCCCCTGGAAGACCGGGGACAGGATCCTCGTGGGGGATTCGGAGTTTCCCGCGAACATCTACCCCTACCTCAACCTCAAGCCGCTCGGCGTCGAGGTCGATTTCATTGAAGCCCCCGACGGCCGCCTGACCGCGGACCTCGTCGCCTCGCGCATGGGGCAGCATACGCGCCTGCTCGCGCTCAGCGCGGTCCAGTATCTCTCAGGGTACAGGGAGGACCTCCGCTCCATCGGCATCATGTGCCGGAACAACAGCACCATCCTCGCGGTTGACGGAATACAGGCCGCCGGCGCAATCCGTCTCGACGTCCAGAAGATGTACATCGACGCCCTGTCGGCGGGATCCCAGAAATGGCAGATGGGCCCCCACGGTACGGGGTTCCTGTACCTGACGGACGATCTCCAGGCGCGGATCCGCCAGAGGAACCTGGGGTGGCTCTCCGTGGAGAATCCGTGGGACTTCCACAACTTCTCGCAGCCGCTTGCCTCCTCCGCCCGCCGGTACGAAGGGGGAAGCCTGAACATGCCGGGGCTCTGGGGACTCCAGGAGGCCATCGCAACGCTCATCGAGTTCGGCCCGGACGGGATCGAATCGCACATCCTGGCCGTCACATCGCGCCTCATGGAGCGCCTGTCGCGCATAGACGGCCTCGAGCTCTTTTCTCCCGTGGCCGACGAGGAGAGGGGGGGAATCGTCACGGTATCGCTCGCTCCCCCGCTCGATGCGCGCGCGGTGTTCGGGGCGCTGCAGGAACGGGGCGCGACAATTGCGCTGCGGGACGGCATGCTCCGCTACTCCCCCCACTTCTACAATACGATCGGGGAGATGGATGAGGTCGCGGAGATGACGGAGGAGGCGGTGCGATCGTCACGCCGCTGAGCGGCGTGACGCGAAGAACGCGCTTCGTCGCTTTTCCTGAAAGAACCTATGGCTGACCTGAAGCGCGAGCTGTCGCGGTTCGACATGACGATGATCGCCATCGGCTCGACGATCGGCTCCGGCATCTTTCTCACCCCCGCGCTCATCGCACACGCCCTCCCCTCTCCCTCCTGGATCGTCGGCATATGGATCGTGGGCGGGGTCATGGCCCTCACCGGCGCGCTCACGTTCGCGGAACTGGGGGGCATGATGCCGGGCGCCGGGGGAGTGTACGTCTACCTCAACGAGGCGTACGGACCCCTGGCGGGTTTCCTCTACGGGTGGGCGTATTTCCTCGTCTGCAACACCGGCGGCATCGCGGCGCTGAGCCTGGCTTTTGCGACGTACCTCGGACACTTCATGACGCTCTCCCCGGGAGGGATCCGCCTGGCGGCCATCGCAGGGTTGCTCGTGGTGACAGTGATCAATATCCGGGGGGTCAAGATCGGCGGGGTATTCTCCGACGTCTTCACGATCATGAAGCTCGCGGGCATCGCGTTCCTGATCGTGGCCGGCATCGGGTGGGGGACCAACCGCAGTTTCGACTTCTCCACCCCCCTCGATCTCCACGGATCGACGCTCGGCGGAGCACTCGCCACGGCGATGGTCGGCGCGCTCTGGTCATACGGGGGCTGGCAGCACGCCTCCTACGCAGCCGGGGAGGCGCGCGACCCGCGGCGCACGATTCCGTTCGCCATGGTCGCGGGGGCGACAGTCGTCGTCGTGGTATACGTCCTGACGAATCTCTCCTACATGCTGACGCTCCCGGTGGACGCAATCGGCTCCTCCGGGAGACTCGCCTCAGACGCCATGGAGAGGATCATGGGGCCGGCCGGGGCAGGCGTGATCGCGGCCGCGATTTTCATCTCCACGTTCGGGACGACGGGCATCTACACGCTGACGGCGCCCCGCATTTACTTCGCCATGGCGCGTGACGGCCTCTTTTTCCAGCGCGTCGCAGCGGTCCACCCCCGGTACCACACCCCCGCGCTTGCCATCGCCGTCCAGACCATCTGGGCCGTGACACTCATCCTCTTCTGGGGAACGTTCGAGTCGCTCATCTCGTACGTGGTCTTCACCGATTGGATCTTCTTCGCGCTCGCCGCCGCCGGCGTGTTCATCCTGCGGGCGCGGCGACCCGAGGCCGAGCGGCCGTACCGGACGCTCGGCTACCCGGTCACGCCGCTGGTGTTCGTGGCGATCTCGGTCTGGTTTGTGGGGAATACGCTGGTAAACAGGCCGGGGGAGGCCCTGGCAGGGCTTGGATTTCTCGCCGCGGGAGTGCCCGTGTTTCTCTACTGGAGGAAACGAAAGGGAGCCCGGCGGGGCGACTCAGAAGAGCAGGTGATAGAGGAGCCTGAGACCCGCCAGGGGGGAGCTGACGGAGGTTCCGGTCCTGCCCGGCTGTGAACGCCGGAACGAGGCGGCCTCCTGCAGAAGCAGTTCGAAGTTCGCGATCATCGTCGGGAGGGAAAAGACGTTTTCCACTTTCCTGGCGCCCGCCTTGCCCATCTCGTTACGGAGGCGGCGGTTGTCGACCAGCGTCACCATCGCGTCGGCCAGGCGTTCGGGAGAGCGGGGGGGGACGAGGAGGCCCGTGCGGTGATTGTCCACGATTTCGGGGAGGCTGCTCACGTGAGACGCGACGACGGCCTTTCCTGCGGCCATCGCCTCCACGGCGGCATAGCCGAAACCCTCCCAGTTGGAAGGGAGCACCAGGAAGTCGATGCCGCGGAGGAATGCCGGGATGTCCTGCACGAACCCGGCGAGATAGGCGTGGCCTGACAGGTTCCGACTCCTGAGGAACTCCGTCACGTAGTTCCTCAGGTTCCCTTCACCCGCAAGGACCAGCTTTGCGTGTTTGTGGCGGGCGACGAGTATCGACATGGCTTCGAGAAGCGTTTCGAGGCCTTTCTGTTCATCAAGGCGGCCGACGAACCCGATCAGGCTCTCGCTCCCGGCGACGTGGTACTCCTGCCGCAGATGCCCGTTGGTGGCGTGGCGGAACCGTTCGGTATCGACCCCCTTCCACACGACATGGATCTTCGAGCCGTCAAGCCACGGGGCGCTGATGAGGAGCGTGTTCTTCGTCGCGTAGGAATTCGCGATGACCAGGGAAGCCACTTTCCCGTAAAAGACCTTGTTGAGAAACGTGTCCTTAATGGGAAAATCAACCTCCCGGCTGACTACGACCGGGACGCCTGCGAGAAGCGATGCCAACCCGCCGAGGCGCAGCTCCTTTTCAGTATGCACGCACACGACGTCGATCGACCGCCGGATTATCAGGCGAAGGATGTTCGCGATGGTGAATGGATCGATGTCCCCCCCGAACCGCACGGGAACGACTTCAGAACCCGTTTCCCGCATTCGCCGGTGAAGGGCTGATTCCGGCCGGCACACGACGGTGACCGAGTGCCCGCGGGCCCTGAGTGAGTCCACGATCTGCGTGAGGGATACCTCTCCTCCACCCCAGGTTCTGCAGGTGTTCAGGAAGAGTACGTTCATGGGGGTCCGCTTGTTCTTCACCTTCGTCAGGCTCTAATGTAACAACTTTTCTTGAATGAAGGCTGTTCCAATTTAGACCCCGTTTGAGGAGATTTGTTTAACCTGATGAATGTCAGGTTTTTGTCTGGAATTCCGGGGAGGAGCGACCGCTCCTCCCGTGCGGAACGGTTCCCGGCATGTTTTCGTTGAAAACGCTGCGCAATGGCCATGAGTGCTTCACGTCCCCCCCGCCGCCTCCTGCTTCTCCTCATCCCGATCGCCCTCTGTGCGGCCAGGAGTCCCGGGGAGGCTCAAAGCGAAGAGAGAGTCACGCTCAGCGGCACGGTCAGGAACGCCGAGAACGGGGAGGTCCTGATCGGGGCCTACGTCGTTGTCACGGACCTGAAGGGGGTGGGAGCCTCCACGAATGCGTACGGGTTCTATTCGCTCACGGTACCGCCCGGCCGGTATGTGCTCCAGGTACAATACCTGGGATTTAAGATGCTGGCGGATACGGTCATGCTCCGGGCCGACAGGTCGCTCTCCTTTTCGCTCACGCCCCAGCCGATCAGCGTCTCCGAGGTGGTCGTCTCCGGCGAGCGGTCGGACCGGAATGTGACGTCCACCGTCATGAGCGCGAACAGGCTCGAGATGAAAGAGGTCCGGTCAATCCCCGTCCTCCTGGGCGAGCGGGACATCCTGAAGACCATTCAGCTCCTCCCCGGCGTGGCCTCGGCAGGCGAGGGAAATACCGGCTACTACGCACGGGGGGGAGGGCTGGACCAGAACCTGATTCTCCTGGATGAAGCCCCGATTTATAACCCGTCGCACGCGCTGGGATATCTTTCGGTGTTCAACGCCGACGCCATCAAGGACGTGACGCTGATGACCGGGGGGATCCCCGCCGAGTACGGGGGGCGGCTCTCGTCCGTGCTGGACATCCGGACGAACGACGGGAACATGAAGGAGTTCGACGCGCTGGGGGGGATCGGGCTGCTGGCGGCCCGGCTCACGCTCCAGGGCCCGATCGTCCGCAATGAAGGGTCCTTCATCGTTTCC
>Ga0335079_10004526_pt1 | contig 15986 bp, 13 predicted proteins | sample Lox_Sample_33_FD_206719 | JGI IMG/M metagenome (GOLD analysis project Ga0335079, IMG submission 206719) | Soil microbial communities from Loxahatchee National Wildlife Refuge, Florida, United States - Lox_Sample_3.3 | ecosystem: Environmental > Terrestrial > Soil > Wetlands | place: USA... | reverse complement strand
GGCGGACATCGCGGTGCTGCGGGTGGAGAGGGGCGACTTCGGATTTACCGACATGTACGGCGCGCGGCTGAAGGGGCGGGAGAAGCTGACCTGCGAGCTGACGCTGCGCGCGGGCAAGGTGGTGTACGACTTGAACGGGATCACGCGGCCGGATTGGACCACGCTGCCGGCGAAATACACGCAGACGGGCGACCCGGCGTGGGACGCGGTGACGCCGGCGCGGAGGAGGTAGAGGCGCGCGGCGGACCGGCTCAAGCCGGTCCCACAGCACTTGTTACCCGGGGATCGAGTAGCGCTTCATCTTGTTGATCAGGCCCTGGCGGCTGAGACCCAGACGCCTGGCGGCCTGCTGCTGATTGCTCTTGGTGGTGGCCAGCGCTTCGGCGATCATGCGGCGTTCCAGGTCGGCCACGGCTTTCTTCAGCGTGGTCACGGCGGATGGCTGGAGCGCGGGGAGCGGCGGGTCGGGCGCGGGCGCGCTTTCCCACAGATCCTCTTCCGCGATCACGCGGCCGCGCGCGCAGGCGGCCAGGCGCATCACCTCGTTGCGAAGCTGGCGCACATTGCCGGGCCAGGGGGACTGCATCAGGCGGCGCAAGACGCCGGGAGCAAATTCCAGGGACTCGCGGCGGGTCTCGCGGCAGTACTCGTTGAGGAAGTGGTTGGCCAGAAGCGGGATTTCTTCGCGGATTTCCCGCAAAGGCGGCATGTGAATGTGGAGCACCTTGATGCGATAGTAGAGATCCTCGCGGAAGGCGCCGCGGGCGATCTCGGCCTCCAGGTCTTTGTTGGTGGCCGCGAGTAATCGCACGTCGACGGGAATCGGGGTGCGGCCGCCGACGCGCTCGACGATGCGCTCCTGGAGGACGCGAAGGATCTTGGCCTGGGCCGTCAGGCTGAGGTCGCCGATCTCGTCCAGGAAGAGCGTGCCGCCGTCGGCCTTCTGAAAGTGACCGAGCCGCTGCTCGACTCCCGTGGCCACGCCCTTTTCGATGCCGAAGAGCTCGCTCTCCACCAGGGTCTCCGGGAGCGCGGCACAGTTGAGCGCCACGAAGGGTTTCCGCGCGCGGGGGCTGGTGTAGTGGATGGCCTTGGCGGCGAGCTCCTTGCCGGTGCCGCTCTCGCCGGTGATGAGCACGTTGACCACGCTGTCGCGGATGCGTTCGATGAGCCGGACCACGTGCTGGACCTTCTGGCCGGTGCCGATGATTCCGTGGACGGCGTAGCGGCTTTCGACCTCGCGGAGGAGGTGGGCGTTCTGCTGCTCGAGCTGATCGTGATTGCGGCGCAGCTCGCCGATGAGCTGGGCGGTTTCGATGGCGTTGGCCGCATGCGAAGCGAGGGCCAGGAGCGAGACTTCGTCGCGGGCGGTGAACACGCCGGTCCGCTTGTTGAGCACTTCGAAGGCGCCGACGATGGCGCCATCCTGGTTGCGCATGGGCACGGCGAGCACGTTGCGGGTGCGGTAGCCGGTGCGGCCGTCGATGGCGGTGTAGAAGCGCGGATCGCTGTAGGCGTCCTTGACGTTGATGACGTTGCCGGTGAGCACGGCGCTGCCCGCGATGCCGCGATTGACGTCGAAGCGTAGGATCTCCTCCGAGCCGAGCGCAACTTTGGACCACAGCTCGCGGCGGGCGCTATCGAGCACGAAGATGCTGGCGCGGTCGCAATCGAGCAGGCTGGTGGCTTCGCGAGCGATGAGATCGAGCAGGGCTCCGAGGTCGTGCTCCGAGTTGATTTTCTGGCAGATCGCCAGGATGGCGGCAAGCCGCTCGTTCAACTCGGATTGGGGGACGGAGGCCACTTGCACCTCAGTGTATTACGGAAGCCCGCGTAGTGTCCATGAAGTTGACACACGGCAAAACCGGTTTACCGGGTGTATGGCGCGTGTACAGCCGGATGTCCGAAAAGGGATTGAGATCGAAAGCACATAGGCTGGACCGGCCAATGGCATCGCCGTTGCAAGGGAGAGGGCGCGGCAGGCAACGATCGGAGGCCAGATTCGAACGCTGTTCAGCGGATCGTCAGAATCTGTCCACGGGGCTTGCCGCATCTTGCCGAGTGAACCTGCAAACGGAGGATGGCAACGGGCCATACAACATCCTCTGAGACCTGCTGGCCCGTTCAGGACGACCCACCAAAAGGGGCAGCGAACCTGCCCCACATCTGGCTGGACGGTGCGTTATACTCGATGACGAGGCCGGCGTAGCTCAGTTGGTAGAGCATCTGATTTGTAATCAGAGGGTCGGGGGTTCAAATCCCTTCGCCGGCTCCAGGTTGCCTTCGCTGCTGCGTTTGAAATAGGACGCCCGGCTCCACTTTCAGGAGCGCCTTTCTGCATGAACCGATAGCAGCCAAATCTCTGTGCCTGGACGGACTTTTGCTTTACGGTTCCTTGACATCATCTCGGGTTTTTCCTATACTCCGGGGTGTTTGCTGGTGTGTGGCATCAGATACAGGTAGGGTGCCGAGGGGTCGTTGTCTTGCAGATATGGCGCCAGACCAGACGGGGCCTGGGTAGAAAGAGTCCTTTCATTTCCCGTCGTGGATGATTGAGACCGGCAGCCCGGACAAACAGATTTGCTACGGAGGGGGCAACGATGGATCTTCCGCGGATGCTTTCGGATCTCCGCTCGGAACGCGAACGGATCCTTCAAGTTATTCGGACGCTCGAACAACTGGAAACGCCTAGAAAAAGAGGGCGGCCGAAGAAATCTGAACCTGCACAGACACACAACCGGGTGATGACTGCGTCGGCGTCGGATTCTTCGGGTACGATGTGAGCCCGGCGCCCGGGCTCACGGCATCGACTATCGGTGGTAGTTGGTCGCGCCAGCCGCTATCCTTTTGCAAGCGATGCTGTTCGAGGTCAGCGGGCTGAGCAAGCGATTCGACGGGATTGCGGCGCTGAGCGATGTCGGGTTCCAGGTGCGGGCGGGCGAGGTGTTGGGGCTCATCGGGCCGAACGGCGCGGGCAAAACCACCCTGTTCGAATGCCTTGCCGGTGGGTTGCCGGCGGATAGCGGCACCGTGCGCGCGGGTGGGCGGCCGGTAGGAAATCACGAGCGGCCCTCACTGTTGTTCTTTGTCCCCGATGGGATTGCACCGTGGGCCGAGCAGCCCGTGGGATGGATCCTCGACTTCACTGTGGGATTTTTCGGCGGCAGGAGCGGCCTTCGCGAGGAGGTAATCGAGCAACTCGATCTCGGCGGATTGCTTCGGCAGCCTATGGGTACGCTTTCGAAAGGGCAGCGGAAACGCGCGCTGCTCGGGATCGGGCTCCTGACCCCGCAGCCGGCGCTGCTGATCGACGAGCCGCTGGATGGGCTCGACCTGCGGCAGGCCCGGGACGTGGCGGCGGCACTGCGCGCGCACGCGGCTCGCGGACGCACGCTGTTTCTTTCCATTCACCAGATCGCCGACGCGGCGCGTTTCTGCGACCGGTTTGTGCTGCTTTCAGGCGGGCGGGTGTGCGGGGAAGGCACGGTGGAGGAACTCGCCGCGCTGGCGGCGGCGCGCGGCGGCGGGGCGTCGGGAGACCTGGAAGAGGTATTTCTTGCGCTCACCTAGGTCCCCGTTTCTCTGGCTTCTGGAGAAGGAGTGGCGCGAGCTCGTGGTGTCCCGGGCCTGGTGGGTGCTGCTGCTGGCCATGGGGCCGCTGGTGGGAGTTTCGTTCACCAGCGCGATGCGGACCTACGCGGAGGTCAGCGGGCTCAACGGAACAGCGGCCGGGGTCGGCGAGGCGCTTTCGCCGCTCATCGGAGTATGGGCGCCGACATTCAGCGCGTGCGAGCTGGCGGCCGTCTTCCTGCTGCCCTTCGTGGCTATCCGGCTGGTGGCGGGCGACCGGCAGAGCGGCGCCCTGAAGCTGGAGATGCAGCAGGGGATGGGCCCGATTGCGCGCATGGCGGCGAAGACCCTGGTGGGACTGGCCGGATGGTTGATCGCGCTGCTGCCGCCGCTGAGCGCGATCCTGCTGTGGAAGAGCTACGGCGGGAGCATCTATGCGCCGGAGATGGCGGCGCTCGCCGGCGGGCACGTGCTGAACGCGGCCATGACCATTGCGCTCGGGACGGCCGCGGCGTCACTGGGCGAGCATCCTTCGACGGCCGCGATCCTGACCCTGGGCGTCACGGTGGGAACGTGGATCATCAATTTCTTCGGGGCGGTGCAGGGAGGCTGGTGGGAGCGCGCGGCAGAGTACACACCGGCCGCGATGGTGGCGGAGTTCCAGCACGGGCTGGTGCGGCTGGACACGGTGCTGACCGCTCTGGTGCTGGCGCTGGCGGGCCTGGGATTCGCGGCACTCTGGATGCGCCTGGGGACGCCGTGGAAGCGGCGGATGCGGGAATCGATCGGGCTGGGTGCGCTGGCAGCGGCGGCGATTTTCGCGTGCACGTTCGCCAAAGCGAACTGGGATCTTTCGGAGAGCCGGGGCAACTCGTTCGCGGAAGCTGATGAGCACATGCTGCGGCAGATTCGAAAGCCGCTGGTGATCGAGGCGCACCTGGCGGCCGAGGATCCACGGCGGGTGGACCTGGAGCAGAAGGCGCTCTCCAAGCTGCGCCGGGTGCTGCCTGCGCTGCAAGTGAGGTACGTGGCGGCGACGTCGATCGGGCTGTTCGAGCAAACCAGCGCGGGCTACGGCGAAATCTGGTACGACCTCGGGGGGCACAAGACGATGAGCCGCGTGACGACGGCGGAGGGCGTGCTCGAGACGATCTATTCACTGGCGGGAGTGGCGCCGCCGAAGGAGGATGACGAGGCGGCCTTCCGCGGCCATCCCCTGGCGGCGCCGCCGACGGGAGCGGGCGCAATTTTCTATGGTGTTTGGCCCGGGCTGACTCTGGTCGCCGGGATTCTGGTACGAAGGAGATTCAAATGAAGGCAAAGTTATGGTTCGGGATGGTGCTGGCGGCCCTGGCGGCGAACGCCGCCGACATGAAGGTGGACCTCTCCAAGGAGCAGCCCGGCAAGCCGCCGGCAACGTTCGAACCGATGGTGGGAACGTGGGTGGTGGCGCAGGACGGCGGCGAGAAGGTGATCATGGTCGACGGGCGGCCGTGGGTGGCGAGCAAGGACAACCCGACCAAGCTGCTGGTGCAGACGGCGCGCAAGCTGTACGGCACGTCGAACGAAGAGCTCATGGATAACGCCAAGCAGTTTGCCTATTATCCGGTCGCGGTGCTGAGGGGTGTGGAGAACTTCTCGAACGGCACCATCAGCATGAAGTTCAAGACGGTCGCCGGCGATTCGGACCGCTGCTCCGGAATCCTGTTCAACGTGAAGCCCAACGGCGACTGGCTGGCGGTGCGCTACAACGACACGGAAAACAACGTGGCGTTGTGGGAGTTTCACAGCGGGATCCGGCGCAACATGAGGTTCAGCGACCGCTCCAAGCCGTTTCCGCTGGACCGCGCCACTTGGCACGAGCTGAAGCTCGAAGTGGATGGGGCGAGTTTGAAGGCCTGGCTCGATGGGACGCTGGCGCTGGAGTACACGCTGGGTAGCGAACCGCAGGCGGGGCGCCGCGGGCCGCCGCACGAGGACCTGTTCCCGGCAAATAATCCGGTGCTGCGGCCGCCGGTGGCGGGGAAGATCGGGCTGTGGTCGAAGACGGATAGTACGAGTTACTTCAAGGACTATACCGTGAGTGCCAAATAATAGGGCACTACCGCTTCTGGCAGTGGGGGCAGAAGTGCGACGACCGCTGGGTCACGACTACCCGGCGGATGGGAGTGCGGCACACCACGCAGGGCTTGCCGGTCCGCTGGTAGACGCGATGGCTGATCTGGAAGAAGCCCTTGCGGCCCTCGGCATCGACGTAGTCTGAGATCGAGGACCCTCCGGCGGCGATGGCTTCGGTGAGCACGGCGACGATGGCGCGGTGGAGCTTGCGCACGCGACCCGGGCGGATGCGGTGGGCCAGCGCAAGCGGGTGAATGCCGGCGCGAAAGAGGGCCTCGTCGGCGTAGATGTTGCCGATGCCGCGGAGGAAGGTCTGGTTCAGGAGCAGCGACTTGATGCGCGTGTGCCGTTTTCCGAGCGCTGCGGCGAAGTCTTCGAAGGCGATCTCCAGCGGCTCGGGGCCGAGGCGGGCGACGCGACGGGGGAAATCTTCGCTGAGCTCGATGGCGCCGAACTGGCGGCTATCATCGTAAAGGAGCAGGCCGCGATCGAAGTTGAAGATGGCGTGGGTGTGCTTGCCGGCCTCACCGCCGAGCAGCAAACGGCCGGTCATGCCCAGGTGCACCATGAGGTAGCCGCCGCCGGAGAGCGAGGCGACGATGAATTTGCCGTAGCGTTTGACGGCGGTGATGCGGCGGCCGGCGAGGCGAGCGGCCATGGCGTCGGGATCGCCGCCGCGCAGCACGCGCAGGTTGCGGAATTCGGCGGAAACGATGCGCCGGCCCACCAGCGGACGGATGGAGCGCACGACGGTTTCGACTTCGGGGAGTTCGGGCAAGTCAGGGCACCTGAAGGAAGACGTCCTCGCCTTCCACTTTGACCTCGAAGGTCGGGACGCGCCTGGAGGGATCGAGATCGTACTCGCCGGTGGCGCAGTCGAACTCCCAGAGATGGTAGGGGCAGACCACGCGGCCCTCGTGGATCTGGCCTTGACCGAGGGGACCGCCGCGATGGATGCAGACGCCGCTGAGGGCGCGGACGTCGCCGCCGGTGTGACAGATGGCGTACGGCTGATCGCCGATCATGACTTCGGTAACCGACTCGGGCGGAAGCTGCGCCACGGTGGCGACTTTGACGAAGGGCATCGCTCTTCCCATTGTACGGTGCCCTTTTCCGGCGGAAATCCGCGCGCCGGTAGCGGTGGGTCACTTGGCCGAGAGGGATCGGACGAGCTCGTCGGCCTCCTGTTTGGTCTGGGGAATTCGGAGGGCGGCTTCCACGGGCGGCTGGACGTGATTTCCGTTCTCGTTGTCGGCGCCGAGGGCCTTGAATACGGAGGAGAGTTTTTGCTGCGCCGCGAGCAGCAGCTCCATGCCTTTGGCTGCGGAGCCTCGTTCTTCCTGGAGCTTGACCTCGAGCTGAGACCGTTCGTTCCGCAATTCCCCGACGTCGGCGGTCAATTGGCGGATTCTCTCCTGATCGGCACTCAACTGGGACTCGAGAGAGGCCCGGAGGCGGGCCTCCTGCTCCGCGAAGCGCCTGGAGTCGGCGGCTTCCACGGCCGCCCGGGCGGCCTGTTCGGCGAGCTCGTGGGCTTTGCGTTTTTCGGCCTCGAGATCGGCTTCGACGGCCGTAAGGCGCGTGGCTTTCTCGCCCAGGATGCGGTCTGCCTCCAGCGCGCGGGCCTCCGCTTTCTTGGTATCTTCGGCCAATACGACTACCTTCGTGCTGAGCTCCTGGACGCTGTGTTCGGCGGCGGTCCGGCGCGCCCGTTCCTTCTGCTTTTCTTCCGCCTCGATTTCAAGCTGCTCCTGCTTCTTTTTCAGATCCTCCGCATTCTGCACGAGGGACTTTTCCTGAAATGTGAGCTGCTTTCGGAGGTCTTCCAGATTCGCGGTCGCGGCCGCCAGGGAGGACTCTCCGGTGCGCAGTTTGCCTTTCAACTCGGCCAGCTGGGCTTCGGTGATCGGCGGGCGCAGCCTGCGATACAGAATGAGAAGGCCGGCAGCGGTGCCGATCAAGGCACCAAGGGCCGTTGTCGAGAGAACAACTAAAGGGTTCATGGCGGACCTCTATATGCCGCAAAGTAACCGAAGCCCCGTTCCGCGCAATAGGTTAACTCTGCGGCGCCGTAGTTATCGTAACGCTTCACCACGCGAACATGGATACCCAAAGGTTAGTTAACTTCGGATAATTCAGTTCGGTAATATCAGTTCGGTATAAGAGTCTTGGGCCAGGGGTTACAAGATAACGCCCTATCTACCGGCACAGGCTCAGGCCACGAGCTCCGCGAGGGCGCGTCCGCAGATCATACTGGCTTCGTGCTTGTTGCCGCCGGGCCCGGGCCAGTGCGTTTCGAGGCTGATCCAGCCGTGGTAGCCGTCGCGAATGAGGAGGCGGATCTGCTCGGGCCAGTCGACGACGCCGTCGCCGAGACGGCACCAGTTGGGCCTGTGGCCGTCCATGGTGCAGTCCTTGGCGTGGACGTGCTGGATGCGCGAGACGGGCAACGTGCTGTAGCCATTGGGGATGGGTGTCTCGCCGGCGGCCACGGCGTTGGCGGGGTCCCAGACCAGCTTCAGATTGGGGTGATCGAGGGCGGCCAGCAGCCGGCCGGCCTCGGTACCGGTACCGATGTTGCAGGCGTGCTCGTTCTCGATGCCGACGATCAGGTTGTGGGGGGCGGCCTGCTCGGCGAGATCGCGCAAGGCGGACACGATGCGGTCGAAGCAGGCTTCCGGCTGGACTGTGCGCCAGTAAGAGAACACGCGGACGATGCGTGCGCCGGTGCGCCGGGCGATTTCGAAGGCGCGCGCGGTGAGGCGCGGCTGATCGGCGAAAGTGTGTTTGGAGGCGAACATATCCTGCTGGTAGCGGGAATCGATTTCGGGTGCATCGGGCAGGACGCACTTGAGAACGGGCGAGGCGATGGAGATAATTTCCAGGCCGGCGCCGCGGACGATGGCGATGGCGCGGTCGAGCTCTTCGTCGGTGAGATCGACGATGTTCTTGCCGAAGACCATGCGGAGCTCGGCGCCGGTCATACCGATCTGCTGCATGGATCGGACGGCGGTTTCGATATCGGGCGAAAACTCGTCGGTGATGGCGGCGATGGGGTAGCGGGGCATGAAAGCTCCATTATAGTGGTGCGAAAATAGCGGAGAATGCCAGGGATAGCTCACAGCGTGGAGAAGGTGCCGCGCTCGCGCATTCGCGAGCTGGCGGAAATTGCGATGGGCATGGACGGAGTGCTGCGCCTCTATTTCGGCGAGAGCAACCTGCCGACGCCGGAGTACATCAAGCGGGCGGCGGTGCGCGCCATGGAGGACGGCTACACCTTTTATACGGAGAATGCCGGGCTGCCCTCGCTGCGGCGGGGGATCGCCGAGAATTACCGCCGCCTGCACGGCGTGGAACCGGATCCGGCGGGCGAGATTGTGGTCACCGCGTCGGGGGTGCAGGCGCTCAACCTGGCGATCCGCTGCGTGCTCGATCCGGGCGATGACGCGATCGCGCTGACGCCGGCGTGGCCCAACGGGTCGTCGAGCATGATGATGGCGAACGCGAGCGTGCGGCAGATCCCGCACCCGTTGTGCGGCGAGCGGTACCGGGTGGACTTCGACGCGCTGGAAGCAGCGGTGACGCCGAGGACACGGCTCCTGCTTTACACATCGCCATCGAACCCACTGGGGTGGGTGGCGACGGGGGAAGAACAGCAGGAGTTGCTCGATTTCGCGCGGCGGCACGGACTTTGGCTGCTGGCAGACGAGGTGTACGACCGGCTGTACTACTCGGGCGCGCGGTTGGGCGATCCGGTGCCGTCGATTTTGCGGCGGGCCACGCGCGACGACGCGGTGATGGTGGTGCACTCGTTTTCGAAGAGCTACTGCATGACGGGCTGGCGCGTGGGCTGGCTGGTGGCGCGGCGCGACGTGGCGGAGAAGGCTACTCAGTTGAACGAGTTCATCGTTTCGCACGCGCCGACCTTCGCGCAGAAGGCCGGCGAGACGGCACTGGCGGAGGGCGAGGGCGAGCTGGTGCGTATGCTGGAGAGGCTCAAGGCGAATCGCGACCTGTGCCTGGAGTCACTGCGCGGAATCGCCGGGGTCACGGTTCCCACACCCGACGGCGCGTTTTATCTTTTTCCCAGGGTGGATGGATTGAAGGACTCTTTCGCTTTCTGCCGGCGGCTGCTGGAGGAGACCCGGGTTGGGCTGGCGCCGGGCGTCGCGTTCGGAGAAGGAGGCGAGGGCTCGTTCCGGATCTGCTATGCTGCGGAACGATCGATTTTGGAGCCGGCCATGGAGCGGCTAACGAATTTTCTGCGGAGGTAAAAGGTGATCAAAGGCTTCAAAGAGTTCCTGCTCAAGAACAACGTTCTCGCACTGGCCATTGCGGTGATTGTCGGAGGAGCCGTGGGCAAGGTGGTGTCGTCGCTGGCGGCCGACTTGATTATGCCGCTGATCAGCCTGGTGCTGCCGAGCGGCGAATGGCGCGCGGCCAAACTGGTGCTCAGCAAAACGGTCGGGCCGGACGGAAAAGAGGCCGTCAACGCGCTGAATTACGGCACGTTTTTCGGCAACGTGGTGGATTTTCTGATCATCGCGTTCGTGGTCTACATGCTGACCAAATCGCTGATCAAGGAAGCGCCCGCGCCGCCTCCGCCGCCTTCGAAGAACTGCCCGCGATGCAAGGAAACAATTGCGGTGGACGCCACCAAGTGCAAATTCTGTACGGCGGATATCTGAGGACGTTCCGCCGGCATCAGCGGAAGTTTTCCACCAGCATCAAATCGGCGCCACCCTGGTCGATCTGCGGATAGAGTAGGAACCGCTCGTCCGCCGACAAGCCCAGACCCAGGACTGTTGGCTTGGCAACTGTGAGGATTGTTCTGGATTTTTGTGTGGAGACGTCGAAGTATTGAAGGCGCGACTCCGAAATGAAGTAAATGCCGCCGGCGCTTATCGCAAAATTGATGGAGATGGAATCGATGACCTGGCTTTCCTCTCCCCCACCCGCGGGCACCCTCCACAACTGTGTGGGATTCAAGTCGCTCTTAGCATAATAGATCGTCTTTCCGTCACTCGACTCGAAGGGAGTATAACCGCCGTGCCTGGTAACTTGCACCGGCTCTCCGCCGTCGGCGGGCATTGCCCAGACCTGCCAGCCCCGGCCTTCTCCCGATCGGTTTGACGCGAAGAAGATCCGCTTGCCATCGTGCGACCAACCCGGTCTCACATCATTCGCCGAGCCTTTAGTCATTCGTCGGGGACGGCCGCCATGAGCGCCAATCACGTAGATTTGCCAGTTTCCTTCGACATTGGCGTCGAAAACAATCCACTGGCCGTCCGGCGACCATCGCGGACTGCCCGAACGGCCCAGGGAAACCAGTTGCACCGGGTTGGAGCCGTCCGCATCGCAAACCCAGACCTCCTGGTTTCCGGAGCGGTTTGACTCGAAGGCGATTCGTTTGCCATCCGGCGAGTACTGGGGATTCGATTCGCCCCGAGTGGAGGCAATCAACTGTGACGGCGCACCATTGGGGTCTGAGAGGTTCAGACGCCAGATATTGGAATCATTGATCGACTGGCTGTAAACGAGCCGGTTCCCTTGCCGGGAGACAGCGGGGTGTATGCCGTTCTCACCAATGCCCAAGCGCCGGGGCTCTCCCGACCCCGAGATCCCTACTCGCCACAACACCTGCGTGCCGCCGCGGTTGGAAGAGAAAACTATCTCACGGCCGTCGGCAGCCCAAGCCAGACCAGAAATAATGCGATTGTCGTTGGTCAGCCGCCGCGGCTCTCCCTTTGCATTCAGGTCCGGGCCGAGCGGAAGCACATAGAGGTCGCCGGCTTGCCAGCCGTTGAAGCGGACAAATGCCAATGTCCGCCCGTCCGGGGAGAAAGTGCCGAAGCAGTCGCCGAAATTGCTTGCCGGCGGCCTCGATAGCTGACGTTTCTCACCGCTTTCAACTGAGACCAGCCAGAGCGCACTCGGCTTATCTTCCGAGTCCTTACCATTAGCCACCACCCAACGGCCATCCGGCGACCAGCCAGTCGAAGACACGGCAGTGACAGCTTGAGCTACCAAGTATTGATACGCGGCCAGGAACACCGCGAGTTCCCGTTCAGGGCCTCCCAAAGCAGGAACAAGCATGACCCGCGAGTTCGGGCCGTCGCGGCGTATGAACGCGATCGATCCCCCATCCGGCGACCAGGCCGGGGCGACGTCGGGCGCCGGATCGCTGGTCAGCCGCAAAGGGCTGCCCGACCCGATCAGCTTCACGTAAATGTCCTCGTTATCCTGCTTGTCGCCGGTCCAGCTAAATGCCACCTGCTTACCTTCCGGGGAGAGGCTCGGGAAGCGCTCGTAGCCGGGATAGGCCGTCAGCGGCACCGCGCTGATTGCAGCCGGCAGAGCCGCTCCGCCATCGCGCAGATACCAGAGCACGGTGGCCCCCAACGCGACCAGGGCAACCAGCAGGGCAGCCCACGCGTTTTTCCGCCGCTTCGGCGAAACAGTCGCCGGCGCCGGCGCCAGCGAGCCTGAGTCGGATTCTTCCTTCAATTCCTCCAATGCGAGCTTCACGTCCGCCATACCCTGCGCGCGGCGTTGCGGATCTTTGCGCAGGCATCGCTGTACGATCCTGGTCACTTCGCGAGGGATCCCCGATACTACCTGCTCGACCGGCTCCGGCTCGTTGTTCAGGATTGCCGCCAACGTCGACAGTTTCGAGTCACCCTGGAAAGCGCGCCGCCCAGTCAGCATTTCGTACAGCAGGGCGCCGAAGGCGAAGATATCCGATCGCGCGTCCACCTTCTTGCCTTCGGCCTGCTCCGGCGACATGTACGACACCGTGCCGACGATCTTTCCCTCCTCGGTTTTAGCAGACTGGGCAATCGTCTCGGTACGCGTGAATTCGCCGCCTGCGCCCTGCTCGGTCAGCTTGGCGAGCCCGAAATCCAGCACCTTCACGTTCCCGTTCTCGTTCACCATGACGTTGCCCGGTTTCAGATCGCGATGAACGATGCCGGCGGCGTGAGCCGCCGATAGCGCATCGGCGATCTGGGTGGCGTACTTCAGCGCCTCATTCAGCCGCAGGCCCTTGCGCGGGATAAACTGGTCCAGGGCCTTGCCGTGCACGAACTCCATGGCAATGAACGAGGCGTCGTCCGCCCGGTCGATATCGTAGATGGTGATGATATTCGGATGATTCAGAGCGGACGCGGCCCTGGCTTCCTGCACGAAGCGGCGCTCGCGTTCGGGCTCGCCCATCTTTTCGGCGGGCAGGACCTTCAGTGCGACGAACCGGTCCAGGCGAGTGTCGCGCGCTTTCCAAACGACTCCCATCCCTCCCTCACCGAGTTTTTCGAGAACTTCGTAATGGCCAAGCTTGCGCACCCATCCTCCGGGTTATTGAAATAGATCATAATTCATTCGGAGAGTGACATCCGGGCGAGCGCGCGGAAACATTTCCCGGTGCGCGGTGTCTAAGTCTGGCAGAGGATTTGGCCAGATGCTGGACGTGCGCGGGCTGACGAAGAAGTACCGCAATCGCGCGGTGGTGGATCACGTCACGTTCACCGTGCCGCCCGGGCAGGTCACGGGATATCTGGGGCCGAACGGTAGCGGCAAATCGACCACAGTGAAGATGCTGGCGGGGTTGCTGCCGGCGAGCGCGGGACACATCCTGTGGGATGGCCAGGATATCCGGCACGACCTGATCGGCTTCAAGCGGCGGCTGGGTTATGTACCGGAGGAAGCTTTCGTCTATCCCCATCTCACCGGCCTGGAGCATCTGGAGCTGATCGGGCGACTGCGCCAGTTGCCGGAGGACCTGGTTTCACGCAAGGCCGAGGAATTGCTGCGGCTGCTCTGGCTGCACGAGCACCGGTTCACGCCGATTTCGTCGTATTCGAAGGGCATGAAGCAGCGGGTGCTGATCGCCGGGGCGCTGCTGCACAATCCGGATCTGCTGATCTTCGATGAGCCGCTCTCGGGTTTGGATATTTCGTCCGCGATGCTGCTGCACGAGCTGATCGCGGAACTGGCGCGGCAGGGGAAGACGATTCTGTACATCTCGCACGTGCTGGAGGTCACTGAAAAGGTCTGCTCGCGTGTGATCATGCTCTACCAGGGCAAGGTCGTGGCCGACGACGAAGTGGGGCGGCTGCGCGACCTGATGCACCTGCCGTCGCTGGAGCAGATCTTCCGGCAGCTCGCGCGGCAGGACGACGTGAGCGGCGCGGCGCGGGAGATTGCCGCGGTGATGCAGGAGGCGTGATGGGGCTGTTCGGCCTTCTGGCCCGGCATTTCTTCGGGCGATTTTTCGATAACGAAATCGTCTCGCAACACGGCGACATGCGCACCAACGTGGTGCAGGCGTTCGGACTGGTGGCGACGCCGGGAATCTTTCTGCCGTTCTACATGATTCCGCAGCGGACGCGGTTCGACCAGCCGTTTCTGCACAACTGGATCCTGCTCAGCGACTACTATTTCTTTGTGCTGTACAGCATGGTGGTGATGGGATTCGTGATGGTATTCGAGTGGGACGCGATTTTTCCGGACCGCAAGGACTATCTCATCCTGACGCCGTTGCCGCTGGGCGGCGGAGCGATCTTCTCGGGGAAGACGGCGGCACTGGTGGTCTTCCTGGGGCTGTTTCTGCTGGATGCCAATTTCTTCTGTACGCTGCTGGGACCGCTGGTGAGCGGCGGGCCGGAAGCCACCGGAGCGATCGTGTGGCGGCTGTTCGCCGTACACGCGGCGGCGGTGGCGGGCGGCGGCCTGTTCGTGGTGCTGTGCATCGCGAGCATCCAGGGCGTACTGATCAATTTGCTCACGGGCCGGGCGTTCCGGCGCATTTCGCCGTGGGTGCAGATGGCGGTGATGGGGCTGCTGATCGTGGTGCTGTTTCTGACGCCGTTGATGTGCGCGTCGATCCGGCCGCTGGTGGTACATCGCAGTCCGGTCCTGTGGTGGTTCCCGCCGTTCTGGTTTCTAGCAATGTACCTGGACATGCTTCCCGGGCAGCCCGCGGGCCCGCTGTTTCACCAGATCGCCCCGCTGGCCCGGCAGGGGCTGGCGATCGCGGCGGCCGTGTTCGCAATGACCTATCTGGCCGGGTATCACCGGCACGCGCGGCGCGTCATGGAGGGTGTGGATGCGCCGCCGGAAGGACCGTCGCGATTGCGGGCGTGGTTCGACCGAGCAGTGAATCGCTGGCTGCTGCCGCATCCGCTGGAGCGGGCGACGTTCCACTTCATCAGCAATACGATTCTGCGGAACGGCAAGCAGCGGCTGTTCCTGGCGACGTACGGAGGAGTAGCGGTCGCGCTGGCAATGCCGGCGCTGGTGCGCATCTCGACGCGGCCGGCATCGCCGCTGTTGATCTTCGATGCCGCCGGGCTGCTGGCGGTGCCCCTGACGCTCTCGTTCTTCGCTGTCTCGGGACTCCGGGCGGTGTTTAATTTTCCGGCCGAGCTGCGCGCCAACTGGGTGTTTCAGGTGTGCGAGAGCGAGGAGCGGCTGCCGCATCTGCGCGCTGCGCGCAAGTGGATCGTGCTGATGGGCATCGTGCCGCTGTTCGCGGTGCTGGCGCCCGTGGAGGTGTGGTTTCGGGGGTGGGCGCTGGCGCTGGTGCACCTGACGTTCGCGCTGGTGATGTCGCTGATCCTGCTGCACCTGCTGTTGGTGTGGTTTCGCAAGATCCCGTTCACGTGCTCGTATTTTCCGGGCAAGACCAGCATGGCGGTGATGTTCTTCATTTACCTGGCGGGATTCGCGACCTACAGTTGGAGCATGGCGGACGTGCAGGCGCGGCTGATTCGCGCGCCCGCAAGCCTGCTGGTGTTTTACGCCTGCGGAGCGGCGGCGATCTGGGGGCTGACGCTGTTGGAGAGGCGCGAACTGGGCATCGACGACGCGCTGATCTACGAGGACGAGCCGGACCCGATCGTGCGCAGCCTGGAACTGGGGTAGCCGCACGGCGCGTTGCTACACTGAGCGGTGGTGTTCGCACAAGTCCTCCTGACCCTGCTGATTCTCGCGGTGTGCTCGTTCGCGCCGGGGTTCGCGATCGTACGGCGGTTCCGCTGGAGCGCGATGGAGAAGCTGTGCGGGGCGGTAGGGTTGTCGCTGGTGATGGTGTGGCTTGCGGCGTGGCTGTTGTATCTGGCGGGAGCGAACGGCGCCGCGGGCTGCTACGCGATCACGGGCATCTGTGCCGTGCCCGGAGCGATCGCCTGGCCTGACCTCCGCAAACTCTTCGGTGCGATCCGGGTGCGGCAGGCAACACTCGGCTTCGGGTTTCTGCTGCTGTGGACCGTGATTGCACTGTCGATCATCCGGAACTATTC
>Ga0335079_10004524_pt1 | contig 15994 bp, 11 predicted proteins | sample Lox_Sample_33_FD_206719 | JGI IMG/M metagenome (GOLD analysis project Ga0335079, IMG submission 206719) | Soil microbial communities from Loxahatchee National Wildlife Refuge, Florida, United States - Lox_Sample_3.3 | ecosystem: Environmental > Terrestrial > Soil > Wetlands | place: USA... | reverse complement strand
TCGTTTACGGCCCGCCAGCCCCGACCGCAGAAAGACCTTGCAACCGCGAACCCGGCGCCTACGCCCGGGCAGTCGGCATGCCCGCTACCAGCATCCCGGCACACCAAGATCATTTACGGCTACCGGAGCCGACTACAACGCTATTCGCGGATTCGGGACTGATCCCGAGGTGATGACCCTGGCCCGGACCGAACGCCGGGCCGTGGTCACCAACAACCTACGCGACTACCGGCCACTCCACGCCGACGCGATCACCCCAGGCGGACCGGGACACTTCGGCATGGTCTTCATGCCGGGCACCTACCGGCGCACCAGGCAAGACACCGGACGGATCATCGCTGCCATCGAAGCGAAGCTGGCTGAATATCCCGGCGATGAGGATCTATCGAGTGGCGAGTGCTGGCTATGACAACGAGCACGACCCGAATCCCGTAACCACTGGACTGGTCACTAGCCATGGTCAGCGGACACACCCCCTGGCGCGTGCGTGTCAGCGGGAGGCGGGCGGCGGCGCGACGTCCTCGGCCTGGCTGGTTGCGGCCCAGCTGGCGAGCAGTCGGAGCCCATCATGGGACGGGGTTCCCGGCTCGGCGGCGTAAGCGGTCAGGGTGAGGCCCTCGTCCGCTTCCAGGGCCATTGCCTCGAACAGGAGGTCGAGGGACCCGACGGCGGGATGGCGGAAGCGCTTGCGGCCGCTGCGGTGGAGCCGGACGTCGTGGTCGGCCCACATGGTGCGGAATTCCTCGCTGCGGGTGCACAGCTCGCCGATCAGGGCGGTGAGGGAGGTGTTGAACGGGTCGCGGCCTGCCTCGGTGCGCAGCAGCTCGACGGTGGTGCGGGCGGACTCGGCGAAGTCAGGGTAGAAGTCGCGGGCGGCGGGGTCGAGGAACCGGAAGCGGGCCAGGTTGACGTCCCGGCCGGGGACGGCGAAGGCCGGCGCGTACAGGGCGCGGCCGAGGGTGTTGGCGGCGAGGACGTCGAGGCGGCCATTGCGCACGAAGGCGGGAACGTCGGTCATGCCGTCGAGGATGAGCCTGGCCGATGGCCGCAGCTGCTGCGGTACCTTCCTGCGGGCAGCACGGGCGGGGCTGGTGTTGGCGGCGCGGGCGAGATCGAGCAGGTGCAGCCTTTCGGCTTCGTTGAGCTGGAGCGCCCCGGCGATGGCCTCCAGCACGGCGTCGGAGACGCCGGTCAGGTTGCCCTTTTCCAGGCGGGTGTAGTAGTCGGCGCTGACACCGGCGAGCATGGCGACTTCTTCGCGGCGCAGCCCGGGAACGCGCCGGTTGCCGCCGTAGAAGGTCAGCCCGGCCTGCTGCGGGGTGATCCGGGCGCGGCGGGTGACCAGGAAGTCCCGCACGTCGGCCCTGTTACTGCTGCTCACGTCATCCACGCTACGTCAGCCCCGGAAGATGAGGGGGGTTCTGTCATAACCAGGGACAACGCAACCTCCCGCGCCCGCGGGCCAGCGGGTTGCATGGGTGCCGTGAGCATCTCAGCCAGCATGTCAGCGCCGCCCGCCGGCCTCTCTCTCGCCCGGCCGGACGCCCCGGGGCCTGGATGGTCGCTGGCGGCGGCGCTGCTGGGGTTCTTCGTGGTAACCCTCGACGCGGTGATCGTCAACGTGGCCCTGCCAGATATCCGCCAGGACCTGGCGGGCGGGATGAGCGGCCTGCAGTGGGTGGTGGACGGGTACACGCTGATGTTCGCGGCGCTGCTGCTGTCGGCCGGGTCGCTGTCAGACCGGGCCGGGGCGCGCCGGGCGTTCGGGGCCGGGATGGCCGTGTTCGTGCTCGCCTCGGCCGGGTGCGGCCTGGCGCCGACCCTGCCGGCCCTGGTAGCGGCCCGGTTCGTGCAGGGGACGGCAGCCGCGGCGATGATGCCGTCGTCGATGGCGCTGATAACCCACGCCTACCCTGATCCGGTCAGGCGGGCCCGGGCGGTCGCGCTGTGGTCGGTGGGCGGCGTGGCCGCCTCGACGTCTGGGCCAGTCCTGGCCGGGCTGCTGAGCCTGGTGTCGTGGCGGCTGATCTTCTTCGTCAACGTCCCGGCCGGCGCAGCCGCACTGGTCCTGCTGGCCCGGGCCGTCTGCGCGCCACGGTACCTGGCCCCGTTCGACTGGGCCGGGCAGGCCGCCGCGGTCGCGGCGATGGGCGGCCTGACCTACGGGGCGATCGAGGCTGGGGCCGATGGCATCACCGCTGCCCCCGTGCTGGCCGCGTTTGCCGTCGCCACGGCCGCCCTGGTGGCATTCACGGTGCTGCAGGCGCGAGGCGCGCAACCGATGCTGCCGCTGTCGCTGTTCCGCTCCCGGACGGTCACCGTAGCCGTGGCGACGGGGTTCGCGTTCATGACGGGCTATTACGGGCTGCCGTTCGTCATGAGCCTGTACCTGCAGGAGCTGCGTGGCCTGTCCGCGCTGGGCACCGGCCTGGTGTTCCTGCCGATGATGCTGGCCGGAGGGGCGCTGACCCCGTTCATCGCCCGGCTCGGCGAGTGGCTCGGCTCCCGGATCCTGATCCTCGCCGGGCTGCTGGTCATGACGGCCGGGCTAACGGTGATCGCCCTGTTGCCCGCGCCGGTCCCGGTTCCCGTGCTGTCAGCGCTGATGATCCTGGTCGGGCTGGGCGGGCCGCTGGTCATGCCGCCGGTGATGGCGCTGCTGCTGCAGGCGGTGCCCGCCCGCCGCGCCGGGGTGGCCAGCGGCGTGTTCAACACCAGCCGCCAGGTCGGCGGCGCCCTGGCCGTCGCCGAGTTCGGGGCCCTGCTGGCCAGCCGGGCCACGTTCCTGCCGGGCCTGCGCGACAGCCTGCTCATCGCGGCCGCGGCCGTCCTGGGCGCCGCCGCGGTGAGCCTGCTGCTCAAGCCGGGCAGAGCCGGCGCGAGCCTCCACTGAAAGGACAACCCCGATGACAGAGCACGACGACCTAGGCGCCCAGGCTCCAGCGAAGGAACCGTCGGGTGCGGCGCGGCAGTTCAGCGGCTTCGCCCCTGGCCTGGTCGGCTTCACCGACGACGTGCTGTTCGGCCAGGTCTGGACCCGGACTGAGCTGTCCCCGCGGGACCGCAGCCTGGTCACCGTTGCAGCGCTGACCGCCGCCGGGAACACCGGGCAGCTGACCTACCATCTGGCCCTGGCCAGGCAGAACGGCGTCACCGTGACCGAGCTGACCGAGGCGATCACCCACCTGGCATTCTACGCCGGGTGGCCCCGGGCCATGTCGGCGATGGCCGTGGCCAAGCAGGTTCTCGCCGGGCATGAGAGCCAGCAACCAGAAGGAGCACGCAGATGAACATCGAGCCGAAGCAGCCCACCCGCAAAGGGCCGGCCGACTGGTTCACCGGCGATGTCTACATCGACGCGATCAGTATCCGCAAGCCCGAGCCGTCCCGGATGGCGTGCGGCTGCGTCCACTTCACTCCCGGTGCCCGCACCGCGTGGCACTCCCACGCCGTGGGCCAGACCCTCTACGTCACCGAGGGCACCGCCCTGCTCGGCACCCGTGACGGCACGGTTATCGCGGCCCGGCCCGGGCAGGTCATCTACGCCTCGCCGGGCGAGGAGCACTGGCACGGCGCCGCCCCGGACAGCTTCATGGTTCACATTGCCCTGTACGAGGGCACCGCCGACGGCGACGGGGCCAGCTGGCTCGAGCACGTCACCGACGAGCAGTACAACACCGCCGCCGCGGCGGCCCGGGCAAGCTGAGAGGAAAAGCCATCATGCGCGGAGTAGTCATGCACGGACCGGGCGACGTGCGCGTCGAGCAGCGCGACGACCCGGAGATCGCCGCCCCCACCGACGTGGTCATCCGCCTGGCCGCCACCTGCGTCTGCGGCTCGGACCTGTGGCCCTACCGCGGCATCGAGCCGGTACGCCGCCCGTCCCCGATGGGCCACGAGTACGCCGGGATCGTCGAAGAGGCCGGCAGCGAGGTGCGCAGCGTCAAGCCCGGCGACTTTGTCATCGGCTCGTTCATGGCCTCGGACGGCACCTGCGAGATCTGCCAGGCCGGCTACCAGAGCCGCTGCGCCCACGTGGAGCCCGTCGGCGCGAACGGGGCGCAGGCCGAGTACCTGCGCGTCCCCCTGGCCGACGGCACCCTCGTTGCCACCCACGGCCAGCCCGACCCCGCCCTCATCCCGAGCCTGCTAGCCGCCTCCGACGTGCTCGGCACCGGCTGGTTCGGAGCCGTCGCGGCCGACGTGCGGCCAGGGAAGACCGTCGCGGTCGTCGGCGACGGCGCGGTCGGCCTGCTCGCCGTGCTCGCTGCCCGGGAACTCGGCGCCGAACGGATCATCGCAATGAGCCGCCACGAGCCCCGGCAGAAGCTGGCACTGGAGTTCGGCGCGACCGACATCGTCACCGAACGCGGCGACGACGGCGTCGCACGGATCAAGGAGATGACCGGCGGATACGGCGCCCACTCGGTCATCGAGGCAGTCGGCACCCAGGAGTCGATGATGCAGGCCATCCGCTCCACCCGGCCCGGCGGCTACGTCGGGTACGTCGGCGTCGCCCACGATGTCCAGCTGCCCGGCGACGAGCTGTTCTTCGCCGAGGTCCACCTGCTGGGCGGCCCCGCCCCGGTCCGCCGGTTCCTGCCCGACCTGATCAGCCGCATCGAGGACCGGTCGATCGGCCCCGGTAAGGTCTTCGACCTGACCCTGCCCCTGGACCAGGCCGCCGACGGCTACCGGGCGATGGACGAGCGCCGCGCGATCAAGACCCTGCTGCGGCCCTGACCCATCAGATGAAGGAGATAAGCACGTGCACACGCGTACTCTCGGGCAGGGCCTGAAGGTCTCGGCCATCGGCTTGGGCGCTATGGGCATGTCCCAGAGCTACGGGCCCAACCCTGGTGACCGGGGCGCCATGATCGCCGTCCTGCGCGATGCGGTCGACCTCGGGGTCACCTTCTTCGACACCGCCGAGGTCTACGGTCCCTACGTCAACGAGGAACTCGTCGGCGAGGCCCTCGCCCCCTTCCGCGGCCAGGTCGTAATCGCCACCAAGTTCGGCTGGCAGATCGAAGACGGCAAATCCGTCGGACTGAACAGCCGCCCCGAACAGATCAGGCGGGTCGCCGACGCCTCGCTAAGCCGGCTCCGCACCGACGTGATCGACCTGTTCTACCAGCACCGCGTCGACCCGGACGTGCCCATCGAGGATGTCGCCGGGACAGTCGGCGAGCTCATCGCCGCGGGCAAGGTACGCCACTTCGGCCTGTCCGAGGCGGCCGCCGCCACCATCCGCCGAGCCCACGCGGTCTGCCCGGTCACCGCAGTGCAGAGCGAGTACTCGCTGTGGACCCGCGACCCGGAACCTGAGGTGCTGCCCGCCTGCCGCGAACTCGGCATCGGATTCGTCCCGTTCAGCCCGCTCGGCAAGGGCTTCCTCACCGGAACCGTGAATACCGCCACCGAATTCACCACGGGCGACATCCGCACCACCATCCCGCGGTTCGACACGGGCAACCGCACCGCCAACCAGGCGCTGGTGGACCACGTCACCGCCCTCGCCCGGGCCCGGGACGCCGCACCCGGGCAGATCGCACTCGCGTGGCTGCTGGCCCAATACCAGCAGATCTCCCCCATCCCCGGCACCCGGCGCCGCGAACGGCTCGAAGAGAACACCGGCTCCACCCGCGTCGCGCTGTCCGCCGACGACATCGCCGACCTCAACGCCGCCGCGGCAGCTATCGGCGTCCACGGCAACCGCTACAACGACCACCACATGAACCTCGTCGGCCGATGATGACCCCTGCCGACGTGTTCACCACACGGGCCGCAGCTACAAGAAACGGGCCATCAGGACGATCTCGTGATCTGACACGAGGCGGGCCGGCCCTGTTCCGACAGATCTCCGATCAGGCCGTCCGCGACGCTTTCCTCGAACAGGACGCGCCCCGTCGCGACCATGGCCTGACTCAGCTCCGGATCCCACGGCGTCGGCTGCGGCGCCCCGGAGAGCGGGACATGCTCCGCGTGGAGCTGTATGCCGGCCAGGTAATCGGGGGCGCTGAGCCGCCATGGCCTGGCGCCGTGACGGCGCATGACCGCGCTCGCGATGGACAGCCCGGGCCAGTCGAAGTCGCCGTGATAGCGCAGTTCACCGCCGCCGCCGACGACAGCATCCGCGAGCTGGTGAAACGCCGCCGACGGGCGGCCCTCGGTGCACAGCAAAGGCGCCGACCTCGCGCCCAGCTCGGCGGTGGCGTGGCGGAGGACGGCCGGGTTCTCGCAGACGTAAACGACCGCGCCGCGGACGATCAGCGGGAACGTCATGAGCTGGTGCAAGGTGACGTGGAAGGGGACGCCGTACCGGGCCGCCCCGGCCAGCCACTCACCCAGGACGGCCCCCTCGGCGGGGAGGTTCAGGACCAGGACCCGGCTGGCCAGGTCGTCGACGACCACGCCACCCGCCTCCCATAGCTCCCTGCGCTCCCCGGCCGTCCCTGGCCTGCCCGTCCCGGTCCTGGCGGCCAGGGCCCGCAGGACCAGCGTCGACAGCAGGGTCCCGTGGTTCAGTGCCTTGGTGTCCCCGGTGACGTCTGCGGCCAGGGCAGGCAGCAGTACGGGCGCGTCCTGGCGTCCGGCCTGGTACTCGAGCACGCGGACCGCCTGCCCGAGCCGATCCTGCTGGCCGGCGTTGATCAGCTTCGTCAGCGTGCCGTCCCGCCCGATCTCGGCCAGCCAGTCCCGGTACCAGGCGCACGAGCGAAACAGCGAGCTGGCCTGCGCCGCGCGGATCGCGGCGTCACGCGCGCCGATCAGTACGTCCCTTTCGGCCGGACGGTCACGCAGCGGCCCGCCCAGCTCGGCCAGCAGCTCCGGCAGGCCATGGCCGGTAGTCTCACGGACGGCGCGGTCCAGGTCGGCGAGGCGCACCGCGACCCGGTTCGCCTGCGCGGGCCGGTACTGGCCGGTGATGCCGATGATCGCCTTGCGCTCGGCGTCGTCGGGCTGGCTGAGGCTGACCGAGCCGCTCAGGTCTCCGCCAGTACGCTCCAGCGAGCGGCGGGCCTGCCGCAGCAGCCGCCGGAACTCCGGTCCGTGATAAGGCCCCGTCATAGCGATCCGGCGTCGTCGTATTCGTCGTCGGTTTCGTCCCCGGCCGCCTCCGGTTCCGCGTACAGCGTGGCGGCGGTGCCGAGCGGCGCGTGCCGGGTCGGCCGGAAGCCGAGCAGCTGCGCCACCAGGGTGTCATTGTCGGCGTAGCCGGCCGAGGCGTCCACCAGCTGCTCGCCGTCCCACAGCATGAGCAGCGCGGAGACGGTCCGCGTGGTCTTGTCGTGCAGCATGTCGTAGTGCGCGATCATCGGCACCGTCGCGGTGGTGACCCACAGGTCGTGGCCGGTCATGAACAGGTCGAGGTCGAACTTGACCGCCAGCCCGAACAGGTCGGGCTTGTACCGCTCGTCGATACCGACGAACGCCTCGTCGAGGGCGATCATCCGCGGACAGTGGTCCTTGGCCGAGGAGTACAGGGCGTTGGCCGCCGCGAACAACGGCAGGTGGATCGCCGCGGACTTCTCGCCACCGGACATGACCGAATGCCTGGCCCGGGTCAGCCGGGCCTCCGGCTCGCCGGGCTGGATCAGCAGCAGCTCGAACGCGTGCCAGGACCGGTAGTCGAGCACGCTGGCCAGGGCCTCCCGGTAGGTGGCGCGCGGATGGGCCGCCCGGTACTCCCTGATCATCTCGCGGAGCAGGCCGCGCAGTTCGGCCAGCCGCTCAGGTCCTGGGGCGTCCCGGTCGAGCAGCCGGGACGTGGCCCGCTGCAGCTCGGTGACCTTGTCGGACTGGCTCCATCGGATGCCGACCGCGATTCCCGACGACATCGGCTTGGACCTGGTGTCAGCGTTCATGTTCCTGGTGAGGTCCCGCGCGGCGATCACCCGGCCGTGGATCTGCTGGGCGAGCGCCGCCAGCAGCTCGTCCTCCAGGACCTTGCGCTCCCGGTCTTCGAGGAGAACGCCCTGGTCGGCGGCTCGCTCGGCGATCCGGGTGGCGAACTGGGCGACCGGCTTGCGGCCCTCGTCGTCGATCACCTGCACGGTGACGACGGCACCGGGATCCCAGTCGACCCGGTAGTCCTCGTCGCAGGCGGCCAGCGCCTCGGTGAAATCCTTCAGCGCCAGCGACATCCGGTCCGCGGTGTTCTTCAGCGTGCCCTCTGTCGCCTGCCGCCCGCCGCGGGCCGCGTCCGCGAACGCGCCGAGGATCTCGGCCACCCCCGCCGGCAGTATCCCCGTGACGGCTTCGGCCGGGTCGGCGGCGGGCCCGTCCGTACTGGTCAGCGACAACGCCAGGTCCTCGCTGGCGCGGACCGCGTCGGGCCAGCGGGCGGGATCCGTCCAGGGCGCAGCGGTCGTCACCCCGGCGAGCGAGCGCAGGTCGGGCCGCGCGTACTCGCCAAACAGCCCGGCCTGCTCATACAGCTGGCCGACCGCCTCGGCCAGCGACAGCCGCTGGCCGCGCTGTTCCGCCTCGGCCGCCGTGGCCCGGTCGTGCTCGGCGCGAGCCCGCGCGTCGAGCTCGCGGTAGGCCCGGTCGGCGGCGGTGATGAGCGCTTCGGTCTCCCCGATCTGCTCCAGGACCTGCTGGACATCCGCCTGGAGAGTCTCCTCCAGCGTGCGGAACTCCTCGTCCAGGGCCTGCTGCCGCCGTTCCCGCTCGGCGAGCGCATCCGCAGCCTGAGCGCAGGCGAGCCTGCGCCGTTCGGTCATCTCGGTCTGCGCGGCCAGGTCCTCCTCCGCCTGGGCCAGCTTGGCCCGCTCGGCGTGCAGCTGGGTCGCGGCGTTCTCGAACTCCGCCGCCGCCCGCGCGATCGCGTCCACCTGCTCGGCCGTGACCGGCATCCGGCGCTCGGCCGCGGCCTGCCGCAGCCGCCTGGTCATGGCGTCGGCCTCGGCGATCGCGGCGTCCAGGGCCGTCCTGGCCGCCGCGGTCTCCGCCCGCGCGCGGGCGATCAGCACGGCGCAGTTGCCGACGGCCTCGGCCGCCTTCGCCACCGGCCGGGTATCGGGCAGCTCGCGCCGGGCCCGCCGGAAGTCCTCGAGCCGCGTCCCGGCCGCGTCCAGCTCGCCGGCCAGCCGCCGCTCGTCGGCGGCGGCCGCCTCGATCAGCGCGCCGTATTCCGCGAGCCGGGCCCGGCGGCGGCTGGCCCGGTTGGTGGCGCCGATGTACTCCGGAGCCGCCTTCGGCCGGGCGCCGACGTGGACGCCATACGTGAACTGGGCTTTCGTACTGACCGCGGCACCTGCGGCGCCAGTGATGTCATCCGTGAGCGCGATGGACCTGAGCACCGCGTCGACCACGGCCGGCGCGACGCGGTCCTGCTCCTCGGGGACGAGGACGGCGGCGAGGGTTCGGCCGCTCACCGGGGCGGCCGGGACCAGATAGCCGTCCGCCTCGGCGGCGGCCAGCGCCGCCTCGGTCAGGGCCGGCTCGGGATGGACCCAGGCGGTCAGCAGCCCCGCCCCGTACAGCCCGCCCTCCACGGCGGCGGCTTCGGCGTCGCCGGTCCCGTCGGCGAACCGGACCAGCTGCCACAGCGGGGCGCCCGGGCGTCCCTCCCGGCCGGCCGGGCGCAGGTCACTGGCAGGCGGCGCGTCATCCTGCTCGGCGGCGATCGCGTCCCGCTCGGCGTCCAAGGCGGTCCGGCGGGCGCGGATCGCTCGCAGGTCCGTTTCCAGGTGCGCGCGGGCAGTGATGGTGGCGGCCTGGCGTTCGGCGGTGCAGCGGTCGAACACCTCCGTGAGGCTGGTGGCGCCGGCCTCGCCGACCAGGCTGAGCGCCGCGGCCAGCGCCCCGGTGTCAGACTCCGTCGCCAGCTGTCCTGACCAGCGGCCGGCCCAGTCGGCCAGGTCGCCCTCGGCCGCCTGGCAGGCCCCGGCGAGCCGGGCCGCCGCGGCCTCGGCCGCCTGTTCCTGCGCCTGCTCGGCGGCCTGCTTGCCGCCGAGGTCCTGCTCCCGCAGGTCGCGTTTGCCCTTGGCGTCCCTGATCGCCTGCAGCAGCCCGCGGATCTCGCCGACGTCGTCCCGCCGGGCGGCGACCCTGGCCCGGGCCGTCAGGATCAGGTCGTCGCCGGCGTCGACGGGTCCGAAGCCATCGTCGGCGATGCCGGACCGCTGCGCGGCGTCGGCCAGCTCACGGGCGTACCGGTCGGCGTCGTTCCTGGCCGCGGTGGCGCGGCGGGTCAGCCTGCGGGCGCCGTCGGCGGCCTCGCCGAGCTCGCGGCGATCCTGGTCGAGACGGCTGCGCTGCCCCGCGACCTCGCGCGCTCCAGCCAGCAGCTCGCGGCGCTTGTCCTCGATCCGGCCCTGCGCCTTGTACTCTTCGGAGTTCTTCAGCCCGGCCAGGCGGGCCTGCAGCAGCTCGCCCTGGTCACGCCTGGCGTTGCGTTCGGCCTCGGCGGTCCGCTCGGCCTCGACCGCGCCGCGGTAAGCCGTCACCGCCTGGGTGATCTGCTCCGCGTGCCCGGCGGCCACGTCGGCCCTGGCCTGGATCCGGTCCAGCTGGAACTTCAGGTGCGCCCGCACGTACGCGCCGTAGTGCAGCAGGAAGTCCTGCACCGCCGCGTTCGCCGCGGTGAGGTCGTCGAACAGCTTCTGCACCGCGGCGAGGTTCTCGAAGTCGCGGGCGGCCTGCTGCACCAGGTACTCGTCGACCGGGCTCAGCCCCGAGGTCAGCGTGTCCGACACCTTGGCCGGGTCCAGGTCCTTGGCCAGCAGCGGCCGGCGCAGGGCGAGCAGCAGGTCGAGCAGCTGCGCGTACCGCTCCCGGCCGAGGCCGAACAGCCGGGTGTCGACCAGGTCCCGGTACTCGGTCGCGGTCTTGCGCCAGGCGTCAGGCTCGAGGACCGCCCGGAGCTGCCGCTCGGTCAGCGGGCGGGAGTCCGCCGAAAGCAGGCCGAAATCCGTCCCGAGCCGCCGGCCGGTGACGTAGAACGATATCCGCACGCCGTCGGTGTTCCGGTGCGCCCGCATCCCGACAATCAGCGTGAGGGTCTCACCAGAACGGGCGAATTCCATCCACACGTAGCCGTACTCGGACTCCTGCCCGCGGTACAGCAGGTTGGACTTCATCGTCCGGTTCTCGCCGCTGAACGGGTCGAGCCGCCGCGAGTCGGCCACGCCGTCGAGCACGAACGGGAACAGCACCTCGAGCGCCTTGGTCTTGCCCGATCCGTTGTGGCCGCGCAGGGCCAGCCGCCCATCCGCGAAGACCCATTCCTCGTCGACGTAGTCCCACACGTTGATCACGCCGGCCCGAGTGGGCTTGAACCGGTCACTCATCGAGGTCTCCCGTACCGAAGTCCAGGGCCAGCTGGCCGTCGGCGTGGCGCACCGGCAGGGCCAGCTTGATGTTCCGGTACCTGGCGGCGGCCGGGAGGACCAGCGCGCCGCCGGGGACCGGGCGCAGCAGGCGCAGATCGGCCAGCAGGTCCAGGGCCGCCGTCAGCAGCCCGCCGGGATCATGCTGCCAGGTCATGCCGAACGAGGAGGCTCCGAGCTCGTCGTACAGTTCACCGACAATGGCGCGAAGCCTGCTCAGCTCGACGAGCGGCGCGGCAAGCAGGGGAGGCTGGGCGTGAGCGCCGCCCCGTTCGGCCTCATCGGGGACCTCGGCCGGAGCGGACCAGGCCAGCTCTTGCACTATCCCGGCGGCCGGCAGGGCCGAGTCGATCCGGGCCAGCAGGTCACGCTGGTCGTCCGCCTCGGCGGGCACCGGCAGCGTGGTCAGCGTCTCGCCGGGGTCCTCGATCAGGTCGGCGATCTTGGCCAGCACCAGGCCGGCCGCGCGGTTGACGGCGCCGCCGCGGCCGGGGAACGGGCGGTCGGTGCACCGGCCGCCGGCGTCGGCGAGCATGATCCCCTCGGCCCGGCGCTCGACGGCCAGACCGGTCAGCCGGGCCAGGTCCTCCGCGACGCCGGACTGCCGCAGCGCCTCGGCGATTTCCGGTTCGGCCTGCGCGTAGTAGACGACCGGGTACTCGAGCAGCGCGCGGGCGGCGCGCTGGGCCGCGGCCTCGCGCTGGGCACTGCGCTTGGCGCTGACGAACGTGCTGTCCAGCAGCCCGGCCGCGCTGGTCAGGTGCTGCACGGGGCGGGCCGGACGGAACAGCGCGGCGCAGATGTCGTGGTCGATGTCGTACAGCGCGTCGCCGCGGTCGGCGTCGGCCGTCCAGGATTCCAGCGAGCCGTCGGAGAGCCGGAGCGCGCCGCGGTCCGCCAGCCAGTCGAGCACGTCCACGACCGCGGCTTTGTGCGCGCTGACCACCGGGTCGAAGCCGAGGCCGTCGATCGCGTTCGCGGCCGGGGTGAAGGCGCGCACCAGGTCGGCCAGGCTGATCTCCACCCGGGACCGCTGGAACGAGGCCAGCACCAGGCACAGGTAGGCCAGCCGGCGCCGGTCGAACGGCTTGCCGTAGCGGGACGAGAAGATCGCCGACTGGCTGGGGTCAAGCGCGTCCAGGCGGCGGCTGAGCCGGACCTGCCTGGTCGTCGCGATCAGCGTGTAGCCGAGCAGGTCGCGCAGGTCGGCTGACAGCTGGTCGGCCCAGCGCAGCACCTGCTCGAGGATCCCCGGACGCGGCCGGGTGGCGGTGATCACGTCGTGGGTGAGGACTAGCCGCACCGCGTGCTGGTAGGAGCCGAGATCGCTGAGCGGCACGGCCGCGGCGGCCCGGGGAGCGGCCATGGTGTCACCGCCTCCCGGCCGGCTCGAGCTCGAGCGCGAAGCCGGGCAGGTGCAGGACGCCGTTCGCGGTCCTGACCGCGCTGCCCGCCGGGCTCGGGATCAGCCGCATGGTGAGCACGTCGCTGCCGCCGGCCGCGGCGGCCAGCCGCCCGGCGACGACCGTGCGGGCCTCGGTGGCCAGGGTGAGCAGGCGCAGCAGCACCTTCGTCTCCGTGTCGTCGAGCACCCGGTCGTGCGCGCCCGTGTGGAGGAGGCGGTGCGCGGCCTCGCGTTCGGCCTGGCGCTCGGCGGCCTGGCGGCGGCGGAGCTCGGCTTTGACCGCCGGGTTGGACCTGGCGGGCTGCGGGACGCCGGGAGTCGGGGCCTTGCCCCGCCGGAACAGGGTGACCGAGATCTCCACCCCGGGTGCGTCCCACCAGGCCGTCCGGCTGGAGATCTGCTCGGCGTCGTCGTGGGCGGCGCCGAGGTGCCGCACCGACCTGATGTTGAACGCGGCCGACATCAGCGCGTAGGCGGCCCCCTCGTCCGGCGTGCTGAACACCCACTCGGCGAGGTGGCGGAGCTGGGAAGAGCGGTTCACGCCGCCGCGCTGTGCCTCGGTGACCTGGCGCAGCAGCGCGATGACGGCGGAGACGGCGGCGCGGGTGGCGGCGCGCAGGTCCGCTGCCATGGACTCGGTGGTGCGGTCGCCGGCGACATGGCCGCCGGTGAACCAGGCGCGGAGGACGGCCCAGCGGCGGCGCCAGTCGTCGAGCAGCTCGCCGCGGCTGAGGAACGGGCGCTCGTCGGCCTGGGCGGCGAGGCGCAGCATGACCTCCGGATCCTGCGCTCCGGTTTCCTGAGCTGTGCCGGCGGCCTCCGCCTCGGCCACCGCCGCGGCCAGCCGGGGCAGGTACCGCTCGAGTTCGGCCGTGAAGTCGGTCATGTGGGTGAGCAGGGCGTTCTTGTACCGGAGGAAGGTGCCCGGCGACGTATCCGTCGACCTGATGATCTCGCCGAGGGTCAGGTGGAACTGGGCCGCCCGGCGGGACATGTCGTCGAGCACCGTGTCCAGGCGGGACAGCCTGCGGTAGACCTGCTCCGCGTCCCCGGCCCTGGTCGCCGCGGCGAGCGCCTTGAGGTCATCGAGGATGTCGGAGAAGACCAGGCGGGACAGGTTCGCATCACTGATGCGCGCGCGGAGCACGTCCTCCACCGCGGCGAAGGCACGGTAGCCGAGTTCGGTGAACTGATAGACCGACTGCCGGTTCCGGTACCTGGCCAGGCTTCCCGCCCGCGAGGCATCCTCGAGCCGGTGCACCACGCCGTCCTCGGCCAGCGCGTCCAGCTTTTCCCGCAGGGTCCCGTTCGGCCCCGGTACCTCGTCGTGAACGGCGCCGAGTTCGGCCAGGGCAGCCGCCACGTCATCGGTGTGCGCCTGCACCTGATGGACCGCGCGCAGCCGGTCGAGCGCCCGCAGCACCCACAGGTAGGCGACATGGTCATCGCGCCGGGTGAAGTTGAACAGCCGGAAGCGATCACCTACGGCGAGCGCGTCAAGATCCAGCGAGTTCCGCTCGCCTCGGTCCACGCCCTCGGATACCTGGTCTGCCATCGTCTGGTCTCGTATTTCCGCTTGCCCACGGCCGCAGATCGTGCCCGGCACAATGCTATGCGCGGCTTGCGGCCGCTGCCGGGCGCGAAATGACGGGGCCGTCCCCTATCGTTCTCGCCATGCGGCAGGTCATCATGCTCGAGCTCGACCTATCCACCCTCCGGCAGGCCATCGGCGGAGGCAGCTACGCCAGGGGCGCCGAGTACGCGCGGCAGCAGGCGGTCAAGCACGTTACCTGGGATGCCGAGGAGACGGCGCTACACGGGACGGTCAGCGGCCAGGGCGGTCATGTCTACCGGACGGCCGCGTTCTTCTCGCTGGCCGACGGGCGGCACGCCGCGTTCGAGATGGGCGAGTGTAGCTGCCCGGTCGAGGTCAACTGCAAGCACGTCGTCGCGCTGGTCCTGTCGGTCCTGGAAACGGAGCCAGCGGAACCGGGCCGGCCGCAAAGACCGCAGCCGGACTGGAGACAGCCGCTGGATTCGCTGCTTGACCGCGGCCGTCCCGCCCGCCGCGGCACGACGCCGCTGGCGATCGAGCTTGCCCTGACCGGCGGTCCGAGCCAGCCCCGCTGGGGCGGCCAGACGCCGACCCGGGCACCGCTGAGGCTGATGGCGCGGCTGGTCCAGCCGGGTAAGCAGGGCGGCTGGGCCGCCGGCCAGCTGAGCTGGGGCAAGCTGGACATGCCGGGCTGGTTCCTCGACCACAGCGAGCAGCAGCTGCGGCTCCTGCGTGACCTGTACGTGCTTTACCAGGCGTCGGGGAGTCGTGGCGGCTACTACGGCTACCGCTATGGCGACGACCGGTCGATCGAGTTCTCCGCCATCGGCTCACGTCAGCTGTGGCCGCTGCTGGACGAAGCCGTGGCGGGCGGCCTGCCGCTGGTGTACCCGGGCAAGCGCGGCGCCCTGGCCAGGTACGAGGAGGCCAGGCTCTGCCTGGACGTGACCCGCGGCGAGGCGGGCGGCCTGCAGATCGCTCCGGTGATCGACGCCGGTGCCGGAAAGGCGGCCGTCCCGGTCGCGTTCATCGGGGACGAGGCACACGGCGCGGTGTGCGTCGACCGCGCCCAGGCGACGGGAGCCGACCCCAGGAGCTGGCGGTTCCGCCTGGTCAGGCTGACTCAGTCGGTGCCGCCGGGGCTGCAGCGGATGGCGCTGGAGGGCGGACCGCTGGCCGTGCCGGCCGCCGGGGAGACCAGGTTCCGGGACTGGTACTACCCGCGCCTGCGGCAGGCCGCGACCCTGATCTGCTCGGATGGCTCGTTCAGCCCGCCCGCGATCAGCGGACCTGAGCTGGTCCTGGGGGCCCGCTACGAAAGCGATCACGAGCTCGAGCTGAGCTGGGAATGGGCCTACCGGATCGGGGACTCGCCGCTGCGCGCCCCGCTGGAAGCGGACGGGCCGGACGACGGGTACCGGGACCTGGCCGCCGAGCAGGCGCTGCTGGCCGGTCTTGACGTGCCGCTGGACCGCTACGGCCTGCTCGGCCGGGCGGCTGACGCGCCCGGTGCGGCGCCTGCACTCGTCCCTCGTACCCGCCTGGCCGGCCTCGACACGATGCGGTTCAGTACCGAACTGGTACCGCTCCTGACCGGCCACCCGGGGCTGCGGGTCGAGATCAGCGGTGAACCCGCGGACTACCGGGAGGCCGGGGAATCGCTGCGGATCGCGGTGTCCGCCGGCGAGGTGGCGG
>Ga0335079_10004523_pt1 | contig 15999 bp, 9 predicted proteins | sample Lox_Sample_33_FD_206719 | JGI IMG/M metagenome (GOLD analysis project Ga0335079, IMG submission 206719) | Soil microbial communities from Loxahatchee National Wildlife Refuge, Florida, United States - Lox_Sample_3.3 | ecosystem: Environmental > Terrestrial > Soil > Wetlands | place: USA: Florida... | reverse complement strand
CCTCCGCCGCTCTCGCCCCACTCATCGGCGCCACCACCCCGTCCAACACCCCGATCACGTACGTCGGCAACACCCCCAGCGCCAGACACAGCACCGCAAGCAGGACGAGGGCGGCGAACGACGATCGGGGAGCTTCGCTTGCCTTGGCCGCGCCCTCGGACCGGGGCATGCCGAGGAAGCCCATCGCGAAGGCCTTGACGAAGCAAGTCACCGCCAGTGCGGCCGTGAGCGCGAGCGCCGCGCCGCACAGCGCGAAGATGATCTTGGCCTCGATGGATGCGAGCTCGGCGGAGCGCAGCATCGTCTGCAGTGTGAGCCACTCGCTCACGAAGCCGTTCAACGGCGGCAGCGCCGAAATGGCGAGCGACCCGACAAGGAACGCCGCCGCCGTTCGCGGCATCCCATGAATCAAGCCGCCGAGGCGATTCAGGTCCCTGGTGCCGGCACGCGCGTCGATGCTGCCCGCGCCGAGGAATAGCAGTGCCTTGTACGTCGAATGATTGACCATATGGTAGAGGGCGGTGACGAGCGCCATGGCGGCGAGCGCGTGGCGACCGGCCGTCGCGAACACCAAGGCCGCACCGAGGCAGGCCGTCACGATCCCGACGTTCTCGATCGAGCTGTGCGCGAGCAGAGTCTTCAGGTCGTTGGACGTCGTCGCGTACAGGATTCCAACCAAGGCCGAGACGCTCCCGATCACCAGGACCACGATCCCCGCCTCCGCGGAGCCGACGCGCAGAACATCGAAATTGAACCGGACAATGCCGTATACGCCGAGATTGAGGATCGCGGCCGAAAGAACAGCCGACACGTTCGCGGGGGCGACCGGATGGGCGCGGGGAAGCCACGTGTTGACCGGCACGAGCCCCGCCTTGACCCCGAAACCGAAGAAGGTCAGGAGGAACACGATCCACCGCGACAGCGGCCCGAGCTCCTCGCCGGACCTCCTCAACGCGGCAAAGTCGAGCGATCCGCCCTGAGCCGCCAGGACCACGAACGCGACGGCAACCGCGACGAAACCGGCTTCGCCCATCGCGAGCATCAGATACGCCGCGCGGCTGGTCTCCCCGCGTCGATGCTCGAAGTTCACGAGCAGGTAGGACAGTATCGACATCGCTTCCCAGGCGAGCAGGAAGAGCAGCGCGTCGGCCGCGATCAGGATCAGCACGATCGACGCGAAGAGCAGCAGGTACCAGGCGGTGAATGTCCGGAGGCTGTAGTGCCCCAGATATCGCTCGAGATAGCCGGCCGAGAAGATCGAGCTCGCCAGCATCACGAGCGCAGCCGCGAGCAGGAAGAGCGCGGAGAGCCGGTCGATCGCGATGCTCAGCGAGCCTAGGGGAGCTATCGTCCACAGCCTGCCCTCGAGCGGCTCACCCGAAACGAGCACGCTCCCGCTGGCGCATGCGAGCGCCAGCGCGGCGAGCGAGCCGACCCAAGCCAGCAGCAGAGGCGCGCGCCGGTCAGGAACCGTCAACCCGGCTGCGGCACCCGCGCCGCAGAGCGCGAAGACCAAGGCGAGAAGCGACCCGCCAGCGCTCATTTCACAACCCTCACTGCGGCACCCGCCGCTGCGTCCCTCGACGAAACGCTGTCGCTATGCCGGCCTCGGTACGACCCCTTCGGCGCTCGCGCGATCCTCTCAACCCCGACCGTGCACACGACCCGAGCTACGATCTGGGTACCAGTGCCAACACGATCAGCAGCGCGAGAAAGGCGTAGGCGATGTAGGCGTTGATCCGGCCGTGATGCATCAGTGCCAGGCCCCGTGCGAGCCAGTAGGTCGCCGACCGCACGGGGTGGAAAAGCAGCTTGTCGACCAGATGCACCCGCTCCTTCTCCCGCCGGATGGCCATGCGGAAGTGCTCGGCCACCGTCTCGCTCGTGTCCTCCACCGTGGTCGGCCGGAAGATCGCATCGAAGATCACCCGCACCGGGTTCGAGAACCCCGTCGCCGTGTACGTCATCTCCGGCAACAGCCGCCTCACCCCGCCATCCCAGCGCTCGCCACGCCCCAGCCGCCGACCCCGCGTCAGCCACAGCCGGATCACTGCGTAGGTCAGCACCAGCAACACGATCAGCACCACCGCCATGTACGTCGTCGACATCGCAAACACCACCGGATTGGCCTCCCCGCCCCGGTGCAGCACCACCAGCCCACGCCCCGGCACCAGCGCCTGCCCAACCTGCGCGCCCAGATCGTGAAACTCCCCGGCAAACGCCGGCGGCAGCCCCTCGTGCCCCGCCGCCCCCGCAAAGAACGGCGGCACCAGAGCCTCCGCCGCTCTCGCCCCACTCATCGGCGCCACCACCCCGTCCAACACCCCGATCACGTACGTCGGCAACACCCCCAGCGCCAGACACAGCACACCTAGAACGGCCATCGGCACGAGCGCTCCCGACGTCGGTTCGGCGACGCGTCGCTCCGGGTCCAGTCTGCGCATTCCCAGGAAGGTCATCGCAAACACCTTGACGAAGCAAGTCACCGCCAGTGCGGCCGTGAGCGCGAGCGCCGCGCCGCACAGCGCGAAGATGATCTTGGCCTCGATGGATGCGAGCTCGGCGGAGCGCAGCATCGTCTGCAATGTGAGCCACTCGCTCACGAAGCCGTTCAAGGGCGGCAGGCCCGCGATCGCCAGCGTGCCCGCGAGGAAAACGAGAGCGGTCAGCGGCATCCACCTGATCAATCCGCCGAGCTGGTCCATGTCACGCGTGCCAGTCTCGCGCTCGACCACGCCGACGCCGAAGAACAGGAGCGTCTTATAAAGCGAGTGGTTGGCGAGGTGGTAGAGGCTCGCGATAAAGGCGATGGCGGCGAGTGCCGCATGGCCGGTCGCGGCAAAGACCATCCCGGCGCCGAAGCCGGCGACCACGATGCCGACGTTCTCGATGGAGCTATGAGCCAGCATCAGCTTGAGATCGTTGTCCGTCGTAGCGTAGAGGATGCCGAGCAGCGCGGAGGCGGATCCAAAGGCGAGCGCCAGGAGACCCGTGTCGACGTCGACCGCCGGCATGAGATCGACGTTGATGCGCAGAATGCCGTAGAGCCCGAGATTGAGTGTCGCGCCGGCGAGAATGGGGACGAAGGCACGAGGAGCGGCCGAGTACGCACGCGGCAGCCACGAATTGACCGGCACCAGGCCCGCCTTCACGCCGAAGCCGAAGAAGCTGAGGAGAAACGTGACCCAGCGCGCGCTCCCGCCCATCGCGGACGCCGCGGACCTGAGCGCCGGAAACGCGAGCGACTCCGCGCTGACGGCGAGCAGCAGAAACCCCAGCATGATCGCGACGGTCCCCGCTTCGCCCAACCCGAGCAACAGATAGCCGGCGCCCGCGCGACCGTTCTCGCCGCCGCGTCCTCCGACGATAAGCAGATAGCACAGGATCGACATGAGCTCCCAGGCCAGAAGAAACGTGACCGCGTCTCCTGCTAGGTAGACCAGGACGATCGATACGTACAAGGCGAGAAGCAGCGTCGTGAAGCTCCTCTCGCCGCCGCGGCGCCCCTCCCGATCGAGGTCCCGGCCGGCGAAGATCGAAGCCGGCGCGAGCACCAAGCCGGTCACCGCAATGAACATCGCGGATAGACGATCGCAGGTGAGCGTAAGCACCGTCACGCCGGGCACGGACCAGAGGGTTTGCACGAAAGCCGCGCCGCCGGTCAGGATCCTTCCGCCAGCGAGCACGAGCACGATCCCAGCCGCAGCCCCTATCCAGGCGAGCAGGCTTCCCTGTCGTTCGGGCACGAACGTGCCCGCGAGCAGCATGCCGACGCCGCACAGGACGGCGAAGACGAGGAGCAGGCTCTGCGCTTCCACCTATCCCTCCGCCGAGCCGGCCGCAAGCACCGGAGAGATCGAGGCCGTCCGGGTCGGGGTCTTGCGGCCGACCGCGACGAGCAAGCCGTGAAGGATCGCGAGCGGCGGCGGCGGATGCCCGGGAACCTCCACGTCCACAGGGAGGGCATCGGCGACCCCCCTCGCGCACACGAAGCTGTCGGCGAAAATGCCACCCGACAGGGCACAGGCACCCACCGCGACGACGCGCTTCGGCGTCGGGATCGCGTCGTAGATCTTCTTGAGCGCGAAGCGCATGTGCTCGGTGACGGGACCGACGACGAGCAGCACATCGGCGTGGCGCGGGGTGGGCGTGATGAAGAACCCCAGCCGGTGCATGTTGTAGTAGGGATTGTTGAGCTGCTTCACCTCGTTGAGGCATGCGCCGCAATCGCCTGCGTCGACCACGAGGACATGGATCGAGCGCTGGAATGGCTGGCCAAACCTCTGGCCTGCGCGCGCAGCGCCGCTTTCGGAGGCCCATTCGTAGCTCGCCTCCCAATCGAGCGGGCGCTCGACACCGCGAACACAGCGGTAGCAGTGAACGCAACGGCGGCGGTCCACGGCGATCGTCCCGTCGCGGTGCTCCAGGGCGTGGGTTGGACAGCGCTGCACGAGAGCGTCTGCTCCGGCACCGAATTCGCTGCTGCGGGGCAAGCCCGGCGTGACGCCGGCGGCGCGCTCCGCCGCCCGTGGATACGCCGTCGTCCTGATCCCGAGGCGGAGCCCCCTAGCGACCCAGCGGCTCATCGGTGCTCCCGGTTCGCTGCGAAGCGGTCATTGATCGTTCTCCGCCGCCGACAGATCGAACGTCGACAGGATGATGGGGAAATCCTGAAATGCGAACTTCTCGGCGGCCAGGTGGAAGGAGTGCCAGTTCGTGAACGAGGGTGTGATCGCGCGGTAGCGTACGATCGCGCCACCGTCGTCCAGGCGCACCCAGTGAAATGTCGCGCCCCGCGGCGCTTCGACCCAGCCGAGAGCGGCTCCAGGGCGGCCCGCGACGCGGGCGATCACCTCCGCACCGTCCCTCATTGCGAGGGCGGCCTGGTCCATGATGCGCACCGACTGCCGCGCCTCGGCAAAAAGCACGCGCAGGCGCGCATAGCCGTCGCCTTCCTGCTCGGTCGGCACGTCGAAGCTGAAGGCGTCGTAGCCCGAATAAGGGCGCACGCGACGCAGATCGCGGGCGAGCGCGGAAGCGCGGGCGACCGGACCCACCAGGCTGTAGTCGCTCGCCGTCTTCGGTTGGATGATGCCGACCTCTTCGAGGCGATCGAGGAAGCTGCTGGAGATCCTCAGCTCGCGCTCAAGCGCGTTCAGCCGCTCGAGGATGCGCTGCGCGTCCTCCAGCGCCTTGCGGCAGGAGGCGGTCGGCAGGTCGTGGAGCAGGCCTCCGGGCGCGAGAAGACCGAAAAGGTAGCGATGGCCCGTTAGCTCCCCGGAAACGCGCAGCAGGTCCTCTTCGATGATCCCGGCATGAGCGTTGGCAACCACGAGCGCCGTCGATTCGCAGATCTCCTGGATTGCGCCCGCATGGTGACGGAGGCGTTCGAGCTCCGCGAGGAAAACGCGCAGCGCCCGCGCGCGATCCGGCACGGCGGTGGCGCAGATCGTCTCGATCGCCTGGCAGAAAGCCAGCCCGTGGGCGAAGGCGGTTGTCGCGGCGAAACGCTCCGCCAGGAGAAGACCTCGATCGAAAATCTGTCCCTCCGCGAGCTTTTCGATCGCGCGCCACTTGTAGAACAGACGCGTCGACGAACGGATGACGTCCTCTCCCACCGTTTCCAGCAGAAAATGGACGGATTCGGTGATGCCGGAGAACTTCGGCCCGACCGGCATCACGAATGCGCCCGACTCCTCGACGATGCGCCTCGGCCGCCAGTCCTCTGCGGGCCGGCGATGGCGCATCGCCGCTCCTGCGTCGAAGTTCCGGCGCATCGGCTCGACGTCTTCCTGCCAGACGTCGTCGTGCAAGACGAAATCGCCCAGTCTGGGGTGACCTTCGAAGTGCACACCGAACAGATCCTCCGCGACGCGCTCGTGCCAATCGGCGGCATGGATCCACTCGACAACGCTGGGGAACGTGCGCTCCTCGAGCGCCGAGTTCACCAGGACGTGCACCCAGCCCCAGTCCCCTGCGCGGTAGAACACGTAGCGCAGCCGCCACTCGCTCTCGGCTTCCTCGACGATCAGCCCGGCGAACCCGAAGTTCTCTTCCTCGAAGAGGTAGCGACACAGCTCTGCCACCGCCGACCTCGCGCAGTTGAGCTCGATGGCCGACGCCTCGGAGTCGGCGCGAGAGATCGTCACTGCCCACCGTGCGGCGATCCGTTGGTCAAGGTCGGTTGGGCTCATGGTCGCCTATCTCGTCAAGGCGGCGGCGGCCATCGTCAGCAGCCGGTGCAGCGGCTCCGGCACGTAGACGCCAAGCACGAGCACGGGCACCGCGGCCAGGATAAGTGCGAGCCCGCAGCTGAATGGCAGCCCGGGGCCGGTCCGCTGCGCCGCCGAATCGCTGTCCTGCGGCCCCGCATGCTCCGCCACGCCGAACACGATGCGATTGACATGCAGCATCACTCCGAAGAAGGCGATTGCGATGAACAGCGCCAGAAGCGCCGTCGCCAAGTACTGTCCCTGCGCAAGGGCCGCCTTGAGAATGGCGAACTCGCTCAAGAAGACGGCCAGCGGCGGTGCGCCGGCAATCGCGAGGCCGCCGAAGACCAGGGCGGCGCCGGCCGCGGGAGACCGGCGGATCAATCCGCGCACGGCCGCGATGTCCCGCGTGTGCACGGTGAGCAGCGTCGCGCCGGCGGCAAAAAAGCAGAACGACTTGGTCACCGAGTGGTTGACGATCTGCTGCATCGCTCCGTAGTCGGCCGCCGATGCGCCGAGTCCGATGGCCGCGAGGATGATGCCCATGTGCTCGACCGTGGAGAACGCGAAGAGCCGCTTGTAGTCGTGTACCTGCAGCAGGAGGAAGGCGGCGAAGCCGACCGAGAGCAACCCCAGCACGAGCGCCCAGGTTTCGACGTGCGCCTGAGGCACGGCCTGCATCACCGGAAACAGACGCAGGATCACATACAGAATCGCGGTGGTCTCGACGCCCGAGAGGAGCGCGCAGACCGGCGAAGGCGCCTGGCTGTGCGCATCGGGCAGCCAGGTATGCATCGGCACGAGTCCGACCTTGGTTCCGAGTCCGATCAGGATCAGGAGGAACGCGGTCTGCAGGAGGATGGGTGGCATCCGGGGGGCCGCGACGATGAGTCCGGCCCAGGTATAGACGCCGCCGCCTCCAGCCTGCATTGCTGCGAAAAGCAGGAGGAAGCCCAGCAACGCCACACCCGCGCCCATGAGCGAGAGCACGACGTATTTCCACGCAGCTTCCAGCGCTTCCCGGGTATTCTCGAAGGCAACCAGCAGGGCGGAGCAAAGCGTGGTCAGCTCCACGACGATCCAGACCAGCGTCGGCTCGGCGAGCAGCGGAATCGCCAGCATGGAGAATACGAAGAAGTTGTAGTTGGCGTAGTACAGGCGCAGCTTGCGCGCCTGCAGATTGCCGTGCGCCATGTAGCCGACGGAGTAGATCGCGGCGGTCGTCGCGACCAGTGCGATGAGCAGCAGGATGAGGACGCTCAAGCCGTCCGCTACGAACCACTGCGACCACCCTGGTTCGCCAAGCCTGAGCGGCGGCGTTCCGCCGACGACGCTCCAGGCGAGGCGCGCGACCACGACGAGGTTCCCCAGGCACGCTGCCACGGTCACGCCCGACATCCAGCGCTTGCCGAGGGGCAGGAGGACCAGCAGTGCGGCGACAACCGGTAGCGCGAGAATGAAGACGACGCTCACGCGATCTCCTTGCTCCGATCGCGTACCGCCGCGACCCGGCCGCTTGCCGCGCTCACGGGTTGGCCTCCGGCGACGCACTCGACTCGACGCCACGCTCGCGCAGGCTCGCGAGCTCCCCGACCGCCGTCGTGCCGACATGCTGCTGCACCGCACGAACCAGCACGCCCATGATGAACACGATGATCAAGCCGTCGGTGGCGATCGCGAGCTCGATGAGCATGTCGAGATCGCGCGCGATCGAAATGCCGGCGAGGAACGCGCCGTTCTCCATCGCGAGGATGCCGATCAGCAGCGGCAGCGCCTCGCGGCGCACTGTCAGCGTGAACGCGCCCAGCAGCAATCCCGCGATGCCGATCGGCACGTTGGGGCCGCGAAACTCGGCTCCGGCCGCGTTGGCCAGGGGAACGCCCAGGAAGTAGGCGAAAACCGCCAGCGCGAGCGCGATGGTCAGCGTGACCGGAATGTTCAGCGCCTGATCGATTTCGCGGCGCGTGTAGACCTCCGCCGGGGAAGTCCTGCGCAGCAGCCATGGCACGATGATCGGCTTGCTGACCAGGTTCACCAGGGCGACGCCGTACAGGTGCCCCGAACCGTAGCGCATGCCGAGGAGCGCAGCGGACGCGGCGAGCAGCAGCGATTGGACGATGAACAGCAGGAGGCATCCCCTCGCCTGCCGCGTCGCCACGATGCCGAACCCCGTGAGCAGGAACAGGCCGCAGGCGAGCGCATTCAGGTTATCGAGCAGCTGCTGCGTCGCTTCGCTCATCGGCCGGCCTCAGGCAGTGAAGACCTGCGCGATCATCGCGGCCACGGAGGTGATGAATGCAGCCCCCAGGAACTCGACAATCCGGAACAGCCGCAGCTTCGATAGCGACGATTCGATCAAAACCAGCACGAGCAGAAGGCAGAAGATCTTGAACAGCACGAGCGGTATCGCGAGGAGGACGGCCGCGAAGCTCTGCTCGCCAGCAAGGCCCCAGGGCATCACCAGCACGTTCAGGAAGATGCAGAGCAGTACGAAGAACTTCATCTGCCCGCCCCATTTCACGAGCGCGAAGCCGCGTCCCGAGTACTCGAGCGACTTCGACTCGTCGATCATCGCGAGCTCGAAGTGCCCCGTCGGATTGTCGACCGGGATTCGGCCGCCCTCGGCGAGAATCAGCATGAGGAAGGCCAGCATGAGCAGCACGTGCGACGGCGCGAAGAAGTTCGCGATCGGCGTTACCCATTTCTGCTGGACGATGTACGGAATGGTGGAGCCAGCGACAAAGGAGACCGTGAAGAAGACGATCATGAACACCGGCTCGGCGAGGAAGCCGACCATGCGCGTGCGGCTAGCGCCCATCGGACCGTAGGGATTCGCGGTGTCAACCGCGGCGAGCGTCGCGAAGAATCCTCCCAGCGCGAGCACGAAGCCTCCGCCGAGCATGTCGCCCATGAAGGCGAAGAACAGCGGATAGCTCGTCAGCACCGGGATCAGGAGCGCGACGAAGATCGGCGTGACGAAGATTACGTAGGGAGTGAACCGGAAGATCCACGAGCTGTCCTCGGATACGATCTCATCCTTGTGGAAGAGCTTCCACAGATCCCGGTAAGGCTGGAAGATACTCGGCCCGCGCTTGGACTGGACGATCTCCTTCATGCGCGCGAGCACGCCAGCGACGAGCGGCGCGAACGCCATCACGACGAGGACCTGAACGACGTTGAAGACGATGCGCTCGGCCATGATGCGAAGCTTCAGCGGCTCGGGGGCCGCGAAACCGGCATCCGGTCCTGGCGCCGGACGGTCTTTTTTGCGGAAACGCGGAACGCTCGCACCGCCGACATCTCCATGCTTGAACAGGGCGACGCCCTGATCGTTAGAGCACGGTCAAGCGGAGCGATCTACACCGTCAGACGCTCGCCCACGCTTGCCGACCACACAAGACAAACGTAGGCGTCATCAGCCATTGCGGCGGTTAGAGGAGGACGGCCATCTCCTGGACTGCCCCGATAGTTTAAGGCAAGCGGCGAAAGCAAGGCAAGCTCACGCCCAGCATGCGCACCGCCGATCGGTGCGGACAGGACAGCGCGGCGTAACTTGCGTTCGTCCCTCGCGGGGCCGGCCTCTCAGGCGCGAAGGTACGACAGCAACGGCGAGCCAGGCTGCCGCTTGATGAGCGCGCTCTCGGCTTCGTGCGCCTCGCGGGGATCGAGAGACTCGATCCAGTGCACGTCGCCCCCGACGAGCCCCGCGATCGCGATGCCGTCGCGAAAGAGGACGCGATTGCCCGTGACCGCCGGGACCTTCGGGCCCGGCATGATCGTTCCCACGAGGTTCAGCGGATCCGCCGCGGACAGCGAGATCCAGCTCGTCGTCGCGGCAGCGCGCCGCGTCTCCCGCAGCAGAGGCAGCGCATCGGGCAGAGCGAACTGCTCGCCCGGAACGCCGGCGACGAAGCGGCCGCCGCGAATCTCGCCGCGCGCCTCGAACCGCCGGAGCACGCGCAGCAGGTCTCGCCAGGGAGGCAGCGATTCGGCCTCGCGCTCGAGCAGCCGCCAGAACACGACGCCGTAGCGGCGCAGCAGCGTCTGCGCGACATGCTCGACGACCTCGGTTTCCGCGTCGTGCACGCCGCCGATCGACGCGTGCCGTGGCGCAGGCCTGCGCAGCAGCGCCCAGCGCCCGGCGTCCTCGATGCCGAAGAGCGAGGTGCGCCGGCGCCGGCGGCCTTCGCCCAGCGGCTTGCGCCGGTCGGAGGGCGTGAGCAGCGCGCGCAATCCGGCGAAGCTGTCCGAGTGCACCAGACCGAGAACGACCAGCTCGGCGAGCGCGTCTTCGACCTGCGTGCGCAGCATCCCCGTCGCCTCGACGATCTCGTCGTAGAAGCACGCTCCGTGGCTCTTCAGGTAGTCGGCGACGCGTTGCGCCCGCGCGCTCGCGGACGACGTTTCGCCCGCGACGGGCACGGCACGATTCCACAGCGCGAGGCTGCGCCGCGGCACGAGTGTGACCGGGGTCGTGCGAATCGGACCCGCGTGCCTGCCGGAGACGCGCGAGGGCGCAGTGAGCCGCGTCCACGCGGCGCGGCCCGAGACGCAAAGGTCGTCGAGCCAGGTGAAGTCGTAGTTCTCCAGGCGCGCGGGCAGGATCTCCGCCTCCCACGCCGCCGCCGGCGCTTCGAAGCCCTCGAGTTGCGTCAGTAGCGCCGCGAGCGCGTCGGGGCCCTCGCGCCGCTCGGCGGGGATCACGTGCTGCCAGCGACTGAGGAAACGCATGAAGTCCCGGCTCGACACGGGCTCGATTTCCTGCCGCAGCCGCTTCACGGTGTAGCGGTGGATGCGGGCGAGCAGCGCCCGGTCGCACCATTCCTTGGTGCCGCCGCCCGTGAACGAGCCCTGCATCGCGAAGCCTTCCGCGGCGAGCTTCGCGAGCGCCGCATCCACCTCCGGGCACGGCAGGCTCATCGCCCCCGCGAGCGCTTGCGCCGTGACCGGTCCCGATCCTTCGAGCCGGCCGCGCACGATCTCGACGAGCGCTTCGTCGCGCGTCCACGCTCGCCAGCTGAACTCTTCCGGCGCTTCGATCGGCGGCTCCAGGCGCGCCTCGCCGAGCGCCGATTGGAACTGCGGCAGGCGCTCGGCAGCGACCCACAGCGGTGCGGCGGCGGACACGCTCATGCGCGTCGCGCGCCGCGCCAGGGCGAGCTCGTCCAGCAGCGCCTGCCAGCCGGGGTTGGCGCGAAGGTCGTCCGCCGTGAGAAAGCCGAGGCCGAGCAGCGCATCGTGCAACTCGTCCGCGTTCGCCGCCGACGGCCAGGCTTCGCTGCGCACGCGCTCGATCGCCTCAGGGTCGAGCCGGCCCAGGCCCGCGGCGCTGTCCTCGTCGAGCCAGCGGCGGCTCATGACCGCGTGGGTGCGGCGCTCCTCGAGCGGCGCGTCGTCGAGAAAAGCGTAGGGGCGCGCGCTCAGGATCTCGAGCGCGAGCGGAGAAGGCTCGGTCAGGTCGCGATGGGCGACGTGGATCTCGCCCGACTCCATGGCCTTGAGGACGCGCTCGAGGCCTTCCACGTCCATCGCGTCGTAGAGGCAATCGTGAATCGTCTGCTCGACGAGCGGATGCTCCGGGATCTCCCGCTCCCCCACGATGTTCTCGGCGCAGGCGATCTGGTCCGGAAACACCGCAGCGAGCAGATCCTCGGAGGCCATGCGCTGGAGCTGCGGCGGAACCTTCTTCCCGCCGCGGAAGCGCGGCAGCGCGAGCGAGGTCGCCGCGGCCCAGCGCCAGCGCGCGGCGAACATCGGCGCATCGAGCAGCGCCTGGACGAGCAGCGGTCGGACGCTGTTCGAATGAAGGTAGCGCGCGACCTCGTCGAGCGGAAAGCTGTGGCTGGTCGACAGCGAAAGCACGATCGCGTCCTCGGTCGCCGCGGCCTGCAGCTCGAAGTTGAACTTGCGGCAGAAGCGCTTGCGCAACGCCAGGCCCCAGGCGCGGTTGATCCGGCTGCCGAAGGGCGAGTGGATGACGAGCTGCATGCCGCCCGACTCGTCGAAGAAGCGCTCGAGCACGATCGTGGCCTGCGTCGGCATCACGCCGAGCGCCGCCCGCGCGGCGGCGAGGTACTCGACGAGCTGACCGCTCGCGGAAGCTCCGAAGGCGAGCGAGGCGGCGACCTCGCCGGCGCTCGCGCCATCGTCGAGGCGCTCGACGACTGCCTCGCGCAGCCGCGACACGGCCTGCGAGAGCTCGTCGGTGCGTCCCGGCGCTTCGCCGAGCCAGAACGGGATGTTGGGAGGCTGTCCCTTGGCATCTTCGACCCGCACCCTGCCCGACTCCACGCGCAGGATCCGGTACGACGCGTTGCCGAGCTGGAAGATGTCGCCGGCGAGGCTCTCGATCGCGAAGTCCTCGTTCACCGTGCCGACCGACTGGCCGGCAGGCTCGAGCACGACGTCGTAGTCGGCGGTGTCCGGAATCGCGCCGCCCGACGTGAGCGCGGTCAGCCGCGCGCCGCGCCGCCCGCGCAGGACGCGATTCACCGCGTCGCGATGGACGTAGGCGCCGCGATGGCCGCGGCGCGTGGTGAAGCCTTCGGCGAGCATGCGCACGACCGCGGCGTATTCCTCGCGCTCGAGATTCGCGTACGGCTGCGAGCGCCGGAAGACGTCGAAAAGTGCCGCCTCGGACCATTCGCGAGCGGCGACCTCCGCGACAATCTGCTGCGCGAGCACGTCGAGAGGCTTCGGCGGAATGTGGACCCGGTCCAGCTCGCCGCGCGCGACCGCGTCCAGCATCGCCGCGCACTCGACCAGCTCGTCGCGGGAAAGCGGGAAGAGACGCGCCTTCGGCCTGCCGGTCACGCTGTGATTCGCCCGTCCGGCCCGCTGCAGGAAGGTTGCGATCGACCGCGGCGAGCCCAGCTGGCAGACGAGCTCGACGTCGCCGATGTCGATGCCGAGCTCGAGCGAGGCGGTCGCGACGAGCGCGGTCAGTTCGCCGCTCTTGAGCCGCTGTTCCGCGGCGAGCCGGCGCTCCTTGGCGAGGCTGCCGTGGTGCGCGGTCACGCGATCCTTGCCCAGCAATTCGGACAGGTGCCGCGCCACGCGCTCGGCCATGCGGCGCGTGTTCACGAACACCAGCGTGGTCCGATGCTGGCGGGCCAGCTCCGCAATCCTCGCGTAGACCTGCTGCCAGACGTCGCCCGACATCACCGCCTCGAGCGGCGAAGGCGGGAGCTCGAGGGCGAGGTCGCGCTCGCGGACGTGGCCCGCGTCGACGATGGCGCACTGCGGAGCCGCGGCCCCGGTGAGAAAGCGGGCCACCGTCTCGATCGGCTTCTGCGTCGCCGAGAGACCGATGCGCACCGGGGGCGCGGAGGCGAGTGCCGCCAGGCGCTCGAGCGACAACGCGAGGTGGCTGCCGCGCTTGCTCGGCGCGAGGGCATGGATCTCGTCCACGATCACCGTGCGCGTCGTGGACAGCATCTTCCGCCCGGAGTCCGAGCCGAGGAGGATGTAGAGGGATTCGGGCGTCGTGACGACGATGTGCGGAGGTCGGCGCCGCATCCCTTCGCGTTCGGCCTGCGGCGTGTCGCCGGTGCGCACCAGCGTGCGGATCTCGACGTCCGGATAGCCGCCGGCGCGGAGCTCGTCGCGGATGCCCGCGAGCGGCGCCTCGAGATTCCTGTTGATGTCGTTGGAAAGCGCCTTGAGCGGCGAGACATAGACCACGAAGGTCTCGTCCGGCAGCGGCGCTTCGACGCCCCGGCGCACCAGCGCGTCGATCGCGGCGAGAAACGCCGCGAGGGTCTTGCCCGAGCCGGTCGGCGCCGCGACCAGGACGTCTCGCCCCGACTGGATCTCCGGCCAGGCGCGCCGCTGCGCGGGCGTCGGCGCCGCGAAGCTCTTGTCAAACCAGGATTCGACGGCGGGGTGGAACGCAGCGGGAGTCGGCATCGCCGGAATTATCCTCCCTTCCCGGCGTTCGCCGAAGCCACGCCGCCTGTCGAGCGAGGATTTCGCGATGCTCCCGCGTCGAGGCCGCGAGCCGCGACGGCCGGCGGCGAGCCAAGCGCGGTCACTGCTCCGACTTGAGCGCGCGCGTGAGCTCGGAGACTTCGCGATCGACGTCGCGGTCCTTCGGGAAGGGCCGCTTGGCCCGGCGGTACCAGTAGCGCGCGTTGCCGAGGTCGCCTTCGACCAGGTGCACGATCCCATGCGCCCAGCAGCCGAGCTTCGATTCGTCGGCTTGCGCGATTTCATGGGCCTTCTGCCATTCGCCTCTCTTCAAGTAGCGGATCGCGGTATTGAGCGGCATGTTGTCTTGCGGCGGGTTGGCCGCCGTCACGGAGATTGGAGGATGCCGGTCACGAGGGAATCGCCTCGCCGAGCAGCGCCATGACGTCGCGGTGCCGCGGTAGCGGCGAGACCGCACCGTAACCCGTCGTCGCCAGCGCCGCGGCCGCGTTAGCGTAGCGCGCGGCGGCGAATGGGTCGTCGCCCGCGGTGAGCCTCGCCGCGAAGGCGCCATCGAAGCAGTCGCCGGCGCCGGTGGCGTCGATCGCCTTCACGCGATGGCCGGCGATGCACTCGCGGCGCGCGCCGTCGGACACGATGCAGCCTTCGGCGCCGCAGCGCAGCGTGACCAGCCGCGCGCCGTCGCGGTGGCAGGCATCGAGGATCGCGTCGGGCTCGTCGCGATCGAAGAGCTGGCTCGCGTCGTCGAGGCTCGGCAACACCCAGTCGGCGAACGCGATGCTCGCGCGAATGATCGCCCGCGCCCGGGCGAGCGGCCAGAGCTTGAGCCGGAGGTTGGTGTCGTAGGAGATCTTCACGCCCGCGCCTCGGGCCGCGTCCATCGCTGCGAAGCACGCGTCGCAGGCCGACGCGGAGATCGCCTGGCTGATGCCGGACAGGTGGAGGACCTTCGCCGCGCGGATCGACTCGAGGGGGAGCTCGCCGGGGCGCATGCGGCTCGCGGCGGACCCCGCGCGCAGATAGCTGAACTCGTGGCCGGAGGCGCCGTGCCCCACGAAGTAGATCCCCGTGGGCGCGTCGGCATCGACAGCGACCCCGGCGACGTCGACGCTTTCCCTGCGCCACAAATCGAGGAACTGGCGGCCGAAGGCATCGTTGCCGATGCGTGTGACGTACGCGGCCCGGGCGCCGAGCCGTGCCGCCGCGATCGCGCAGTTCGACGTGTCTCCGCCGAAGCCCTGGACGTACGCCCCGCCCGCATCGCGCGTCTGATTGAACTCGACGAGGGGCTCGCCTAGCGCGACCAGGTCGAAGCGCGCGCTCATCGCGGAGTCGCGGTCAACGCTGCACAGGAGGCGGCGAACTGCGCGGCGATCGCGCCCACGCCCGCCGCCGTCGCCCCGGGCTTGTACAGATTGGAACCGGTGCCGAAGCCGCTCGCGCCCGCGGCCCAGTACGGTGCCATGTTGTCGGGTCGGATGCCGCCCACGGGGAAGACGAGCGTGTCCTTCGGCAGCACGGCCCGCCACGCCTTGAGCACCGCCGGCGAGAGCTGCTCGGCGGGAAACATCTTCAGGCCGTCCGCACCGGCGGCGAGCGCCGCGAACGCTTCGGTCGGCGTGGCCACCCCGGGAAGCGCCACGAGTCCGAGCCGCTTCGCTTCGCGAACGACCGCGACATCGCCGTGCGGCATCACAATCAACCGGCCACCCGCGGCCGCGACGCGGGCGACGTCCGCGACCTCGATCACGGTCCCGGCGCCGACGAGGCAGCGCGCGCCGTGAAGCTGCGCCAGCCGGCCGATGCTCGCGAAGGGCTCCGGCGAATTGAGCGGGACTTCCAGGATGCGAAAGCCGTG
>Ga0335079_10004522_pt1 | contig 16003 bp, 1 predicted proteins | sample Lox_Sample_33_FD_206719 | JGI IMG/M metagenome (GOLD analysis project Ga0335079, IMG submission 206719) | Soil microbial communities from Loxahatchee National Wildlife Refuge, Florida, United States - Lox_Sample_3.3 | ecosystem: Environmental > Terrestrial > Soil > Wetlands | place: USA: Florida... | reverse complement strand
GGCCGGAAAACGGGCACGTGGCCAGGTAGCTCAGGTGGTAGAGCGCAGCCCTGAAAAGGCTGGCGTCGGCGGTTCAACTCCGTCCCTGGCCACCATGTTATAAAGCGCTTAATCAGATCACCTGTCTAGGCGACCAAGAAGACCAGCACTTGAGCACGAGAAGGTTCCTGTCGATATCACCGCTATGGTGCTGTCGTGCGGGAGACATCGTTCGCGCGCGTTTGCTTACAGATTTCTAATTTTCTGCAGGTTTCTCGTCCTGCGAACACTGCCGGCGCTGTTGGTGGCGCACACATCGCACTGCTTCGCCGCCGTGGGCCTTGAGCCCCTCAACCAATCTCCGCATAGCGTGCTTCGCGGTTCACTCCGACCTGTCATCGCGGATGTGAATGCATCGCACGGGCACAACACTTTCCCCAAGGCGCAGCCTTCACCTGTGCCGACCTATCGTGAGCCACGCTTTTCTTTCGGAATTCGCGGCGGGCTGAGTCTGGGCGAGAACGACCTGAGACTCACGACCGACCGCTTCCCAAACTATTTTGCGGGAGCCTATGGGCAATTTCGCCTGGGTAGCTCGCATTTGCTGAGGCCAGTCGGCGAATGGTGGAGCTTCAGTTCCGGCATTCAGCATTTCGAACAGCCCTCCCTCAGCCAGACGATCCATACGCAGGTGCGCGCGACCGTTGCCGGCGGCGAATATCTCTACCGCTTTGGCGGCCCATTCAAAAGGCTATCTGTCGGAGGGGGCGCCTACGCGGCGCGCTGGTCAGTGGCCAGCACAGATACGCTCACCTTCATTCCGCAGGGAACCGCAGAAGCCTCCGGGAATAGTCACTGGATACGGCCGGCTGAAGGTGGCATCGCGGGCTTGCGCTTAACACACCGGTTTGCGCTTGAGGGGCGATGGATTTACAGCAACTACGGTTATGAACGGATCCCGGTCAGCGTTTTCATTCTTGGCGCCGGATGGAAATTCTAGATGCAAGGCCAGAAAACAATCCTCCGGCCATTCAAGCGGTGCACCCTCCGGCGAAACTTGTTTTCGATTTCGGCCTACGTAGTCTTTGCCTTGTCTGTTCCTTTCCTGACTGGATGCGGCGGACTGGCCGTCAGCGGCGATCACACCGACAAAAATGATTACGCAGTCAGCATCAGTCCCGCTAATCCGGTTGTCACCGCGGGCAACACCATTCACTTCACCGCGACCAGCCCATGGGGTTCAGGTGCGCATTGGGCGGTGCTTCCGGCCTCTCTCGGAACCATCGACCAGAACGGAAACTTCACTGCGTCTCGCTCACCGGGTTCCGGTACGGTCACGGCCATGTGGAACCAGGATGTTCGCTATACAGCTACGGCAACCACCACAGTCGTTGCCGTACCACAAGCAAACATCACGGTCACGCCACCCGTCGGCAACACGCCCGGAACCGCATCCGTTCCAGCCCAAGCTGACTCCACCTACGAATGGACGGTTCAGGGCGGCTCGATCATTTCCGGCCAGGGTACATCGCAGATTCAATTTACCGATGCAGGCTCCGGCGCAACTCAGGTGAGCTGCACCGTAACAGACAGCGCCGGAACCAAAGCTGGCGCGTCCGCTACGGTTCCTCCCAGCATTGCGTACAACCCCACGGTCTACACTCTGATTCGCGGTGCCGACGCAGGCAGCATCGCCCCATCTACCGCGAATGGGGACGCTCTAACTTGGAAGGTTTCACCCGATCTGCCTGCGGGCCTCGCCCTGAACACAAGCACCGGCGTGATTACCGGCACTCCCATCACCCCCACGCCGGCCGCAGCCTACACCGTGACAGCCAGCAACACAGGCGGAATCAGCAACGCGGTGACGCTCACGATTACCGTAGTCGATTCCGCGCCGATCTTCTCCTATATTCCCAATGCGTTTGTCTGGACGATCAACGCGCCGGTGGCGCCCATCTCGCCGACTTTGACTCACGGAACGGTGACTTTGTGGAGGATAACTCCAGCTTTGCCGGCAAGCCTGACGTTTGATTCCGCAACCGGCCAGATCTCCGGCACGCCTACGGTTCTCAGTCCGAACACGACCTACACGGTGACGGCCAGCAACAACTGGGGATCGAGCACCACCGCGCCAGTATCCATCAACATCGTTGATGTACCACCCGCGATTCACTATGCGCCTTCGAGCTTCACTCTTACGAGAGGGACCCCGCTCGCGCCGATTGCCCCGGCCGATTCCGGAGGCGCTGCAACTTCCTGGGCGATCACACCCGCGCTTACTCCCGGGCTCGCATTCGATACCGCAACCGGCGTCGTCTCCGGAACTCCGAGTGTGATCAGTTCCGCGGCGCAGTATTCCATCACGGCAACGAACAGCGGCGGCACCAGTGCGCCAACCGCTCTGAATCTCACAATCCTGGATATTGTGCCGGCGATTCAGTACGCGGCAACGAATGTTTCGGTAACGATCAACTCGGCGCTTTCGCCGTTGCTGCCAGCGAACTCAGGCGGCCCGGCAACCATTTGGAACATTCAGCCGGCGCTGCCCTCCGGGCTGATTTTTGATCCATCCACCGGATCGATGACTGGAACCCCGAACGCCATCTCGCCCCCTGCGCTCTACAGCGTCACGGCGACCAACACGGGGGGCACGAGCCAGCCGTTCACCATTACGTTATCCGTCGTTCTTCGCCCCACTTCATCGATCGCGGCATCATTGACCAGTCCGCCATACGGCGCAACGATCGATCTGACTCCGACATTTGCCAACGCGATTTCGGCTGCGGTGGGCACAACGCAGGGCGGCAGTGACATCTCCAGTTTGCCCACCAGCGGTGTCGCTATTCCTATCGTCATCACGTCAACCAAAACCTACTGGCTACGCGCGACCAATGTCGCCGGCGACTTCAGTGACAGCTCGATCACCGTGACTCCGCAAACCGTGCTGGTGAATGCGATCACCCCGGCAGCGCCGACCCGCACAGCCAGCAGCACCACTGCCTTCAGCAGCTCGGCCAGCGGCGGGATCACGAATGGAATTACCTGGTCCGCGAGTGCGGGCGCGATGAACGTCAGCACCGGAGCGTGGACCGCGCCCGCCACTCCGGGCAATGTCACAATCACGGCGACGTCGAACGATGATGGCAGTAAGTCGGCTGCAACTACCGCGACCGTGGTCGCAGTATCGACAGATTCAATCATCGCATCGACCAACACGCCGCTATACGGGGCGAGCGTCAATCTAACGCCCACGTTCGCGAATGCAGTCTCGGCTTCAGTGGGGACGACGCAAGGCGGCAGCGATATATCGAGTTCGCCTACCAGCGGTGTAGCAATTCCCACTGCGCCCATCATCACCGCAAGAACTTACTGGCTGCGCGCCACCAACGCTGCCGGAGACTACACCGACAGCTCCGTGTCCGTAACGCCGCAGACGGTAGTGGTGAACGCGATCACTCCGTCCGCGCCGACAAAAACAGTCAACAGCACGACCACTTTCAGCAGTACCGCCAGCGGCGGTGTCACGAACGGAATTACCTGGTCGGCAAGCGCGGGCACGATGATTCCCGCCACGGGATCGTGGACCGCGCCGGCCACAGCTGGCAGCGTCACTATCACGGCGACGTCGAACGACGACCTCAGCAAGACGGCTACAACAACGGTGACGGTGGTCTCAGTTCCCACAGACTCACTCGCGGCGTCATCAACCAATCCGCTCTACGGAGCAACCATCAATCTGACGCCCACATTTACCAACGCGGTTTCGGCTTCGGTCGGCACCACGCAGGGCAGCAGCGACATCTCCAGTTCGCCCACCACCGGTATCGCAATTCCCACCGCCGGCATTACCTTAATCAGAACTTACTGGCTGCGCGCCACCAACGCCGCCGGAGATTACGTCGATAGCTCCGTTACCGTAACCCCACAGACGGTGGTGGTGAACGCAATCACTCCGGCGTCTCCCACAAAGACCGTCAGTACCACGACGACGTTCGCTGCCACGGCGACGGGCGGAGCAACTAACGTAATCACCTGGTCGGCAAGCGCGGGTACGATGAATGCCGGTAGCGGAACCTGGACCGCTCCAGCCGGCGCCGGCGACGTCACCATCACCGCGACATCGAACGACGACAGCAGCAAGACGGTCACGACGATCGTGACCGTTGTTTTGGCGCCGACCGGTTCAATCTCGGCGTCATCGACAAATCCTCTCTTCGGAGCAACCGTAAATCTAACTCCGACTTTTGCCAACACAGTTTCGGCGACGGTAGGAACAACGCAGGGCGGCAGCGATATCTCCGGTTCACCCACCAGCGGCACAGCAATTCAAACGGCGGCCATTACATCAGCCAAGACTTACTGGTTGCGCGCGACCAACGCCGCTGGAGACTTCGTCGATAGCTCCGTTACCGTAAACCCACAGACGGTGCTGGTGAACGCAATCACTCCGTCCACCCCGACAAAAACGGTCAACAGCGCGACCACCTTCAGCACAACCGCCACCGGAGGAGTCACAAACAACATCAGCTGGTCGGCCAGCACAGGCACGATGAATGCAAGCACGGGAGCGTGGACCGCTCCCGCCACAGCTGGCAGCGTTACGATCACCGCCACTGCGCAGGACGACCCCGCAAAGACGGCCACAACCACGGTGACCGTCGTCTTGGCGCCAACCGCGTCGATCAGCGCTTCCTCGAGCTCTCCGCTTTATGGCGCAACCGTCAACCTGACGCCGACGTTTGCGAATGCAACTTCGGCGAAAGTTGGAACGACACAGGGCGGGAACGATATTTCGAGCTCGCCCACGAGCGGAACGCCGATCACAACCGCGGCCATCACTACCGCAAAAACTTATTGGTTGCGCGCAACCAATGCCGCCGGAGATTTTGCCGATAGCTCGGTCACTGTAACCCCACAGACAGTAGTCGTGAATGCAATCTCTCCGGCAGCGCCCACAAAAACCGTCAGCACCGTGACAACTTTCACCACCACCGCCAGCGGCGGCGCGACTAACACGATCGCGTGGTCGGCAAACGCCGGCACGATGAACGCCGGCACCGGCGCATGGACCGCTCCGGCCACCGCGGGCAATGTGACGATCACTGCGACCTCGAATGACGACAACACCAAGACGGCGACGACCACGGTGACCGTCGTCCTGGCTGTGACTTCCTCGATCAGCGCGTCGACAACCACGCCGTTGTACGGCGCAACCGTCAACCTGACGCCGCAATTCTCGAATTCAGTTTCGGCCTCGATTGGCACCACGCAAGGCGGCAGCGATATCTCGAGCTCACCCGTCAACAATCAGCAGATTACGACCGGCGCCCTTACCGCTACTACTACATTCTGGCTACGCGCCACCAATGCCGCCGGGGACTATCTGGACAGTTCCGTGGTCGTCATCCCGAAGACGGTGAGCATTGGCGCCATAACCAAGGGCGCCAGCAACGTGAGCGTAGGGGGATACACCACAACCGCGAAGGCCACGGTCTCGAATGCCGTGGACACGACCGTTGATTGGACGGCCACATGCGGCTCCTTCAGTCCCACGAACAGCGCCAGCAATGTGAATACAACCTGGACTTCGCCGGGCAGCACCGGATCCTGCACGCTGACCGCGAAGAGCCATGCCAATCCCAGCGTGAGCACGACCACCAGCGTAACCGTGGTTGCGCTTCCGGTCGTCACCAGCCTGACGCCGAGCACGACCAGTCCGCTCTACGGCGCGACGGTAAGCCTGACTCCTTTATTTAACGCCGGCGCCGGCGGTAACGGCAGCGTGAACAACGGGGTTGGCACGGTCACCAACAACGTTGCCAAATCATCTCTAGCCATCACCACGCCGACTACTTTCACGCTAACTGCCACCAACGCGGCGGGACAGCAGGCGACGGTGAATTCGGCGCTGGTCACGCCGCAGACAGTGGTTGTAAATCCGATCAGTCCGGCTTCTCCCACGCGCACAGTCAGCACTTCGACCACTTTCACTACCACGACCAGCGGCGGAAATTTAGGGACAGTGACCTGGTCGGCGAACGGCGGAGTCATCAACAGCGGTACCGGAGCGTGGACCGCGCCCGGAACGGCGGGCAACGTCACCATCACGGCGACCTCGAATGATGACGCCAGCAAGAAAGCAACCACGATCGTGACGGTGGTGTTGGCTCCTACCGGTTCGCTCGCAGCCTCGACCAACACTCCGCTTTATGGCGCGACCGTCAATCTGACGCCGACGTTCAGCAACTCAGTCTCAGCCTCGGTGGGCACGACGCAAGGCGGCAGCGATCTTTCAAGTTCGCCGACGACCGGGGTTGCAATTCCCACTGCGGCCATCACCAGCGCTACAACTTTCTGGCTGCGCGCGACCAACGCCGCGGGAACGTACGTGGACAGCTCGATCGTAATCACGCCGCAGACGGTGAATATCAGCTCAATCACAAAAGGACAGGGCACGGTGAGCGTGGGCTACACCACAACGGCGCAAGCCACCGTCACCAATGCGGTCGATACGAATGTGAATTGGAGTTCCAGCTGCGGCTCGTTCAGCCCCACCAGCACCGCCAGCGGAGTGAATACTACATGGACCGCGCCAGGATCAGCGCAAACTTGCACACTCACTGCAACCAGTGATGCAAATCCAATCGTCACAGCGACCACGACGATTACCGTTGTCGCGCTGCCTGTTGCAACCAGCCTTACGCCAAGCACGACCAGCCCGCTCTTTGGCGACACCATCAACCTGACGCCGGTTTTTTCGAACGGCACCGGCTCGGTTGATCAGAGTGTCGGTGCGGTGACCAGCGGTCTTGCCAAGTCATCTTCGGCCCTGACTTCGCCAACAACGTTCACGCTGACGGTCACGAACGCAGCCGGCCAAACCGCAACCGCCTCATCCGGAGTGATCACGCCGCAGACGGTAGCAGTTACCACACCTTCGCCGGACGCAGGTTATGTCACGACAAACGGTACGCAGGCATTCACGGCCTCGGCCCAAAATGCCGTCAACAGTGCGGTGACCTGGAGTTCCGGCGGCGTCGGCTCATGGTCTGGCGCAACATGGACGGCGCCATCCAGCGCCGGCGTTTACACGATCACGGCAACGTCGGCGGCGGACCCCACGAAGTCAAATTCCACGACCATAAATGTTGTCAGCCCGCCGGCCATCACTTCCTTCACTGTTGCAGTTCCGCTCGTCAGCCAGAATTTCGGGACGACCCTGACCGCAATTTTCACCAACGGAGGCGGGAACGCATTCGTCGGCACCAGCGGATCCGGCAGCTCGGACATCACCAACTCTGCTCAGTCTGGTGTGGGCATTCCCACCGGAAATCTTGCGGCCACCACCACGTTCACGCTCACCGTTTACAACCTGGCGGGAAGCAGCACATCGGCAACCCTGACCGTTCCCGTGGTTGTTGGTTCTTCTACCGCGACCGTCTCGCTCTCAGGCGCGAGGTATGACCACACCAGCACGTTGCTGCCAGACGGCACGGATCTGATCATTGGCGGCCAGAGCGACAGCGGGCCCCTGAATACATCGGAGATTTACGATCCGGTAGCGGTGGCAGTTTCGAGCGGCGGCACAATGCTCTCCGCACGTTACAACCATACCGCCACTCTTCTGCCGAACAACGCCGTGCTTGTGGCCGGCGGCAACAACGGCGCGACCATTGCGGCCGCGGAACTCTGGAGCGCGGGCAGCTTTGCCGCAACTGGTTCACTCAACACGCCGCGGGAAAAACACACTGCCACACTGCTGCAGAACGGAATGGTGCTGATTGTTGGCGGACTGAACGGGAGTTCGCCGGTTGTTTCGGCGGAACTTTACAACCCTTCAAGCGGGACCTTCACCTACACGGCCGGCAATCTGAACACCGCGCGCTACAGCCACACCGCGACCTTGCTCGCCAACGGACAGGTGCTCATCGCCGGCGGATACAACGGGAGTGTGCCGCTCGCGAGTGCGGAAATCTATAATCCCGCGACGGGCGCATTCACCGTGGTGGGCAGCATGGCAGCTGCGCGTCAGCGCCACGCGGCGGTGTTGTTAAATGATGGCCGCGTCGCCATGATCGGCGGCAAAGGCGCAAGCGCACCGCTTGCCAGCGCGGAAATATTCACGTCGACGAACAACACCTTCAGTTCCACCGGCGCAATGGCCAACGCGCGCGACGGCCTGACTGCGACCTTGATCACCAGCGGCAAAGTAATTGTGGCAGGCGGCGTGAACGCGTCCGGCAATCCCGTAGATGGCGCCGAGATATTCGATCCGACAGCGGGCACGTTCAGCCTTACCGCGCTGCTTTCGACCGCGCGCACTCAGCACACGGCCACGCTGCTTCAGAGTGGGCAAATCTTGATCGCCGGCGGACTGGCGCAGAGCGGAGCAACTGCGACCGAAGAACTGATCGATCCCCAGGATGGCCTTACCCCTACGATTCCGAACTCAACCATCACAGCCCCAGTAGGCGCGATCACGGCGCAGACTGGCCTTGCTGCCAGCGTGCCCTCGCAGACGCACATTCAATATTTCTGGATGATCACCGGTGGCACGATTACGGCCGGTCAAGGCAGCAGGTCGATTACATTTTCCATGCCGGCGTCGGGTACCGCTACGCTCGATGCGCTGGTGGTCAGCGATCGCATCATTGCCTCGCATACGCAGTTCGTAGTGACACCGATTCCCATCATCTCCAGTTTCGCGGCGCAGAATTCCACGGTCACGGTGGGCGGAAGCACGACGCTGAACTGGACAGTACAGGGCGCCACAAGTCTTTCCATCGATCAGAGCGTTGGATCGGTAACCGGAACTTCGTCGGTAGCGGTCACGGTCGGCACTCTCGGTACGACAACTTATACGCTGACGGCTACAAACGCCGGCGGCAGCGCGACCGCCACGGCGCAGATTCTCGCGGTCCCACCTCCAATCGCGACATCTTTGACCGCCGCGGCGGGCACGGTTCCTGTGGGCGGCAATACCAATCTCACGCCCATTTTTTCCCAGGGCACGGGCTCGATCTCACCGGGAATCGGAGCAGTTTCGAGCGGCCCGGCTTATCCGACCGCAGCCATTTCAACTCCGACCACGTTCACGCTTACTGTGACCAACGCCGCCGGCGATACGGCGCAACAGTCCACCACGGTTGGATTGCAACCAGTCTCTGTCACAGGAATCACCGGGCCGACTTACGTCACCGAAGGCCACACCGCGACTTATTCCGCAACTGTTTCGGGTTCGGTGAATACTGCGGTCACGTGGCACGCTTCGGCGGGAAGTTTCAGCGGCGCGAATTTCACTGCTCCCACAGGGCCTCCATACGACACAACGCAAACGTCAGTTACGATCACGGCCACATCGGTGAACGGCGGCACTGCGGCGGATTTCACCGTACAGGTCGTGCCGCTGCCGGTGATCACGAGCTTCGTCTCGAACCCCGTAACTGCGAATTATGGCGGTTCGACGACAATGACGCCCGTTTTCTCTCTCGGCTCCGGGCAGATCGTCGGACTCGGCTCGGTGACCAGCGGCCAAGGAGTGTCGAGCGGAAATCTGACGACTTCGAAGACGTTCACTTTGACTGTGACCGATGTTGCCGGCGATTCGGTTTCGCAGGATTTGACGGTAAATCAGAGCGCAGTTTCGGTCAGCACTCCAACCCCCGCCGCAAGCACGGTGAGCGTCGGCGACCAGGTGCATTTCACCTCCGCCACGAACGGCTCCGCCAATTCTGCTGTTACCTGGAGCGCGACCGGCGGCAGTTTCTCTGGCAGCACGTGGACTGCGCCTTCTGCAGGGAGTTACACCATTACCGCCAGCTCGGTTTCGCCGCCGGGCTACTCGGCGAACACCATGACCCTAGTCGTAAACCTGCCGGCGATCTCGTCGTTCACTGCGTCCCCAGTGGCGATTTCGCCGGGGGACAGTTCGAACCTGCAGGCAACTTATTCCGGCGGCACAGCCACTGTGACGCCGGGAAATACTTCGCCGTCCAGTGGCGTTCCATTTTCCACCGGATCTCTCTCTTCTACTACTACCTATACGTTGACTGTTGTCAGCCCGGCGGGAAAGAGCACAAACAAGACCGTCACTGTGAACGTGGTTCAGGGAAACACAAATTCCGGCTCAGGCCTGAGCACCAACCGCGTGGGCCATACCGTAACTTTGCTCGCCGATGGCAGAGTGTTGATCGCGGGCGGAAGTTCGACGACGAGCGCGGACATTTCTGACACGGCAGGCCAGAACATCAGCGCCATCGTTTCAACAATGCGAGCCGTGCGCTACTACCACACAGCAACACTCCTCGCGAATGGCCAGGTGCTGCTCGCGGGCGGAGCAGACATTAACGGCACGGCGCAGCACACAGCGGAGTTGTTCAATCCCTCCAACAACACGTTTACTGCGACCGGCTCGATGACAGTCGCTCGCCAAAAACACCGCGCCGCACTGACGGATGACGGAAGAGTGCTCATCGCGGGAGGAGTCGATGACAATGGCACGGCGCTTTCGAGCGGAGAGATCTACGATCCTGTGGCGGGAACTTTCTCGGCTGCTCCGAGCACCGCGGCCGCGAGCGAATCGGGCAGCGCCACACTGCTCGAAAACGGCACCGTCCTGATCGCGGGAGGAGACGATACCAGCGCCGCCAGCTCGTCCGCTCAAACCTTCAACGGCGCGAGCTTCAGCGGCACGCTATCGATGGCGGATGCGCGCTCCCAGCACACCGCGACATTGCTGCAAGGAGGGAACGTCTTTCTCGCCGGCGGCACCGACCTGACAAGTCCCCTGAGCACAACCGAGATTTTCTCCGGCAGCAGCTTCGCGCAAGTTTCGACCGTCATGTCTGAGGCTCGCTACGGACACTCGGCCAATCTGCTCGCCAGCGGCCTGGTGCTGTTGACCGGCGGCAGCGCGGACGGTTCGACACCGCTTTCGGATTCAATGCTCTATGATCCGTTCGATGCCGCAACGCCTTACTGGTCAACCAGCGGTCCCTCTATTGCGCGGTTCGAGCCTGCGTCCACCATCCTTCGCAATGGACATGTGCTGATCGCCGGCGGCAGTTCTGACCCGACAAATATTGTTGCCAACTCTTTGAGCACAACCGAGATCTTTGACCCGCAGGACAGTCTTACTCCGGTTCTGCCCAGCGCCACGCTTACCGCGCCTGCAAGCGCCATCAACGGCGCATCCGGGTTGACGGCGTCTGTTCCATCAGGGCAATCCAATGTCTTCTATATATGGTCGCTGACCAATGGAACCATAACCGCGGGTCTGAACACGCGCTCAATCACGTTCACGGTCAACACAACTCCAGCCGTCGTGAATGTGCTGGTCATCAGCGACCGCCAGATTCCGGTGCAAAGCTCTGCGACCATTGCTTCGGCGAATCCCGGACCGTCAATTTCTTCTTTCACCGCCACGCCGTCAACCAACACTACCGGACTGTCAACGACCCTCGCCTGGACCGCCAGCGGCGCGGTGGGCATGACGCTCAGCATCAACAACGGCGTAGGCAATGTCACGGGTTCGAGTTCCACGACGGTCACGACTCCGGCCAGCACCACCACCTACACGCTCACCGCGACCGACAGCAACGGCACGACTAATCGGACAGTAACTCTGACCGCCGTGCCCATGCCGGTTGCGACCAGCTTGACCGCCGCCGTGAACCCGGTGCCGAAGGGAAGCTCCACCACCATCGTTCCGGTTTTCACCACCAACGGATCCGCTTCGATCGACAACGGAATCGGCACGGTCACCAGCGGAGTCGCGTATCCGACCGGAGTGCTGAACACGGCAACCACATTTACGCTGACTGCGACCAACACGGTCGGAACCACGGCCACAGCTGTTGCGACGGTCAACATCATGCCGGTGGTGGTGACCGCGATCACCGGCCCCACCAACACGACGGTCAACAGCAACACAGCACAATTCACCGCCACTGTGACCGGCGCAGTGAACACCGGGGTCACGTGGTCCACTTCAGCCGGGTCCATCAACGCCGCCGGGATACTCACCGCGCCAGCGACGCCGCAAGACATCACCGTCACCGCGACTTCCATTGCCGATCCTGCGAAATCGAACCAGGTCACAGTTCACGTGGTGCCGGTGGCGATCGCGCTCAGTATTTCGGCTGCGGTGAACCCCGTGCTTTATGGAAGCTCCACCACCGTCACGCCCGTTTTTTTGCAAGGCACCGGCGTTATTGATCAGGGCATTGGAAGCGTGAGCACCGGAGTGGCCTACACAACCGGCACCATCACCGCCGACAAGACATTCACGCTCACCGTGACCAACGCCTCCGGGGACAGCGCCGATGCATCGGTTACTGTGCAGCCGATGAATGTGATCGTAAGCGCGATCACCGGGCCGGCTTCAGGCGATGTGACACAAGGTCACACGGCAACCTTCAGCGCGAGCGTAAGTGGCGCAGTGAACACATCGCTCACCTGGAGTTCGGGGGGTGCGGGCTCATGGTCGGGCGCGACGTGGACGGCGCCGGCGAATCCCGGCAACTACACCATCACGGCCACGGCGGTGAATGGATCAACGAATACCTTGGCGATCACGGTCGTCGCTGCCCCAGCGATCAGCTCGTTCATAGCCACGCCGCCAGGCATTAACAATAATCAGAGTTCTCTGCTCACCGCAACTTTCACGGGCGCGGGAACCGGCGGCAACGTGAACGGAGTGGTGACTCCCGGCAATCTCACGCTAGCCAGCGGATCAGGCAACGTAAGCACCGGCGCGCTTGCGTCGTCGCAGACTTACACGTTGACTGTCACCAACGACGCCGGCGATACGGCCACGGCGCAGACAACGGTGCAGGTTTTCCTGGGGGCTTTCAGTGCAGTTTCAAATAGCCTGGCAACGCCTCGCAATTTGCCCACTGCAACGCTGCGCGCGGATGGCAACGTTGTGATCGCAGGCGGAGGGAGCGGACGCTCGAGCGTTGATCTTTTCGACAGCACAGCTATGACGTTCTCTTCAGCGACTCCATTATTGACGGGGCGCAACGGACACACAGCAACGCTGTTGCCCAATGGGCTCATTCTCATCGCGGGTGGATCGAATGGATCGACTACCCTTGCGACGGCGGAACTCTACAATCCGGCTGACGGCAGTTTCGCCGCGACCGGATCGCTGGGGCATGCGCGCATGAACCATCGCGCAATCCTGCTCGACTCAGGGCTAGTGCTGTTAGTCGGCGGCACTGGGCTCTCGAGCGCCGAAATCTACAATCCTTCCACTGGAACTTTCTCATCCACGAACTCGATGGCATCGGTGCGCGACTCGGCCACGGTTTCGCGCCTGCCCGATGGCCGCATCCTGGTGGCCGGTGGAACAAACGGAAGTTCCCGTCTGGCTACGTCCGAAATTTACGATCCCACAACCACTTCATTCTCCACCGGCGCAAGCATGCTTGCAGCTCGCGAACTGCACACGGCCACAACCCTTGCCAGCGGACAGATTCTCATCGCAGGCGGCACCGGATCGACAGGAAGTGGCAGCGCGGAGATTTTCAATCCATCACTAATGCGCTTCGTCAGCACGGGAAATATGGTCCAGCCGCGGCAGGAGCACGTTGCCGCTTTGCTGGCGGGTGGAATGGTGCTGATCGCAGGCGGAAACAACGGAATCGTGCCGAACGCAATTGACCAGGCAGAACTCTTCGATCCCTCCAGCGGAACTTTCCAGAAGAGTGACTTCATGAGTTCGGTCGGCTCACCAACCACCGGCACCGCCGGAACGATTCTGCCCAGCGGTCAGGTACTGGTGACCGGCGGCACCAGCGATGGATCCACAGTTGTTCCCGGTTCCGAGCTATACACGCCGACCGATGGATTGACGGCGCCCGCGGCCAACGCGACCATCACCGCCCCGGCATATGTTTCTCAGGCAGCTACAGGAATTTCTGCTCATATGACTGCGGCCGCCGGCGCGCGCTACATCTGGATGGTCACCAACGGCACGCTGGTGTCGGGGCAAGGCACGGCCAGCATCACGCTGAATATGCCAGCGACCGGCAATGCCACGGTAGATGTTCTGATCATCACCGGCAATTTTGTTCCTTCGCATGGTGAGGCTGCAATCGTGGGAGAACCCGCGCCTGTGATCAGCAGCTTCACCGCCGCGCCAAATCCGGTTGCTTACGGCGCCTCGACCACGCTCACTCCGGTGTTCAGCAACGCGACCGCGAGCGCTGTGATCGGCACCGGCGCTGCCGGAAGTTCCGACGTTACGGCAGCGGCGGTCAGCGGCACTCCCGTTTCTGCAGCACCAATTACGAGTGCAACTCAATACCGGCTTACGGTCGCGAATCGCGCCGGCGTCAGCATCAATCAAACGGTGATCGTGGGCGTGCAGAGCGTAATTGTCTCGGCGATCAGCCCGAGCAATCCTACTGTTTCCGCGGGCGCCACGCAGAACTTCAGTGCAAACGTTACCCAAGCGGCAAATACTGCGATTGTTTGGAGCGCGAACGGCGGCAGCATCGATCCCGCTACGGGATCGTGGACTGCTCCCTCCACACCCGGCTCTTACACCATCACCGCAACCTCGGCAGCAGATGGCATTACTTCGTCATCTACCACGGCGACGGTGGTTGCATTACCGGCGATCCAGAGCTTCACCGCATCGGTGAGCATGGTGAACTATGGACAAGCTTCGTCGCTCACCGCAGTGTTTACGGGAGGCGTGGGAAATCAAGCATCGATCGGCACCAGCGGAGCGGGTTCATCGCAACTCACCTCCACAGCCTCCAGTGGCAACGCAATCTCAACCGGGCCTTTGTCTGACAGTACGACCTACACGCTAACGGTTACAAATGCGGCCGGATCTTTTGCCACCGCCACCACGCAAGTCGACGTCAACCAACCCTTCTCCGCGACCGGATCGATGAACTATCCACGCCTGGGCCAGACCACAACCCTGCTCACGGATGGCACGGTGCTCATTGCCGGAGGAACCGGAGGTGCCGACCCGGGGGAGATTTACAGCGGTGGCAGTTTCAGCACGACTGCGGGGAATATGACCGCGGTCCGCTCGTATCACTCCGCCACATTGCTCGCGAGCGGACAAGTGCTCATCGCCGGCGGCGTAGATGGATCAGGCAACGCGCAGAACACCGCCGAACTGTACGACTCCACTACCGGCGTCTTCACTGTGACTGCTGGCACAATGGTTCGTGCGCGCCAGAATCACGTGGCCGCGCTTATGCCGGATGGCGAAGTGTTGATCGCGGGAGGTTACAACGCTGCGAATCAGCAACTCTCCGACGCCGAGGTATTCAATCCTGCAACCGGAACGTTCAGTGCCACAACGTCTCTCGCGTCTGCCCGCCAGTTCGCGGCCGCCACGATGCTGAATGACGGGCGAATTCTGATCACCGGAGGTTTCAACGGCGGCACGTACTTATCGACCGCGCAAATATTTGCCGTGGGAACTTTCAGGGCAGAAGTTTCCATGGTAGTTGCGACGTCGCACCAGACCACCACGCTGCTGCCCTCGGGCCAGGTGTTGATCGCGGGCGGATACAACGGAACCGGCGCAATTGCCTCAAGCGTGCTGTTCGTGCCGGGAGCTCCCGACGCGTTCAATGCTGCCGGATCAATGGCCGGCGCGCGACAGGATGCAACTGCAACGTTGCTCGCCAACGGCAACGTGCTCGTTGCCGGAGGTAGTAACGGCGCGGCCAGCCTTGCCTCTGCTGAGTTGTTCAATCCAACCGGAGGCACGTTTACCGGCACAGGAAATATGATCACGGCGCGATCCGGCGCAGGCTCTGCACTCTTGCCGGATGGAACAGTCTTAGTCGATGGTGGAACCAGCGACGGTACAACTCCGCTTGCCTCGGCTGAAATATTCAACCCGCAAGATGGATCGACTCCATTCCTGCCGGATGCAACTGTCACGCCATCGGTGACCCACGCTTATGCGCAAGCCACGGGTGTGACAGCATCGGCGCCGGCGCACAGTGGCAATATTTATGTATGGACCATTCAAAATGGTGTC
>Ga0335079_10004521_pt1 | contig 16004 bp, 8 predicted proteins | sample Lox_Sample_33_FD_206719 | JGI IMG/M metagenome (GOLD analysis project Ga0335079, IMG submission 206719) | Soil microbial communities from Loxahatchee National Wildlife Refuge, Florida, United States - Lox_Sample_3.3 | ecosystem: Environmental > Terrestrial > Soil > Wetlands | place: USA: Florida... | reverse complement strand
CCAATATTGGAATTAACGGTACTGTGAATTCCGTCTGTTCAGTTCCGGGCTTAGTCGCTCCGACGGCCGAGTTCTTGTACGCCGTCGATGCCGTGAATTATGTCCTTTGGGAATTTGCGGTGGACACTTCAACCGGCGCCTTGGGAAATCCCCCAAACGCAACTCAGGTTAAGTATTTTGCGACCGATCAAGTCCCACTGGGAGTTGCGGTCGATCCTTGCGATCGATTTGTCTATGCGAGCGATAGCCATACGAACAAGGTCAGCGCTTATACGCTCTGCGCGGTCGTTCAGCTGCCTGCCCCTTGCCCGGTTGCTGATGGCAGTCTGACTCCCGTCGTTGGTTCGCCTTTTGCTTTATCCGGCAGCGCAAACACGCCTGGCCCGATTCTCGTGGATCCCTACGGAAACAACGTTTACGTTCTCGGAACGCTTTCGAACACAATCTCGCCATTCAAAATAGCGCCGATCACAGGTGCCATAACTGCGCTGACTCCGGCGACGATTGCCACCGGGATCATGCCAACATCGATGGTCATTCGCGGCGATGACAACTGGATGTTCGTGGCGAATTTTGGCGGCGCTACGGTTTCGCAATATTCGATCACTCCGGGCACCGGGGCGCTGAGCGGATCCCCGCCAATACAGACCGACAACTACCCCTTTGGCGTGGCCGTGAAGTAGCAGATAAGCTGCAAGGGATTATTTTTGGGGCGCGGTCGGTCGCGCTCTACGTCGGTACCTTCAAGATCAAGTATCCGCCTACGAGCGCGAAAATCAGGTCTGGCGACCATGCCGCAAGCGCGGGAGGAAGCTGGCTGAGGTTCCCCATAGCCTCGAACAGCCTTGATACCACGGTATAGAAAACAGCGATTCCGACCGCCACGGCGACTCCCGTGATCGCGCCTCGTTTTCCCGTCGATAACGCAAAGGGAATGGCCAGGATGGCCATGATGAGCGTGATCAGGGGATAGGAAAGCTTCTTGTTGAGCTCTACCCGGAGCCGCACCACATCAAATCCACTCTGCTGCAAATCGCGGATGTAGCGATGCAGTTCCTCATAGTTCATTTCGCTGTATTGCTTGACTTCCTTCTTGAAGTAGGAAGGCGTCTCAGGCAGTTGAGCGAATGTTGCAACGTCGAATTGACGATAATTCTCGATCGCGGAGACATTTAGTTTGCGCTCCCACCCGCGTTCGTACTCCCATCGGCCCAGATTGTCGGACCAATGCGCGCGATCGGCATGGATTCTGCGCGTGATGGTGAAGCTGGCACGATCAAGTTGAAACACCGTGATATTGGCGAATTGATCGCGGTCCGGATCGAAGAACTGATAGTAGTAAATATCGTTGTTCTCGCCGAATATCCACTTTCTGTCGGGACGCAGGTATGTCTGAGGAGGCTTCCCCTTGATCTCGTTGTGCAGCGCTTCTTGACGCTTGTTCGTGTGCGGCAGGTAGAACTGATCCGCCAGAAAAAGTCCCACAGATAAGAACGCAGCAGCCACAATTACGGGGACAATGATGCGGTAGATGCTGGTTCCGGTGGCTTTGATCGCGGTGATTTCGTTTGATCTCTGCATCAGGCCGAAGGTCACGAGCACTGCGAGCAACATGACGAGGGGCGCAACGTTATAGAGCAGGTAAGGCGTGACGTTGAGCAAATATTCGGCCACGATCGATGCCGGAACCTTGTTGCGAAGAATGTCTCCCAGAAGTTCGAACAGTGTGAAGACGAGGACCAGCACCAGGAATGTGGAAAGGATCATTCCCAGATAAACGAAAAAGTCCCGAAGGACGTAATCGTCAATCAGGGTGGGGAAACTGGCGCTGAAGACGCGTTTCCGGGTAGCTGCACGTTCGAAGGCATTCTCGGCTCGTCCGCGGCCGAGGCCTGTCTTCAGCAGTGACCCCTGGTCTGAACTCGACTTGCGGAAGGATGCCAACTCGAATGGACGCTTCTCGGCTCTGAACAACAACACGAGACCAAGTCCCAAAAACACGAAGTCGGCGAGCCATGCGCCGAACCACGGCGTAACGCGGCCTTGTCGAGCGAGGGAAACTCCGACTAAAGAAATGACGTAGTAGACGAACACCAGCAGGATGGTCAGAACAAATCCGCCGGACTTGCCGCTTTTTTTGGAGGAAAGTCCGAGGGGAATTCCGACCACAGCAAAGACGAGGCACGCCGTTGGCAGCGCAAACCGACGGTAGAACTCAATCAGGTATAGCCTCGATGTATAGCGATCGACGTGGCCTTCCTTCTGGAGCAGAGCCCATGTATCCATCATTCCGACCGGTTGTGATTCGTCGGATTTGTTTTCAGTCGAAGGCAGGTCGATGGGGATATCGTTCTGCTGAAACGTGATGATGCTGTAGTGGTCAGGATCTTTAGGATCGGTCTCGTGCTCGGAGCCGTCTATCAGATGAAGATGCAAGCGGTCTGGGCCCTCGCTAACGACGACTCCCTGCTTGGCCAAGGTGATCTTCGGATTGGCACCGTCGGAGATATCTGCCATGAAGACACCCTTCCAAATCGCCGCGCCCTGTGCGCTTTTCACGTCTTGAACGTAGAGAATGTATTTTGGAAATCCTTCATAGAAGACGCGGGGCTGAATTTCGAACGAAACCTGAGAGCCCTTGAGGCGATCTTCGAGGCGGCCCAGCGCGGCCTGCGACCGCGGAGCGATGTAGATTCCGTTGGCCATTGCCAGTATCCACGCGGCCACCACGAAAATCGATAGCACGCGGAGAAAACTCCATACACCCATGCCGCTGGCGCGCATGGCCGTGATTTCGCTATCGGCGGCGAGACGGCTCAGCCCGATGAGGATTCCCAGAAGCACGCTCATGGGAATCGTGTAAGTTAGCGCCAGAGGGATGGTGAATGAAAAGATCTCGGCAATGCTGGGCAGAGGCGCACTCGCGCGCACGACGAGTTCGAGGATGTGGCCGAGGTCGCGGGTGAACAGGACGAAGGTGAAGATGGCCGCGCCGATCAGGGCATGGGCCGTCACTTCGCGCAGAATGTAGCGGGTCAGAATCCGCATGAGACAAGCGCTTAAAGCGAGGATAGCATGGAGGCACCTTTTGGGATGAACTCGGTGCTCGATCCGGGTGGATGGGGGCATCCCGCGCCCCGCGTTTTCGCTAACGGGGCGAGGGATCTCACGGCTTGGCATCAGCCGCAAGCCAGAATCCTTCGCTTCGCCTAAAAAGCGACTTGAGGACGAGGCTGGCAAGATGTTCGTAAGTACTCCAATTGATGGCGACTGAGTGTAGGGAACTATTGCGCAAGCGGCCCCGTAAGGCTTTGGTGGAGGAGATGGATGGCACCTGCGAATGTTGAGCAGGATCGTGAACCAGTCAGCTTTGGGCCGGCGCAGGCTCATTCGTTCAGCGACAACCTTGTGTTGGCGGCGATTTGTGCCGCGGTCGTACTTCTGCATCTCCTGACCAACGGCCGCTACGGCTTTCACCGGGACGAACTGCAGGTTCTGGGTGACGCGCGGCATCTGGATTGGGGCTTCGTCGTTTATCCGCCATTCACGCCCTTTGTCGAACGGATTTCGATGTCGATGTTTGGCCTGTCTTTGGTTGGGCTAAGGCTGTTCTCCGTAGTCGCGAAGGCGATTTCGATATTCGTAAGCGGTCTGATGGCGCGGGAACTGGGCGGCAGAAGACTCGCGCAAGTCACGGCGGCGTTGGCCGTTGCGTTGTCTCCCCTACCCCTCTTTGAGGGTACGGAATTCCAGTACACGACATTCGATTTCTTGTGGTGGGTGCTGATTGCATATTTCGTGATCAGGCTCTTGAAGACCGAGAATCCGCGCTGGTGGCTCGCGATCGGTGCGACGATCGGTGTGGGCTTCATGACCAAATACACCATGGGCTTCTATCTCGCTGGGATTTTTGGCGGCCTGCTGTTCACGCGTGCGCGGCGCTATCTGGCGAGTCCGTGGTTTTGGGGCGGGATGGCGCTGGGATTTGCAATCTGCCTGCCCAATCTGATTTGGCAGGCCGAGCACGGATTTATCTCGCTGCATTTCCTTCAACATATTCACAAGCGCGATGTGGGTGAGGGGCGCGCCGACGGATTCCTGAAGAATCAATTCCTGCTCTGCACAAGCGTGATCACGGTTCCGTTGTGGATTGCCGGACTGGCCGGCTATCTGCGGGACCGGCGTTATCGAATGCTCGGCTGGATGTATGTGATCCCGCTGCTTCTCTTTCTGATTGGAAAAGGCCGGGATTATTACCTCGCAGCGGCCTACCCGATGCTGATGGCGATGGGATCCGTCATCGCGGAACGTTGGCTCTCGGCTATGTCACGGGGCTGGCGCTGGTTTGTGGAGGGCACGTTCTTTGCGGGACTGGTCGCGAGTGGCGCATTCTTTTGCGCGCTCCTGGTTCCTCTGGCTTCAAGTGGTCCGCTGAAGGATTTTGCCCTGAAGAACAATGGCGAATTGCGGGAAGAAATTGGATGGGATGATCTCGTAAAAACAGTTGCAGGAATTCGCGATTCGTTGTCTCCGGAAGAGCAACAGCATTTAGGAGTCGTCGTCAGGAATTACGGCGAAGGCGGTGCCATCGAGATTCTGGGACCGCGATACCACTTGCCGGTTCCGATTAGTGGGACAAATTCTGCGTGGCTGAGAGGATATCCCGATCCACCCCCAAGTACGCTGATCGTGCTCGGAGAGTCACAGGAAGGCGCGGACTACTGGTTTACCGGCTGCCGTCTGGCCGGACACAATTCGAATTCGCTCGGCGTGAAGAATGAAGAGAGCCGCGATCATCCGGATATTTTTGTTTGCGGTCCACCACGGCTGCCATGGCCGGAGTTTTGGAAGAAGTTTCAGGCGTTCGGATGAGTTGGTGTTGTCAGGGGCGCACCCGCTCGGTGTCGCGCTCTCGCGACGGCCAGGGACATTGTCTCTTGGCCGTCACGAGGCTTTGAAGAATAGCGCTGAAAGCGGAGGCAACGTCAGCTTCAGGGAGAATGCCCGGCCGTGCATGGGGGTTTCCTCTGCGTGGACGCCGCCAAGATTGCCCATGCCGCTGCCCGCATACTCCCGAGCATCGCTGTTGAGCATCTCGCGCCAGTAGCCGCCATGCGGAACGCCAACGCGGTAGCCGAGACGCGGTACGGGTGTGAAGTTGCAGACGACCGCGATCGTATCTCGCGGAGCCTCGCTTTTGCGCAGCAGCGAGATCGCGCTTGTTGCGTTATCGTTGGCATCGATCCATTCAAATCCGGCAGGATCGTTGTCGAGGACGTGCATTGCAGGCTCGTTTCGGTAGAAGCGGTTGAGTTGCTCCATCCACGCCTGCACGCCCCGATGGACCTGAAACTTCAGCACATGCCACTCCAGACTGGAATCGTGGGCCCACTCGCGTACCTGGCCGAATTCGTCCCCCATGAAGAGCAGTTTTTTGCCGGCTTGGGCGTACATGTATCCGAAGAGAAGGCGGAGATTGGCGAAGCGCTGCCACTCATCCCCGGGCATCTTGCCGATGAGTGATCCCTTGCCGTGGACCACTTCGTCATGCGAGAGCGGCAGCACGAAATTTTCGTGCCACGAATACAGCATGCGGAACGTCAGCAGGTTGTGGTGATACTTGCGATGAATGGGATCACTCTGGAAATACTTGAGCGTATCGTGCATCCAGCCCATATCCCACTTCATGCCGAAGCCGAGTCCGCCGAGATAGACGGGTTTTGACACCATCGGCCAGGACGTGGACTCCTCCGCGGTCGTTTGAATATCCGGGTGCTCTTTGTAGGCTTCCTGATTGAATCGGCGCAGGAAATCGATGGCGTCCAGATTTTCGCGTCCGCCGAATTTGTTGGGAATCCACTCTCCGTGCTTGCGTGAGTAGTCCAGATAAAGCATCGAGGCGACTGCGTCGACCCGCAGGCCGTCGACGTGATACTTGTCGAACCAGAACATCGCGCTCGACATCAGGAAACTGCGAACCTCGGCGCGGCCATAGTTGAAGATGTGGGTCTTCCAGTCGGGATGAAATCCCTGCCGCGAATCCGAATGCTCGTAGAGATGCGTTCCATCGAAATAAGCGAGTCCGTGACCGTCGGAAGGGAAGTGCGAGGGCACCCAATCGAGAATCACGCCGATTCCGTGCTGGTGGAGATAATCCACCAGGTACATGAAATCCTGCGGCGTGCCGTATCGCGCGGTGGGTGCGAAGTAGCCGGTGGTCTGGTATCCCCACGAACCGTAAAACGGATGCTCCATGACCGGCAGAAATTCAACATGCGTGAAGCCCATCTGTCCGACGTATTCCGCAAGGCGCGGCGCCGTCTCGCGATAGCTCAGCGGACGATTATGTTCCTCGGGAACGCGCATCCATGAACCAAGATGCACTTCGTAGATCGCTTGTGGCGCGCGTAAAGAGTTCCGTTCGGCGCGCTTCTGCATCCAATCGTGATCGCCCCACTGATAGTCGAGATCCCAAACAACGGAAGCGGTGCGGGGAGGCTTCTCGTTCCAGAATCCGACCGGATCGGTCTTGTCGATGCGATATCCGTGATGTTGCGACTCGATGTGAAACTTGTAGAGGGCGCCATGAGTTGCGCCGGGGATGAAGCCTTCCCAGATACCAGAGGAGCCACGCGAATTCAGGGAATGAGTCTTTGGATCCCACCCGTTAAAGCCGCCTACGACTGATACCGAACGCGCGTTCGGCGCCCAGACGCTGAAGATGGCGCCAGACTGGCCGTTGTGCGTGGCGAGATGCGCCCCCATCTTGTCGTAAATGCGATAGTGGCTTCCCTCGTTGAACAGATACAGATCGTTCTCGGTAAGAAGCTGCGGCGACGTGAGCGTGTTTTCTGGACTCATGGGTACACGGCTGCTGCGGGCCTTAGTTTACCGGAACATAGGCAACAAGCGCATCCCGCTGGGACAAAACGCCGCGTGCTATTCTGACTGCTTCAGCCATGCCCGTCCTGCGCGTAATCCTTATTTGGCATCAACACCAGCCGTTTTACAAAGATCTGGTCACCGGCGAATACCGTTTGCCGTGGGTGCGGCTGCATGCATTGAAGGATTATTACGGCATGGTGAAGCTGCTGGATGAATTCCCTAAGGTTCACCAGAACTTCAACCTGGTTCCGTCGCTGATCGTCCAGATTCAGGATTACGTCGATGGCACAGCACACGACCCCTTTTTAGACGTTGCGGCGAAACCAGCCAAAGAACTGACCGAAGACGAACGCCGCTTTGCCTTGCAGTATCTTTTCCAGGCGAATCCGCAGAACGTAATTGGGCGTTATCCACGGTATCGGGAGTTATGGGAGCGTTTTCGTGAGCATGGAGATCATCCCGACCGCGCCGAACGCTATTTCCAGACACAAGATTTCACCGACCTGCAGGTTCTATCGCAGATCGCGTGGTTCGACGAATTTTTCCTTGAAGAAAAGGACATTGCAGCTTTGGTCGCTAAGGGACATCACTACTCCCTCGATGATCAGAAGTTCGTAATAGCGCGCGAAAGAGAGCTATTGGCTCGCGTCTTACCAGCCCATGCCGAAGCCGCAAAGAAAGGGTCGATCGAGATTTCGGCGACTCCGTTCTACCATCCGATCTTGCCGCTGGTGTGCGACACAACCGTTGGGGCGGTTTCATCGCCGGGATTGCCGCTGCCGCAGAACCGGTTTCGGCATGCGGAGGATGCTCGCGAGCAACTCGTAAAAGGCCTCGATCTTCATGAGAAGGTATTCGGAATTCGGCCCAAGGGCGTTTGGCCCTCTGAAGGGAGCGTATCTGAAGAGGTTCTCGCGATTGCCAGCAGCGTCGGCGTGCAGTGGATGGCGACGGACGAGGGCGTTCTAGGCCGGAGCACCGGTTCATTCTTTGCTCGCGATGGGAGCGGGCATTTGCCCACGAATCAGGCCGAGAAGCTCTACAACATTCATAGCTACGAAAAGGGCTCGACTGCGATGCACATGGTCTTCCGCGACCATACGATTTCCGACCTGATCGGCTTCGTGTATTCCGGTATGCCTCCGGCCGAGGCCGCTCGGCATCTGATCAACAACATCAAAGAAGCAGCCAAGCCGGTTCTGGCGAAGGGTCGGGACGCGGTTGTCTCGATCATTCTTGATGGCGAAAATGCGTGGGAGTATTACCCGAAATCGGGCCGGGAATTCTTGCGACGGTTCTATGACGGCTTGCAGCACGAGCCCGGGATGGAGGCCGTCACGATTTCAGAGGCGATCTCGCGGCACAGAGATTTTAACCAGATGACTTCACTTGTGCCGGGATCGTGGATCAATGCGAATTTCAACGTATGGATCGGCGCCCCCGAAGACAATCGCGCCTGGGATTATCTCCATCACGCGCGCGAGTTCTATGCGCAGAATGCGGCGCGAGCGAGCGAGGCACAGCGCAAGCTGGCATTCGACGAGATCCTCATTGCTGAGGGAAGTGATTGGAACTGGTGGTATGGTCCGGAGCATCATTCGGCCAATGACCGCGACTTTGACGAACTTTATCGCAAGCATCTTTCCAATGTTTATCAGGCTTTGGGGGCTTCGCCGCCGGACTACCTGGCGCAACCGATCACGGGCGCGGAAGTTCGCCCCGCGTTCATCCCGCAGAGTGCCTACATTCATCCGCGAGTAGCGGGCGATAAAGTGCGCTACTTCGAGTGGATGGGTGCGGCTGTATATACGGCCGATCATCGGGCCGGCGCCATGCACGGCAAACAATTCTTGCTCGACGCCGTTTACGCTGGAATAGACGCTACCAGCCTGTATGGCCGTCTGGATTTTGCGGGCAAAGTTCCTGACGAAGATTTCGAGATCGTCGTCAACGTCGAGTCCTGGGCCGGGGGAGAGCCCCGCCCGAGGCGAACGCTCCGCGTGGATTCATCGGTGAAAGGGCGCAAGCTTTCCGAGTGGAGGATTGAGAACGGCTCCGCGGAGCGGATTCTGGCGTCATCTTCGCATCCGGACGAGCACGTCAAACTGGCGCTGTTGCGGAATTTCGAATTCAAGCTGCCTTTGGCGTGGCTGTTGGCCACTCCTAGTAATACACCGCCGGAAAGAGCGGAAGAGCGGAAGCCGGTTTCAGCAACTATGGCTGCGACCAGCAAAGTCCGGCTTCGGATGAGTTTGTGGCAGAACCGCTTGCCCGTCGATTCTTTGCCGCTCGAAGGATGGATTGAACTTCAGGTGGTGAGCGAAGGGGAGTTGTTGTTCGGGGCGTAGCGTACTCCCTTGGAGTACTTCTGCCGAAAGAATTTGCGTCAAACAGGCCCCAGGCCCCATCCTTGTATCGTGAGAAATTCCGGACCTGCCACTTTGCCGCGGCGTGTGGGGTGCCGCATTTCATCGGTATTGCGTCGTTATCCACTTCTCGCCAGTCTCTGCGTCTTTTTGTTGGTTGGAGTTCTCGCGGCTCTGTCGCAAGACTCAACTGCCGCAGAGAATTCGACGCGACGCTCGTCGCAAGCTGCCGTTGCCGAAGATCATGTTCTATCCGAGCCGCCGGGACTTCGCTATCAAGGCGTTCCGGCCCCAATTCCGCAAGATGAGGGCGTCGACGGATTGCGCCTGGAACTGCTGCGTCTTGGTACGACCGCGCGATTAATGCAGGTCGTCGCGCATCCCGACGACGAAGACGGGGGATTGCTGACTCTCGAGGCTCGCGGCCACGGAGTCGACACGCTGCTGATGACCTTGAATCGCGGCGAGGGCGGACAGAACAAACTCGGCAGCAATCTTTCCGATGTCCTTGGGGTGGTCCGCACCGAGGAATTGCTCGCTGCTGATCAGTACTACGGCGCTCAGGAGCGTTTTTCGCGGGTTGCAGATTTCGGATTCTCGAAGACCGCCGAAGAAACGTTCGAGAAGTGGGGAGGACACGACATTGCTCTCGGCGACATGGTGCGCGTAATTCGCACCTTCCGCCCAGACGTCCTGGTTGCGCGGTTCTCAGGCACGACGCGCGATGGACATGGTCATCATCAGGCGTCGAGTATTCTGGCGCGCGAGGCGTTTCGCGCCGCGGCAGACCCCAAGCGATTCCCCGAGCAGATCGCTGAAGGACTGGAGCCTTGGCAAGCGAAGAAGTTCTACATCGGAAATGTGTGTCCGTGGGGATCGATGACGTGCCCGGATGCCGATTGGACCGTGAAATACAACACCGGCGAGCAGAACAAGCAATTGGGCATGTCGTACATTCAGTTTGCGATGCAGGGGTTGCGGCATCAGGAATCCCAAGGAGTCGGGAACTGGAAGATTGAGCCCGGGGATCGCTTCACATTTTACAAACTAGTAGATTCGGTAATTCCCTCCGCAGCAGGCAGGGATGGCCACGAAAAGGGTTTCTTTGATGGAATTGATACGGCCCTGCCGTCTTTGGCGACGAGGCTCGGTCCGGACGAGAAGAAACTACCAGCGCTGAAACCGCAACTGACCGAAATTGCCGGATGGATTACCAAAGCCGAAGAAGCTGGAAAAGGGAACGATCCGTCGAGTTCAGATCTGCCGCTGATGCACGTTGTAGCCGGACTGTGGAAGGCGAGCGCTGAGGTCGAGCAGAGCAGCCTAAGCGCGGTGGCGAAGCGCGACCTGCTGACGAAGCTTGCCAGCAAGCAGCGGCAGGCCGAAACCGCCCTAAACCTGGCATTGGGAGTGATTCTCGCCGCAAACGTTTCGGCGGACGATGCCCGGAATTCTGCTCTTCCCAAAGAATCGGATGCGCTCACGACCGTTTCGCCGAGCCAGGAATTCGTTGTTGCAGTCACGCTTCACAATGGCGCGAAGCTGCCAGTACTCATAGATCATGCTGCACTCGAAGTTCCTGCGGGATGGAACACGATCAATGGAAAAATCAAGCCAGAGACGATCAAGCCGGGCGACGATCTGCACGTGAATTTCCGCCTTCGCGTGCCCAAAGACACGCCTTACACGCGTCCTTACTGGCATCGCGATAATCCGGAGACCGAGAGCATCAATCATATCGACAGCGAAAAGTATGTGACCTTGCCCTTCCCGCCTCCGGCGCTGCGGGCGAGAGTTGAATATTCTGTCTCGGGGTCAAACGGCGCTCATGCGAGAAGTGAAGTCGCCGCTGCGGTGGTGACTCCATTCATCTCAGACGATGGGAAGCCGCGTTCTCAGCCCGTGGCCATTGTCCCGGCGTTTTCCGTGATGCTCGAACCGGGAACGCAAGTGATCTCCATACACAACGGCTCAAACTCTACGGTGAAGGTCGGAGTCACAAGCAATCTCGACCGCAAGATGCATGGCGAGTTGCGGCTGGAATTGCCGGAAGGTTGGCGTTCAGAGCCGGCGCAGTCCTCGGTTGATTTCACCTCGCGCGGCGAAAAACGCGATGTCGAATTCAAAATTTTTCCTGCGAACCTGCAGCAAAGCCGGGCAACGATCCGCGCCGTCCTCGAGTCGGAGGGCGAAAAGTATAGCGAAGGATATTTCCTGGTGGCCCGGGAAGATCTGGGCAGTTTCTATTATTACGAACCGGCACGCCAACGCGTAAGCATCGTCGATGTGCACGTCTCGCATGACTTAAAAATCGGCTACATCATGGGCGCAGGAGACGACATTCCAACCGTCCTTCAACAGCTTGGAATGAAGGTCACATTGATTCCGGCGGATAAGCTCGCGACCGAAGACCTCAGCCCATTCGGCACAATCGTGCTGGGCATTCGCGCCTACGACACGCAGAAAGATGTCGTCGCCAATAACAAGAAGCTGCTGGATTTTGTTTACAACGGCGGGACGCTTGTCGTGCAGTACAACACCAATACCGGAGAATTCGACAAAGACAAGCTGGCTCCCTATCCGGCGGAACTGAGCCACGAGCGCGTTTCTGTGGAGGAAGCCCCGGTTCAGATCCTGGCGCCGCAGAATCCGATTTTCCACGAGCCGAACGAAATTACGCAAAGGGATTTCGACGGCTGGGTACAGGAACGCGGGCTCTACTTCATGGATTCGTGGGACGATCACTTCCAGCCCTTGTTGTCGTGCCATGATCCGGGCGAACCCGATCAGAAAGGCGGCATGCTCGAGGCGCATTACGGGAAGGGAATTTATATCTACACTGGATACGCTTTCTTCCGCCAGCTGCCGGCCGGAGTCCCCGGAGCGGTGCGTTTGTTCGTCAATCTCCTGAGTGCGAAAGGCGCCCGTTAGCCGTAGAGACGTAGCTTGCTGCGTCTTTTCTTCTTTGCGGTGAGAAGAGCAAAACGTCTCTACGAATATGGAATCTTCTCAGAACTCGAGTTCGCCCGGCCTCATTCGAGGAATGGGCCTGTGGAGCGCGACTTCTCTCAACATGATCGACATGATCGGTGTGGGGCCGTTCATCACCATGCCGCTCGTGGTAAGCGCAATGGGAGGTCCTCAAGCGCTCTTGGGATGGGTAGCAGGAGCTTTGCTGGCAGTTTGCGACGGGCTTGTGTCTGCGGAACTCGGCGCAGCGTTACCCGAGTCCGGGGGATCGTACCGCTATTTGCGCGAGATCTACGGACCGCAAAAGTGGGGACGGCTCATCTCGTTTCTCTTCATCTGGCAGGTATCGTTTAGCGCCCCACTCTCCATAGCAACTGGCTGCATCGGCCTGGCCGGGTACGCGGCATACTACTGGCCGCATCTTGAGACCGTATACGCCCATCATGAGGCCGCGGTGCACATCCCCTGGGCCGGATCGCTGCAGGTCAGCTGGATCGTGACTCCGGGAACCGGCCTCGCCATCGTCATCTGCCTTTTTACCGTTCTGCTGCTGTACCGGCGGATCACCGTGATTGGACGCCTGTCGAAGATCCTGTGGTTCGGAGTAATGGGGACGATCGGCTGGATTATCTTTGCCGGCCTCACGCATTTCAACGCGGCCCGCGCCTTCGATTTTCCACCGGGAGCTTTTCATCTTTCTCACAACTTTTTGGTAGGGCTTGGCGGGGCAATGCTGGTCGCCACTTACGATTACTGGGGATACTACAACGTCTGTTTCTTGGGCGATGAGATTGAGGACCCCGGTAAGAACATTCCTCGCGCCCTTTTGCTTTCTATTCTGCTGGTCGCCTGTCTATATCTGATGATGAACGTTTGCATTCTGGCCGTTGTGCCTTGGCAGGAAATGCTGCAGGCCGGACGAAACAATACCGGCTTGTACGTTGTGTCTTTGTTCATGCAGCGGGTGTATGGGTATTGGGCGGCGAGGCTGGTCACGGGCCTTGTAATCGCAACCGCATTCGCTTCAGTCTTTTCCTTGATGCTCGGCTATTCCCGTGTTCCATACGCCGCGGCCAAGGACGGCAACTACTTCAAGATATTCGCTAAAGTGCATCCCGTGCATCGTTTTCCGCACGTTTCCCTCCTGGCACTGGGAATCGTGGCGGCCGCGTTCTGCTTCCTGCGCCTCAAGGACGCGATTGCCGCTCTCGTCGTCATTCGTTTAATCCTGCAGTTCTTGGTACAGGCGGTCGGGCTGATTGTGCTGCGAATCCGGCGTCCCGACCTCCCCAGGCCGTTCAAGATGTGGCTGTATCCGTTGCCCGCCTTGCTGGCCTGCGCGGGATTCCTTTTCATATTGTTCAATCGAGAAAATTGGCAGAAAGAAATGCGCTATGCGGCAGTGATCCTGCTTACCGGACTTGTCATCTATCTCGTCAAAGCGTGGAAGGAGTCGGAGTGGCCGTTTGCGCTGACGGCCAAATCCTAACCGCGAATGGCAGAAAATGTGTCAATTCCGGCAGTCGGAAATGCTGGGATACGCCGCGCCGATTCGCCCTGGGCTCCGCTGCAGGAGCCCCTGTTTCGCTCGTTGTGGATTGCGGCCGTTGTCTCCTACACCGGTACATGGATGCAGAATGTCGGCGCCGGCTGGCTCATGACTCAGATTTCGCAGTCGCCGCTGATGGTCAGCCTCGTTCAAGCTGCTTCAGCCATTCCCGTGTTTCTGGTCGTCCTTCCGGCCGGCGCCCTGGCCGACATAGTGGACCGCCGCCGTCTGCTTTTGTTCACGCAGAGCTGGATGATCGTAGCGGCCGTCGCGCTTGGAGTGCTGACGCTTTTGCACTCGATCAGTCCGTGGATGCTTCTGGCATTCACGTTTCTGATGGGTCTGGGGGCCGTGATGAACGATCCTGCGTGGCAGGCCATCACTCCCGATGTTGTTTCTCCTGGGCGTCACGCTTCAGGAGTGGCGTTGAACTCGGCAGGATTCAATGTCGCGCGAGCTGTCGGTCCGGCCTTGGGTGGAATGGTCGTTGCCGCCGCAGGAGCAGGATGGTCCTTCCTGGTCAACGCTGCGTCTTTTTTCGGGGTCGTTTTCTTTCTATATCGCTGGAAGAAGCCCACAGAGCCATCTCCGGCTGCACGAGGAGTTCACGAGGCCATTGCCGAGGGATTCCGCTATGTTCGTGGCGCACCGCAGGTCAGGTCGGTGTTGATTCGCACCGGCGCATTCAGCATAGGCGCGGCCTCGCTGCTCGCTCTGCTTCCGGTGATATGCCAGCCGCATGGAGCTCAGGGCTATGGATTCCTGCTTACCTGCTTCGGTCTCGGCGCTCTGGCGGGGGCAGCCGTATTGCCGCGGTTTAGGCTTCGCTACTCGGTGGACGGACTGGTGGCTGGCGCGACAGTTGTCTTCGCCGCCATGACCTTCGCCGCAGGGCAGGTCCATATCTTTGAATGGCTTTGTCTGGTATTGTTTACGGCGGGCGCGGCATGGATTGGCATTCTCGCCTGCTTCAACGTTGTGGCGCAGACCATGTGTCCGTCGTGGATGCGCGCTCGCGCATTGTCAATGTATTTGCTGGTTCTGCAAGGTGGAATGGCCGTTGGCAGCGCGCTTTGGGGAGAACTGGCAAATCGTCAGGGCGTTCCAGCGGCGCTGGCTTGGTCCGCGTTGGCGATGGTCGCCGGGTTGTGCACGATCGGAAAGCATCGACTGACCGGAGCCGAACTAGCCTGCGCCCCGGCAGTGGTAAGAGATTAGAGAAAACCGGGAGAGCTCATGAGACGGAACCTTGGAATAATTCTGTGCGGAGTTTTGCTGCTGAGCATTTCAGTTGCAGCCCAGACCAACAAGCCCAAGGAAGAGCATCACACGATCACGCAATTGCTGGATCGGTCGGTCAGTAATTTTGAGCACGAGTTCGTTCCCGCCGCGGAAGCAATGCCAGAAGACAAATACGATTTTGCTCCCACCAACGGCGAGTTCAAAGGCGTGCGGACCTACGCCCAGCAAATCAAGCACGTCGCCGCTGTGAATTACGAACTTGCGGCCGCCATTCTCGAGCAGAAACCTCCGGTGGACATTGGCGACGAATCCGGTCCGGCGTCAATTACCAGCAAGGCGGACATTCTCAAATATCTCAACGACTCCTTCGCGTATGTGCACAAGGCGATCGCCACGATCAACGAAGGGAACGCAACACAAACGGTGCGTAGCCCATTCGGCGAAGGCAAGGTATCGCGCCTCGGGCTGGCGATGTCCGTGCCGTCGCACGGTTTCGATCACTACGGTCAGATGGTGGTCTATCTGCGCATGAACGGAATCATTCCGCCGGCGAGCAAGATGTAGCAAGGTTTTCTCTGAAATCCTAGTCGCATGTCGATTGACTGGCAGACATTTTGGCTGACGCTGGAACTGGCCCTAATCGTCTCGCTACTCCTGCTTGTCATAGGCCTTCCGCTCGCGTACTGGATTGCGTTTTCTAGAAGGCGGTGGAAGTTTCTCGTTGAAGCCTTTGTAGCCATGCCGATTGTCCTGCCGCCGACCGTGCTGGGATTCTATGTTCTGGTTGCGCTCGGCCCGCATAGTCCGTTTGGACGATGGTGGATTTCACTTACCGGACGCACACTGGCCTTCACATTCACGGGCCTCGTCATTGGATCGATCCTTTACAGCTTGCCATTCGCGGTGCAGCCATTCGCCGCATCATTTGCCGCCGTCGATCGCAAACTGATTGCGGCTTCGGCGACATTGGGCGCGTCACCCGTACGGACTTT
>Ga0335079_10004519_pt1 | contig 16008 bp, 13 predicted proteins | sample Lox_Sample_33_FD_206719 | JGI IMG/M metagenome (GOLD analysis project Ga0335079, IMG submission 206719) | Soil microbial communities from Loxahatchee National Wildlife Refuge, Florida, United States - Lox_Sample_3.3 | ecosystem: Environmental > Terrestrial > Soil > Wetlands | place: USA... | reverse complement strand
GACTTCTACGTCGATTTCGAGTTCCGCTCGCGCATGCTGCAGAAGCTGATCGGGCTGCTGTTCAACGAGGCGGTGAAGCGCATGGTCGGCGCCTTCGAAGCGCGCGCGCGGCAGCTCTACGGCTCGCCGGGCGGCGCCGGCGCGGCGGTGAAGCCGATCTAGGCGCGCTCGCGCGACGCGAGGGGCCCGCTCACGTCGCCGAGCCCAACGCCTCCAGCTTCGACTTGAACGCATCGAGCGTCGGCTTCAGAACCTCCGCAACGCCCGGTGTCGCCAGCGCGTGATCGATGGCGTTTTGCAGGCCGGGCTGCGCCTTGTCGACCATGGCGGCGATGGTCTTTCTCTGCTCATCCGACGCTTGTGCCGCCGCGCTCTGCAGTTTGTCGAGTTGCGCGACGGCGTCGTTGAGCTGCGGCAGGGCGGCTTTGGCCGATGCGGGATCGCTGACCTGTTGCAGCGCCTGGCGGGTGTTGTCGAAGGCGCCGGTGAGCTGCTTTCCCAGATCCATCGCGCCGATCGGCGTGCTCGTGCCGGAACCGGTGGTTTGCGTCGAGGTGTTCACCGGCAGGCGACTGGCCTCCTGAATCTGCCCGCGGCCCCAGATCCAATAGGCCGCGATCGCGATGATGATCGCGGCCGCCAGGGTCCACAGCCAGCGCGGCAGCCCGGTCGAAGATGTTTGCATTTTCCCGTAACTCGTCGCGGACTGGGCGACTTTGGCGCCCATGTCCGAAACCGTCGACTTGGCATCGCTGAAGCTTTGGCCCATCGCCGCCGCCGACGATTTCGCCGCCGCGGTTGCCGCCGCCGCCGGTTGCCCCAAGCGGTCGGCGATGCCGGAGAGGAGGCCGCTGCCTTGCAGCCGGTTCGCCAAGCCCGCCGGCAGCGCCGTGGCGATCGCGTCCTTCTGACCGAGCAGCAGGCTCGCGAGGCCGCCCGCACCGCCGCCGGCGGTCTGGGCGCTGCGTCCGAGCAGGCCAAGCACCAGCGGGGTCGCGAAGCCGAGCAATCGGCCGATCACGCCCTGGTCGAGCCCGGTGTAGTGGACGAACGTCCCGACAAGGCCATCGACCCCCTGACTACCGAACAGCGACGATAGCTGGGAGGAGCCCTGCTCCATCAGCGTACGCTGCCCGGTTGCGTCCATGGGTCCAAGCGTGCCCTGGGAAATGCCGAACTTCCCAAGCTGTCCGACCATCGAGGACAGGCGATCGGCGCCGCCGGGTCGCGACACCACGCCGACGAGGCCCGCCAGGATGGCCGGCACCGCGCCGCCCACCACCTTGTGCGTCGTCTCGCGATCGACGCCGGTGGCAGCGGACATTCGATCCATCGTGTCGGATCCGAACCCCTGCAGAATTTGAGTGACGAGATCCTGAGCCATCGGCGGACTCCTGCTGACAAACGCCGGCAGGTCGGGGATTCCCGATCTGCGCTCTGTCTCGCCAGGATAGGCTTGGCCCTGTTGCCGATGGATATGGGGAACTACCGACACGATGCGGAGATTCGTCGTATAAACCCCCGGCGGTTTTTCACTGGCGGGCAACCCTGAACTGCGCGCGATGACGTCAGTCCGCGCGTACCGCGGGGTCGCCGGGCTCAGGCATCACGCCGCTTGCGGCGAGAACCGGGCGAAGACGAATTCGGACCAGCCGCGCAACCCGCGGCCGCGATAGGCGCGGCCCGCGGTTTGAATGAGCCAATCGCGCACGGGCGTCACGAAACCGGTCTTGCGGCGCGCCAGGACCGCCGGCAGCAGCGGCGCCGGCATCGCCTGCGCCATTTCCTGTTTGCTCGGCGGCTGCTCGCCGACGATGAGCGGCGCGAGGCGCCGCAACAACTCGACATCGACGAAGGGCGTGCGGATCTCGACGGAATGCGCCATGCCGGCCCAATCGGCGTCGCGCAGCAGCTGGCAACGCATGTACCACGACATCTCCAGCGCCGCGACGCGCGCGCGGTCGCCGGAAAGTCCGCCGACGGTCTCGCGCAGGCTGGTGAGCGGCCGCAGCTCGCGCCAGCCCGCCCGCACCAGGTCGGGATCGAGCAGCTGCGGCAATTCCCACGGCATGAACAGCGACCGCCGCAACAGATAGGCGTCTTCGACGCTGGTCCCGTACTCCAGGAGACCGGCATATTTCGGCGAAATCGCGGCGCCGATCAGCGGCGACGCGATGATGCGGAAGCCGCGGCCGAGAAGCGGCACGGCGCGCAGCGGCGAGAGCCGCCGCGCCAGCCAGGGAATCTGGGCGAAGCCGGCATAGCCGCCGAACAACTCGTCGCCGCCGAGCCCGCTCAGCGCCACCTTTACGCCGGCGCGGCGCGCCGCGGCGCTGACGAAGTAGGTGTTGACGCCGTCGATCGTCGGTTGATCCATGGTGGCGAGGATGTCGTCGAGATGCTCCTCGAAATCGTCGCGGCGGATCCAGGTGGTGCGATGCTCGGCGGCGAAACGGCGCGCCAGCTCCTGCGCCAGCGGTACCTCGTCTTTTGCCGTGCCTGCGTATTCGCCGAAGCCCAGCGTCATCGTGCGCAACACGCCTGTCGTGGCGTCGCGGGCGAGCGCGGTGATGCAAGAGGAATCAAGCCCGGCCGACAGGAAGACGCCGACGGGAACATCGGCGACGAGATGCGCAGTGACTGCATCGCTTAACGCCGAGCGCAGCAACGGCGCGCGGTCCCGTGCCGCGACGTCGCGCGCCTCTGCCTCGGCCGCTTGGAGCGTCGCCGCGATCGAGAAATAGCGCTGCGGCGCACCGGGCCCGTTGCGGTCGACGAACAGGAAATGCCCGGCGGGAAGCGCCCGGATCGCACGATGGAAGGTGAAGGGCTCGGCGACATAGCCGAGGAGGAAGAAGCTGACGCAGCCCGCCGGCGATAAAGCGCCATCCACCGCTTTGCCGGCGGCCAGCGCCTTCACTTGCGAGGCGATGCGGATGCTGCCGCCGTCATCCGCAAGATAGACCGGCTTGATGCCGAGGGGATCGCGGGCGACGAGCAGGCGCTGCCGCGCGCCGTCCCAAAGCGCGAAGGCGAACATGCCGCGCAGCATCGGCAGCATGTCTGTGCCGTAGCGCCGATAGAGCTGCAGCAGAACCTCCGTATCCGAATTGGAGCGGAAGCGATGCCCGGCCTGCTCCAGCCCGCGCCGCAGCTCGCGGAAATTGTAAATCTCGCCATTGAAGGTGATGCGGAGATCGCCGCTGTCGTCCGCCATAGGCTGCGCCCCGCCATCGCCGGGGTCGATGACGGCAAGACGCCGGTGGCCGAAGCCGATTCGACCATCCGCGGACAGCCACGCGCCGCAGCCATCCGGGCCGCGGCGGATCATGCCGTCGCGGATGAGGATCAGCTCGGTCTCGGAGACCGGCGCCGCGTTCTCCCTATAGGCGTAAATCGCAACGATGCCGCACATACTGCCAACGCGCTTGTTGTGTTGTTTGTCGTTGAGGCGCGCGCCGCTTCTTGGCCGGCGTCGCGCTTGGTTTCGAGTATCATGATTTGTGCTCTCGCCCCGCCCGGCCCGGCCGCGATGTGTCGGACGCACCCTCGAGCAGGGCGGCAAACTTCCACAGATCCCGCGAGCGGCGTTCGAGCCGCCGGATCGCGCGTTGCTGCCGATAGATGGGCAGGCAGACCAGCAGCACGACCGCTAAGTACAGCAGCAGCGACAAACCGTCGACGAAGCTCGGCGGATCGAAGGTCCAGGCCGGCGGGATGAAGAAATACCAGGTGCCGACGCCGCCCAGAAGCGTCGCGAACGATCCCGGACCGACGCCGCCAAAGAAGCCGCAAGCGACGATCGCCGGCAGGAAGAGGATGTAAGGTGCCGCGATCTCCATTTCGGCGCATTCGAGCGCCAGGACCAGCGCCGCGCCCATCAACGGAATGGCCAGCAGATATCCGATCAACTCTTTGATGACAGGTGCTCCTGGTATCCGCCGCGGCCGGCGATCGAATGCCGGCGCATGGTATCTCAAGATCGGGGCCCGCGCATCCGCAAGTTGAGCGCCGGATCGATGCGGTTCATCGGCAAAACGCTTGACAGAACCTCAACACATATGTTGATTATCAACTATGTCGTTGACCATAGCCGCTGCCGCTTTAGGCCCCGAGGACGCGCCTGGCTCGCTCGATAAGGTGTTCGCCGCGCTGGCCGATCCCGTGCGGCGCGAGATCCTGACTAGGCTCGACGGCGCGGAGCTGCTCGTGTCCGAGCTGGCCGCGCCCTTCGATATCTCGCTGCAGGCGGTGTCGCGGCACATCCAGGTGCTGGTCCGCGCCGGCCTCGTCAAGCAGGAGCGCAGCGGCCGGATCAGCCGCTGCCGGCTCGATGCCGGCCCGATCCTCGAAGCGGCGCTCTGGATCAACCGCTACAGCAAGTATTGGCAGGAGCAGTTCGACACCTTGGCCGTCTGGCTCGACCGGATCGAGCGCGAGAAGGCGAGGAAGGGCCGGCGGCCGCGCAAGCGCTGACACCCGAAAGAGGAAGGAGAGAGCCATGACCTATCGCGAGACCTCGCAGCGCCTGGCGCGCTATCGCGGCGAAATCACCGAGCTGCGCAAGAAGATGCGCGCGCTGCAGCAAGGGATCGAGCCGGAGCAGGTCGCGAGCTATGAATTCGCGACCGTCCAGGGCAAGGTCCCGCTCGCCGCGTTGTTCGGCGACAAGGACAGCCTTTTCGTCGTTCACAACATGGGGGCGTCCTGCCCTTACTGCACGCTCTGGGCGGACGGCTTCAACGGCATATTGCCGCATCTCGAGAACCGCGCCGCCTTCGTCATCGCCTCGCCCGACGCGCCCGAAACTCAGGAGAAATTCAAGGCGTCGCGCGGCTGGCGCTTCCGCATGGTCTCGCACCAGGGCACCAGCTTCGCCGCCGATATGGGCTATCGCGGCGAACGCGGCTGGCTGCCGGGGGTCTCGGTGTTCAAGCGGCGCGACGGCACCATCGTCCGCGTCAGCGACACCGGCCTCGGCCCGGGCGACGATTTCTGCTCGCTCTGGCACTTCTTCGACCTGCTGCCCGAAGGCAGCGCCGACTGGCGGCCGCGCTTCAGCTATTCCTGAGCGCGCCTCACGCCGTCTTCTGCTCGACGAGGCCGAGTTCCTTCACCATGTGCTCGCGCATCATGAATTTCTGCACCTTGCCGGTGACGGTCATCGGGAAGGCGTCGACGAATTTGATGTAGCGCGGGATCTTGTAGTGCGCGATCTGGCCGCGGCAGAAGCCCTGGATCTCCTCGGCGGTCGCGGTCTCGCCCGGCTTCAGCTTGATCCAGGCGCAGAGCTCCTCGCCGTATTTCGGGTCGGGCAGGCCCACCACCTGCACCGCTTCGACCTTCGGGTGGCGGAACAGGAATTCCTCGATCTCGCGCGGATAGACGTTCTCGCCGCCGCGGATCACCATGTCCTTGATGCGGCCGACGATGTTGCAATAGCCGTCCTCGTCGAGCGTCGCGAGGTCGCCGGTGTGCATCCAGCCGGCGCGGTCGATCGCCTCGGCCGTCCTCTCCTCGTCGCCCCAATAGCCCAGCATCACCGAATAGCCGCGCGTGCAGAGCTCGCCGGACATCCCCGGCGGCACGATGCGCCCTTCGGCATCGACGATCTTGACCTCGACATGGGGATGGACGCGGCCCACCGTGGCGACGCGGCGCTCGAGCGGGTCGTCGGCCGAGGTTTGCGTGCTCACCGGGCTGGTCTCGGTCATGCCATAGGCGATCGTCACCTCCGACATGTGCATCTCGCTGACGCAGCGCTTCATCACCTCGGTCGGGCAGGGCGAGCCGGCCATGATGCCGGTGCGCAGCGACTTCAGATCGAAGCGCTTGAACTCGGGATGAGAGAGCTCGGCGATGAACATGGTGGGAACACCGTAAAGCGCGGTGCAGCGCTCGGCCTCCACCGCGTCGAGCGCCGCCAGCGGCTCGAAGCCTTCGCCCGGATAGATCATGGCGGCGCCATGGGTGATGCAGGCGAGATTGCCCAGCACCATGCCGAAGCAATGATAGAGCGGCACCGGGATGCAGACGCGATCGGCCTCGGTGAGCTTCATCGCCTCGCCGATGAAGAAGCCGTTGTTGAGGATGTTGTGGTGGGTGAGGGTGGCGCCTTTGGGTGCGCCGGTGGTGCCGCTGGTGAACTGGATGTTGATGGGGTCGTCGAATTGCAGCTTGGGCGCCAGCTCTTCGAGCCGCGCGTGGTGCCGCTCGCCGCCGGCGGCAAGCACATCCTCGAAGCGGAAGAAGCCGCGCTTCTCACCCTCACCGATGCGAATGAGCGCGGCGAGCGACGGCAGGCGCTTTGCCTGCAGCCGGCCGGGCGCGCTGCGGTCGATCTCGGGCGCCAGCTCGCGCAGCATGCCGACATAGTCCGAGGTCTTGAAATGGTCCGCGGTGATGAGCGCCTTGCAGCCGACCTTGTTGAGGGCGTAGTCGAGCTCGGCGAGGCGATAGGCGGGGTTGATGTTGACCAGGATGAGGCCGGCCTTGGCAGTGGCGAATTGGGTCAATGCCCATTCCGCATTGTTGGGCGACCAGATGCCGATGCGGTCGCCGGGCTCGAGGCCGAGCGCCAGGAGCCCCGCGGCAAGCGCGTCCACCTGGCGCTGCATCTCGCGATAGCTCAGGCGGACCTTCTGGTGGCGCACGACGAGCGCATCCTGCTCCGGCCAGCGCGCCGCCGCCTTGTCGAAATGGACGCCGATGGTCTCGCCGATCAGCGGCACATCGGACACGCCGTGGACATAGCTTTGCGTGAGTTTCGCCATTCGCGTCCTCCCTAATGTTTTGTTTCCATCCTAGCGCCAGCCGAGAGAAGCTGTCAGCTATGAGCCGTCAGCCATCAGCTTGAGCGGAATCGAACTCGTGCTGACACCTGATGGCTGATGGCTTATTTCTGCGCCGCCGCGAGCAGCAGCTCGAGCGCGCGCCTTGTGGCGGCGAAGCGGACCGCGGCGCGGTCGCCGGGAAAGACATGCTGCTCGGTGGCGACGGATCCACCGCGCCGGGCGCAGCCGAACCAGACGAGCCCGACCGGCTTGGTCGGTGTCGCGCCGCCGGGGCCGGCAATGCCGGTGATGGCGACAGCGAGGTCGACCGGCGCCGCGCCGAGCGCGCCCGCGGCCATCGCCGCCGCGGTTTCGGCGCTCACCGCGCCATGAGTTTCCAGAACCTTTTCGGGCACGCCCAGAAGCCCGCTTTTGGCCTCATTCGAATAGGTGACGAAGCCGCGCTCGACCACATCCGACGAGCCGGCGATATCGGTGAGCGCCGCCGCCACCATGCCGCCGGTGCAGGACTCCGCCGTGGCCAGATGGAGCCCCTTGCCGCGGCAGGCGGTGAGCACGGCGGTGGCGAGCGGCGCGAGCGGGAGTTCAGGCAAGCGGCCTCCCCATCAGCAGGAGAACGAGCAGCAGCGTCGTCGCGGCGAAGAAGCCCGCGACGATGTCGTCGGCCATGACCCCGAGGCCGCCGCCGACATGCTGGTCGATCCAGCGCGCCGGCCAGGGCTTGACGATGTCGAAGAGGCGGAAGAGCAGAAACCCCGCAACATAGGGAACGACACCCGGCGGCGTCACGACGAGCGTCAGCCATTGCCCGGCCACTTCGTCGACCACGATCGAGCCGGGGTCCTTGACGGCGCTCAGCCTGACGACGCGGCCGGCCGCCCACCAGCCGAGGAGGAAGAGCGCCAGCACCGCCAGCAAGAGCGCGCGCGGTCCGAAGAGCCAGGTGATCACCCAGGCGAAGGGCAGCGCTGCGAGCGAGCCCCAGGTTCCGGGCGCCCAGGGCAGGCGGCCGACGCCGAACCAGCTCGCGATCACTTGCGCCGGGTGGAACGGCGCAGGCGATTTCGGCTCGAGCGCGCTCATGCTTCTCTCCGCCTCAAAGCGGCAGACGCAGCGTCGCCAGCGCCTGGGCGGCGATGCCTTCGCCGCGGCCGGTGAAGCCGAGCCCTTCCGTGGTGGTCGCCTTGACGCTGACGCGGCCGCGCTCGAGGTCCAGGATCTCGGCGATCCGCGCCGCCATCGCGTCGCGATGGGGGCCGATCTTGGGCCGCTCGCAGATCAGCGTCACGTCGAGATGCGCGATGCGGCCGGCGGCCGAAGCGACGAGAGCGCCGGCATGGCTCAGGAACACGTGGGAGGGCGCGCCGCGCCATTTCGGGTCGCTGGGCGGGAAATGCTGGCCGATATCGCCGGCACCGAGCGCGCCCAGGATCGCATCGGTCAGCGCGTGGAGGCCGACATCGGCGTCGGAGTGGCCGATGAGACCGCGCTCATGCGCAACCTTCACGCCGCAGAGCCAGACATGATCGCCGGGGCCGAACGCGTGGACATCGAAGCCCTGGCCGGTGCGGATATCGCCCTGGCGCGCGAGCAGCAACCGTTCGGCCTGCTCCAGATCCTCCGCCGTCGTCACTTTGAAATTCGCTTCGCTGCCGGCGACGAGGCGCACGGCAAGGCCGGCGCGTTCGGCGACGGCCGCGTCGTCGGAGAGCTCGCTGCCTTGCGCGGCGCGATGGGCGGCGAGAATGGCGGCATAGTCGAATCCCTGCGGCGTCTGCGCCCGCCACAGCGCGCTGCGGTCCAAGGTCTCGGCAACGCGGCCCGAAACGCCGCGCTTCACCGTGTCCTTGACCGGCAGTGCCGGGATTGCGCCCGGCGCCTCGTCGAGCGCGGCGAGCACGCGGTCGATCGTCGCGCGATCGAGGAAGGGACGCGCGGCGTCATGGATGAGAACGCGCGCGGGCGGCGCCGCGGCGAGGCTTTCGAGGCCGAGGCGCACCGAATCCTGTCGCGCCGCGCCGCCGGCGACCGGCGGCAGCAGATCGAGACCGCGCGCCGCCGCCTCATAGGACGCTGCATCGTCGGGGTTGAAGACGACGCGCACCGCCTCGATGCCGGGATGGCTCGTCAGCGTCTCGAGGCTGTAGCGCAGCACCGGCTTTCCGGCCAGCGGCAGGTACTGCTTGGGGAGCGGCGCGCCGAGCCGCGTGCCGCGCCCCGCCGCCACAACCAGCGCGATGCAAGATGCCATGGAGGCAAGCTAGACAAGGGGCGAGGGGAGGGCAATGGTGGTGCGGCGGCGCTTGCCAAGCCGACGTGCTGCTGGCTATGTCGGGGCCATGGCGAGCACGGCTTTAAGTCTCGGTGCGCTGCTGGCGCTGATGCCGGCGGCGGCGGTGGCGTTCCGCCGCAGCGGTGCTCGCGATGCGCTGTTCTTTGCGCTCGTTCTTCTCGGCGTGGTCGGGCCGGGGCTCTGCATTCTCGCTTCGGCCGGCGGCGAATGGCGCACCGGCTTCGCCATGTCGCTCTGGGTCACGATCGCGGCCACCATGGCGCTGTTTCTGGCGCTGGCCTTGGCAACGCGGCATGCCTGGCGGCTCTCGCCGCTGCTGCTGCCCTATCTTCTCGTGCTGGCGGCGCTCGCGCTGGTGTGGCAGCACGCGCCCGAGCGTCCGGTTCCAGGCGCGGTGCCGGCCGGCTGGCTCGACGCGCATATCCTCTTTGCCGTGGCCACCTACGGTCTCCTGACGATCGGCGCTGTCGCCGGTTTTGCCGTCTTCCTTCAGGAGCGCGCGCTCAAGGCAAAGCGCCCGACGGCGTTGACGCGGCGGCTGCCATCGATCGCCGAAAGCGAGGCGCTGGAGCTGCGCCTCCTCGCGGCGGCCGAGGCGGTGCTGGCGCTGGGGCTGCTGAGCGGCATGGCGGCCGAGCATTTCCTCGCGAGCCCGCTGCTGCCCTTCGACCACAAGACGCTCTTCTCGCTCGCCGCTTTCGTGGTCATCGGCGCTTTACTGCTGGCGCGCTACCGCCAGGGCATTCGCGGCCGGCGCGTGGCGCGGCTGGCACTGCTCGCCTGGCTCTTGCTCACCTTGGCATATCCCGGCGTGAAGTTCGTCACCGACGTCTTGCTGAGCTGAAAAAAGGTCGCCCCTTCAGGGATTTCGCCGCGATCTCCGATTCTTGTTGCACTGCGGGAAAGCCGCGCTATGATTTGCTCAATTATTAAGCAATTGCGCGGCCTGCCCACGAAATGAGCATCGATATCGGCGCTTTGCGACTCGACGATCCCGTGCTCCTGGCACCCATGTCGGGGGTGACGGACCTGCCGTTTCGCCGGCTGGTGAAACGGCATGGCGCCGGGCTCGTCGTCTCGGAGATGATCGCCAGCGAAGCGATGATCCGCGAGACGCGCCAATCGCTGACCATGGCGGCGAATTGCCCGGAAGAGCAGCCCATGGCGGTGCAGCTCGCGGGCTGCGAGCCGCGCGTGCTGGCCGAAGCGGCGAAGCTCAATGCCGATCGCGGCGCCGCGCTCATCGACATCAATTTCGGCTGCCCTGTGAAGAAAGTGGTGAACGGCCATGCCGGTTCGGCGCTGATGCGCGACGAGGCGCAGGCGGCGCGTCTCCTCGACGCCACGGTGAAAGCGGTGAGTTTGCCCGTGACGTTGAAGATGCGCACCGGCTGGGACGCCGCCAACCGCAATGCGCCGCGCCTGGCGCGCATCGCCGAGGAATGCGGCATCCGCATGATTACCGTGCATGGCCGCACGCGCTGCCAATTCTACGAAGGCAGCGCCGATTGGGCCTTCATCCGCGAGGTGAAAGAGGCGGTGCGCATTCCGGTCATCGCCAATGGCGACATCGTCTCGCTTGCCGATGCGCGAGGAGCCCTCGCGCAGTCCGGTGCCGACGGTCTGATGATCGGCCGCGGCGCCTATGGCCGGCCTTGGTTCGTCAACCAGGTGATCCGTTATCTCCGCAGCGGCGAGATCCTGCCGGATCCGCCGCTGTCGCAGCAGCTCGCCACGGTGCTCGAACATTACGACGCGATGCTGGCGCATTATGGCAGCGTTGCCGGCAGCCGCATCGCGCGCAAGCATATCGGCTGGTATTCGAAGGGCCTGCCGGGTTCGGCCGAATTCCGCGCCGCGATCAACCGCACCGAAGCACCGGACGCGGTCAAGGCGCAGATCGACGCCTTCTATGCGCCGCTGGTCGAGCGGTTGGCCGCATGAAGGCGAGCGCGGCAGCCCGGCGCGGCGGTTGGAGCGCCACGCTTGATCCCGCCGCGGTGCTGGCGGCGCTGCCTGACCCTGTGCTCGTCGTCGACGAGGCCGGTCTCCTGCTTTACGCCAATGCCGCGGCCGAGCAGTTCTTCGATGCCAGCGCCGCGACCCTGCTCGGCGCCGAGTTTCGCGTGCTGCTGCCGCCGGACAGCCCGATCTTCGCCTTGATCGACAGCGTTCGCGCCAGCGGCCACAGCGTCTCGGAATACGGCGTCGCTGTCGAGACGCCGCGGCTCGGCGCCCATGTCATGACGGTGCAAGCAGCGCCGCTCGCCGAGAATCGCGCCGAGGTGGTGGTGACCCTGCAGGAGCGCTCGATCGCTCACAAGATCGACCGCCAGCTCACCCATCGCAACGCCGCGCGCTCGGTGACGGCTATGGCCGCGATGCTGGCGCATGAGGTGAAGAACCCGCTCTCCGGCATCCGCGGCGCGGCGCAGCTCCTCGAGGAGAATGCCGGCGCCGGCGACCGCGAGCTGACGCGCCTCATCTGCGACGAAAGCGACCGCATCTGCGCCCTCGTCGACCGGATGGAGGTGTTCTCCGACCGGCGGCCGATCGAGCGCGGCCCGGTCAACATCCATGAGGTGCTGGAGCGCGTGCGCCTGGTGGCGCAGACCGGCTTTGCTCGCCATGTGCGCTTCATCGAGGAATACGATCCGTCGCTGCCGCCGGTACATGGCAATCGCGACCTGCTGATCCAGGTCTTTCTCAACCTGGTGAAGAATGCGGCGGAAGCGGTGCCGGCGCAGGGCGGCGAGATCCAGATCACCACCGCCTATCAGCATGGCGTGCGGCTCGCTGTGGCCGGCAGCGAAAGCCGGGTTCACCTGCCGCTGGTCATTTCGATCATCGACAATGGCGAGGGCATCCCCGACGAGCTCTCGCAGCACCTCTTCGATCCCTTCGTCACCACCAAGCACAACGGCAGCGGCCTTGGCCTCGCGCTCGTCGCCAAGGTGATCGGCGATCATGGCGGCGTCATCGAGTTCGACAGCCAACCGCGGCGGACCGTGTTCCGCGTCTTTCTGCCGATGGCGCCGCGCGGCGCCGGAGCCCTTTCGTGAACGCCTCGACCATTCTCATCGCCGATGACGATCGCGCGATCCGCACCGTGCTGAGCCAGGCGCTCGGCCGTCTCGGCCATGACGTGCGCACCACCGGCAATGCCGCGACCTTGTGGCGCTGGGTCTCGGACGGGGAGGGCGACCTCGTCATCACCGATGTGGTGATGCCGGACGAGAACGGGCTCGACCTCATCCCGCGTATCAAGAAGCTGCGGCCAGAATTGCGCATCATCGTGATGAGCGCGCAGAACACGCTGCTCACCGCGGTGAAGGCGACCGAGCGCGGCGCCTTCGAATATCTGCCGAAGCCCTTCGATCTGCGCGAGCTGGTCAACGTCGTCGAGCGCGCGCTGACCACGCCCAACGCGCAGCCGGCGGCGGCCGACGTCGAGCCCGCCGACGAGCAGCTGCCGCTCATCGGCCGCTCGCCGGCGATGCAGGAGATCTACCGCGTGCTGGCGCGGCTGATGGGCACCGATCTCACGGTGATGATCACCGGCGAAAGCGGCACCGGCAAAGAGCTGGTGGCCCGCGCGCTGCACGATTACGGCAAGCGGCGCAGCGGGCCGTTCGTGGCTATCAACATGGCGGCGATCCCGCGCGAGCTGATCGAGAGCGAGCTGTTCGGCCACGAGAAGGGCTCGTTCACCGGCGCCCATTCGCGCGGCGTCGGCCGTTTCGAGCAGGCGCAGGGCGGCACACTGTTCCTGGACGAGATCGGCGACATGCCGCTCGAGGCGCAGACGCGGCTCTTGCGCGTGCTGCAGCAGGGCGAATACACCGCCGTCGGCGGCCGCACGCCGATCCGCGCCGATGTCCGCATCGTCGCCGCGACGCATCGCGATCTCCGCCACCTCATCCGCCAAGGCCTCTTCCGCGAGGATCTCTTCTACCGCCTCAACGTCGTGCCGATCCGGCTGCCGCCGCTGCGCGAGCGCTCCGAGGACATTCCGGCGCTGGTGCGGCATTTCTTCGCGCTGGCGCATGGCGAGGGGCTGCCGATGAAGTCGCTCGACCAGCCGGCGATGGAGCGGCTCAAAGGCCATCGCTGGCCCGGCAATGTGCGCGAGCTCGAAAATCTCGTCCGCCGCCTCGCCGCGCTCTATTCGCAGGAGGTGATCGGGCTCGACGCTGTCGAAGCCGAGCTCGCCGAAGCGGTGCCGGCGCCGGCGGCCGCCGAGCCGCAGGCGAACGAGGGTCTGGGCGGCGCCGCCGAGCGGCACCTCCGCGACTATTTCGCCGCGCATAAGGGCGGGCTGCCGCCCTCCGGGCTTTACGACCGCGTGCTGCGCGAGGTGGAAAAGCCGCTGATCCTGCTGACCCTTGGTGCGACGCGCGGCAATCAGCTCAAGGCGGCCCAGCTCCTCGGCCTCAACCGCAACACGCTGCGCAAGAAAATCCGCGAGCTCGACATCGACATCGCGCGAAGCTTGAAGTAGCGGCGCTTCGAGCGAGCTTGCTATCTCCCGACGACTTTCTTAGCCCCTCCCCCCTTGAGCCCCCTTGAGGGGGAGGGCAGGGAGGGGGGTGAGCGCACGGCGCTTGAGATCACATGCCACCGAGACTGCGGCTCCCCCCACCCGTCAGCGCTGACGCGCTGCCGACCTCCTCCTCAAGGACCCCTCAAGGGGGGAGGGGCGGTGTGTGCTTGAGGATCGCCCTTCAAATCTCCGACAACGCAAGACCCCCGCTCAGCGCCACTGTGTGACTCGCGGGGGTCATCTGCGGGGCGTTACAGCCACCGCGCTCGGAATGCCGAGCGTGTTCTTGGGCTTTACGATCAGTCGCCGACGCCAAGGGATCGGCAACTCGTTACAGCCGGGTGGAATCATGCGGTTTGAGCATCCTCCACGGGGTTGACAACGATTTGAGTCTGAACCTCGGCCCGAATCGAGTCAATGTCGAGATGCGCGATTCGGCGGCCGCCTGCGCGCGTGGTGCAGGAAGACGGCGGCATGCCGGCGCCGCCGCGGCGCGGCGCTTATTGGACAACGGTGAAGGGCGCGGCGTAAAATAACCGTCTTGCGCGTGGGGAGGGTGAGTAGCGCGGCAATGAGCCTATCGCGGGAGCTCGTACTTTGGGCCGGCCGGGTGCGGCTTGCCCGCAAGGCGGGTATCGCGCTCGCGGCTGCGGCGCTGGCCTCGCTTCTCGCGAGCTATATGGCGCTGAACGGTTTGCCGCCCTTTGGCGAGCGCCGTCCCGACATGGATCAGCTCTTCCTGCTGCTCGATCTCATGCTGGTGCTGCCGGTCTGCGCCATCGTCGCCTGGCGCGTGGTGCAGGTCTGGACCGAGCGCCGGCGCGGGCTCGCCGGCTCGAAGATCCATGTCCGCCTCGTCGTGCTGTTCAGCCTGGTGGCGGTGATCCCGACGATCATCGTCGCGGTCTTCTCCTACCTCTTGTTCAACTTCGGCGTTCAGGCCTGGTTCAGCCAGCCGGTGCGCACCGCGGTCGCGGGCTCGCTCGCGGTCGCCGAGGCCTATCTGCACGAGCATCAGCAGAATATCCGCGCCGACGTCGTCAGCATGGCGAATGATTTGAGCCGCGACGCCGCCTTCCTCAGCGTCAATCCGACGCGGCTCAATCAGGTGGTGGCGGCGCAGGCGGCGCTGCGCTCGCTGAGCGAGGCGATCGTTTTCGACGCCGACGGCCATGTGCTGGCGCGCGCCGGTTTCACCCTGGCGCTGTCGCTCGAGCCGAAGCCGGTGCCGCCGCTGGCAATGGAGCAGGCCGATGCCGGCGATGTCGCGGTGGTGACCAGCGACAATGACGATCGCGTGCGCGCGCTGGTGCGCATGCCGGCCTTCGGCCATGTCTATCTCTATGTCGGGCGCTTCGTCGATCCGATGGTGCTGGCGCATATGGAGCAGACGCAACGCGCCTTCAATCGCTATGAGCGGATGGAAGGCGAGCGCTCCTCCTTCCAGGTCATCTTCTCGCAGCTCTTCCTCCTCGTCGGCGTGCTGCTGCTCACCGGCGCGGTGCTGACGGGGCTGCGCTTTGCGACGAAGCTGGTGCGGCCGATCAGCGGCCTCGTCGTTGCCGCCGAGCAGGTGCGTGCCGGCAATCTCGCCGCGCGCGTCGCGGAAAGCGAAGCGGATGGCGAGTTCGGTACGCTGTCGCGCGCCTTCAACCGCATGACGCACCAGCTCGAGGCGCAGCAAAGCGAGCTCATCGAAGCCAATCGCCAGCTCGACCAGCGCCGCCGCTTCACCGAGACCGTGCTGGCTGGCGTCTCCGCGGGCGTCATCGGCCTCGACCAGCATGGCCGGATCAACCTGCCGAACCGCTCGGCCTCGCTGCTGCTCGGCATCGATCTCGATCAGACGATCGGCTACGAGCTCGCCGAGGCCGTGCCGGAGATGGCGGCGCTCTTCCAGGAGGCGACGCGCCGGCCGGAGCGCCTCGCGCAGTCGCAGGTCCAGGTGAGCCGCCGCGGCCGCGCGCTGACCTTGCTCGTGCGTATCGCCGCCGAGCGCGCCGAGGGCGATGTCCGGGGCTATATCGTGACCTTCGACGACATCACCGAGCTGCTCTCGGCGCAGCGCAAGGCCGCCTGGGCGGATGTGGCGCGGCGCATCGCGCATGAGATCAAGAATCCGCTGACCCCGATCCAGCTTTCGGCCGAGCGGCTGAAGCGCAAATATGCCAAGGACATCCGCAACGACCCCGAGACCTTCGCCACCTGCACCGACACGATCATCCGCCATGTCGGCGATATCGGACGCATGGTCGACGAGTTCTCCTCCTTCGCGCGCATGCCGGCGCCGATCATTCGCGACGAGGATCTGGTCGAGATCGTGCGCCAGGCGGTGTTCCTGCAGCGCAACTCGACGCCCGAGATACGCTTCGTGCTCG
>Ga0335079_10004517_pt1 | contig 16011 bp, 15 predicted proteins | sample Lox_Sample_33_FD_206719 | JGI IMG/M metagenome (GOLD analysis project Ga0335079, IMG submission 206719) | Soil microbial communities from Loxahatchee National Wildlife Refuge, Florida, United States - Lox_Sample_3.3 | ecosystem: Environmental > Terrestrial > Soil > Wetlands | place: USA... | reverse complement strand
GTGCTGATTCAGACATTCAACGGAAAGCAAGTGGACGGGCAGTTCCACGAAGTGACGCAGGTCGCTTACGACGAAAAAGGAAGGCGGCAGGAGAACGTAACCTACGCCGAGCAGCCATCGCTGCGGGGAGTTCAACTCTCGGAGAATGACATGGATGACATACGCACCTTCATGCCGTGGATTCTCACAAGCGATCAGATCCCTGCATATAACCTGACCTATGCGGGGCGGCAGCACGTGGACGATCTCGATACATACGTTTTTCACGTGGAACCGAAAAAGGAAGAGAAGGACAAACGCTATTTTCAGGGCCGCATCTGGGTCGACAGCCGTGACCTCGAAATTGTGAAGCTGTGCGGAAAAAGTGTGCCTGAGATGCATCCGAAAAAGAATCAAGCGATGGATATTCGGCCAATGTTCGTCGGCTATCGGCAATATATCGATGGAAACTGGCTTCCAGCCTATGCCCGTGTGGACGATACGCTGCACTTTCGGGCGGTATCGGTGCGAATCAAAGAGGTCGTGAAGTTTACCGGCTATAAAAAGACAAGCGCGGAGTCGAAGCCGTAGGTCTCGACAGCTAAGCGAATTCAGCACGATACTTGAAGCTGGGTTTGAGGTATGCTGTACTGCGATCATGGCGGATGAGAAAAAGCGCACCAAAGACATCACTCTCTGGATTATCACTGTTCTGCTGATTGCCTTGGCGATCTTTCTGTACAAGAAATAGAGCTTTAACCAGACGCTGCTCGCGCAAGTACTGCGCTTATTCTGTTTGCACCAACCTCCAGCGCTCGATCCGTTTCCGCTTCATTCCCGCCATCTTCTGATCGTTTTCGTCGACACAATTCCGACGTAGAGCAAGGCGGGCGTTTGCAGGAGACTCATAGGTGCATGCAAGAACATTCACGGTTGACAGCGTCGAGAATGCGACAGGACAATCGAAGCCACCTTTTGTTCCCCGTCTCCAGGACCCTGTGGATCTCTGGACTCCAGCAAAAGCCCCGTTGTCGGTATTCAGACGAATGTGTGTTCCATTGACCCTATTACCTTAAGGAGAAGCACTGCCCCATGATGCAGAGATTTCGTGTGCTCAGCTCTTTCGCCGCGCTCGCCGTCATTATTTGCCTGACGGGTTCGGCCGTTGCCCAGCAAGATACGATGCCCGCCCATCCGATGTTTGAACATCTAAAGCCGGTGTTGCGGAACGAAGTCGGAAGGCCCGCTACGCCGCTCACCACGTGGAATGGATCGTTTGTGTATAAAAGCAAAACGTACAAGTACAACATGGTGGGAACGGCGCCATCGACCGGTAAGTCGACCACTATTCCTGTGTTCATCATCCCGGTAGTTCTGACCTACAAGAGTTCTAAGGGCACGACCACTTTCAGCCCCCTGACCAAGCTGTCAAACGGGCAGACTGCAGTTCAGAACACAACGTCTTCCCCGCTCTTCAACAACATGGATTTCACTTCGGGCGGCACCGACCTGGGAACGACCCAATACGTGGACGCATTCCAACGAGGGAATTTCTGGAGCACGGTTTCGAAGCACACGGGATATCACGTCCTGCTTGGAAAGCCGAAGACGCTGCCCACTTTAACCCTCTCCGTTCCCACCGCCGATGGAAAAGTTGCGACCGAGTTCGGGATTACGGTTGGAACCGCCGATATCAACTGGTTCGACGGGCAACTGCAATCGTACATTTCGTCCCACAGCCAGATCGTGCCGAATTCCCTGCCGATCTTTATCACCTACAACTCCTACCTGACCGAGTTCGGAAGTTGCTGCGTTGGCGGATATCACAGTGCCTTCGGCAGCGCCTCCGCCGCCCAGGCCTATGCGCACTTCACGTATATCGGCACGGCGGGAATCTTCGCGCAGGACGTTTCGGCCCTTTCTCATGAAACCGCGGAGTGGCTCGACGATCCGCTGGTCGTAAACAGCGGGAACCCCGTTGCCTGTGGGGTTCTGGAAGTCGGCGATCCTGAAGAAGGCTTCTCGAACTACGGAGCGTTCCCTTACACCCTGAACGGCTTCACCTATAACCTGCAGGATCTGGTGTTCCTACCGTATTTCGGGGCTTCTGCCAGCACTTCCGTAGACAAGGAAATGACCTTCCAGAACAATCCGTTTAATCTGACAGTTTGCTCCAACGGGGGCTAAATTTGGTGTTGTCTCAACGACCCGCTCCAATCGGAGCGGGTTTTTCTTTTGAGTGCCCGGGGCACGCCGGACGGCCTAGGGATTTGGGCTGCGGTTCGGGTAATATACTTCGGCTGTCAGAGGGACCGAGAAACGTCTCGTCCAACCGTTTCATTCACATGAACCGCGAATACCACAAGGGCTACAGTCAGGAACTGCACCACGATATGGAGGCTTTGGTTTTCGGGCATGCCGGGACTCCAATATTGGTATTTCCGACCTCGATGGGAAAGTTTTTCGAATACGAGGATCGCGGCATGATCGGAGTGCTGGCACAGAAAATTGAACGAGGTGAATTGCAGATTTTCTGTCCGGACGGAGTCGATACTGAAAGCTGGTACAACAAGGGCGTGGCTCCGCGGGTGCGGGTTCTGCGGCACCTGCAGTACGAGCGCTATATTCTGCATGAATTTTTGCCGTTTATTCGATGGAAGAATCCTGCGTGGCAGTTGGGAGTCACAGGATGCAGTTTCGGCGGATATCATTGCGTGAATTTCGCGCTGAAGCATCCGGATATCGTGACGCACTGCGTCAGTATGAGCGGGGCGTTCGATATCAAGCAATTTCTCGATGGCTACTATGACAACGACTGCTACTTCAACAATCCGCCGGATTTTGTACCGAATCTGACCGATGACTGGTTCCTAAGCCGCTATCAGCAGATGAAGATCGTGCTCGGGTCGGCGGATTGGGATATGTGCCTGGATCAGAATGTCAAGTTTTCAGCGATCTTGAACGCCAAGGCGATTCCTCACTGGCTGGATGTGTGGAATGACAATTCGAAGCACGACTGGCCGCTGTGGTTAAGGATGGCGGCGAAGTACTTTTAGGCCACCCAGATAGGTGGCTGGCTACGTCTTTGCGCTGCACAAAGGGGATACGTTGCAAGCAGTGTCTATACAGGAGAATTTCGTGAGTACGAAGAAGATTGGACTTTTATTTGGGATGGAGAATTCGTTTCCTCCGGCCGTGGTGGCGAAGATCAACTCGATGGATATCGACGGCGTTGAGGCAGAATTTGTGAACATTGGCGGCATCCGCATGGATGAGCCGAAGAAATATGACGTCGTCCTCGACCGGATTTCGCAGGACATTCAGTTCTATCGCGCATGGCTGAAGAATGCGGTGCTGCATGGGACCATTGTCGTGAACAATCCGTTCTGGTGGACAGCGGATGACAAATTTTTCAATTATTCTCTGGCGCACAAGATGGGTGTGGCGATTCCGCCGACCGTGATCTTGCCTCACAACAAACATCCTGAAGGAACGACGGACCGTTCGATGCGCAACCTGATGTATCCGCTGAACTGGCAGGAGATTTTCGATTACGTCGGCTTCCCCGCATTCCTGAAGCCGTATTCCGGCGGCGGATGGAAGCATGTCTACAAAGTGCATTCCTCGGAGGAATTTTTTCACTATTACAACCAGACTGGCGATCTTTGCATGACTTTGCAGCGCGGCGTGGAGTTCGAGGAGTACTACCGCTGCTATGTCGTCGGACAGGAAGAAGTACACATCATGAAATACGACCCGAAGGCACCGCATCATGAGCGATATGTGAAGGGGAATCCTCCGCCATCGACGCAGGCTCTTCGCGATCGAATCGAGAAAGATGCGCTGAGCTTGTGCCGCGCCTTAAGCTACGACCTGAACACAGTGGAGTTCGCGGTGGAGAAAGGCGTACCGTACGCGATCGACTTCCTGAATCCGGCACCGGACGCGGAAATTACGTCGGTCGGCCAGGAGAATTTCGACTGGATTGTGAACACGGTGTCCGAGATGGCGGTCAAGCTGGCACAGAGCGGCGCGAATCCGGCGAAGGAATTCCGCTGGGCACAATTCCTGGCTGGTCCTGACTCGATTGCAAAGCGTGCGACTCGGACGAAAGCCAAAGCGTAGACACATGCAAGATGCCACTCAAAAACGATTTCTATGGGCGGTAGTGCTCGCTTGGACGCCTTGGGTTCCCACGGTGATCGCTCTTATGATCGCATTCCGGGGTATTTCGAACTCGAAGGCGACAGGAATCGGAGCAGTCGCGGGTGGCGTCGGCGAGGTGGTTGCCACGTGGGGAATCATTGCGATGATTATCAGCCAGGGCGTAGCAATCGTGTGGCTTTTCCGCAGTTTCTCCCGCGATCATTGGATGCGGAACTTTGTGTCGGTCGTCTCGATTGGGCTGAGCGGGTTGATTCTTCTAATGGTCGGCTTCTTCCTCTGGATGGTCTGGTTTCAAATGCCGCGCCACTGATAAGAACGAACATGACCGGCGCCCAACCCGCCGAAGGTACCCGGATTGATATACTAATCTCCGCCTAGTTCTTCTCCGTCGCTGAGACGGAAGGTTCGACCTTACACAATTCTGGCAGGAGTCGCGGGCACTGCGTTCCCGCTACATCTTAATGTTGCCGAGCTTCACAATCGGGATCGAAGAGGAATACCAGACAATAGATCCGTCGACCCGCGATCTGCGTTCGCACATTCATGCCGAGATCCTGGAGAAGGGCAAGCTGATTCTTCAGGAGCGCGTGAAGGCTGAAATGCACCAATCAGTCGTGGAAGTCGGCACATCCGTCTGCGACAACATCAAGCAGGCGAAGGTTGAGCTGAAGAAACTGCGGCGCGACATCATCCGGCTGGCACGGGAGAACGGATTATCCGTAGCGTCAGTCGCGACGCACCCATTTTCCGACTGGCGCACGCAGGAAATTCATCCCGACGAGCGCTACAAGAATATCGTCGAAGACATGCAGCTGGTCGCACGGGCGAACCTGATTTTTGGACTGCACGTGCACATCGGGATCGAGGACCGCGAAACCGCGATCCACATGATGAATCACGCGCGCTATTTCCTGCCGCACATCCTGGCGCTCTCGACAAATTCTCCATTCTGGCTGGGTATGAATACCGGGCTGAAATCGTACCGCTGCAAGGTTTTTGATAAGTTTCCGCGCACGAATATTCCCGACTATTTCCCGAGCTGGGGCGAGTACGAGAATTTCATCAAGCTGCTGATCAAGACCAACTGCATCGATAACGCGAAGAAGATCTGGTGGGACATCCGGCCGCATCCCTTCTTCAATACGATCGAGTTCCGCGTGTGCGATATTCCAATGCGCGCCGATGAGACGATTGCGATTGCGGCTCTGATTCAAGCGACGGTAGCGAAGCTGTACAAGCTGTATACGGCAAATCAGGGATTCCGGCTTTACCGCCGAGCCTTGATTATGGAAAACAAGTGGCGAGCGGCGCGCTATGGACTCGACGGGAAGCTGATCGATTTCGGAAAACAGAAGGAAGTTCCGGCCCGCGATCTGGTCCACGAATATCTGGAGTTCATCGACGATGTGGTTGATGAGCTGGATTCGCGCGAGGAACTGAATTACATCCACGAAATTCTCGAGCGCGGAAGCGGCGCCGACCGGCAGTTGCGCGTCTTCCAGGAGACGGGCGACCTGAAGAAAGTTGTGGACTACATCATTGAAGAGACGGAGCAAGGGCTGGCAGAGGAAGAGGAGCCGGCAGCCGTTAGAAAGTTAGGTTAATGAGCATTTCCGCACCCACCAATCCCATTCAACTCAACAAAATTCCGTTTGACCCGGAGTTCGCCATTGGGGCGCATAACGCCGTCAACGTGTGCCTACGGATTCGACCGCAAGAACGCGTTTGCGTGATCACAGATGAAGCCACGCTTGAGATCGCCGCGGCGATCGTGGCTGAACTCGGGAAATTAGGCGCACTTTATCAGGCCTGGGTTTTAGAGGAACTAGCGTCGCGTCCGTTGAGGGATTTGCCACGGGAGATTCTTGATGATCTCGAGGTCAGTCAGGTTTCGATCTTTGCCGTGCAGGCCCAAACGAACGAATTGCGTTCGCGTATTCAGATGACTGACGTCGTTAACCGGCGCAAGATTCGTCACGCGCACATGGTGAACATCAATCGTCAGATCATGCTCGAAGGGATGCGGGCGGATTTTCAGCGCGTCGATCGCCTGAGCCAGAAAGTGGTCGAGATAGTGCGGAAGGCCTCGAAGATTCGGGCGAAGACTGCGGCAGGAACTGATCTGACGGCCGATCTGAATCCGAATTACAAGTGGCTCAAAACCAGCGGGATTATTTCTCCAGAAAAGTGGGGAAACTTGCCGGGTGGCGAGATTTTTACGACCCCCGGCGAGGTGAATGGGACGTTCGTGATTGATGGCGTGGTTGGAGATTATCTGTGCGCGAAGTTTGGCGACCTGCAGGCATCGCCCCTGACGATCCGCATGAAAGACAATCGCCTAACTGAGGCTCATTCGGAAAACCGCGAACTGGAAAGCGATTTCTGGAAGTACACGCATACCGATGAGAACAGTGATCGTGTCGGCGAGTTCGCCATCGGCACGAATATCGATCTAAAGAATGTGATCGGCCAGATTCTGCAGGACGAGAAGTATCCCGGCATCCATATTGCGTTCGGCAATCCTTATGGCGCGCATACGGGCGCGGAGTGGGACTCGACGACGCACATCGACGTGGTCGGACGGAAGTTCAACATTTGGGTCGACGATGAGCAGATCATGAAGGATGGGAAGTTCCTGATTGAAGCCTAATTTACATTTTGTAATTGGGTAATTTAGTAATTTGAAAGATGGCGAGGATGATTGCCCCCGAAATAATCGCCACGATTCGTCGAGCCTACGCGGCCTTTAATGCTCGCAACCTTGACGATGCTCTCTCGACCATGACGCCGGACGTGAACTGGCCAAATGGCATGGAGGGCGGCCGAGTTCACGGTTATGACGGCGTGCGCGCTTACTGGACGCGGCAGTGGGGCATGATTAATCCGCATGTTGAGCCGGTTAGCTTCGAGGAAGATGATGGCGGCCGGGTGATCGTGGGCGTTGACCAGGTTGTGAAGGATCTGTCTGGGAAAGTTTTGCTCGATCGGATGGTCCAGCATGTGTACTCGCTGCGGGACGGACTCATCTCCGAGATGGAAATCCGAGAGTAAAAACGAATTTTGTAATTGGGTAATTTGGTAATTGGGTAATTTAAAAAGCTTGTGCGTCTTCGTCGCAGCGTTTTTAAATTACTAAATTGCCAAATCACTCAATCACCCAATCCCCATGCTCCCTACGCTGCGAACGCAGTTCAACGACAACTTCACTCCCGAGAAGTATCGGGGATTCCTGCGGTGCATTGACGATACCTGCGGGACGCACGTTCAATTCCGGCTTTCTGAGACGCCTTGCTTCTTTCCCAAGACTCTGATCGAGCGTATGTCCTGCGCCGGGGAGGAATTGATCCGGCAGCTTGTGGAAAGCCCCGAGTATCGCTTGAAATCGGATGAAGCCGTACCTGCCGAATTCAGAGTTCCGAACGAGGCTCCGCATCCTATGTTCGTGCAGGTTGATTTTGGGCTGGTCCGCAATGCACACGGAGAATTGCAGCCGAAACTGGTCGAGTTGCAAGCCTTCCCTTCCCTGTATGCCTATCAAGGGCCGCTGGCTCAGGCTTACATTGATGTGTATGGTCTGGACGGATCCGCCTCCGGCTTTCGGCTTCCGGTCGCCAGTCCGCTTAAATATTTGCTCAGCGGACTTGATTCGCACGCATATCAGCAACTTTTGCGCCGCGCAATCGTCGGTACTCACGACCCCGAGAACGTGATCTTGATGGAGATTCATCCTCAAGAACAGAAAACTCTGCCGGATTTTCTTTTGACCGAGAAGATGCTGGGCGTGCGGGCGGTCGACATCGTCGATATCAAGAAAGAGGGCGCGCGACTCTACTACGAGCGCGGCGGCAAGCGCATTCCGATTCGCCGCATTTACAACCGGACAATCGTCGATGAATTGGAAAGAAAGAACGTCAAATGTAAGTTTGACTGGCGCGACGATCTGGACGTGGAATGGGCGGGACATCCAAACTGGTATTTCCGGATCAGCAAGTTCTCGATTCCCTACCTGAAGCATCCTTCCGTTCCGAAGACTTGGTTCCTGGATCGACTGGAGGAAATTCCATCCGATCTGGAGAACTACGCCCTAAAACCGCTGTATTCGTTCGCAGGTCTTGGCGTGGTGATCGCGCCGAAAAAAGAAGATATCGACGCGATCCCTGCGGGAAAGCGGCCTTACTACATTCTTCAAGAAAGAATGAACTTTGAGCCCATCATCGCGACCCCTGCCGGCGGCACAAAGGCGGAAGTGCGCGTAATGTACATCTGGCTGGACAAACTCCTGCCGGTGCTGACGATCATCCGAATGGGTCGCGGCCTGATGATGGGAGTCGATCACAATAAGAACATGGAGTGGGTCGGCGCGTCCGCAGGTTTGTACTTGGACGAGAGCTAACGAATCCGCCTAGCCCGACGTAGCTTCCAATTTGCGGCTGGCGATGATTCCGCCCACGACCAGGGCGCCGGCGATGGTAAGAAAGAGTGTTAACCAGCCCCAATGCTGAACGGGATGCCGGAGCACCCGCAATAAATTTCGCCCATAATGTCCAGCGATATAGGCGATGCCGAAATAGCGGATCGCGCGGCAGATCGTGACGATAGCCAGGAATTTCCCTGTTGCGAAATCTGAAGCTCCTGCCGCCGCGAAGAACATGCTGGTAGGGGTGGGCAACGGAACCAAGGTCGAGGCAACCAGAGTGCCTTCGCCCCAGGTCCTGAACAACTTCAGAAATTTCGAGACCCGGCTCCCTTTGAACTTGCTGTGCAGGTAGGCTTCGCCCGCGCGCCGAGCGAGGCGGAAGGTGAAGTACGCTCCGAGAACAGATCCGGCGGTGGCGGCTGCAGCGTATTCGTACCACAGCGGCTGATGACTCGCGGCAAGAACAGCGACAACGATATCGGGGGTGCCGAAAGAGGGAATTGGAGAACTATCGAGGATCGCGAGAAAGAACAGGCCTGCGGCACCGAGGTGCAAAAGCGCCGGAACAAGTGGGTGCGAAGTTCTAATCGGCCGATGCTGGACAAGCACGTGCATGTCCGAAATATATCAAGCCGTGCATCGGTCGTTGCATCGGGCACTCCCGATGAGACTCAGCCAATCCTCTTCACGATCGTGGTTTCGAGTTCTCTGCCGTCCGGTCGAGTTACAAACATCTTGTCGTTCTCAAACCTGACCGGGATGGGAGCGCCCGGCTCGAATTCTCCGGAATGATAGCCGTCTGACGATTCCGGGTGGTACTCGCCGAAGTACTGCACTCCGTTGACCTTGATCACGATCGCGCGGCGAGGTTTGGGTTCGCCCGAGCAGGTCTCAGCTCGAATTTCGCTCTCGGCTTGAGCCCAATTCTCCATATCTCGCCCGGGGACGCTCCCGTTGCGAATGTAGATTTCTTCAGCCCTGCGCCGGATCGCCTCCTGCAAATCATTTGAGGATTGGACATCAACCGAACTGCTCGACGATTCTGGTTTCATGGAAGCTCTCCGAATTCAACAATTGCATGAGGAAAGTCGTCTCAACTCTATGCTATTCGATCTAAACCATTGCGGCGACACGCGGCATCTTACGAATGGACGTGTCGAGAATCATTCTGGAACAGCCTCGCCAAAGGTTCTCCGGGAAGATTCGAAAATGCGGCGGAAGAATGGCAAAGGTTCTCTCCACGAGGGGCCGATAAGGCAGTTGACCGGACTCAGCGGTCGGCCTAACATTACCGCCGAGCGGGTCACGGCTTCATGATTGGGCAGCAAGTCTCTCATTACCGCATCCTTGGCAAGCTGGGGGGCGGCGGTATGGGCGTGGTTTACGAGGCCGAAGACCTGAAACTTGGGAGGCACGTGGCCCTCAAGTTCATCCCAGAAAATCTTGCCGGCGATCCCAAATCGCTGGAGCGATTTACCCGCGAAGCGCGGGCAGCTTCCCTGCTGAACCACCCTAATATCTGTACGATCCACGGGATTGAAGACAACAACGGCCATCCCTTTATCGTGATGGAACGGCTGGAGGGCGAAAGCCTGAAGCAGCACATTGGCGGGCATCCGATGGTGATCGAGAAAGTGCTCGAGGTTGGTGTGCAGGTCGCTGACGCGCTAGTGGCCTCGCATGCCAAGAACATCGTCCACCGCGATATCAAGCCCGCAAACATTTTTTTGACGCCGACCGGGCAGGTAAAGGTGCTCGACTTCGGACTGGCAAAGCTTGTCCACAATCTCGGGACCGAAGACGATGCTGGCGCGGACAACTCGCTTACGGCTGTGGGGGTGATTCCTGGCACTGCGGTCTACATGTCCCCGGAACAGGCACGCAGCGAACTGGTCGATGCTCGGAGCGATCTGTTTTCGTTCGGCGTCGTGCTCTACGAAATGTCCACCGGCAAGAAGCCGTTCACCGGGGCGAACTCGCTGGTCACTCTGGACGCCGTACTGCACGCGAAGCCGACTCCTCCGCGCGATCTGAATCCCAAAATCCCGATCGAACTGGAAAGCATCATCGGCAAGGCGATGGAGAAAGATCGCAATCACCGCTATCAGAGCGCGGCGGACATGCGGTCCGATCTGGCGCTGCTCAAGCGGGAGGCCGAGTCGGGCACGATTAAGACGCCGAGCGCCACCGCGAAGCTGCGTGTTGCGACGAAAACATTCGGCAGAGATAACCGTCTCCAGACATATCTCCTGATCGCAACGGCTGCGCTGCTGTTAACGGTTGTATCCGCAGTAGCAGCGTGGTGGTACAAGCACCGACAAGCAGCGAATGAGGAGCAGCGAAATGCGATCGCCGTGCTTCCGTTGCAGAACATGAACGGCGACCCCGGCGTCGATTATCTACGCTTCGCCCTGGCCGACGAACTCACCAGCGTGCTGACCTATTCGCGGACGCTCGAAGTGCGCCCCTCATCTGTCACACGCAAATACGTGGCTTTGGATCTTGATCCAAAGAAGGTTGGCCAGGAACTCCGGGTCGGGCGTCTGATAACGGGATCTTTCCGCAAACAGGGGGACCAACTGCTGGTGACTCTTGAGGCGATCGACGTCCCGACTGACCGGCTTTTATGGGAAAACACGGTCACCGCCAAGGTTGAGGACTTGATCGGCTTGCAGGAGCAGATGAGCGCGGAAGTGCAGCATGGGCTGCTGCCTATTCTCGGTGGAGCGGGAGGCTCGATCGAATCGGCGGCGTCGCGTCCTAAGAATCAGCAAGCCTATGACCTATACCTGCGGAGCATCGCCGTTCCGCATGATCCGACGCCGAATCGAGAAGCGATCAAAATGCTGGAGTGGGCGGTAGGAATTGATCCATCCTATGCACCGGCTTGGGAAGCACTCGGCCAACGGTACTATTTCGACTCCATCTACGGCGGCGGTGGCGAGACGATGTTCCAGCGTTCGAATTCGGCATACGAGCGGGCGCTCTCGCTTGATCCGAACCGCGTGATGGCCGCGAGCCTCTTGATCACAAACCGGGTAGAGCGCGGCGAACTTGGCCGGGCGTACGATGCGGCGACCGATCTGGTGCGCCGGCGACCGCAGAGTGCCGACGCTCACTTTGCACTCAGCTATGTGCTGCGTTACGCAGGAATGCTCGAAAAATCCGCAGAGCAGTGCAACAAGGCTCGAGAGCTCGACCCCGGCAACTTCAACTTTCGCTCTTGCGCCTGGACGTTCGTGGAGATGGGCAAAACCGACCGCGCCAACGATTTCCTGCAACTTGATGCCGGATCGGAGTGGGCGGCCTGGGTCACACCGTATGTGGATCTCGCCGCGGGCAACATCCAACAGGCGCGAGAGGCTGCCAGGAATATGGGGAAGGCCGCTTATTACCATCGCGACCTGATGATCGCTTGCACCGCGGCACAGCGTCCGCCTGATCTAGCCAAGATCGTGCGGGAAAACGAATCTTCAGTCATGATGGAACCGGACGCGGAAGCCTGGTATCACGTCGGCGCTCTGATGGCAGCTTGCGGACAAAACGAATCGGCGCTTCGCCTTCTGAAAACCGCCGTCCAGCAGAACTATTGCGCGTACTCGGCGCTGCTCGACGACCCGCTACTGAAAGACCTTCGGAAGGAAACCGCGTTCAACGAGGTGCTCACCGCTGCCGGAAACTGCCAGACTGTGTTGAAAGAAGAAAAACAGCAGTAGAATCATCGTCTAAATCCCACATGAAGACTCTCACGCGGCGCACGCTGCTCAAATCATCTCTTGCATCTCTTGCTGCGGCGAAGATCGCGCCGGCGCTTGATGAAACCGTTACGCCTCGCAAAGGCCGGATCCATCAATCCGTATGCCAGTGGTGCTACGAGCACGTTCCGGTAGAGCAGCTGGCGGAGTTCTCGGCAAAGATCGGACTGAAGGGCGTCGATCTCCTGAAGCCCGAGGAATACGAGATTCCCCGACGCTACGGCTTGATCTGCACCATGGGATACGCCGGCGGAGGCGAGATCACGAACGCATTGAATCGAGTCGAGAATCATGCCGCGATCGAGGAATCGTTTCGCGTCAATATCCCGAAAGCTGCGAAGGCGCGCGTTCCGAACGTAATCACATTTTCAGGAAACCGCGCGGGAATGTCCGATGAGGAGGGCGCTCGCAATACGATCGTGGGGTTGAATCGCCTCAAAAAAATCGCGGAAGACAACGGAGTGACGGTCTGCGTGGAATTGCTGAACAGCAAGCACGATCATCACGATTACATGTGCGATCACACGGCTTGGGGCGTGCGCGTCGTGCAGGAAGTGAATTCGCCGAACGTGAAGCTGCTTTACGACATTTACCACATGCAGATCATGGAAGGCGATCTGATCGACACCATTCGCCAGAACATTCAATGGATTGGACATTTCCACACGGGCGGCGTTCCCGGGCGGCATGAACTCGATGGAACACAGGAAGTTCGCTGGGATGGAGTGATGCGCGCGATTGCCGACACTGGATTCAAGGGATATGTCGCACACGAGTTCGTGCCGACGGGTGATCCGTTCGAATCTTTGCGCAAAGCCGCTGATTTGTGTGATGTTTAAAGCGAATTTCTCACCACGGAGACGCGGAGTCACCGAGATTCCAAGATCTAAGAATTGTCACTCAGTCGATCTTCAGGCAGTCCAATCGGCGACACCAGCGAGGGTCTGGGCACGCTAATCCGCCTCGGTGTCTCAGTGCCTCCGTGGTGAAGAACGCAGCTACAAATGAAAAAGGCTCGGAGATTCGTCGAATCCCCGAGCCGAGGTAGCTGAATTCCTATTTGCTTCCGCCCGCTGCTGCTGGAGCGTTCATCGCCAAGGGACGATTCAGTTCGAGTGTGAGCTGAGTCCCTGCGGGAAGAGTCGCCGAGCGATGCTTCACGAGCCAATGAGTCGTTGTGGCGCCCGCTCCCACTAAGCCGCCGACCAGCACACCAGCCGGGCCGCCTACGAGTCCGCCGACCAACATTCCGCCCGCCGTTCCGCCGCCTTCTTCGATCGTGTCGCGACGGTCATGGGTTGATCCTTTGAACTGACCTTCGGAGTTCACATCGGTTCCGTGGAGGTTCGTATCGGTCAGCGTTGCGTCGAGGTAGAACCGCTCACCATTGGGCAGAATCACGGCTTCGGGGAGGATGCCGATGGTCGGTTTGCCGGAAATGCGGCGAGGTTCGCTGATCTTGGTGACTCGTCCTTCGACGGTGGCGCCGGCCGGAATCACGGTTTGGCCGTTGATGACCACAGGCTGCATCACGCTGCCGCGGAACGGATCCCCCACTCTGTTGCTGAATGTGGCGAGAGTCGTATCAAGCCGCACCATCAACGCCGTCCCGGCGGGAACTGGCGAACTTGTCTGGGCGGACAGCATCGTCGCCATCAGAAGGCTGGGTAAGAACATCCACTTTTTCATACGAACGTCCTCCATCCGAAGCTTTTATTGACTTTAGACCACGGCGGAGGACGGGGACAAGCAGCAGACAGTACATGGGAACCACACGAGATAAGAGGGTGCGTTAGTGTCCCAACGGGCAGTGCCGAAGATGGAAATCGTGCGAGAAAAACGATACTGTGGGTGGCATTCACTCAATCCGCTTCCGCTATAATCATGAGTTTCATCCGACACCATGGGAAAGCTCTATGAAGGCATCGGCTATCTGACCGGGCGGCGGCTGAACTTTGATTCGGAAGCTTCGCTATCGGCGGTCAGGGTCGACGACGACACACGCACTTTATATCCATCAGAGAAAGGTAAGCACCGCATGTCAAATATTGCAGGCATTCATGCACGGGAAGTTCTGGATTCCCGAGGCAATCCTACTGTCGAAGCAGAAGTATTCTTGGCCGATGGTTCGATGGGACGAGCAATCGTCCCCAGTGGCGCCTCAACCGGCGAGCACGAAGCTGTCGAGTTGCGTGATGGCGACACGAACCGCTTTCTGGGAAAGGGCGTTCAGAAGGCCGTCGAAAACGTGAACGGCGAAATCGCCGAAGCTTTGGCGAACTGGGACGGATTCGACCAGCGTGGGCTTGACGCCAAGATGATCGAACTCGACGGCACGGAGAACAAGAGTCGGCTGGGCGCGAATGCGATCCTTGCGGTGTCCATGGCTGCGGCGCGGGCATCAGCCTATAGCCTGGACATTCCTCTTTACCGCTATCTGGGAGGGGCCGGCGCGAATACGCTGCCCACTCCGATGATGAACATCCTCAACGGAGGCGCTCATGCGGACAATAACGTCGATTTCCAGGAATTCATGGTGATGCCGGTTGGCGCGCCATCGTTTTCGGAAGCGCTGCGCTGGGGAGTGGAAGTGTTTCATACCCTGAAGGGTGTGCTGAAGAAGCGCGGCTACAACACTGCCGTTGGAGACGAAGGCGGTTTCGCTCCGTCCGTGAAGTCGAACGTGGAAGCGATCGAGGTTGTGCTGGAAGCCATCAATAAGGCTGGTTATAAGCCCGGAGAAGAGGTCGCCATCGCGCTTGATCCCGCAGCGAGCGAGTTTTATCAAGATGGGAAGTATGTGTTCAAGAAGTCCGACAAGTCGGCGAAGAGTTCCGACGACATGGTGAAGTTTTACGCGAAGTGGGTCAACGATTATCCGATTGTTTCACTCGAAGATGGGCTGGCTGAGAATGATTGGGATGGCTGGCAGAACTTGACCAAAGAATTAGGCGGCAAGATTCAGCTGGTCGGCGACGACATCTTCGTGACGAATATCAAGATCTTCGCCGAGGGCATTGAGAAAGGGATCGCGAATTCAATCCTGATTAAGCTCAACCAGATTGGCACAGTAAGTGAGACGCTGGACGCTGTCGATCTTGGGCGGCGGAATGGATACACGTCGGTAATCTCGCACCGTTCGGGCGAGACCGAAGATTCTTTCATCGCCGATTTCGCCGTAGCGACTGGCGCGGGGCAAATCAAGACAGGCTCGGCTTCGCGGACGGACCGCATTGCGAAGTACAACCAGTTACTTCGGATCGAAGAAGAGTTAGGGCCAACGGCGCGATTTTTGGGATTGAAGGCGCTGAATTACAACGGGTAATTCGACGTCCAACGAAGGAGACCACCAATGAAGCGGATGGTATTGGTGTTTTTTCTGCTGGTATTCGGTGTGAACATCACGTTGGCGCAATCTGCGTCCGACGAAACTCCGGCCACCAAGGAAGACGTCGAACAGCTGTTCACGACGATGCACATTCGCGAACAGGTGCGCGACATGATGGACATCGCGATGAAACAGTCAAGACAGATGGCGGAAGAGACGCTGAGAAAAAAGCTACCCGATGTCACCCAGAAAGACATCGATCGCATGAATGCTTCGACAGAGGAGACCCTGAAGAATTTCGACATCAACGGGATGATTGACGATATGGTTCCCGTATACGAGCACCATCTGACCAAGGCGGATAT
>Ga0335079_10004516_pt1 | contig 16011 bp, 15 predicted proteins | sample Lox_Sample_33_FD_206719 | JGI IMG/M metagenome (GOLD analysis project Ga0335079, IMG submission 206719) | Soil microbial communities from Loxahatchee National Wildlife Refuge, Florida, United States - Lox_Sample_3.3 | ecosystem: Environmental > Terrestrial > Soil > Wetlands | place: USA... | reverse complement strand
CGGCGGCACACAATAAGTAGGGCGTCAGATGTAATCGCCGGCCGCATCGGTTATCCTCTCACTACCTTGCCACCGCATACCATCGAAACCGCGCTGGGCGTCACCGTAATTTTCGCGATCGTCGCAAGAATTGTCCGCGGCGTCAGCCTTTCCGGAGCCATCGCCGGGGCGGTCGTTTCGTTTGTGCTGTATGCCTGCGCCGGGCCGGGCGCGTTCCTCGCGCTGATTTCAGTGTTCGTTCTCACCTGGATCGCCACGCGGTTCGGATATTCGAAGAAGCAGAAACTCGGCTCGGCCGAAAGCCGCGAAGGACGCAACGCCCGCCAGGTGCTGGCGAATCTTTCTATCGCTGCAATCTGCGCAGCTCTGTATTTCGATCTGCGGAATGCCGTCTTTCTGGTTGCAATGTCGGCGGCCCTTGCCGAAGCCGCAGCGGATACGGCTTCCAGCGAGCTCGGGCAGGCATGGAGCCAGAACGCGCGTCTGATCACCTCCTGGAAAGAAGTTCCGGCGGGCACGAACGGCGGCGTGAGCGTGGCCGGAACGCTGGCGGGCATCGTGGCCGCCGTCGCTATCGCCGTGGTTTGCCTGCTCGCCGGCATTGTTTCGGATAGATCGTTCGGCATCGTCGTCGCCGCAGCATTCATGGGTTTTATAGTCGACAGCTTCCTCGGCGCGCTCCTCGAATCGCGCGGCGCGCTGAATAACGACCAGGTGAACTTCCTCGGGACGCTGATTGCAGCTGCGTTGGGCCTGCTGTTGGCGGGCTCTTTACCCCTGCTGCACTGATGTCATCCCGAACCCGTACGCCGCAGGCGGACGGGTGAGAGACCTTACGATGCCCATCGATCTGCAGCGGTGGGCAGACGGCCGCACCCATTGGATGTCATCCCGAACCCGTACGCCGCAGGCGGACGGGTGAGGGATCTTACGATGCCCATCGATCTGCAGCGGCGTAAAAAGGAGCGGCACAAGCCTTTCAGCGACATCGTCATCTCACGCCGCCGTAAGATCCCTCTATCAGCCTGCTCATGCGCGTCACCTCCCTTTGCCGTGATGTCATCCCGAACCCGTACGCCGCAGGCGGACGGGTGAGAGACCTTACGATGCCCATCGATCTGCAGCGGCGTAAAAAGGAGCGGCACAAGCCTTTCAGCGACATCGTCATCTCACGCCGCCGTAAGATCCCTCTCTGCCGCTGTGCGGCAGTTCGGGACGACATCTGTGACATCCATCACAGGCATCGAGCGCGCCCCTGGTAGACCCTTACACTCGTGGAGAAAACCTACTACGTTTACATCTTGAGCAGCCAGCGCCGTGTTCTGTACATCGGCATTACCGGCAACCTGGAAAGGCGAGTCTTTCAGCATAAACAGCGAACGCCAGGAGCGTTCACCGCAAAATACAACGTCACGAGCCTCGTGTTTTTTGAGCGCTACACGTCGGTGACCAGAGCCATTGCACGTGAAAAAGAGCTCAAAGACTGGCGGCGTCAGAAAAAGATTGCGCTGATCGAAAGCAATAACCCAAAGTGGCGCGACTTGAGCTACGGCTGGTTCCAACGGCACCGCTATCAGCCCGCTCCTGCGCGTCACCCTCCTCTGCCTTGATGTCATCCCTCACCCGTACATCGCAGGCGCACGGGTGAGGGACCTTACGATGCCCATCGATCTGCAGCGGTGGGCAGACGGCCGCACCCATTGGATGTCATCCCGAATCCGTACGCCGTAGGCGGAGGAGCGAGGGACCACCATCGATCTGCAGCGGTGGGCAGACGGCCGCACCCATTGGATGTCATCCCGAATCCGTACGCCGTAGGCGGACGGGTGAGGGACCTTACGATGCCCATCGATCTGCAGCGGCGTGAAAAGGACCGGCACGAGCCCTTCGGCCGGGTGCCCCACCCTTAGCGAGCGTGTTTGCGAGCTAGGGTGGGAACCTCTGATTAAACTTCCACACCCTCCCATCCCCTCCACGGTTCACATCTCCTAGACACCTCCTTCAGCACTCTGTCATCATGAACCTGAGAGCTATATGAGAATCGTAACAATATAGCCAATAGAATCTATATTTTAGCTGCAACTGCTTCGCTCTCAATATTTTGACTTCGATTGCCCGGCCAAGTCGCTCATTCCAAACACTGGCCGGGAGGGGGATACGAGCTCATGGTTGGAAGATATGACAACTACACAGGCATTCCGCGCTGCCAGCACATCAAGGCCGATGGCAAGCTGTGCGAAGGGGCGGCCATGCGCGGCAAGAGGCTTTGCTATTTTCATCACCGCTGGCAACAGAAGCACATCGTCATCGGCTCCAGGCGGGCACAGGAGGTTCGGCGCTTGCTCGACCTGCCGCTGCTCGAAGACGCTAACGCCGTGCAGATGGCGCTCACGCAGGTCATCGGCCTTGTCCTGCGCAACCAGATCGATCACAAGTCCGCCGGGCTCGCGCTTTACGGCCTGCAGACCGCCTCAGCCAATCTGAAGCAGGTATCCACCAGCGGCTACTTCGAGGAACGGGTGATCGACCCGGAAGGTGTCGCTGACGTTCCCATGGAGCGGATGATCTGGCATCCGGAGCAGGAGCGCCGCACGATGGCTCAACGCAAGGCGGAAGCCGAAGCCGCCAAAGCGAAGCGGGAAGAACAGCAGAAAGAGGCCGAGCCCCGGGTTGAACCTGAACCACCCCTGCCGCAACCCGAAGCCGTTCTCACCACGCCGGAGCTTGCACGGCCGGAGCCTGTCCTGAGTGAACCGGAGCACGTCTCACCCGGCCAGCCGGACCCTGTGCCAATGGCGGTAGACCACGCCAAGCCCCTGCCGCTTCGAGTGCAAATCTACTGTGCGCTCGTTAACCGGCTGCCTCCGGAAGCAAAAGAAAGGTTCAAGGATGAAATCGTCGCGCACGGCATCCGCCTGCTCAGCGGGTGATATTGCACACAAAACCAAACCGCCGATGCCATGACCTCTGGCACCGGCGGTTTTTCGGCTAACTCGCGGCTGCTATGTCTGGATGATGCGCGGCGTGATGAAGAAAATCAGCTCCTGGTTGGTGGTGCTGACGGTGGTGTGCCTGAACAGGTTGCCGAGGTACGGAATGCTGCCGAGCAACGGGACCTGATCGACGTTGATTGAGTTGTTGGTCTGGATGACACCGCCGATCACAACCGTTCCGCCGTCGGTCACCAGAACCTGCGTGGTGGCCTGTTGCGTGACCAGTTCCGGGTTGCCCTGGATGGTGACGCCGAAGTTGGGGACGGTGTTTTCCACGTCCACGTTCAGGAAGATGGTGCCTTCCGACGTGATCTGCGGAATGACGGTCAGGCGCAGGAAAGCGTCCACATAGGTAACGGTAGGCGGACCGCCCAATTGGGCCTGGGTGACGATCGGGATGCGCACGCCCTGGCGGACCAGAGCCTGAATGTTGTTCTGGGTGACTACGCGAGGACGCGAGAGGATCTTCAGCAACCCGCGCGACTCAGCCATGGTCAACACGGCGTCGATCTGCACGTTCTTGCTGGCGTTCAGCAAGGTGAAACCGCTGGTGGGGCTGGTTGAACCCAGGTTCGTGAACAGCGGAATCTGCGACAGGGTCGAGGTCGTGGGTTGGGCAGTACCGACCACGGTGTAATGCGGGAAGAGGCCAAAGGTTCCAACCGGCGAGGTCCCGACCGCTCCGGCGCCGCCAATCGCAGTTGCATTATTGCCCCAACCGAAACCGAGCTGGGTTCCGATATCGCGGGCGAAGCTGCGGGTCGCGGCTACGACGCGAGCTTCGATTTCAACTTCCTGCGTCTTGCGGTCGAGCTGGGTCAGCAGGCGGTCAAGGCCGGGCATCACGCTCGGAATGTCGGAGATGATGACGGCGTTGGTGCGGTCGTCGGAAATGACATCGCCGCGCTGGGTGATGAATTTCTTGATGGTCGGCACCACATCTTTGGAGTGCGCGTAACTCAGGAAGCGGGTGATGGTGACTTTGTCGGCCGCGAGAGCTTCGGCTTCCTGCTGCGAGCGGCGCGCGTCAGCTTCTTTGCGAAGCGTGTCCACGGTGGCGATGCGCAGCACGTTGCCATCCAGCTGGCGGGCGAGATCGTTGTTCTTCAGAACGATATCAAGCGCCTGGTCCCACGGCACATCGTCGAGCACGATCGTCAATGTGCCCTTTACGTTGGGATCGAGAACCACGTTCAGTCCGCTGATTTCGTGAATGAGGCGGAAGAAATCTTTGAGGTCAACATCCTTCAAGTTAACGGAGATCGGCTCCCCGGTGTACTTGGGAGCGGAGACCGTGTTGATCGGTTGCGATTGACCCTTCTGTTCGGCCGCCAGATTGACCGCCGGCTGAATCGGGGTAGGAACCACCGGGGCCGATTGCATCTCGGCGCTGGGCGCCGGAAGCAGGCTGGGTTCCGACTTGTCCGCGAATTTCCCGGCGGCTTCCACTACCCGGGCCGGAGGAGCGACTGCGGGAGACTGATCCTTGGTGGCATCATCCTTCGGCTTGTACGAGGGCTCGATGAAGGCAAAAGGAGTTGCGGTGGCGTTAGCGTTGGCGGACTCGACCGGCTTGGCGCTGTCCTTCGCGGGAGCCGCATCATTTTTCGCGGAAGCCTGCGGCGCGGGCACGGCTGCCTCAACACCTTTCGCGTCGTTCTTCGCTTGCGCGCTGGTGTGCAATTTGAGGACAACCTGGTTCTCGCTGCCGGGCACGATTTCGTATGTGCACGCCTGGGCAAGATCGATCACGACGCTGGTCGTCGGCGTGGACTGACCATCCATACCGATACGGACAGCCGAGACGCTGCCTGTGCCGACGGAGATTTTTCTCTGTGAAGTTGCCATCACTGTGTCCGGCAAGCTCACCAGAACCCGCGCCGGCGAGGCCAGAAGGCTGACCTTGGGCGCTAGTATTCCCCGCGCGGTGATCGAGACCGTGGCGCCGTCGGCATCCGGAGCAACCTCGACCTTCTGCAATGCCGCACGTTTGTGTGCTGTGGTGTCAGAGGATTGAGCGGCCGGCTGGTTTTGCCCTGCCGCCGCCAGAACCATGGCCACCAGCGTTATGGTTATCGCCAGTACTTGCTTTCGCATTTCGCTTCTCCCCACGGGCTCGCCAACGCTCGCCGCGTGAACTTTGATTTCGTGCACGGTCTGCTTCGCCGTGCCTGGTTCCTGCTAGACCGCCGGAGTAGTAATCTTTTTCGTCACTTCCCGCACCACCGGCTTGCCTAACCTGTCTTGCACGGTTTCCTTGAAGATGATCGAGTCGCCCGTGATCCTGACGACGTAGCCGTTGAACACAGGGTCGTTTTCATGCAGGAAGTACGCCTTGTCGAGCGCGTTCACCACGACTGCGATCATTCCTGAATCAGACTTGACCACTCCCCGCAAACTGATCTGGTCGATGGCCAGGCATTTCTTCCCCACGCTGCAACCTGAACCGACCGCCATGCGGCTGACCACCGGACTGAGGAACGGGTCGCGCTTGCCGCTGAGGGTATAGGTTTTCTTGCTGGCGTCTTTGTCAGCATCAGCGTTGTTGTCGGCTGCAGGGGGTTTTTGCTCTGCCACGGCCACGACAGGCTCCTTCTCGTGCCTCTTGGCCTTTGCGGGTCCCCTGGGCGCTGCCGGATCAATCCTTGCGGCCACCGGTTTTGCTACATGCGGATGGACATGCGCGGGCTGAACGACATGCTGCTGCGGATGTGTTGCCGGCGCCTGGCTCCCGGCCGCCGCGAAGGCGTTGTTCCTCGCCGCTGTCTGCTGTTGCGAGACGACGTTCAGCTTGTTACGCGTGTTCTGAATAATGTTCGGGTTCTGCGCGAAGCTCGCCGCAGTAGCGCCGACCATTACGAGAATTCCTGCCGCCAGCTTCATAACCCTCCTCCTTGCCGCCGTGCCGGTGGCGCGGCCGCGGGAGTGATGTCGTGACTGAAAAATGTCGTTGCCGTACACGTGGCCACGATTGTCTCAGTGGCTGCGTACTGATAGGTGTGCTTGGCTTTCGCGTCGGCAGGGTGTTTCGTGCTTGCCATGAGCAATCCGGAAACGTTTACGATTCGCTCGAGCTTGCCGACTGAATCGAAGAAATTCAGCATCGAGTAGTACGGGCCATCCAGCTCCAGCTCAAAAGGAACTTCAGTGTAGAACTCCCTTTCGACAAGCGGCTTGGCGGTATAGCGGCGGATTTCGATACCGGCCTTGAGAGCTTCGCCGTCAAGAGTTTTCATGAAGCTGTCAACGTCCTTGTCATCCGGGACGATTCTGCGCTCGATATCAAGCTGCTGCTTCAGGCTGCCAACCTGGCGGTCCATCTCGGCAAGCTTCGGGCGATAGGATTCGAGCTGCGCATTTTCCGACTGCTTGACTTGCACCGCTTGCCGCACCTGGTCGTTGGCATCGCGCTGTCCTTTGAAGACCGTGTAATAGAGCGCACCGGTAACCAGAAGAGCCCCGAGCACGATCGCCGACCACTGCTTCCAAGGCGACATTTCGTTGAAGTTTTCCATTTTCTCCGCCTTCCCTAACCTCGGTTAGGATTTCTTCTGGCACGTCAGATCGAAATCGAAGGCCTGCATATCCTTCACCTGGTCATCCTGGTAAGTTTCCTTGATTTCGATATTCGTAAAGTATCCGGTCTTCTGCAGATTCTGAATCAACGTCGCCACTGCGTCTGTGCTCAGCGCGGTCCCTTCAATGTCCACGTTCGCACCGTTGTCCTTCATTTCGTTGAGCCAGACCGCTTCGGTGTCGTTGACCGTATCGCCGATCGTATTCATCAGCTTGACCGGGCCCGCCTGCGCGGCCCGCAGCTGATCGATCACGTCAACACGGCGCTTGTAGCTCTCCGCCTGCCGCTGACGCTCCAGATATTTCGCCTTGACATCAGCCAATTCGCGGTTCTTCTGCTCCGCCTGCTGCATTTGGTGAGCAAGATTCTGCTTTTCCTTGTCCAGCTGGCGCCAGTACAGAAGATTCAGCCCGCCGGCGACGACCAGCACGATGAGGAGCTTGAGCTTCGGCGATCCCGGCTCGCCAACTTCCAGCGTGACCGGTGAGGAAACCGCACCGCCGCGCTTGCTCTTGGCTTTTGCACTTGCAATCAGGTTGATGCGAATCATAGGGTTTCAAAACTCCTTAACGCCAGACCTACGGCAACGGCCAATTGACCTGCGTTCTGCTCAATCAGTGCCGCTGCTGGACCTTCGGTCGGAGCAGTAATTTTCTGGAACGGATTGAAAATTTCTACCGGCAGAGAGAATTCCTGCCGCAGCGCTTCCACCAGCCCCGGCACTTTCGACGAACCGCCCGCCAGATAAATCTTCTCGATGTGCTCACCCGACGAGCTGGCGCGGAAGAAGTCAAACGTCTTCTGGATCTCCAGAACGATGATCTCCGTCACCTGCTGCAAAATCGGTGTCTTGGCATCTTCGCTGACGGTGCCTACTTTCTTCCCCAGCTTCAGGGCTTCGGCGTCGTCGAAGCTAAGATCGAGTTCCTTCTGCAGTGAATCGGTGTACTGATGTCCGCCAACGCTGACATCACGCGGGAACAATGGCGTCGTGCCCTTCACGATGTTGATGTTCATGACGCTTGCGCCCAGGTTCAGCAATGCAACCACCTGGTTCGGCTGCGGCTCGTAGTTGTACTCGTAGCAGTTCTGCAGCGCGAGAGCGTCGATGTCCACGATAGCCGGAGTCTTGCCCGACATCGAGAGTACGTTGGTGTAGTTGAGGATCTTGTCTTTTTTCACGGCCACCAGCAGAACGTCCATCTGTGGATTGCCGCTTTCTTCGGAAAGAATCTGGTAGTCGAGGTTAACGTCGGCCAGATCGAAAGGAATGTGTTGCGCGGCTTCCTTCTCGATCGTCTCGGCGAGTTCCTGATCGCTCATGGATGGCAGAGAGATCTTCTTCACGATCACGGAGTGACCGCTGACCGCAGTGGCCACGTTGCGCGTCTTGATCTGGTTCTCAGCGAAGAGCTTCGAAATCGCGCTCGAGACCGTGCCGGAATCCACAATCATGGAGTCCACAACGATGTCCGGCGCCAAGGCTTCGAGACCGAGGTGCGCGACCTCAAGCCCGCCACGCCCTTTTCGCAACTCGACCGCCTTGATGCTGGAGGAGCCCACATCCAGCCCCACAATCGCCTTCGACTTGAATCCAAACATGTGCCCGCCTTTATTGCCGGCCGCCAGGCCGGCGAGTTTTACAGCGATCCCGCAGCCTTGGCCGCAGCTTTCATCTCCTTCACTTCCACCTGGTTCGATTTCTCTTCCATCCACTGGTCGAGCTTCGACTTCTTGAAGCGCCAGCGGTTGCCCAGCTTGAAAGCAGGAATCTTCTGCTCGCCCACGTACTTGTACAGCGTGTCAGGGCTCACTCCCAGGTATTGGGAGGCCTGACGAATGTTCATCACTTCACGCGAGTCAGCCATATATCTCGCCTGGCCACAGAGCCTTTGGGAGGAACTCATCGCTCAGCTTAGAGCGACTCCGTTTTCTGGTTGGGGGAGGAACTCATCACATTAAATGCGAGTGAATTCCGGTGTTCCGAGCATATATCAACCGTGAAAGACACGGCCTTCCGGCGGATTTGCTGATTCTGCAAGGTTTTTGGGGTGTTTTGTGGAGAGGAACCCGGTTAGAGTTGCATATTATGTCCATATATTGTGAGCATTGATATAATGGCTACAACTAATAGTACTGATTCCTGGAGGCATCGAGTCGTCATTTCACACCCGTAACCAAAGTACCAAGAACGGTACGGAAGTCGGTGTACGGGCGGGATTTCAAGCTAGCTGGAGTGCGACGAAGCGGCTGCATCGGATTCAAAACACAGGGCCGGTTTACAGTTTCCATGAGTTCATGGGATCTGGCCGGTGTTGAAGGGCAGGTTCGTCTTGCCTGGGGTAATGGCCTGGAGCTGTTTCAGTTCAGCCTGGGTTTTTTGCCAGGCCCTTTTGTTGCGCCGGCTTGCAATTGGAGCACCGGGATTTGAATAGAAACTTAAGACATTTTTCTGCAGAGCCGGAGTCAGGTCCTGAAAGTTGTTTTTCGCCAGAATATCGACCAACTGAGCATAAGTTTTATCGGCAAGTGAATATTCCCCCGGGCTGGTGTTTCTTCCGGTATCAAGGTCCTTGTTGGGCAGCCACGCTTCATCGCCCCGCTCTTGTTTAAGCAAGGTGGAGTAATCGCTTACGGTTGTATTGACGCTTTTTATGTACAGATCTTCCGTCTGAGTATTGGGAATCTTAAAAGCCAAAGCACTGAACGGGCCAAATTTCGGAACAATCTTCAGGAATACGGCGAGGATTCGCGCCCCGATGCCGGGCCGACGATAACCCTTGCCCCATTCTTTCTGGTAGCCGGCGCGAGAAAGATGGTAAAGAAAGAGCTTTTCATTGAAGTTGGGGGTGTCTTTGACAATCTCTTTCCGCCGGTTGAGCAAAGCCACACGTGTCATCTCGGGAATCACTTGGCTCACCGCACGGCGGAAAGTTCCGATCGCAAGATCTTCGTTATGAATGACATCTGTCAGTGGCATGCCATAGGTTTCCTCGAAGGCCCGCTCCAGTACGGGCTTGGGGATGGCAAAACCAATGAAATCGTGGTAGCGGTCGGAGGTATAACGATTCTTTGCGACCTGGACCATATCGAAGCCGAACTCGGTTCGGATGTGGGCTTTGGGATTGTCCTCGTAGGTGACGAGATCACCATACTTCCTTTGCAGCTTGGGAAAATCAACCGCAACTGAATGATTGATTGCAGGGTGACCACAATTGTCGGAGGCGTAGTGGGCCAGCGCTCCCAGAGCAAAAGCATATTCGTTGCGGTCGGATGACTGGCGAATCAGCGCCATGACGAAATCGCCGGTGCGCACATAGTGGACGAGATCACTGAAATATTTGCTGCCGAATGGGTAGTAGCCCATGTCCTGAACGAGGCTTCCGCCGTAGGCGTAAGCATGAGCCTGGCGCAGATCAGCATCTGTGGCGCCGGGGAAACGCTGCTGTAGCAGGGGTACGATCTGGTCTTTCCAGAGCAGATCAATGATCTGCTCGTGGGTCAGGACGGAATAGCCGTTGCCGAAAGGACAGCAGGCTACGAGCAGAAGGCCCCACGCCACCATTCGCCAAAGAAGCCGGTTACCCATGGCAAGGCTTGGATGCAATCACCAGCACAGGATGTTGTGGACCATTACTTTCCCAAAACCAAAACAACGAAGGTATCAGGAAGGATGGTGCGTCGCGGATGCGGCTCTCCGGAAGTAGGCGCCGGAGGCGGGCCAAAGTTCGCGGTTACAGTGAAGACCTGGTGGTTTTTCGTATTCAAAGCCATGGTGCGAGCGCCAGCTTGAGTGGAAACGTTTTCCACGACATGGAACTTGTTGGGCGAATCCTCGTGAACTACCGTGAGATGACCGTCTCCGCACGAAGCGAATGCCAAGTCTGTGCCGGGATCGAACCTGGTCGCATCCACACCTTCTCCGATAGGCAATGTGGTGACTACTTTTCCGTTGTTGGCGTTAACAATCGCCATCAGTTTGTTATCGCAGCCAGAAAAGAGCCTTCGTTTCTTGCGATCTATCGCCAAACCGCTCGGCTCTTCACACGGAGCCAGCGACCAGCGCGATTTCACTTCCAGCGTTGCCGGATCAATCGCATCCAGTTGGCTTTTATCTTCGATATTCACGAATAGTTCGCCTTTTCCGTCGCTGACTGCAAATTCCGGCTTACCCTCCAGCTTTATAGTGCCCAGAACATTTCCAGTTGCAGCGTCGATGGCTGTGGAATCGCGGCTTCTGCCGTTGAAGGTAAAGACGCGTTTGGTAGAAGGGTCATAAACAATCGCGTCAGGGTTTTCGCCAGCTTTAACTTTCGTGATGGGCTTTAAAGTTTGCAAATCGAAGATCGTAACCGTGCCTTCTCTTCCGTTGCTGGTGAACCCGCGTGCGAGCTCGGGCGCCAGCGCGATGCCGTGAACGCCCAGCGTATCGGGAATATCGCCGACCTGCTTGCCGGACTCCGAGTCAATAACGATGACGTGGGTGCCACGCGAGATAAACAGGCGTCCGGTTTCGCTGTCCAGGTTCAGATAGTCCCATCCACCCTCGCCACCGAGCTTGAAGGTCTTGATGACGTGATAGCCGGAGTCCGCGGCGCTGAGCAGGATGGAACCGCAAAGCAGGCCGAAGATCAGTTGCGCGATCCCAATGAATTTCCGCATGCGATGTTCACCTCTTAACCGATGTGTACGTGAACGCGTCCACCACTTTATCCGATTTTATCGGCCCTGGGTATGCCGAAAAAATGAATGGCAAGGAGGAATGATCAGCCCGTTCTGGATATGGAACCTTGTTCTGCATGCAAACCGCTGGCGCACTGCCCCGTCCTTTAGAATTAAACAAAGGCATCCCACTACGCATGGCGAAAAATCCTGGTGAAAGCTCCCGGCAAGCCCACGCGGAATTCGATCTGGTAGTGGCTGAGCTCTATGAGAAAGGGCGCGCCAGCGAATTCGGCATCAGTGGCGAGGAATTTCGCCAGATCTTGTGGAGCATCGGCGAAAAATATCTCGGCTCCGGGGTTTCCCACATGCAATTGCAGGAGTTTTGCCGGGGCCTCCGGATAGAAGAGCTGGTATTGGCACGGGCATGTGCCTCCGGACATGAACGAGCCTGGGAAGTATTTCTGACGCGCTATCGTGCGAAGCTCTACGACATTGCCGGATACATAACAAAAGAAAGTTCGGCAGCGCGCGAGCTTGCGGACTCCATTTATGCCGACTTATACGGCATGCATGCCCGGGACGGGCATAGAGTTTCGAAACTCGCCTCCTACACTGGACGCGGATCGCTGGAAGGATGGTTGCGGACGGTAATCGCGCAGGAGTACATCAACCGGTACCGGCGCCATCGGCGAAATGTCAGCCTGGATGAAGAAGTAGAAGCGGGCGCACAGTTTGCCAGCCCGCAACCAGCACCCGCACAGACGATTGACCCGCGCCTGGAGTCTGCGACAGATGAGGCATTAGAGGCGCTGCCGGCCGAAGATCGTTTTGTGCTGGCTGCGTACTATCTCGATGGGCGTACACTGGCAGAAATCGCGCGCACCGTCGTGGTGCACGAGTCGACAATCTGCAGAAAAATAGAGAAGCTGGGCAGGCGGTTGCGCAAGCAGATCTTGGCAGGTTTGAGCCAGCGCGGGATGAGCCGCAGACAGGCCATGGAGGCGCTCGAAGCCGATGTGCGGGATCTGGCGGTGGATATAAGAAAGAGACTTGCGCAAGATTTGCCGATTGACGCGTTCCCCAATAAGAAGATGAACGTACCGGCGAGCGAGGGCTCAGGCGGGCAATGAGTCTCGGGCGCCTGCATTTGTGATTATGGCTGAATTTCCAAAGATCGTTGGCAAGCGGTTGCGAGAACAGATGCCGACGGACGAGCATCTGGACGCCAATCTGCTCAGTTCCTTCACGGAACGGTCGCTTCTGGCTGGTGAGCGGGCGCAAGTGCTGCAACACCTGTCGTTATGCTCGAGCTGTCGCGAGCTGGTGGCGATGTCGCTACCGGCACAATCGGAAATGAAAGCCGTAGCGCAGCAACATAAGGTCACTGTAGCGCGTCCACTCTTGATAAAAGCGGCCTGGAGCCTTCTTGCGGTGTGCGTGGTTGCGATCACGACGATGATGTTGGTCCGACATCAAAACCAATCGGCACGGAGCGTGGTGCCGCAAAGACAACTCGTGAATGATTATGCGTCTGGTCCAGGACAAGCGGCGCAGGCGAATTCGGCTCCGCCACAGCCTCCTATTCAGCAAAGCGGAAAAAATGTGCCTTTGGACTCGCCGCAGTTGGCCCGGCCAAGGGAAACTGAAGCCACAACATTGATGGCCGAGGCTAAGCCTCAAGAAGAGATCGTTCCCGGACGAGCGAAAGACTCTGTAGCAACGCCGGACCAGAGTTCGTCCGCGGCCGTCACGGGCAACTATCGGCCTCTGCACTCGGTAAGAACAGCGCCTCGCTGGATTCTCGGATCGGACGGGACCCTGCAGCGCTCACTCGATTCGGGCGCGAGCTGGCAGTTCGTCTCCGTCTCGAAGGGTGTCACGCTGCATGCCCTGGCGGCCAACGGCATGGATATATGGGTGGGAGGCACGCGGGGTGCCCTGTTCCACTCGGGCGACGCCGGCCGGCACTGGGTACGGGTCCAGCCAGTCCATGCGGGACAGACGTTGGAGGCGGACATTATCGGAGTCGAATTCACCGACTCGGCCCACGGGACGGTGATGACCTCGTCGAAAGAGATCTGGACTACGGCAGATGCAGGCGAGTCGTGGGAAAAGAAGTAGGAAGCGCCTGGGCGCCTTTTTGTTTCTCTGAGTCTTTACGCTCACCGGCTGACAATGCAGCAGAGTTACTCCGGAGAGCTTCAGCTCGTATTACTTCCCAAAACTGCAGAATTACCAAAGTGACATTTACAGAACCACGGCTGCGACCTACTATCCCTGTTGTGGTTTGGCAGTTCTGGGGGAGGGCTGCCGAGGCGTCCTAGACATCTAGGACGCTTTTTATTTTGCCTGCTCTTGCGCAAGTGGTTAGCCAGTTGCGACTTCTCGGCCTACACAGCATCTAAGTGAGATGTTAGGATGGTCAGTTCGCGCGGCGAGACAATGCGCGCTGGCACGGAGGAATGATGGCAGGTAACGGAATTGTAGAAATCAGCGATTCGAATTTTGACCAGGATGTGCTCAAGTCTGAAACTCCGGTGCTGGTAGATTTCTGGGCTACATGGTGTGGCCCTTGTCGCGCTTTGGCTCCCATTGTGGATGAGTTGGCCAAGGAATATCAGGGCAAGGTAAAGGTGGCGAAGATGGACGTTGATCGCAATAGCGCGACCCCTATGCGTTACGGCGTTCGCGGCATTCCTACTCTGCTGGTGTTCAAGGGCGGCGAGGTCAAGGAACAGATCGTCGGTTACGTGCCCAAAGAGCAGATCCAGAAAGCCATCGATAAGCACGTCGGGTAAGCTGCTCTTCTGTCAATACTTGCGCAGGACCCCGATCACCCGGCCCTGAATTTCCACCGATGCGGCCGGGACGATAATCGGCTTCATGTTCGCGTTCGAAGGCTGTAGGCGGATGTTATCTCCTTCCCGGTAAAAGCGCTTTAGAGTTGCATCCGAGCGATCGACCAGCGCAACGACAATGTCGCCGTTGTGGGCTGTTTTTGCTTTTTCGACGAGCACGTAATCTCCGCTGAGAATGTGCTCATCCTGCATGGAGTCGCCGCGCACTTCAAGAACAAAAACTTCTTTCGAGCGAACGAAGTCGCCAAGAGAAATGGTCTCGGGGTTTTCGACGGCTTCAATGGGCTGGCCGGCGGCGATCCTGCCGAGCAGGGGCAGAACCATGGTGGTGTTCACCGCCATGGCCTGCTTGAGGCGGCCTTTGGGAGGCAGCAGATCGATCGATCGGCTGCGATTGTAGTCGCGGGTGAGGAGGCCTTTTTTCTCGAGATTGGAAACGTGCTTGTGAACTGTAGCTAGCGAGTTGAGCTTCATGCCCAGGCGAATTTCTTCGAAAGAGGGCGAGTACTGGTGTTTCTGGACGAAGTCGGAGATGAAGTCGTAGAGCTGCCGCTGCCGTTTGGTGATCGCCATGCCAATATTGTAGGCGAAGATAAGGCGAAGTCAACAGGCAAAGTGGTGGAAAGAACATTTGCGATAATCAAAACGAGGAAAAAAAGATGGCAGAGAAGATTCAGAAAACGGAGCAGGAGTGGCAAAAGCAGTTATCGCCCGACCAGTATCATGTGACGCGGCAGGCGGGAACCGAGCCCGCGTTCACGGGAAAATATTGGAAGACGAAAGATCAGGGAACTTACAACTGCGTCTGCTGCGGGCAGCCGCTGTTCGAGTCGGACACGAAGTTCGACTCCGGAACAGGCTGGCCGAGTTTCTTTAAGCCGGTCGAGCAATCGGCGGTTGCGGTAGGCGTGGACAAAAGCTATGGCATGACTCGGAATGAAGTACGCTGCTCGCGTTGCGATGCCCACCTGGGGCATGTGTTTTCTGACGGGCCGGCGCCGACCGGGTTGCGATATTGCATGAACTCGGCTTCGCTGGACTTGAAACCGAAGCCTTGATATCTCGTTGTCGGAAGAAAAAGGCACGCGGTTGCGTGCCCTTTTTTGTCGGCCGGAGGTGTTTACATCGGAAATGTCAAGATGCAAGCGCAAAGATTTGCACAGCTTAAAAGTCAGAAAACATTGATTCGATCACTCTGGCGGCGTTCCTCGATTGATGATAAAGTGCGCGAAAGCTGTATTGCGAGGTGACAGCCGCGTGAGTAGATTTTCTGCATTACTGCTTGGGTTCTTTGTGGCTTTTTGCCTCGCTCACAGCGCGGCTTTGCAACTGGAGACGCGTGGCAACCTCCGGATTGTGGAAGAGCCGCTCCTAATGGCCTCCGGTGATTTCAACCACGATGGCAAGCCAGACATTGCTGTTGTTTGTTTCGAGTCGCTGTGCGGTGGTGTGCGGACCGCCCTAGGTAATGGAAACGGGACGTTTGGTCCCACGACTCTCTACCAGGTTGGCGACGAAACGAGTTGGATTGCTAGTGGAGACCTTGACGGGGATGGCAACACCGACCTTGTCACGGCCAACACATTGAGCAGCGATCTGAGCATCCTTTTCGGAAATGGGGACGGAACATTCCAGGCGGCTGCAAGCGTCCCAACTCCGGTGGGGCCGAATGTAGTCGAGGTCGGGGATTTTAACGGCGACGGCATCCCTGATCTTGTAATCGAGGACGACTGCAGCGGAGCTTGCATTAGTGTTCTGCTCGGCAACGGAGACGGCACCTTCCAGGCTCAAGCAAGCTATTCCGCCGGGTCTGAGCCGACGTGGATCGCGGCCGGCGACTTTAATGGCGACGGGCTGCCCGATCTTGCGACGGCGAACACTACCGGCAACACTCTGAGTGTCCTGCTGAATGGCGGGA
>Ga0335079_10004515_pt1 | contig 16011 bp, 14 predicted proteins | sample Lox_Sample_33_FD_206719 | JGI IMG/M metagenome (GOLD analysis project Ga0335079, IMG submission 206719) | Soil microbial communities from Loxahatchee National Wildlife Refuge, Florida, United States - Lox_Sample_3.3 | ecosystem: Environmental > Terrestrial > Soil > Wetlands | place: USA... | reverse complement strand
GTAAGCGGATTATGTTGCCATGTACCAATGAAGTCAAATTCAAACTTTTTATGATCTGCATTACTGGTTTGTAAAAGCGATCTTACGAACTCCGCCATGGACGCGGAAAGTACAGCTTGGCGGGCGGGCGCTCTCAATCTTTAACCGCATGGCTCAACACGATGGCTTCTGCGATCTCCTTCATGGATTTGCGCATTTGTTGACTCTGGCGCTGCAGCCTTTGATAGGCCTCAGCCTCCGTTATCCCGAGATCGCTTTGCAGGATACCCTTGGCGCGTTCAATGAGAGTGCGTGATTCCAGACGTTGCGATAACTCTGCGTTCTGCTCTTCCAGCCGGGCCATTTCGATCTCTGCGCCAACCAGGAACCCGATCATTGAAACCAGCTCAATCTCGCGGTCGCTGTATTGGTAACGCTCCCTATTCTGCACATTGATTACTCCGACCAAGCGGGCGCGGCTGACGAGGGGAACAGAGAGGAATGCGTCAAAATGGTCTTCCGGGAGTTCATTGAAGAATTTGAAACGTGGATCTGAGCCAGCCCGTTGCGATATGACCACTGGCTCACGATGTTCGGCAACCCAGCCTGTGATACCTTGTCCGACTTTGAGTTTTAGGCGGTCGACAGCCTCAGGGTGCGGATTTTTCGAGCCTCGCATTACCAACTCGTCGCCTTCAAGCACGTAAACAAAGCACGAATCACAGGCAACCACGGCGCTAACGAACTCAACCACCTCGCCCAGCACGCTCTCCAACGGGGCGGGAACTCGGGCGGCAATCCGACGCAGGAAGGAGACTGCCGAAATGTTACCGTTTTGGCGGAACTCGCGAAAATCCGCCAATGGTGGCCGTTTCGCAGGCAGAGGTATGTCGGCAGATGCGCCCATACGTCAAGTTATGTGGCTGGATGCGGCCCGACAATCATCCTAAGGTATGGGTTTTGATAGAAAGAGCTTATCGAGGGAATAAACGAAAATACCTATCGCGGCGCATGTAAGAAATGCGTTCGTGCACGCACCTAAAAGTAATTTGGTCGCGAGAGAGTCGCTATCGTGAGTAGTACAATCCGTGCTAATGAATGTCTCCGTCTTCGCGTTGACGGCGGTAGGATTTTTTTCGGCTCGTTTCTCAACGGACGCCAAGCTCATCGTCATGGGGCTGGCTTCGTTGGCAGTCCTCGTAATCTTGTTGTTGTTCTCGCGTTCTGTGAATACTCAGGAAAACCAGCCGAAGAGTTCACGAAGCGGAATTTCTCGTGATCGCGAATAGGGTAGTCTGAGATGCTATTGGGCTTTTTCTTTTCTAGAATACGCCTTCACCTTGTCTGACATCCGTACCAAATCTGCCAGTGAAGCGGCGTTCATCTTTCGCATAACTTGGCCGCGATGCATCTTCGTAGTGACTTCACTAATGGCTAGATGGCTCGCGATTTCTTTGTTGGTCAAGCCACTTACTACAAGCTCCAAGACCTCGCTCTCCCTGGAGGTCAGCTGATTAAATCGGGACTGGATGGCTATCAGTTCCGCATTTTCGGTACGCTGAACACGATCACGTTCGAGTGCTTGACGAATCGCGCCGAGCAGTTCATTTTTCTGAAAAGGTTTCATCAAGAACTCAACCGCCCCCGCCCTTAGCGCCCGCGACGCCATCGGGACATTACCGTGAGCAGTAATGAAAATTATCGGAATGGAAATTCCTGCCTTCTGCAGACTCTCCTGGAAATCCAACCCGTTCGCGCCGGGGAGGCGAATGTCGAGCAGAAGACAACTGGGCCCGTCAAGATTCGAAGCGCGGCGGAACTGTTCAGTAGAGCTGAACAGTTGAGCGTCGAACCCAACCGATTCCAACAAATTACCGAGTGCTTCACGCACCGATGCGTCGTCATCCACAACACAGATCGTTGGGCGGACATCATTCATCGGAATCCTGAGAACCAATTGGGAGGGTGAATTCAAAAATGGCTCCCCCGCAAGGATTCGCACTCGCCCACAAACGTCCTTTGTGAGATTCAATGATCGAGCGGCTGATGGACAAGCCCATGCCGATACCCTGCGACTTCGTGGTAAAGAAAGGATCGAAAATTTTTCCAGCGATTTCTGGCTTGATTCCCACTCCGCAGTCTTCGACTGCAACGAGAACTTGATCCGGCCCGTTCTTACGTGACCTGATCACGATCTCTTTGCTCGGTACCTTTGGGGCAGACATCGAGTCCATGGCATTAATGATTAAGTTGAGGAGGACCTGCTGGAGTTGGACCCGGTCAACCTTAATCCATGGCAGGGACCGAGCCAGATCGGTACGAATCGAAATACGGCGAGTGGCGGCTTCGTGGCGAAGAAAGTCAACCAGCTCTTCAATTAAATGGTTCAAGTCGAGTAACTGCTTTGCCGGCGGTTCTTTTCTGAATAGAGCACGAATGCGAGCGAGCACGTCAGCCGCACGAGTGCCGTTCTGAATGATGCTCTGAGTGCTCTGGCGCGCTTTTTCTAAATTCGCCGGTTTTGCAGAGAGCCATTCCAGGCATGCATGCCCGTTGGCCACCATGGCCGTGAGTGGTTGGTTAATCTCATGAGCAATCGAGGCAGTAAGCTCATCCATGCTGAGAGCTCGCGAAAGACGAGACAGTTCTGCTTGTGTTTGCATGAGGGCGGTAGTGCGTTCCGACACTTTAATCTCGAGTTCATCGCGCGTTTGTTGAAGCGCTTGCTCACTTCTCTTTTTGGCCGAGCTGATCCAACTCGCAACCAGCGCGCAAATCACAAATGACACAAAGTAGGTTTCAGCGGTGGCACTGACCTGCCACGAATAGAATGGAGGCACGAAGAAGTAATCCACAAAGACTGTCGATAGCACCACGCATAAAAGTCCAGCGCCCATGCCCCCAATCCAGGCGCTTACCATCACAGCCCCAAAAAAAAGAAACAGGAAAGGATAAGGAAAAGCGAAGAGATGCTGAATTCCAAGCGATGCAAACAGCGCTGCGATCGAGAACAGCGTCGCGGTTCCGTAGCGAATCGCGATTGAGTACGAGCCTGCCCCTCCGAGCGGACGGACTCTCACGCTATTGTTCTGACCCTCTTTCTCGGGTACAGGGGCTGCCCCGGCGATTGAACTTGTATGCAAAGCAGGCATGGATTCAGCCTGTGCACAATGATACTGGATAGCTGCAAAATCTCTAGCGGTGGGCGAAGTAGAGCAGAAGCACAAAAATAACGATCGGAACCAGTGCTATTGCGCTATACATCAGCGCTTTGTTCGCTGGACGCTTCACGTCCTGCGACTTAGGCCTGTTCTTGAGAACGACCCGATCCAGCTGTCGAAGGTCAGTTGCCATTTGATTAGCGTTAGCGTAGCGATCTCTTGGTTTGGGCTCCAGCGCTCGGAAGATGACTTCCTGCAATTGAGGTGAAATGCCGGACTCAAGCTCGCTCGGTGGCATTGGGTGCTTTTCAAGGCGATCGAACGGATCTACACCTTGAAACGGCGTTTTTCCGGTCAACATCTCGTAAAGAACAACGCCCACAGCAAAGATGTCACTGCGCGCATCACCGCGCTTGCCGCCCAACTCCTCGGGTGAGATGTAATCAGAAACTCCCACCGATTGCGCAAGATTGGCGAACGTAATTCGTCGCGCGCCCATCATGGCAGCGGTTCCGAAGTTGATCAGCTTGATTCGGTCGTCGGCACCGACCAGGATATTTTCGGGTCGAATGTCGCGATGTGCCACGCCATGATTTTCAACGTATTCCAGTACATCGCAAAGACCGATCGTTATTTTTTGCGCGCGTACTGATGGAAGCTTCTTTTGCGTGAGCAGTAGTTGCCGCAGTGGTTGACCGTCAAAAGACTCCATGACGATGTATGGGCGACTCTGCAAACCGTCGTTTAGCGCCTTAAGGAGCCCCCGATGATTGAACGATTTGGCAATCTCTTGTTCCCGTTGAAAGCGATCAGCAAAAACGGGATCGGTCTCCAGCTCCGGCTGCGGAACTTTGATTAGAACAGGTTGCTCGGTGCTCGCGTCGGTTGCACGGAAAATGGACGCGACCGGCGTATGCGTCAGAACTTCGCCGATTCGATAGTGATCCAACTGCTCGCCCGGATTCACGTGCGTTCGCATGGGGTAATTGGCCGCTCATTGTAGCATCTCGCAAACCGATTTCTTGGCCGCGAATTCCGCGGAGGAAAACGTATCGATCCGATTCTCCCGAAATGGCCGGAGAATTTCGTTCAAGCAACCAAAATATTTTGTTTATCGATCGGATCGAGTAGGGCGCATACAATTTTGTCACTCTGAATATGGTGCAACCAGAGTGCGCTGAACAGACAATAATAAGGACGGTCGGTAATGTGGAAAGTGGAAGTTGGGGTTGATCTCCCGTACGGAGGTGATTGATCTAATTGACGTCCCCGACGGGTATCACGCGAATCGTGAGACTCAATTTTTTCAGAATGTTGGTGAAAGCGAGAACCGACTAGCCGCGGCGAAATCAAGGACCTTCTTGGGATTGTGGAACGCAGTCTTGCCGATTCAAAAGTCGTAGCGGTATCGACTGATCTTAGGTTCATCGCTGCTTTTAATGCAGCTCCTTCCGAATGGCTCGTCATCCTCCCGCAACATAAAGCTCGGGGCATTCCCACAAGCCGACCTGGGGTCCGTGGTAACCTCCGGGATTGTCCGTCGTCCGCGTGAGGGATGTCTCTGTTGGTTCAAAACTCGAGACGGGCTTGGAACGCGATCATCCGCGGACTGCTGTCGCCACCGAGTCCAACTCCGAGCAGGCCGGTCGGAGGAGAAGTAGTGTAGGGGAGCGCTCCAAAGCCGGTCTGCGTCGCGGGTTTGCCGGGGATTCCTGCCAAGGTCATGCTCGGCAGTCCGAAGTTGGGATGATTGAACAGATTGAAGAATTGCGCGTCAAAGCGCAATTTCACATGTTCGCTGACGGGAAACCATTTAGTGAGATAGAAGTCATTCCAAAAGAAGTTTGGACCGCGAAACTGATTCCTTCGGCTATCTCCGAACTGGCAATTCGCCGAAGTGTCGCCGCCGTTACAAGCGCCTGTGCTCGGGTCCACTGCCGAAGTAAACGCGTCAGGATTCAGCCATTGAATTGTCCCGGGTTGGGTTACGCCGGAAATATCGCAGTGCCGACAATAAGGATCAACCCCCGGAACAACGCTTGCGAATTGTGGCCCACTGCCTTGAACGATTCCGTTCCCACCCGCCGAATACGGCGTGCTCAGAACCGAAAACGGAACGCCACTGTGCCAAAACATCGTTCCGGAAATCTGCCAACCGTTGGTAATGTACCCCAAAGAATGATTGCGCAGTCTCAGCGGGAGATCGTAGACATACTGCGCCGTCAGATTATGTCGAATGTCGTAATCGCAATTACCGTAGTCGCGAGCAAGGTCCCCCGGCAAGGGCGAGAGAATTCCGCCCGCCGAAAACTGCAAAAAACCTCCGTTTGAGACCGTATCCAAGCAGTGACTCCATGTGTAATTTACTTGCCCTTGCAGTCCGTGACTCAGGCGCTTCATCCCGGTCAGCTGCAGACCGTGATAATGACTGTTCGCTCCGGTCGAGAACTGAGTGACCGCGCCGAAACGAGGATCGGTTGGCTGTCCATAAGGAAATGGCGCGAAACATCCGGGGCACACCCTCTGGTACCCGTTGACTTGTGTGAGGTATGGCTGATTCACCGCGCGAGTGCCGACGTATTGTGCTTGGGCGCTGGCACTCCTTCCCAATTGATGTTCGATCCCTAAGCTCCACTGCATGAAGTAAGGGGCATGGAGTTCGCCATTGGGCACAGCCGTAATCTCTACCGGCGGCAGGCAGGTCGTGGCATTTGACAGGACTGAAGCGCATGATAGCTGCCCTTGCGCAAATCCGGATGCGAATCTCTGATTGGCTGCAATCGTCGAATCAACTGCGCTGTTTGGAACTCCCGGCGCGATCGCCGTTCCTCCGACTGTACCGAGAAGACCACCCTGGAACGTTTGCACGTACGGCGGGTTCATCCCGATCATATCGGCAACATCGCCGGGAAGTATGTCACTGAACAATCCAAAACCAGTCCGCAGCACGGTTTTCGGATCAAGTTGCCATGCCAGGGCTGTCCTGGGCTGCAGAATGGCGACCGGAGTAGATGAGAACAAATTTCCAAGCCGCGTCCGAATTGCTTCGCTGAGCGGCTCATTCACATCGTGTGAAATCGAAGCAAACGAATTTCGTAAACGTGCAACTTCGTCGTGAGGATTGAGCGGATTCGAATTGAATGTGTCGCGAACGCCGATGCTCCAGGTCAGCTTTGGCGTGAGCTTCCAGGTGTCTTGCGCGTAGAGATCGACATTAAGGAAACTGAATGGTTCATTGGAATAAGTTGGAAAAGCCTTGCTTGCGGTAGATGCCACGCCGTAGATGAACTGCGGCAAATCCGTATAGGTGACGAGCGGAACCGTGCCTTCGTTGAAATCGAAATCATTCAAGCGGAAGAGCCGAATGTTTGTGCCCAGCCTGATCTCGTGGTTACGCTTGCTCCAGGCGAGATTGTCATTGATGAAAAACCGGGAAGCCCGACGGCCCTGCAGCCAGGTATTATCCAAACCACCGATAGTCGTGAACGGGGCGTTCGCTCCGGCTCCCTGCAGCACGATAGGAAAGGCAGCCAGAGTCTTCTGAAAATCAGCCGGAGCGAACAGGCTCGAATACCACGAGAATGCCGGGTTGAAATAGTTGACCAGGTTCTGCGAAAACACATGCGTGTATCCGGCTGCGAACGAATACAGCGGCTGCGGCGAGATGGAATTAAAAAGCGGATTGATCGGGTCAGTGTAAGCGGCTTGCAGTCCGGTATCAGCCTGAAAGCGAAACCAGGCGGTGTTGTTGCTGCCGATGTTGTAATCGATTCGTGCGGTCTGCACCTGCTCATGATCGTCGCTGGAATGCGAGACGCTTTGCCGATTTGCGCAGCCGTCACCGTTCGGAATGCTGCCGGAAGCTGGAGAGCCATTTGAGTTGAAAGGGCATCCGAGCACGGCAAGGGGCACACCGCTCGTGCTTTGGTAAAGCGAAAACATCTTCTGGTAAAAGGGCACCAGTTGCGGGGCCGGAGCATAGGTTGATCCGGTCAGCGAGTCGACGCCTCCAAGCGGGAGTTGGCCCAAAACGTATTGTTGAAACGCTGGCGTCGGAACCGTCGCCGGCGTCACGATGGGTAAGGCGATCCGCACCCACTCGCTGTCAAAAAAGAAGAACAGCTTGTCGTGAACAATAGGCCCGCCCAGGCTGCCTCCGAAATGATTCAGATTAGACTGCGGCTTGTGGTTACCGGGCGTGGCATTGGTAAAGTAGTCCGCGGCGTTCAACAACGATCCATTCCACAGTTCGTACAAATTTCCGTGAAACTTGTTCGTGCCGGACTTGGTTACGTAGTTGACTTGTGACGCGCCATACCGGCCTTGATCGACAGAATAAGAAAGCGTATTGACGGTAACTTCTGAAATCGAATTCAGCCCCAGCACCAGATTGGTTGAGAGGCCGCTGTTGAGATTGGTGAGCGGATCGTTGGTCTCAAGACCATCCACGATGTATCCATTTGAAAGCGCTGGCAGACCATTGAATTCCACATTGCCGTATCCATTTGTTCCCCCGACAAAGTCGTTGCCGCTTCCGGCTGTGTTAATCAGCGCGCCGGGAGCAAACTGCAGAGGGTACGTCAGGTCACCGCCGGGGTTCGGTAGGTTTTCGAGAGCGGGCGCGGCCAGCGTAGTAGACGTGTTGGAGTTGCTCGCATTGATGATCGGAGCCTCAGAACTAACTTCGACTGTCTGACTCGAATGCGCCACTTTCAAAACGAAGTTCACCGTCTGCTTTTGGCCAAGACCTGAGAATACGTTCGTTATTCGCTGCGATTCGAATCCCGCCGCCTCGACGGTGACGCTGTAAGTTCCCGGCTTCAATTGAGGGAAATTGAACCACCCGGATTGGTTCGTCTTCGCGCTGCGTTTCAATCCGGTTTCCTGGCTGGTAATTGTGACGGTCGCGCCGGGAACAACTGCTCCGGTTGCGTCCCTCGCTTGCCCTTGAATGGCGCTCGTGGTCTCGCCCTGCGACCAGGCGCCCGTTGGGATGAGAACGATGACGGTGAAAAGAATCGTGTGGCCGGCTGCGCCAGAAAAAACGTGCTTCCAACCAGCCATTGTGATCTACCTTTCTTTTTGCCTGGAGCGTCGGGAGAGTGCCCTGCGTAATCAGGATACACTATTGGATGTTAATCATAATAAACAACTATTTGGGAATTACGATTTTAATACCCAGATCTTCTCGGCGGCGGGGATGCCAAGCCGAATTTTGCGCTTGTTCACGGACAATGAAATCGTTCCATCGTAGTTCCGGGCTTCGACGGCGATGTGGGCGCCCGGACGAATGCCTTCCTGATCGAAAAACTCGAGCAAATTGCGGTCGCGCTCGTAAACACTGGCCACGATCCATTTCGAACCTGCTTGAACCTCTGTCAGCAAGCGCAGACCCTTCTTGTGGCGTTCGGCAGGACTACGGTGGCCGAGTCCATTTCCATGTGGACAAGTATCCTTGTGTCCCAATCGCTCCGCCAACTTCTTCTCAAAGGCAGGTGACACCGCGTGCTCCAGCCGTTCGGCCTCGTCATGGATCTCGTACCAAGCCATGCCGAAAATCTCGGACAGCATCCGTTCGATCAGGTGATGGCGCACAATTGTGCGCTCGGCGATCGCCCGCCCTTCAGATGTGAGTCGGATATGGCCGTCGGCTTTCAGTGAGACCAATCCATCCTTGGTTAGCCGTTTAAGGGCAAATGTTACGGCAGGCCTGGTGACCTTGAGCCAATGAGCAAGCGTGGCCGGAATGACCGTTTCGCCTTCTGCTTCCGCTTCGGCTATCGCCTTGAGGTAATCCTCTTTTGAGATAGTGATCATTCTTATGTTGAATGCTTGTATCTGCTGTGGAGTCTAGCATTGGTACGCGAACATTCTTCCCGCCTGCACGGCCAGGCGCAACCGCTCTTCGCTTTCTCGCAACGCCTCTTGAGCGAGCTTCCGTTCGGTGACATCAACGCTGATTCCCACCAGGCGTTCCGGCTGCCCACCGAGTGAATAAACATATTTGCCTCGTGAACGCAGCCAAGACACGGTTCCATCGCCGCAGTTCACTCGGAATTCGTGGTCGAACTCGCGACGTTCATTCTTGGCTATTTCAAGAGCATCGCGCAACTTGAGGCGATCATGCTGGGGGTATTATGTTTCACTTGATTTGGTGGATCGTTGTGGGCCTGGTCGCGGGCTGGATAACAGGTAAGGTGATGCGAGGTCCAGATCACGGTTTTTTTATGGACATTCTTATCGGAATTGCGGGTGCGGTCATGGGCGGTTTGCTCATGCGCGCGCTTGGTTTCGCAGGCCAGGCAGGCACAATCTACACAATTCTGGTTGCTACAGGCGGCGCCGTGTTGCTCACTTTTCTTTATCGACTGATCACGCGGAAACCCGGCAGCGGAAGCAGGAGCGGGACGGGGCTAGGTAGAGCCGCCTAGCCGCGATGCCGACGGTACCATCTCATGTTCGGCGTGTGTGCACCGCAATCGCGCACTTTGTGGTAGAGCACATTTGTGTGCTTGAGAGGTCGATCAGCCAAGAACGAAGTGCTACGCTCGTTCTCTGAACGCGCGTCGCATGTTCTGATTCAAGATCAGCTTGTTCAATCTAAATGGAAGTCACGCACAGCCGGTTAATTGAGTCGCACTCGGCCCATCGCATTTCTCGCATGATTAGTCGCAGCACTTAGACTTCTTAAGGCCCCGAACAGTTCACAACGATTAAGGCGATGAAGCCTCTCGTTGTTCATAACGAATGCAACTACCTTCCAACGGCGAAGGTCTCAAGGAACGCATTAAAAGCTACGGGAAGTGCAGCGAAGCGACGGGAATTTGCGGGAGTCAGTTTGAGGCGATAATAAGGATGATTGGTAATGTGGAAAGTGGAAGTTAGTGTTGATCTCCCGCACGGAAATTATTGATTTAGTTGGCGTCCCCGACGGGATTTGAACCCGTGTTACCGCCGTGAAAGGGCGATGTCCTAGGCCGGGCTAGACGACGGGGACCTCAGTGCAGGCAGCTATCTCGCCTTATACCTTCGAGAACATCAAGCGAGCACTTCCGTGGCTAGAATGTTGATGTTAGCAGCGTGAACGACACCCCGTCAAAAGGCCGACGTGGATAGAAAAAATGTGCTCTGTCGATGACTGAAAGACGCACATCACTGAAAGAACCCGACCTGAATGAGCGCCACGAAATTTGCGAGATGGCTTGGTGTTCAGCGCAACACCGTCTTTGATTCGGCGCGGACCGCGGTCGCCACGCTCATCTCTCTGCTCGCCGCTCGTCTTTTGAAATTTCCGGAATTCTATTGGGCTCCGATTTCAACCGTAGTGGTTATGCAGTCAACCTTGCAGCCGCTGCAAGGGGCGTGGCAGCGCTTTGTGGGAACCGCTTTGGGCGCGGCGCTCGGGGCCCTGGTGGCCACGTTCCTCGGACGCAGCACGGCAATTTACGGTGTCGGCATCTTCGTCTGCGGGGTGGTCGCGGCCATGGCACGCTCCTGGAGCGCCTACCGGGTCGCCGCTATCGCGTTCACCATCGTGGTGCTGATTTCCCGCGGCCCGGCATGGGTCTTCGCCTGGCACCGTTTTCTCGAGGTTTCACTCGGGATCGCCGTCGCGCTGGCGATGGTGTGGCTTTCTCAGATCCCGCTGAGAAAGTAGGCCTTCCACGCTATGATGAGATTTGCATGGAACAGGCACTCATCTGTGATGCGGTAAGAACTCCATTCGGCCGGTACGGCGGCATATTGTCGTCAGTGCGGGCCGACGACCTCGCGGCCACACCGCTCAAAGCTCTCATGGAGCGCAACCGCAAGGTCGATTGGGGCGCAGTTGATGACGTAATCTACGGCTGCGCCAATCAGGCGGGCGAAGACAATCGCAACGTCGCGCGAATGGCGTTATTGCTTGCTGGGTTACCAAAAGAAATTTCCGGCGTAACCGTAAACCGCCTTTGCGGATCGAGCATGGAAGCGGTTTCGCTCGCGGCCCGCGCAATTAAATCCGGCGAAGCGTCGATTGTGATCGCGGGCGGCGTGGAGAGCATGTCGCGCGCGCCTTTCGTGATGGGCAAATCCGAAACGGCATTTTCGCGCTCGGCAAAAGTCGAAGACACCACAATCGGCTGGCGTTTCGTTAATCCAAAGATGAAAGAGAAGTATGGAACTGACAGCATGCCGGAGACAGCGGAAAATCTCGCCGAAGAGTGCCACATTTCGCGTGAAGATCAGGATGCGTTCGCGTTTCGCAGTCAGCTGCGCACTGCCGAAGCAGTCGCAGCCGGGCGGTTCTGTGATGAGATCATTCCGGTGAGCATCGCCGGCAAGAAAGGCGAATCTCAAATTATCAATAAAGACGAGCATCCGCGCCCCGATACAACCTTGGAAGCGCTCGCGAAATTAAAGCCCATCGTCAAAGCGAATGGGACTGTCACCGCGGGCAACGCCTCCGGCGTAAACGATGGCGCGTGTGCATTGTTGCTCGCTTCGGAATCGGCCGTCGCGCAATACGGGCTCACTCCAATTGCTCGCGTCATCGCATCCGCCACCGCAGGCGTTCTGCCGCGCATCATGGGGATCGGCCCGGTTCCAGCTACGCGCAAGCTTCTCGCGAAGACTGGACTCAAGCTCTTACAGATGGACATCATCGAACTGAATGAAGCGTTTGCCGCGCAGTCCCTCGCTGTGCTTCGCGACTTGGGCCTGCCGGATGACGCGGACTACGTCAACCCAAACGGCGGCGCGATCGCCATTGGTCATCCACTGGGCGCGAGCGGAGGCCGCCTCGTCACCACAGCCGCGTATCATCTTCGTCGTACCGGCGCCCGTTACGCGCTGTGTACAATGTGCATCGGCGTCGGGCAGGGCATCTCGACGATCCTCGAGCGTATCTGACTTGAAAACTACTACCGACTCCGAGTCGCGCTCTGAACCTCGATACATCGCTTCGGTTCACACCCTCAAGAAAGTCGGGCTATTTTCGCTCGTCTTCGTAATGTACTCCTACAACACTGGTGGCCCGTTCGGGCTGGAGGAGCAGGTGAGCACCTCCGGCCCGGGCATGGCGCTGCTCTACCAAATCTTCATTCCTTTTTTCTGGTGCATTCCTATCTCGCTCGTTGCCGCCGAACTTACGACCGCTCTTCCCGTGGAAGGAGGTTTTTATCGCTGGAGCCGTGAAGCCTTCGGCGACTTCTGGGGATTTCTTGCCGGATGGTGGAACTGGTGCGCTTCATTTTTATTGGGCGGTGCCTACGCGGTGCTGTTCGTTGATTACGTTGCCCCGCAAATCGGGCCCTGGAAGCACTATTGCATTTCTCTGTTGGTGATCGCCGTCATCGCTTACGTGAATGTGCGCGGCATTCGGCTGGTCGGGAGATTGGCAACGATTCTTGAACTCATCGTACTTTTCGTGGTGCTGCTCATGTGCGCAATGAGCGTGCGCATGTGGCATCACAATCCCTTCGTGCCGTTAATCCCGCCGCACAAGCCGGTGTTTCAAGTTTTTGGAGTCGGCTTCGCCCTCGGACTTTGGCTCTATGCCGGATACGAGCAACTGTCTTCCGTTGCCGAGGAAGTGGAAAACCCGCAGAGAAATTACCCACGCGCGCTGGCATGGGTGGTGCCGCTTTCCATGCTGACCTATTTACTTCCGACTGCCTGTTCGCTCGCGGCATTAGGGAATTGGCAGCAGTGGCACGACGGTTACTTTTCCGAAGCGGCGCGCCTCATCGGCGGACGCTGGCTCTGGTTCGCCATCACTCTGTCCGCGGCGACCATGAGCCTTTCCATTCTGAACAGCACCGTCCTCAGCACCACGCGCATGCCATTTGCCATGGCCGAAGACGGATATTTTTCTCCGGTTCTCGCTCGAGTGCATCCGAAATATGGCACGCCCTGGCTCGCGATCCTGCTTTCAGCCGCGGTGTATTGCCTGGTTGCGTGGCACACGCTCTCGCAACTGATTTCCGTTTACATTTGGCTGCGGATCGCGACTTCGATCATGACCGTGCTCTCGGCGTGGCAATTGCGCCGCAAACGTCCTGACCTGCAAAGAGCCTTTCGCATTCCGTGGGGAAAGAAAGGCCTCGCCTACGCGGTGATCGCACCATTAATAATGAGCGGAATCGCCATGATCGCCAGCGACAAATTCGCTTTGAAGTGGGGCCCGGTGGCGCTTCTGCTCGGACCGCTCGCGTATGTTCTGTTGCGCCGAAAGCCGACGAATCAACTCATCCAATCAAGCACTTTGTAATAGGCGCCCGCGAGCGGCAGAAACCAAGGGTCGCCGTTGTACAAGCCCAATGGCGCGCCGGGGAAGGGAATCGCAGAGAACGGATTATCAATTCTTTCCCCGCTGATCTGCTCGGCGATTTTTGCTCCCAGATAGGTCGCCATCGCGACGCCGTGTCCGGCGTATCCGAGCGCGAAATGAATCCCATCCGATTTGCCCGCGTGAGGCATGGTGTCGAAGCAGAAGTCGAGTGTCCCGCCCCAGGCGTGCTGAATTTTTATATCGCGCAATTGCGGGTAAACGGCGACCATGTCCCGACGTAGAATCTCCGCGCTGCGCTGAATCGTGTTCTTCGTCTCCGGGAAAAACGCAGCGCGACCGCCGAACAGCATGCGATTGTCCGGCGTGAGCCGGTAATAATGAAGATAGTGCTTCGAATCGGAGATCATGCGGTTGCGCGGGCTGAGCTGGTGCGCCAGATCTGCCGGGAGGGACTCGGTCGCGATGATGAACGACCCAATCGGAATGACTTTCTGCTGCAATCGCGGGGTTGCCGCGGACGTATATCCGCTGGTTGCGACAAAGACATCTTTCGCGAACACGGCGCCCCGGGAAGTCAGGGCCGTAAATCCTCGCGAGCCGTTTTGTGAACCTGGCTCCACGCGCAGAACGCGAGCGTTTTCGTAGACACCTGCGCCCAGCCGCAATGCCGCGCGTGCCAGTCCGGAAACATATTGCGCGGGATTCACTCCAGCGCTGCGCTCGTCGACGACGCCACCGAAATAAATATCAGAACCAACTTCGTCGCGCAGTTCCCCGCGCGGGATGATTCGCAAATGCTGATTGAACTCCCTTGCCATGAGTTCGACCGAACGCGAGTAGGCGTCGAAGTGCGACTGCTTGCATGCGACTTCGAGATAGCCGCAGCGGGAGAAATTACAATCAATTGCCTCCTCGCGGACGATTGCTTCAACCAGATCAATAGCCGCTACCGAACTCGCGTGCATCTGGCGCGCCGGCTCGACTCCGTAGCGGGTTATCAACTGCTCCGCACTCAGCTTCAATCCCGTCAGCACCATTCCGCCGTTGCGCGAGCTCGCGCCCCAGCCAATAGTGTTTGCTTCGAGCACGACGACCTTCGCGCCCTTTTTCGCGAGAGTGCGTGCTGCCGAGATTCCTGTGAATCCCGCGCCAATCACCACCGCATCTGCTCGCGCCGGGAGTTCGGCGGGAGTGCCCGCAGGCATCGCGGTCGTCGTCAGCCAGTAATTGGAGTCGATCCCCGTCATTTCACGTTGACGACCAGCGACCGTAATCTCTCCGCCGCCAACTCGGGCGTAATGTCGCGTTGTGGGGTGCCGAGCATTTCGAATCCGACCATGAATTTTCGGACTGTGGCCGAGCGCAGCAACGGCGGATAAAAATGCGCATGGAAGTGCCACTCCGGGTGATCTTTTTTATCCGTGGGCGCCTGGTGAAATCCCATGGAATAAGGGAAGGGAACATCGAAGACGCGATCGTAGGTCGCGACTGTCTGCTTTAATATAGCGGCCAATTGCGAGGCTTCAGGCCCGCTCAGCTCCGGCATTGTTCCCAAGTGCCGCCGGCTGCACACCAGCACCTCGAACGGCCACACCGCCCAGAATGGCACGAGCACGACGAATGCATCATTCGCGCAGACGATTCGATTTTGCTCCGTTTGCTCGAGCTTCAAGTAGTCGCACAGCAGGCATGAGCCGTGCTTCTGAAAATAATTCTGTTGCGCCGTCAATTCGCGCCCCGGCGCTTGCGGAATCGAACTCGTCGCCCAAATCTGGCAGTGGGGATGCGGATTGCTCGCGCCCATCATCTCGCCGCGGTTTTCAAAAATCTGCACATGGTTTACCCACGGCTTTGCGCTGAGCTCGGCAAACTGCGCAGTCCAGGCGCGCACCACTTCCTCGATTTCCGGCAGGCCCATGCTGGAGAGCGTCAGATCATGCCGAGGCGAAAAGCACATCACCCGGCAGATTCCGGCCTCGCCTTCGGCCACGATCAGGCCTTTATTCTGCAGGTCGAGTCTCGACACCGGCACATCTTTTTTCAGCGCGGCGTAATCATTTTCAAAGACGAAAGTCGAACTATAGTGTGGATTCGCCGCCCCTCCCGCCCGCTGGTTACCAGGACACAAATAGCAGGTGGGATCGTACGCGGGCCGGTCAGCAATCGGCAATTTTTCAGTCGCGCCTTGCCAGGGTCGCTGGGTGCGGTGCGGCGAAACCAGCACCCACTCATTCGTCAGAGGATTAAATCGGCGGTGCGATTGTTGGTCGAGCTGAAGCGTCATGCTTTGGTGGATTTCGAGCGAAAAGCACGGCTAGCCTCTGACCTTACGCGCTCTTCTTTGCGGTTACGGCATAAAAGGCTGCCGGCGCTTGTACAACGTTCCTGCTGCCGCAGTACGGGCATTCGATCTTTCTTCCATCGTGCTCGCGCAGAGTCAGAGTTTTCTCAAAACTTTTATGGCAATCGTTGCAGACGTAATCGTACACGGGCATAGACACCTCCCGGTTGAATTCAAGAGAATTCTACGCCGCCTCCCGCGCCCGAGAGCTGTGATTATTTCTTTTCCGTGAATTGCACCGAAGCTTCTGTTTGCTCCCA
>Ga0335079_10004512_pt1 | contig 16012 bp, 17 predicted proteins | sample Lox_Sample_33_FD_206719 | JGI IMG/M metagenome (GOLD analysis project Ga0335079, IMG submission 206719) | Soil microbial communities from Loxahatchee National Wildlife Refuge, Florida, United States - Lox_Sample_3.3 | ecosystem: Environmental > Terrestrial > Soil > Wetlands | place: USA... | reverse complement strand
GCACCGGGACGTCGAGCCCGTGGCGACGCTGCAGCAGCGGATCGGCGTCCACGTCGACAACCTCGAGCGGCGGCAGCGACACGCGCGCACCGAGCGCAGCGAGCGCGGCGAGCATCTCCTCGCACAGTTCGCAGTCGCGACGCTGCACGACCGTGAGACGCGGCGTAGCCAACGTGTTCAGCGCGGGGCCGAAGAATCGGGGGCTACCGGCTGCTGCGACGCCTTGACCTGCGTGGCGATGAACTGCACGGTGGCCGGCGGGACCTCACCGACCGCCGTGATCTTGTGACCGTCGACGACGGTCGAGAACGCGGACGAGGAGCCAACGGTGGCCGACTGGGGCACGGATGAGCTCGCAGAAGGCGCCGGCTGCGTTTCGACGAACACCGACACGGAGGCAAAGCCGTCGGTGAAGACGATGTGGTCGACCGGGTTGGTCGAGCCGGGCAGTGTCTGCGCCGAGCGCACCGTCAGGCGGAAGCCGGGGGGCAGCCGCATGGCATTCCAGGCGAGCCGTGCGGCGGCGGTGGGCATCACCGGATCATTGCGCAGCCACCGAAAGCCCTCGGTGGACACCTCCGGCCGGAAGGCGCTGTCCGGAATGTGTGACGGCAGCGCGAGGCTCGCAAATACAATCTGCTCGATCACCTGTCCGCGGGGGTCGCACAGCTGCGTCTTCAGCGGCATGGCGGTGGCATCGTCGATCCACAGCCGGTAGCCGTAGCGGTACTCATCGCGCGGGGAGACGCTGATCACGTGCGTGTCGCGGCGGTTGAGGCGCGTGTGGCCGATCTCGCGGATGTCGTAGAAGGTCTCGGTCTGGTCATTTACGGTGGGGAAGCCGACCAGGGACTGCTGCGCAGGGCGCTGCTCCACCAGCACCGTGCGCTTATCCGGCAGGTAGCAACTGAGCGCGGCCCCGGTGCGGATGAATTCGCGGCCCGAGCCATCGAGCGACACCAGCCGCTCGGAGACCATGCCGTCCTGGACGCGGTGGATGATGCGCAGCATCTCGACGCGCCCGCCCTGCCAATGCGAGAAGGTGCCGTCGTAGTTGCGCGTGGTGAGCGCCCCGTTCATCCGCTCGAGCCACTGCGTGGGTACCGTTTCGTGCTTGCTCTTCGCCGCCGCCGCCGGCTCCTCTGCCAGCGCGGGGCTGGCGGCCGCCGCACAGGCGAGCGCAACGCTCAGCAGCGAGCGGCTACTGCGCAGCGCGCTTGACATCGTCGAGGACTTCCTCCGGGCCGGTGCCGCCTGGCTCGCTTGTCATGAAGGCCGACAGCAGGTTGCGCCGTGCCACGGGCGTGGAAAACATGCTGTGCGCGACGACGTAATTGGCGAGCTCGGTGCTCGGTACGACCACCGGCGCCAGAGCCTGGGGGCGCGGTAGCACGTAACTCTCCCCCGGGCGGCCGGCCGAGCCGGTGCTCGCCTTGACAAGCGCGGCACCGGGCAGCGCCGGCGACACCGCGGCGAGTGCGGCGGGGGGCTTTCCAGGCAGCGGTACCTGCGCGCGCAGCCAGAGAATCGAGACAGCGGCAACGCCCGCGGCAAGCCCCGTGGCAGCCACGGGTTGCCACCAGCGCAGCCCACCCCGGCGCACCACGTGCCCCGTGCCGCCGCTGCCAAGGGAGGGCTCGGCCACCAGCACCGCGCTCACGCGTCCGGCGAGCGGCGCGTTGAGCCGCACGCCGCGCTCGGCGCGGATGACAGCCCCCATCACCGCGTAGCGGCCCCAGCGGGCCTTCAGCTGCTCGTCACGCGACAGCCGTCGCGCCAGGAGCTCGCATTCCGCGGTCGGCAGCTCGTCGTCGAACATTGCCGACAACTGACTATCGAGTTCTTCGTTCATCCGAGCTCCTCCGCGCGTCCGAGGCCGCCTTCGAACACCTCCCGCAAGCGGCGGTCGATGGCCTCGCGCGCCCTGAAGATACGCGACCGCACGGTGCCCACCGGGCAGTCCATGGCGGCGGCGATCTCCTCGTAAGAAAGCCCCTCGAGCTCCCGCAGCACGATCGCGGTGCGCAGATCCTCTGGCAGGGCATCGATGGCGGCATTGACCGTCGAGCGGATCTCGTCCGTCAGCACCAGTCCCTCGGGGGTCTCGGAGTCCTTCATGCGGCCCTGCATGTCGTAGGACTCATCACTGGTATTGCGGTCGAGGTCATAATCGATGGGACTGCGGTCACGCGAAACCACGGCGTTCTTGGCTGTGTTGATCGCTATGCGGTACAGCCAGGTGTAGAAGGCGCTGTCACCGCGAAACTGCGGCAGAGCCCGGTACGCCTTGATGAAGGCTTCCTGTGCAATGTCCTCGGCCTCCGCCGGGTTGCGCACGTAACGCATGACCAGCTTGACGAGTTTGTGCTGGTACTTGAGCACCAGCGCATCGAATGCCCCCTTGTCGCCGCGCTGTACGCGGCGAACCAGACTCAGATCACTTGCATCGGCGCCCATGCGCGCCCCCTACTCCCGGACAGAGGGCCGCCGCGCTATGCCGTCGATAGACTGTGACCTCTTGTGAAAGTTCAGCATTTTGGGATGGCCAGGATCCTACCGGCAGAATAACGCCGCCTGAGCCCCCCGACGACATAATGCCTTAATACCGTCGACATGTTGCAGCAGGTGGGGGGCGAGCGGCCTGGCCTCCCCCAGGAGGTACTCGGCGAGCAGCGGGTCGGGCAGGGCGAGCAGCTCCGCAAGCCCCGAACGCTGCGCGGCGGAGCCGCTGCGCAGCACCTCGCGCGCATAGGGCTCGAGCAGCAGATCGAGCTCCTTCATGCCCCGGCGGCAACGCCACAGGAGCTGCCGGTCGCAGGCTTCGAGCGCGGACCCTGAACCGGGGCTCGGCAACGCGGCCACCCCGCAGGCGATCTGCGCGGTCAGCTCTGCCGTTGGACCAGCATCTTCTTGATTTCGGCGATCGCGCGCGCCGGGTTCAGATCCTTCGGGCATACGTCGGTGCAGTTCATGATGGTGTGGCAGCGGTACAGACGGAAGGGGTCTTCGAGCTCATCGAGGCGCTCCCCGGTAGCCTCGTCGCGGCTGTCGATGATCCAACGGTAGGCGGCCAGCAGCGCCGCTGGACCGAGGAATCGCTCGCTGTTCCACCAGTAGCTCGGGCAGGCCGTCGAGCAGCAGGCGCACAGGATGCAGGCCGCGGGGCGATCGATCCTCTCCTGGTCCTCCTTGCTCTGCAGCCGCTCGGCATCCGGCGGCGGCGGGGTGAGTGCCTGCAGCCAGGGCTTCACCGACGCGTACTGGGCATAGAAGTTGGTGAGGTCGGGTACCAGATCCTTCACGACCGGCAGGTGTGGCAGGGGGTAGATGCGGATGTCCCCGGTCAGATCCTGCATGTGCGTGGTGCAGGCGAGGCGGTTCAGGCCGTTGATGTTCATCGCGCACGAGCCGCAGATCCCCTCGCGACACGAGCGGCGGAAGGTGAGCGAGGAGTCGCTCACGGCCTTCAGCTGGATCAGGGCATCGAGCACCATCGGCCCGCAGCTGCCCACCTCGAGCTCGAAGGTGTCGAGGCGCGGGTTCTGGCCGGAGTCCGGATCGAAACGGTAGATGCGGACGCGCCGCAGCTCGCGCGCCCCCGGCGGCGGCGGATGGGCGAGGCCCTTCACGATGCGCGAGTTGGCTGGCAGGCGGAATTCGGTCATCGCAGTCTTTCAGTAGGTCCGTGCCTTGGGGGGGAAGGAGTGGACCTGGTCCGTCAGGGTGTTGAGGTGTACCGGACGATAATCGAAGCGCGCGCGCTTCGGGCCGTCCACCCACACCAGCGTGTGTTTCAGCCAGTTGGTGTCGTCGCGCTGCGGGAAGTCCTCGCGTGCATGCGCGCCGCGGCTCTCGGTGCGGTTGGCCGCCGAGTGGATCGTGGCGGTCGCCTGCAGCAGCAGGTTCTCGAGCTCGAGAGTCTCGATCAGGTCGCTGTTCCAGATCAGCGAGCGGTCGGTGATGCGCACGTCGGCGAACGAGGCGAAGGTCGTGCCGATGCGCTCGATGCCCTGCGCCAGGCTCTCCCCGGTGCGAAACACCGCGGCGTCGAGCTGCATCACCTTCTGCATCTCGACACGGATCGCGGCCGTGCCACGCGAGCCGTTGGCGTGGCGCAGCCGGTCGAGGCGTGCGACGGCGCTCTCAGCCGCATCCCGCGCCAGCGGCTTCTGCGAGCTGCCCGGGCGGATGATCTCGGCGCAGCGACGCGCCGCCTCCCGGCCGAAGATCACCAGATCGAGCAGCGAATTGGAACCGAGCCGGTTGGCGCCATGCACCGACACGCAGGCCGCCTCACCGACCGCCATCAGGCCCGGCACCACGCTGTCGGGATCGCCACCGCGCACCTCGACGACTTCGCCGAAGTAGTTGCAGGGGATTCCGCCCATGTTGTAGTGCACGGTGGGCTGCACCGGGATGGGCTCGCGGGTGACGTCGACACCGGCGAAGATGCGTGCCGTCTCGGCGATCCCCGGCAGCCGCTCGTGGATGACCTCGCTCCCGAGGTGCTCGAGGTGCAGGTCGATGTGATCGTGCTCGGGGCCGACACCGCGACCCTCGCGGATCTCCAGCGTCATCGCCCGACTCACCACATCGCGCGAGGCGAGATCCTTGGCGTTGGGCGCATAGCGCTCCATGAAGCGCTCGCCCTTCGAGTTGGTGAGGTAGCCACCCTCGCCGCGAGCGCCCTCGGTGATGAGGCAGCCGGCGCCGTAGATCCCGGTCGGGTGGAACTGCACGAATTCCATGTCCTGCAGCGGCAGCCCCGCGCGCAGCACCATGGCGTTGCCGTCGCCGGTGCAGGAGTGCGCCGAGGTACAGGAGAAATACGTGCGGCCATAGCCGCCGGTCGCGAGGATCGTCATGTGCGCGCGAAAGCGGTGCAGCGTGCCCTCGGCGAGATCGAGCGCCACGACGCCCCGGCACACGCCCGCCTCCATGATGAGGTCGATGGCGAAGTACTCGATGAAGAAGGTCGCCGCGTGACGGATCGATTGCTGATAGAGCGTGTGGAGCATCGCGTGCCCGGTACGGTCGGCGGCGGCGCAGGTGCGCTGAGCGATGCCCTTGCCGTAGTGGGTCGTCATGCCGCCGAAGGGCCGCTGGTAGATGCGGCCGCTTTCGGTGCGCGAGAACGGCACGCCGTAGTGCTCGAGCTCGATCACCGCGGCCGGCGCCTCCTTGCACATGAGCTCGATCGCATCCTGGTCGCCGAGCCAGTCCGAGCCCTTGACGGTGTCGTACATGTGCCAGCGCCAGTCATCCTCGCCCATGTTGCCGAGCGCCGCGCTGATGCCGCCCTGCGCGGCCACCGTGTGGCTGCGGGTGGGAAAGAGCTTGCTGATGCACGCCGTGGACAGCCCGCTCTGCGCAAGCCCAAGCGTGGCGCGCAGTCCCGCGCCGCCCGCGCCGACCACGATGACGTCGTAGGTATGGTCGATGGGGCCGTAGCTCACGGCGCGGCCCCGAAGGCAACGCGCAGCACGGCGAACACGCCCGCAGCCGCGAGCAGCGCGTGGACGAACGTCACGAGCACCAGCGTCAGCGTGCGGGCTGCGGCCGCGTGCACGTAGTCTTCGATCACGACGCGCACGCCGAGCTGCGAGTGCCAGGTCGCGACCACGACGAAGATGATGAGCAGCAGCGCGGTCCAGCTCTGGCGCATCCAGGCGCAGACCGTGACGTGATCGAGCGCGGGCAGCGCGAGGAGCGACACGACGAACCAGATCGTGAGCGGCACGAGCGCCACGGAGGTGAGTCGCTGCGTCCACCAGTGATGCACGCCCTCCTTCGCCGCGCCCAGGCCCAGAACCCGGCCCAAGGGACTCCTCAGGCTCACGGCGCGTGGGTCCCGGCGAGCCAGGCGCCGCAGGCAATGCCGACGCTGAGGAGCAGGCTGAGCACGACCACGAGCCACGCGCTGCGACGCGACTGCGCACGCTCGAGCGCGCGCCCGCTGTCCCACACCAGGTGGCGGATGCCGGCCACCAGGTGGTACGAGAACGCGACGATCAGCGCGAGGTAGACGAGCTTCATGAGCGGTAGCGAGAGCAGCCGCGCGGCGCGTGCGTGGGTGCGTGCGCCGGCTGCGACCGCGAGCAGCCAGTACACCAGCAGCAGCAGCCCTGCCGACAGGGCTAGACCGGTGAGACGATTGAAGATGGACGTCGCCAGCGTGTAGCGGGACATCTGGTAGACCGACAGGTGCGGCGACAGAGGGCGCGTCGGCATACACTAAAAATCGATGCAGCGGCCGTTCTTTTCCCAGTCGCCGAAGCGCGTGGGCTCTGGGCCGGTGGGGCCGCCCACCTCGCGGCAGGGCCTCGTGCGCGGCGCGCGAACCGCCGGGGGCTGCGTCGCATCAGCCGTCGGGGGCGCGACGGGCTCGGCCCGCGCTCGCTCGGGCGGGCTCTTGGGATCGGACGGCGGCATACCTATTAAGTCTGCCAGATTTCACACTTAGCGGCCATGAAAAGTTTAGGAAAAACAACGGTCAACTGACATGCTCAGCGACTGCAAGCTCCTCCCGCTCGACTCCCTGGGGGTGCTGCGCGCGCGTGGCGCCGACGTCGTGTCCTTCCTTCAGGGTCAGCTCTCGAATGACCTCACGCGGCTCTCTCTCGCGTGCTCGCTTCTGGCCGGCTACCACAACCCGCAGGGACGGGTGATCGCAGTGCCGCGGCTCGTGCACGTGGCCGGCGATGACCTTCTCGCCATCCTGCCGCGCGAGCTCGTGGCGCCGGTAATGCAGCGGCTCAGCAAATTCATCCTGCGTGCCAAGGTGAAGCTCGCCGACGAGTCGGGCCTGTGGGCGATCGCGGGTTTGACGGACGCGGTCGCCGCAGATTTTCCCGCGTTGCCGCAGCAGGTGGACCGCGCGGCGCAGGTCGACGGAGCGATCGTGGTACGCCTCGCCGGCGAATCGCCCCGCTTTCTGGTGGTGAGTCCCGCGGGGCAGCAGCCCGCGACTGACGGCTCCCCGGCGCTCGCCGCGCAGTGGCAGCAAGTCGCGATCGCCGCCGGGGAACCGCAGGTGTATGGGGCCACCTCCGAGGAATTCGTCGCGCAGATGCTGAACCTCGATGTGCTCGGGGCGATCGCCTTCGACAAGGGCTGCTACACGGGACAGGAGGTCATCGCGCGTGCCCACTACCGCGGCCGCATCAAGCGCCGCATGCAGCGCTTCCTCACCACGCAACCCTCGCAGCTCAAGCCCGCCGACTCCGGCATCCTCCCCGACGGCCGCAGCTTCCGCGTGGTGCGCGTCGCCGCTCATGCGGACGGGCGGACCGAGTTTCTCGCCGTGACGACGGTGGCGAGCGCTGAGAGCGCGACGCCGGGGGAGCGGGCTGCCGACGCCGCCCGAACCGCACCGGCGCTCAACGCGCAACAGCTCGAGCTGCCCTATTCGCTCCCGGACTGAATCGATCCGGCTTCCGGCCGCATGTGGGGAAACAGAATGACGTCACGGATCGAGGGGGAGTCGGTGAAGAACATCACCAGACGGTCGATGCCGACGCCGAGGCCTGCGGCGGGCGGCATGCCGTACTCGAGCGCGCGTACGTAGTCGGCGTCGTAGAACATCGCCTCCTCATCGCCCCCCTCCTTGCGCGCCGCCTGGGCGCGAAAGCGCGTCGCCTGCTCCTCCGGGTCGTTGAGCTCGGAGAAACCGTTGGCGATCTCGCGGCCGGCGAGGAAGAACTCGAAGCGGTCGGCGATAAACGGATCAGCATCGTTCGGCCGCGACAGCGGTGAGACCTCTGCCGGATAGCCATATACGAAGGTGGGGTCGAGAAGCGCGATCTCCGCCGTCTTCTCGAAGATGCCGATCTGCAGCTTCCCCGGGCCGTCGTGCGGCTCGACCTTGAGGCCGAGCTGCTCGCAGCGCTTGCGCAGGTAGGTGAGGTCACGCAGCGACAGCGGATCGATCCCGAGGTTGTATTCGATGATCGCCTGCTCGACGGTGAGGCGGCGGAAAGGCCGGGAGAGGTCGTAGACGCGCCCCTGGTAAGTCAGCTGCTGCGTGCCGTTCAGCGTGTCGGCGAGACCGCGGATCGCCTTCTCGACCCATTCCATCAGATCGCGATAGTCGGCGTACGCCAGGTACAGCTCGAGCATCGTGAACTCGGGGTTGTGCTGCGTCGAGAGCCCTTCGTTACGGAAGTTGCGGTTGATCTCGTAGACGCGCTCGAGGCCGCCGACGATCAGGCGCTTGAGGTAGAGCTCGGGCGCGATGCGCAGGTACATGTCGAGACCGAGCGCGTTGTGGTGCGTGCGGAAAGGCCGTGCCACCGCCCCGCCGGGGATCGGCTGCATCATCGGCGTCTCCACCTCGAGAAAGTCGAGCGCATCGAGGAAGTCGCGCAGGTAGCGCACGATGCGCGTGCGGGTGCGAAACACCTGACGGGTCTGCTCGCTCACGATCAGATCGACGTAGCGCTGGCGGTAGCGCGTCTCGGTATCGGCCAGGCCGTGCCACTTGTCGGGCAATGGTCGCAGCGACTTGACGAGCAGCGTGAGCGCCTCGACGCGCACCGACAGCTCCCCGGTGCGGGTACGAAACAGGACGCCGCTCGCGCCGATGACATCGCCGATGTCCCAGCCCTTGAAGGTCTCGTAGGCCGAGCCGAGAGTCTCCTGCTGCAGATAGAGCTGGATCTGCCCGGTGCGGTCGCCGATCTTGGCGAAGCTCGCCTTGCCCATCAGGCGGCGAAACAGCAGTCGGCCACCGACCTTCACCCGCGTTGGATTGGCGCCGAGCCACTCCGCACTGCGCTCGCCGAAGGAGGCATGCAGCTGCCCGGCGAGCGCGTCACGGCGGAAGTCGTTGGGAAACGCGGGGCCCGCCTGGCGCAGCGCGGTGAGCTTCGCGCGCCGCTCGGCGATCAGCCTGTTCTCGTCGCCGCCGTTGCCGCCACCCTGATCGCCGCCCCCGCCCGGCGGATTGTCTTTGCCCTTCCTCATGTCGGCGCGCGCTTCATCTAGACGCCCGACTTCAACGAGGCCTCGAGGAACTGGTCGAGGTCGCCGTCGAGCACCGCCGTGGTGTTGCCTACCTCGACCCCGGTGCGCAGGTCCTTGATGCGCGACTGGTCGAGCACGTAGGAGCGGATCTGGTTGCCCCAGCTCACGTCGGACTTCGACTCCTCGAGCACTCGCGCGGCGGCGTTGCGCTTGTTGACCTCGAGCTCGTAGAGCTTGGCCTTCAGCATCTTCATGGCGGTCGAGCGATTCTTGTGCTGGCTGCGCTCGTTCTGGCAGGCGACCACGATGCCGGTGGGCTGGTGCGTGATGCGCACGGCGGACTCGGTCTTGTTGACGTGCTGGCCGCCGGCACCCGAGGAGCGGTACACGTCCACCTTGAGATCCGCCGGGTTGATCTCGATCTCGATGTCGTCGTCGACCTCGGGCGAGACGAACACCGAGGCGAATGAGGTGTGGCGGCGGTTGCCCGAGTCGAAGGGGGACTTGCGCACCAGGCGGTGCACGCCGGTCTCGGTGCGCAGCCAGCCGTAGGCGTATTCGCCTTGTATTTCCACGGTCGCACTCTTGATGCCGGCGACCTCGCCGGGGTTGGAGTCGATCACCTCGCAGCGGAAGCCGCGCGTGGCGCCCCAACGCAGGTACATGCGCAGCAGCATCTGCGCCCAGTCCTGCGCCTCGGTACCGCCGGCACCTGCCTGGATATCGAGAAAAGCGTTGTGCGCGTCCATCTCACCGCGGAACATGCGCTTGAGCTCGAGGTGGCGCACATCGGCCTCGAGGCGCTGCGCATCGAGCTCGATCTCGCGCGCCGCCGGCTCATCGCCCTCGGACGCCACCAGCTCGAGCAGCTCGCTGGCGTCGCCGATGCTCCGGGTGGTGCGGTCGATCTCACCGACATCGGCGCTCAGTCGGGCGCGTTCGCGGCCGAGCTCCTGGGCGCGCGAGGGGTTCGACCAGACCTGCGGATCCTCCAGCTCGCGGGCCACTTCCTCGAGGCGTTCCTGTTTGCGGTCGTACTCAAAGAAACCCCCGTAGGGAGGCGACGCGTTCACTGAGGTCTTTGAGCTGGCGCCTGAGCTGATTGACTTCCATAGCGCTCCCCGCACGCGGGTGCAACGAAGCGGCGGATGCTAGCACCGCCGCGCCGACTTTAGCGAGCGGCGGCGGGCAACAGGTGATCGACGAGCAGCTGCAGCCGCCGCTCGCCCTGATACTCGTTCACCTCCAGCCGGTAGACGAGCTGCGCGAGTCCTTCGGGCGGCGTGAACACGACGCCCTCCTCGAGGTGGTTGAAGGCAATCGCATCGAACGAGCGGCCGCTGCGCGGCACTTCGACCCACATCTTCAGATGCCGCTCGCCGATCACGCGTGCGTCCCGGACGCTGAACAGCCCGTCGAAGCTCGGCTCGGGGAAGGCCTGCCCCCAGGGGCCCCCGGCACGCAGCGCCTGCGCCGTGTCGAGCGCAATCTCGCTCACAGCAAGCTCGCCGTCGGTCTCGACCGCGTCCGCATCCGCCGCGCCGCCCGCCCAGCGCGCCACCTCCTCGTCGAAGGCGCGCGCGAACTCATCGAGCTTCGCGCGCTCGAGCGTCAGCCCCGCCGCCATGGCGTGGCCGCCGAAGCGGCTGATGAGGTCGGGCCGGCGCGCGGCGATCGCATCGAGGACGTCGCGGATGTGAATGCCCGCGACCGAGCGCGCCGAGCCGCGCAGCAGCGCCTGATCGGCGCTCGCGAAGGCGATCACCGGACGGCGCACCCGGTCCTTGACGCGGCTCGCGACCAGTCCCACCACACCCTGGTGCCAGCTCTCGTCGAAGAGGCACAGGCCGCAGTGCCGCACGCCGCCCGCGCCTTCCAGGTCCACGTGACGCAGCGCGCCGAGCGCCTCCTGCTGCATGCGCGCCTCGATCGTGCGGCGCTCCTGGTTGAGCGCATCGAGCCGCTGTGCCAGGCGCTGTGCCGTGGCGTCGTCGTCGGCGAGCAGGCACTGAATGCCGATGCTCATGTCGTCGATGCGTCCGGCCGCGTTCAGCCGCGGCGCCACCGCGAAGGCGAGGTCGGCAGCGGTCAGATCCGCCGCCCCGCGCCCGGCAAGGCCGAGGAGTGCGCGGATGCCGGCTACGCAGCGACCGGCGCGGATGCGCTTGAGGCCCTGCGCGATCAGCACGCGGTTGTTGGCATCGAGCGGCACGACGTCGGCGACGGTGCCGAGCGCCACCAGGTCGAGCAGCTGCGCTACGCCGGGACGGGCGGCGCTGCCGGGCTCTCGCGCCTCGAGCGCGCGGCGCACCGCGGCCATGACGTAGAACGCCACGCCCACTCCGGCGAGCGCGCGGCTGCCGAAGCGGCTTTCCCTGAGGTTGGGGTTGACGATCACGTTCGCCTCGGGAAGCGCGGCCCCCGGCAGGTGGTGATCGGTGATCAGCACGTCGATGCCGTGGGCACGCGCCGCGGCAACGCCGGCGTTGCTCGAGATACCGTTGTCGACCGTCACGATGAGCGTCGGCGCGCGCGTGGCGGCGAGCGAGACGATCTCGGGGGTGAGCCCGTAACCGAAATGAAAGCGGTTCGGTACCAGGAAATCGACGCTGGCGAAGCCACAGGCCGAGAGCGCGCGCACCATGAGGGCGCTCGCGGTCGCCCCGTCGGCGTCGAAATCCCCGACGATCAGCACACGCCCCGAGCGGTGCGCGAGCAGCAGCTCCACCGCGTCCGCGACGCCATCGAGCGTCCCGACCGGCAGCAGCCGCTCGAGGGAGGTGTCGAGCTCCGCCGCCGAGCGCACGCCGCGTGCGAAGTACACTCGGTCGAGCACCGGGTGCAACGCGCCGCCGAGGGGTGGTGTGCGGGCCGCCGGCAGCCGGCGCACGATCCGCAGCTTCACGCGAAGCTCGCGAGGCCGGCGCGCTGGCGCCGCCAGAGCTTGAACCGGCTCGTGCGGCCGAGCGTCACGCGCACATCGTTGAGGATGAGCGTCGCACGCGCCAGGCGGCCGTGGCGCAGCGCCCCGACCGCCGGGGCGATGAGACGCGCGTCGAGCTGCGCGAGGGCGTGGGCGGCGCTTGAGTGCGGGGAGCCCTGCAACTGAGTGGCCACCTGCGCGACCAGCACCGCACGGGGCGCCTGCGCTTCGGCGAGCACCTCATCGAGCTGCGCAGGCAGTGCGCGGCAGGCCTCGCCCTCGAATTGCCACAACCCCCCGAGCCACGCATCCCGTCCATAGGCCAGCGGCAGTTTGCCCCGCGGGGTGGCCACCACAGGCGGCAGCGGCCGCCCTTCGGCACCCCAGGGCCACAACGTCGTCACCGGCGGCTCGCGGCGCTGCTGGCGCGCCTCGTTAAACGGTTGCGCGTGCAGCCAAATCTCGATCTCCGCTACCAGCCGTCGCAGCGGCGCGGCCGCGGCGCCCTGCGGCAGCGCCTGCGCGAGATCGCTGCCAATGCAGCGCGCGGGCTCGACCGTACGCAGCGGCGCGACGCCCGGTGTCTGCAGCAGAAGCTCCCCCGAGGGCAGCGGCGTCAGCGCATGACCCGATGCGCCGAACGTCGCGGCGAAGGCGGCCGCAAGCGTCGCAAGCTCGGCGCCGCTCAAGGCAAGGACGCCGCGATGATCGAGATGCACCCGCGCCAGTCCCGCGGTGAGATGCAGCGGCGTTGCGATCCAGCACGTGACATCGCGCTCCGAGCGAGCCTGCGGCTCGGCGAGCGCAACCGCCGCGATGCGCGCCGGTGCGACCTCGGCGAGCTCCTCGCGCCCGAGCAGCCGCGCGAGCCACGCGCGCCACCCTTCGCCAAGTGCGCGGCGCTCACCGAAGCGACCGGCCTGCTCGAGCCCGGCAAAGCGGCCGGCCGCGAGCGCGGACGCGGGCACTGCACCGCTACCCTGCGGCTTGAGGTACAGGTCGGGGATCACGATGACGAGCTCGCGCACGAGGCGCTATCGTACCGAAGGTGAAGTTCACCCTCGAACCGCCTTCGCAGGCGAATCTGATCCGCAGCTACTCCGCGACCGAGTTGCGCATCGCCGAGCAGTGCATCGCCCGCAGCTGTATCGTCACAGCGGAGCGACTGATCACGGAGTGGGAGCCGGGCACGTTCGCCGCGCTGACGACCGCTCACCTCGAGACGATCTTCGCGCTCGCGCCGGAAGTGGTGCTGATCGGCACCGGTCCGACGCAGCGCTTTGCCAGTGCTGCAGTGCGCGGTGCGTTCGCGCAACGGCGCATCGGGCTCGAAGTGATGCAGCTCGGTGCGGCGTGCCGCACGTTCAATGTGCTGGTGCAGGAGGAGCGACGGGTGGCCGCGGCGTTGTTTCTGCGCTAGCGCCGCCGGCGGCGAAGACGATCGGCAGAAGACACAAGGGGAGGGTCAACCAACCAAACAATCATTCGAAGCTGACAGACTCGAACAATTGCACTGTTTTTGCTGTTGTCTCGAGGTTATTGCTCTTGTTTGCGACTCCCTCCTCCCTGTGTCTTCTGCGAATGCGCCCTCCCGTTCTCGGCTGTCGTCGTTAGGAGACAGGGGGTGCATGTTAAACGTCCGGCAGAAGCCCGCGCAACTGATTTGCGGATGAGGGTCAGCCCGGAGTGCCTGCCGAGCCCACGATGCCGTGGACACGCACAAAATTGGGATGAAATATCGCGTTAATTCGCAGGGTTATCGATCTTTAATCAAGTAAAACTTTAGGCTGGTCAGGTCGTCCCCGCCAGCAGCGGCACAAAGGCAACGGGACCGAGCAGCTCGCGCTCCACACGCTGCTCACGGCGCGTGAGCCTGACCAGTTGCTGCTCCCCCTCCGGTCCGAGGGGCACGATGAGCCGCCCGCCGACCTTCAGCTGGCGCAACAGCGGCTCCGGCACCGTCAGGGGCGCGGCAGCCACCAGGATCCCATCGAACGGCGCCTGCGCCTTCCAGCCGAGGGTGCCGTCGCCATGGCGGAAACGGACGTTGCGGATACCGAGCTCCTTGAGGCGCTCGCGCGCACGCGCGAGCAGCGGCTCGATGCGCTCGATGGTGTAGAGCTGCGTCACGAGCGGCGCGAGCACTGCGCTCTGGTAGCCACACCCGGTTCCCACCTCGAGCACCTTGTCCGCCGGCCCGCCATCAAGGAGCGCCTCGGTCATGCGGGCGACGATGTAGGGCTGCGAGATGGTCTGGCCGAAACCGATCGGCAGCGCGGTGTCTTCGTACGCGCGGCTGCCGAGGGCCTCGTCGACGAAGATGTGCCGGGGGACGTTGCGGATGCGATCGAGCACCGCAAGGTTGGCGATACCCTGCTCGCGCAGGCGCTGCACCAGGCGGTCGCGCGTACGCGCCGATGTCATGCCGATGCCCGAGAGTCGCAGGTCAGCCATCGAGTTCGTCCAGCCAGCTCCCGAGCGCCGGCAGCGCCGCGTGACGGGTGAGATCGACTTGCAGCGGCGTCACCGAGACATACCCCTGGGCCACCGCTTCGAAGTCCGTGCCGGGGCCGGCATCGGCCTCGGCACCCGCCGGCCCGACCCAGTACACGGTGCGCCCGCGCGGGTCGCGGGCGCGCATCACCGGCGCGGAGCGATGACGAAAACCCAGGCGGCTCGCGCGAAAGCCGCGTAGCTGCGCGAAGGGCACGTCCGGCACATTGACGTTGAGAATGAGCGCTCGCTCGAGCGGCTTGCGCAGCAGCTGCGCCACGAGGAGCCGCGCCACCTCAGCGCCGGTGGCGAAGTGTCCGCCGCCCGCGCCGCCGGTGCACAGCGACACCGCCACGGTCGGCAGGCCGAGGAAACGCCCCTCCACGGCCGCCGCCACCGTACCCGAATACAACACATCGTCGCCGAGATTGGGGCCGTCATTCACGCCCGAGACGACCATGTCGTGTTCGAAGTCGAACAGGCCCGAGATCGCCAGGTGCACGCAGTCGGTCGGGGTGCCGGGGACAAAGTACACGCCCTCCTCGGACTCAAACACGCGCAGCGGCACATCGAGCGTGAGGGAGTTGCTCGCGCCGCTCTTGTTGCGATCGGGGGCGACCACGGTCACCTCGGCGAGCGTTGCGAGCGCCTCGCGTAAGCGGCGGATGCCTTCGGCGCGAAAGCCGTCGTCGTTACTGACCAGGATCTTCACTTGTCATTGCGGGGGGAAGCGCCGAAAGTGCGCGAGACTATACTTCAACGGCGAGTGTCGGCGGAGGTGAGCGTGAGCAGCTTACCGGGCGATCGTGATCGAGAGGAGGAGCAGACCGACGAGGCGGATCTGTTCCGCGAAGCCATGCGCGGCGTCAGGCCCTTGCGGCAACGCAGCCCGGTGCCGCGTCCGCCCCGGGCACGCCCGCACGCGCGCTTCACCCGCGCCGACCGCGCCGCGGTGCTCGCCGAGAGCCTCGGCCTCGAGGGCGCCGATCCGCACCTCGCCGGGGGCGAGGAGCTGGTATTCCATCGCCCGCAGGTGCAGCCGGCGCTGCTCAAGCGGCTGCGCCGCGGCGAGTACCGCGTGCAGCGCGAGATCGACCTGCACGGTCTGACCGTTGCCGAGGCCAAGCACGCCCTGCGCGGCTTTCTCATCCGCTGCCTCGAGCATCAGGTGCGCTGCGTGCGCGTGATTCACGGCAAGGGACTGCGCTCGGGCAACCGCGGCCCGGTGCTGAAGTCCGCCGTCAGCGCGGTCCTGCGCCGCACCGGAGCGGTGCTCGCCTTCGTCTCGGCGCGGCAGGTGGACGGCGGCACCGGCGCGCTCTACGTGCTGCTCGACCGCGACTGAGCGGGGAGCGCGGCCGCTATTCCTCGGGCGCCTCGTCGGCGCTGGCCACCAGCTCGCGCAGCACCGCGGTGGCAAAGCCGCCGCGGCCGAGGCGGAACGTGAGCCGCACGCTCTGTGTCTCGCTTGCGCAGGCGAGGCCCTGAACCGCGAGGCGCAGGCTCCGCCGCTCCTGGCGCATGCCGGCCGCGACGCACAGCCCGCACTGCTCGGGAAAGCGTGCCGCAACGTGCGACTCGAGCTCGAGCACCCGCGCGCGCGTCGCCGGCTCCCCCTGCCCCCAGAGCGGT
>Ga0335079_10004511_pt1 | contig 16013 bp, 16 predicted proteins | sample Lox_Sample_33_FD_206719 | JGI IMG/M metagenome (GOLD analysis project Ga0335079, IMG submission 206719) | Soil microbial communities from Loxahatchee National Wildlife Refuge, Florida, United States - Lox_Sample_3.3 | ecosystem: Environmental > Terrestrial > Soil > Wetlands | place: USA... | reverse complement strand
GCCGGCCGCCGTTGACGAGCAACGTCTGGCCGGTGAAGAAAGCGCTTTCGTCGGAGACCAGGAACGCCACCGCCCCGAGCAGGTCGCCCGGCGTTCCGAGACGGCCAAGCGGCGTCCGGCCGACGTCGTACTCGTTCGCGGCGGTCATGGTGATGCTTCCCTCGGTGGGGATGAACCCGGGGGCCAGTGCGTTGACGCGGATCTGCGACGGGCCGAGCTCGCGCGCGAGCACGCGTGTCAGCCCGATGACGGCTGCCTTCGAGGTGACGTAGTGGGCGAGCCCCGGCGAGCCCGAAAACGCGACCTCGGACGCCATGTTCACGATCGAACCACCGCCGGCTTCGCGCATCAGCGGTACCGCGGCTTTCGCGCACAGCCACGCCCCCTTGACGTTGACCTCGAGCACGCGGTCCCATTCGTTGTCGTCGATCTCGTCGAACGGACGCCGGCCGAGGCCTTCGACGATTGCCGCGTTGTTGACAAGCGCATCGAGTCCGCCGAGCACGTCGTTGGCGGTGGCCGCGAGCGCGCGCGTCTGCTCGGGGTTGCTGACATCGGCCGTCGACGTGTGAATCTCGACGCCCCGCGCGCTGGCGTGCTCGCGGGTCGCCCGTAGCCGGTCGGCCCGGACGTCTGCGGCGATCACGGCCGCTCCGAGCCCTGCGAGGTGGAGCGCGAACTCGCGTCCGAGTCCCTGTCCGGCGCCGGTGACGATGACGCGCTTGCCGGCGAGGCGCTCCGGCGGCATCACGCTGCGACGGCGGCGCCGTCCAGCCGCAGGGCGCGCGCGATCTCCCGGAAGCAGTTGTAGCTCGAGCCGCGTCCGATCCCGGGACCCGAATGGAGGTTGGCCGAGCAGTCGTAAAGGTTTTCCAGCAGGACCCGGTATCCGGTCACCTCCGGGACGGGCCGGAACCGGCCGAGCTGCGACGCGATCGTGCTGCCGGTCGAGTAACCGCCCTGGACCATGTTCGGCCGCTCGCGCTCGATGTCCTGGGGCGAGTAGACGCGGGTGGCGATCACGTTGTCAGCGGTCATGTTTGGCGCGTAGCTTGACCATGCTCGCAGGACGTTGTCAGTAAATCGTTGCTTGGCGGCGCGCCACTCGCTCTCGCTGAACCGCCGACGAGGCGCTGAGAATTCCTCGACCCCGACGATGTGCTTGTCCTCAGGCGCGCGGGTGGTGTCCCACAGGCTGTCGACCGAGCAGAGCACGTAGGGACGGGTTGCGAACCCGCCCATGAAGATCTCGGGCTGGTAGCGGAGGTGCAGGTAGTCGAGGTCCTTGGGCCCCCAGTACAGGCGCGGCTGCGATCCGACCCCGGGGTTGTCGCGCTCGGCGAGGTAGCGCGGCGGCTCGTGCAGCGCGAGATTAGCCCACAGGAGCTGGCCTCGGTCGTAGTGGACGTTGGCGATGCGCCGGCGCAGGCGAGCGTCGACATCGAGGTCTCGGAGCAGCTTGAGCACGGTCTGTCCGAGGCCGAGATCGCTTACGACAAGTGCCGCCCCGATGCGCGTGCCGTCGGTCAGCTCGACGCCGGTGGCGCGGCCATGCTCGACCGTGATCCGGTCGACCTCGGACGAGGTCACGTACTCAACGCCGAGCTTGCGCCCGGCCGACACGAGCGCGTCGGTGATTGCCTGGCTGCCGCCGACCGCGATCGCCGCGGGCTCGAACGACAGGGTCAGCGGGAGGCAGTGGATCAGCCCCTGCAACCCGGGGACGTCGTCAGGGAAGCAGCCGGTCGACGTCGTCGCCGCCCGCATGAACAAGATCTGCAGCTCCGGGCTCTCGAAGAAATCCTGGGCGAGCTGCCTGAGCGTCATGAACTGGTGGATCGGCTCGATCATGCTGCCCGGGACATCGAGCAGCTCCTCGAGCGGATCGGGGGTGCCCCACGGTGGCGGGGCACTGAACCGGTGGCGCCGGAACGCCTGCTTCCAGTGCCGCTCGTAGGCGTCGAGCAGTTTTAGGTAGGTGCCGGCGTCGGGTTTCGAGAAGCGGGCGATCTGCGCTGTTGTTTTTTCGATGTTCTGGTCGGACCGCTCCTGCCGTCCGGTGGCCGCGTCGACGACCCTCGACGCCGAGAAGCCGATGAACGACGAGGAGTCGTCGAAGATCATCCCTTCGTTCTCCTCGGGGAACACGTAGCGGAGGCCCTCGTCGCGCAGGCCGAAGTCTCGGTACGCGGGGTGCCCGTAGAACCGCGTCCAATGGCTGCAGTGGTTCATGGTGTATCCGGGGGCCGGCCCCTCGCTGGAACACGCGCCACCGCCGAGGTGGGAGGTGCGCTCGAGCACGATGACCGACATCCCCGCCCGCGCGAGATACGGAGCGATGATCGTCCCGTGGTGGCCACCGCCGAGCACCACCGCGTCGTAGCGCGCGTCGCTCATCTAACTCGTCAGGCGAGGATCGTCACGGTGCCGGTGTCGCCGTCGACGCGGAGGCGATCACCCGTCCTGATTCGGCTCGTGGCGTTTCCGGTTCCAACCACCGCCGGCAGCTTGTACTCGCGGGAGACGATCGCGGCGTGCGACATGATCCCGCCGATGTCGGAGACGGCGGCGGCGATTGTGCCGAACACCGGCGTCCAGCTCGGCGAGGTCACGGGGGCGACGAGGATCTCGCCCGGCTCGAGCTCGCCGAGACGGTCCACCTCGAGGATCACGCGTGCCGGTCCTTCGGCGACGCCCGGAGATCCGGCGAAGCCGGTGATCGTCGCTTCGGCGTCCCGATCCGGCGCCGCCCACGCGTGCACGCGCTCGGTGGTTATGCCCCACAGCATGATCGTCATCGGCTCGGTGATCGTCTCCGGAACCGAGCCGAGCGCCGGCGGCGCCGTGAAGCGCCGCATCGCCTCCATGATCCGCTTGCGCTTTTCGACTATCGGCGGCCAGTAGCCGGGGCCGCGTCCTTGCGAACCGGCCGCCCAGGCCAGGCGGAGATCGACGAGTGCGTCCGAGATCTCGTGGCGCTGAAGATAGAAGACGTCCTCGGCGTCGTCGAGGAAACGGTGGCGAGCCAGCAGCGCTCCGAACTCCCTGACCTTGTTCCAGAAGATCGTGTGGTACCAGTGCTCGACGTAGAAGTTGTGGCTCTCGACGTAGGGAAACACGAGCCGCGCGAGCCCCAGGTTCTGCTCGAACGCGACCACCGCCTCGTCGCCCTCGAGCAGGGCCCGGTACTCGGCGCTGATCTGGTCGCGTTCCGCGCTCACCTGTTCGAGCGGGCGGGTCAGGTCACCGCCTGCTTCGAGGCGCGAAATGTAGTTCCGGAGGTGGGCGAGCGGAACCGCGGGATCGTCGATCCAGGAGCGGTGGTGGTGGTAGAAGCCGTTGCCGTTGGAGTAGTAGAACCACGGCGTCTTGACCGCCTCCCAGTCGGCCAGCCACTCCTGACCGGGCGCACTGTCTTTGAGGGCGTCTCGGAGCGCGTCCTCTGATAGTGCGCGCTTGACCGGGTCGGCGATACCGAGCTCGAGCGCTGTGCGCGCGAGTCGGCCGAGTTCGGCGTCGGGGCGAAACAGGACCACGTCGATCCCGCTGACCATCTTCGCGATCGTCTGGTCGGGGATGTCGGGGAAGGTCTGCTTGCACAGCTCGTAGAACACGAGGTACGCCGCGTACCCCAGATTGAGGAACTCGAAGTGGTATTGCCAGATGCGATCGATGCTCTCGAGCAGCCGGTTGTAGGCGACGAGCAGTGTGTGCGCCGAGCCTATCCCGCGCCCCTCGGTGACGACCGCGTTGTCCTCGATCTCCGGTAGGTCGGGTACTTCGAGTGCCGTGATCTCGGCGATCGTGTCCTGAACCTTGACCTGCCAGCGCGAGTACAGGTCGTCCCAATTCTGGAAGTAGAACCCGGCGCGCTCGCCAAACAGCTGCGCTCGGCGGCCGATCTCGGCCTCGTCGGTCACCGGGTTCGCGCTCATGTATACCCAGCCGTAGAGCACGCGGTGGTCGATTCCGAGCGCGGGTGGGACGGCGAAGATCCGGGTGTTGGCCTGGCCGAGGCACATGTACGGCGAGTCAGCGGTGACGAAGTCGAACGGGAACATCGGCTCCGGGAAGTGCATGCCATCCCGAAACCAGCCGCGGGCCTCCTCGGACTCGCGCCGCTCCTCGCTGAACACCGCGTAGTACGGATACATCGACTCCCAGCCTTCGCATCCCTCGGGAACCGGGACCTCGAACGGGCTCGAGAAGCCGCGAACGTCAGGTTGTGTGGTCGCCATCTGCCTCTCCTGTCCGAATCCGCCTGCCGCCGCTCGACGTTACGCGCCCGCGCCCACCCAGATCAATAACGGAATCTTCCGTCTGTGAAAGGCGGTGCCTATCATGCGCCAATGGAGCTGCGGCAGCTGCGCTCGTTCGTCGTGGTCGCGGAGGAGCTCCACTTCCGGCGCGCGGCAGAGCGACTCCATCTCGCCCAGCCGAGCGTCAGCCAGCAGATCCGCACACTCGAGGCCGAGCTCGGCGTGGAACTGTTCGAGCGCAGCCGGCGCGGCGCGGTGTTGACGCCCGCGGGAAGCGCGCTGCTCGGTGAGGCGCGTGATTTGCTGACCCGTGCGGACCGAGCCGCGGCGGTCGTGCGCGCCACCGGCAGCGGTGAGCGCGGCCGCCTGCGCATGAGCCTGACCCGATCGCTCACCGGCGGGGTCGCCGGCGCGATCGTCTCGGCCTTCCGCGCCGCGTATCCAGAGGTCGAGCTGGTGCTCAGCCTCGGCACGACGATGCTCCACGTCGAGCAGCTGCACGCCGGCGAGATCGACGTCGGTTTCGTCCGGCCGCCGCTCGAGGACCCCGGCCTCGAGGAACTGCGGCTCGGCCGCGAGCCGATGGTCTGCGTCCTCCCTCGAGGCCACCGGCTCACACGTCGTACTTCGATCCGCCCGCGCGATCTCGACGGCGAGCCGCTCGTGTGGTGGCCGGAGGCCCATGGCCCGGGTGCCTGGCGCGAGGTTCGTCGCGAGGTCTGCGGCGACCCACCATGGCCGCCGCTGGCCCGCGCCGAGCCCGAGGAGGAGCGCATCGTCACGGCCGTGGCCGAGGGCGCGGGAATCTCGTTCATCATGCTCGAGCGCTCCCGCAGCCTCCGGATCCCGGGCGCGGTCTACCGCCGGTTCGCCCCGCCGGAGCCGACGATGGGAATCGCGATCGCGTGGCGGCGGGGCGACAACCTGCCGACGCTGGCGCGTCTGCGCGAGCTCGCGGCGGAGGTGGCGAGGGGCGCGGCCGGCGGCGCGGTGTGAACGGCGGGCGCCTGAGGGTGGCATCCCGTTCCGCCCGCCGCCCGGTCAATGCACCGAAAATCAGGGCAGGAAAGTGCACACTCGCCCCTCCTCCCCGGGGTGAATGGGGGTTCAGCCACCTACCGTGTGGCTAACTCCGCGGTCGACCGACAGCGCCGCCCGAGTGCGCGGTTAGCTGAGATTCGGCGCCGGTACGGCCCGGACCGCGTCGAGCTCGCCCAAAAGTTGGGTGACGCGGTTCGCGATGTCGTCACGAGTCGCGCGGACCTCTTCGATGGGCCGGCCGGCCGGATCGGGGAGGTCCCAGTCGATGTAGCGCTTGCCCGGGATGAACGGGCACTCGTCGCCGCAGCCCATCGTCACGATCACGTCGGCCTGCGCGGCGAGCTCGCGAGTGAGGAGCTGAGGGCGGCGGTCGGCGAGATCGATGCCGATCTCGCGCATGACCTCGGCGACCTCCGGGTGGACGCGATCGGCGGGACGTGTTCCCGCGGACGCCGCCGTGTGCCGCCTGCCGGCGGCCCGCTCGAACAGCGCCTGGCTCATCTGAGAGCGGCCGGCGTTGTGCAGGCAGACGAACAGGACGTCGGTCATCCCGGCGAGACGATATCAATTGACAACTGTCAGTTCAATCGATATATGTAAATGCATCGTGGCCGTGGACCTGGAGCTGGTTCCCAAGCAGAAGCGAGCGCCGGGCGTGCGTTGCTGCGAGCCGCTCGTGTATCCGGACGTCGGGGTCGACCGGGCCGAACGGATGGCCGCGATCGCCAAGGCGCTCGGCGATCCGGTGCGGGTCCAGCTCGTCGACGTGTTGCGAAAGCACGCCGGCAAGGTGTGCGTGTGCGAGCTCGTGCCGCTGTTCGACCTGTCCCAGTCGACGGTGTCCCATCACCTCAAGGTGCTGCGCGAGGCCGGCATCGTCGGCGCCGAGCGCCAGGGTCTGTGGGCGTATTACTTCGTGATCCCCGAGGCGCTCGAGGAGCTGACCGCATGGCTGAGTTGACCGACATCCGCGAGACAGTTCGGGAGAAGTACGCGGCGGTGGCGTCGGGCGAGCCCTGCTGTGGCGGAACGCTCGATCCGGGGTCGCTCGGATGCGGCGTTCCGACCGCTGTCGCCGACCTCCATCCCGGTGAGATCGTGCTCGACCTCGGTTCTGGCGCCGGCGAGGACGTGCTCGTCTCGGCACGGCGGGTCGGGCCGAGCGGCCGCGCGATCGGGCTCGACATGACCGACGAGATGCTCGCGCTCGCGCGCGCCAATGCGACGGCGGCCGGCGTCGAGAACGCCGAGTTCGTCAAGGGCTACATCGAGGCGATGCCGCTCGCCTCCGGTAGCGTCGACGTCGTCATCTCGAACTGCGTGATCAACCTGTCAGGCGACAAGCCGCAGGTGATGCAAGAGGCACTACGGGTGCTCCGCCCGGGCGGCCGCTTTGCGGTCGCCGACGTGATCGCCGACGAGGACATGGACGAGGCGACGCGGGCCGATATGGCGGCCTACACCGGGTGCATTGCCGGCGCGCTCACAAGACGCGAGTACGAGGCTGCGCTCGGAGATGCCGGATTCGTCGACATCGAGATCCGTGAGACCCACCGCATGCACACGCACGCGGGGTCGGCAGTCATCCGGGCGCGAAAGCCGTCAGCCGGGTAGCGTCACCCACAGCTTCGGCGCCAGCCTGACGAGCACCTCGGCGTCGAGTTCGGCAACCGTAGCCGCCCCGGCACGGTCCATCGCCATCGAGAGCTCGCGCCACGCCTGGGCAACCGGGGCGACGCGGGCGGTGGGGCCCCAACCGACCGCGGCGCGGAGCTCGTCCGCGCGCGAGCGCGCATCATCGGGCGTGAGCTCGGCGAATGGGCGGTTGGCGCCGCGGATGTACACCTGCTGCTCGAGGATCTGGCGCGTGTCGCTCATGCCAGCGACGCCGCCGCTACTGCGGCCTGGCCGTAGGCGATCCCGCCGTCGTTGACCGGGAGCCGCTCGGGCACGAGCACGCGCAGGCCGACCGCGGTGAGCGCTTCCAATGCCGACTCGAGTAACAGCCGACTCTGGAAGACGCCGCCCGACAGCACCACGACGTCGGTGCCGTGCGCCGCGGCCAGCGCCGCGCACGCGTCGACGGTGGCGCGCGCGATCGTGCGATGGAACCGCCGGGCGATCACGCCGGCGGGCTCGCCGCCGGCGACGTCCGCGGCCACCGCGCTGATCGTCTCGCGCGGATCGATCACGAGCGGCTCGCCGCTCATCGCGATCGGATACGCACCGTGCTCGTGCGGGTCGCACGCGGCCTCGAGCTCGACCGCGGCCTGGCCCTCATAGTTGATCTCGGCGCGGATGCCGGCGAGCGCAGCGATCGCGTCGAACAGGCGGCCCATGCTCGTCGTCGGGGGTGACGCGAGGCCGGAGCGGGCCAGCTCGGCGATCTGCCGCCAGGCCGCCGGCGGCTCGATCCCGCTGGCCACCAGCCAGGCGCACGCCATCCGCCAGGGCTGCTTGATCGCGCGTGCCCCGCCGGGGAGCGCGACCGGCAACAGCGACCCCACGCGGCGGAACGAGCGCACGTCGCCGAGCAGCAGTTCGCCGCCCCAGATGGTGCCGTCGAGTCCGTAGCCGGTGCCGTCGAAGATCGCGCCGAGGGCAGGGCCGGGCTCACCGTGCTCGGCGAGGCACGCCGCCAGATGCGCGTGGTGGTGCTGGACGGCGACGAACTCGACGCCATCGAGATCGAGCGCGTACTTGGTCGACAGGTACTCGGGGTGGAGGTCGTGGGCGACGACCTCGGGCTCGACCGCGAACAAGCGGCCGAAATGCTCGATCCCCTCGGTGAACGAGCGGAGCGTCTCGTAGTTCTCGAGGTCGCCGATGTGGTGGCTGACCCACGCCCGGGTGCCGCGAGCGAGGCAGAACGTGTTCTTGAGCTCGGCGCCGCAGGCGAGGAGCGGTCGCGGCGTGCCGGCGCCCGGCAGCGACAGCGCGGCGGGCACGTACCCGCGTGAGCGCCGGAGGATGGTGCGCGCCCGCACGACCGAGTCGTCGGTGCGGGTCTGGATCGGCCGGTCGTGGACGAGGAACAGGTCCGCGATCCCGCGGAGTCGTTCGAGCGCGTCCTCGTCGACAAACGCGATCGGCTCGTCGGACACGTTCGCGCTCGTCATCACGAGCGTCTCGCCGACGTCGTTCAGCAGCAGGTGGTGCAGGGGCGAGTAGGGGAGCATCACGCCTAGCTCGGGCGCTCCCGGCGCGACCGATTCGGCGACCGGGGCATCGGGGCGACGCGGGGCGAGCACGATCGGACGCGCTCGCCCCGTCAGCAGTTCGCGGGCGAACGACCCGAGCGAGACCAGCGAGTCCGCGGCCGCACCCGACGGCGCCATCAGCGCGAACGGCTTGTCCTCGCGGTGTTTGCGCGCCCGCAGCGCGGCGACCGCGCGCTCGTCCCGGGCCAGGCACGCCAGGTGGTAGCCGCCGATGCCCTTGATCGCGACGATCGCGCCGGCGCGGAGCGCGGCAACGGTGGCCGAAACAGGGTCGGCGGCGGAAACAGGGTCGGTGTCAGAAACGGGGTCGGTGGCGGAAACAGCGGCGGGGGCGGGACTCCCGATGAGGCTCAACGAGGGGCCGCAGACCGGGCATGCGTTCGGCTGGGCGTGGAACCGCCGATCGCCCGGGTCCTCGTACTCGGCGCGGCACTCCGGGCACATCGTGAACGCCGCCATCGTCGTGAGCGGGCGGTCGTAGGGGACCCCCCGCACGATTGTGAACCGCGGACCGCAGTTCGTGCAGTTGATGAACGGGTAGCGAAAGCGGCGGTCGGCAGGGTCGAACAGCTCGCGCAGGCAGTCGTCGCACGTCGCGCTATCGGGAGTCACCGGCGCGTCGGGCACGGAACCGGCGACGCTCGCGACGATCGTGAAGGACTCGGCGCCACTCGGTGCCTGATCGGAGACCACGACCTGCTCGAGCACGGCCAGCGGTGGCGCTTCGTACGGCAAGCGGGCAACAAACCGGTCGACCGCCGCCGCGTCGCCCTCGACCTCGATCAGGACGCCGTGTGCGTCGTTCAAAACGAAACCGCCGAGCGACAGCTCTCCCGCGAGCCGGTAGACATAGGGACGGAACCCCACGCCCTGCACGGTCCCGATCACGCGCACCCTGATCCGCCGCGCCCGGGCGACGAGGTTCATCCCACCAGCTCCCGGAGCGCGTGGTACGCGCTCGCCTGGGCCTCCTGGATCCGGGGGATGTGCTCCGACCGTGTGACGACCACGTGATCCGCGAGCCCCTCACCAAGAACACGGCCGCCGTCATAGCCGACCATCGCGATCGTCACGAGGCCGCGGCGCCGAGCCTCGGCCAAGGCATGGATCACGTTGCCCGAATTGCCCGAAGTCGACAGCGCGAGCACCACGTCCCCGGGTGCGCCGTAGGCGATCACCTGACGGGAGAAGATCGCCTCGACGCCGATGTCGTTCGCGATCGCGGTCAGGATCCCCGGGTCCTCGGTGAGGTCGATCGCGGGTCGGCCGGCGGCGCGGAAGTCGGCAACGACGTCCATCGCGTCGGTCGCCGATCCGCCGTTGCCGAGCGCGAGGAGCTTGCCGCCGTGCTCGAAGCTCGCGCGCAGCGCGCTCGCCGCGTCCACCAGCACCGATGCGTTGTCGGTGAGCGTCTGTTCGCGTAACGCGCCGACCTCATGGGCCTTCATCAGGACCGACCGTCGCACATCCTCGAGGACCGCATCGAGGTCGCTCTCGCGCTCGTCGAGGAACGGGTACAGGAAGCTGGATGCGCCGGCGTCGTGGACGCGGCGCTCGGTTCGGCCCTCGAGCAGGCCGCGATGCTCGAAGAACACGTGGACCAGCTCCCAAAGCACGTGGTAGAGCGTCTCCACCAACTCTTGGCGGACATATGGGTCGGATGTGGGCGGCTCGAACTCCCACTCAGCGCCCGTCGGCGCGAACGCGATCGTCAGGCAGCCGCGGCCGCGCGCCACCGCGACCGCGTCATCGCAGTCCGCGCCGAAGCCCATGGCGACGTCGTCCGCCGTGGCGATCAGCGAGACTTGCGCCGCCAGGTCCCCTCCCTCGCCGGCAAACGCAACGGCGGGCAGCGCCCGCTTGCCGACGATCACCGGGTGCACGAACTCGACCGCGACGTGCCGTGCGTCCGACCGCGCCGGCGGCGAGCGGCCGAAGGCGATCAGGCGCCCCCCGCGGGCGAACCGCTCGGCCATCAGATGACATAGGCGTGCCAGCCTGTCGGCCGAGTCCTCAAAGAACCGCGCATTGCACTCCGTCCGCTCCGAGAGCAGCGCGGCGACGGTCAAGCAACCGCCCCCTCCGGGGCGCGGGCGGCGATCCGCAGAAGCCACTCGCGCCATGCCTCGACACCCTCGCCCGTCCGAGCGCTCAGCACGATCCGTTCCACATCGGGGTGGACGACATCGATGTTGTAGAGCAGCTTGTCGAGGTCGAAGTCGAGGTGGGGCAGCAGGTCGATCTTGTTGACGATCACGAGCCCGCAGGCGCGGAACATCAGCGGGTATTTGAGCGGCTTGTCCTCGCCCTCGGTGACGGCGCTCACCATCACACGAGCGTCCTCCCCGATCCGAAACTCCGCCGGGCACACGAGATTACCGACGTTCTCGACGAGCAGCAGGTCGATCTCGTCGAGCGGCAGCGCCGGGATCGCCGACCGCACCATGTTCGCGTCGAGGTGACACTCGCCACCGAAGCCCGCGCCGGTATTGAGCTGAGTCACCGGTATGTGCAGGTGGGCCAGCCGATCGGCGTCCATCGAACCCTCGACGTCACCCTCGAGCACGCCCACGCGCACGCCGGGCAGATCCGTGACGACCCGCTCGAGCAGCGTGGTCTTGCCGGCGCCGGGCGCGCTCATGAAGTTGACGACCTTGACGCCGGCGCGGTCGAAGTCCGCCCGGTTGGCGCTCGCGATCGTGTTGTTGGCGTCGAGCGCGTCCTCCACGATCCTCACCTTGGTGCGATGCATTCGGCCTCCTCCACATCGATTGCCTCAACTTCGAACTCGTCGCCGGTGGCGATGTGCACTTCGCTGCCGGCGCACTCCGGGCAGCGGAACGCCGGTATGTCGATCCGCCACTCGTGACCACATCCGTCACAGTGGAGCACGGCGTCGATCAGCTCCTGCTCCAGCCGCGCACCCTCGCACACGGTGCCCCGGGCCACGAACTCGAAGTAGAAATCGAGCGTGTCCGGGACGACCTGCCGCAGCGCCCCGACGCGCAGGTAGACCGCCGTGACCGGGCGGTCGGCAGCGTGCTTGACCACCGTGTTGACGATCGCGCTGCTAAGGGAGAGCTCGTGCACCGGTCCGCAGCTCCGCCACCGTCTCGACGACCAGGTCCACAGCCCGCTCGATGGCGTCCCGGACGGGCTCGGACAACCCCCAGCCCATCTCCTCGATATCAGCCGGCTCGCAGGCGATCACGACGACCCGTCCCGGCCACGCCCCGACCGATTTGACGAATCGCAAGACCGTCTGCGGGTCCATGCCATGAGGATTGATCACATCGCCGTCCTCGATCCCACCCGGGACCGACTCCTCATCGGGCTCCATCACGTACAGCGTGCCGGGCTCGCCGCCCTGCTTGGACACATCGAGGATCACCAGCGCGTCGTAGCCGCGCATCACCTCGTACGCGAGGTCGAGCCCGCCGGTTCCGGCGTCCATCACCGCGACGCCGGCGGGCAGCGGGAGCTCGGTGAGACGCCGCGCCACTTCACCGCCGAAGCCGTCGTCTCGTAGCCAGGCATTGCCGACGCCGGCGATCAGGATGCTTCGCAGTGGCTCGTCGGTCATGTGTCGATCACCTCCACCTCGGGGGCAAAGAAGTACAGCAACCGGCCGGTCTCGCGGAGCAGATCCTGGCCGGGGTCGCCGTCGATGGTCACGCCGAGATGCACCTTGCCGTCGTAGTCAGTCAGGATCCGCTCGATCGTGGCGAGCCGTCCGTCGAGCATCCGGGCTTGGATGTCGGCGTCCGGGCCTGGGCGGATTACGACCTTCCCACCGCGGGTGAACCGTATGCCGTCGACGATCGCCTCGGGCTGGCCGACAGTGGGATCCGGCAGCCCGGGAGGCTCGCTGGGTGGCTCGGTCGTAAGCGGGTCGCGGATCTCGACGCGGCCGTGGAGCGACATGATGTCCTCGGGCGTCGCCGCGGCGGCTCGTGCGATCATCTCGCGCACGGCTGGGTCGGCGGCCTCGATCTCGGCCCGCTCGGCGTCACTGAGCACCTGCACGTGCAGTAACAGCGCCTCCTCGATCTCGGTCGAGTCGAACAGGGCGCCGCGGCTCTCAGGCGCGATCTGGGGATGGTCGGGGAGGACATACGACGTTCCGAGAACCGCGTCGTCGGACTCGGTGGCGAGTACCGGGTAGATGTTGACGCTGGTCGGGGCGCTGTCGAGCGGGGAGCGGAACCGACCTTCGGAGATGCGCAGCACGACCTGCGTGGAGATCAACGAGCGCGCGAGCGCGCCGGCGCGGTCGAGTCCCCTGGACACCTCGCGTGTGTTGTGCACGCAGCAGCGCACAAGCGCGGTGCCGTCGGGGCGCGACTCCGAGCGCAAGGTGAACCGGCCGCCGTCGAACTCCGTCGTCACCCGCTCGCCGACCGCAGCGGGCCCGAGCTCGACACGGCGCTCGACGGCCTCGTGCCGCTCGCCGCTGGGTGCGAGATAGCGGAGGGTCGCGGTCAGGCTCGCGCTCGGCCCGGACTCGGCCGCACACTCGAGGCGGGCGTGGTCAAATGCGCCCGGGCATTCACTTGCATAAGCCGGCGGGTACACGATCCCGAACGGGGTAGGGGTGGCGTTCTTGGTCGCGCCGGGGGTGTATGGATATAGCGCGTACCCCTCCCACAGCAGCGAATCGACGAGTCGGTCGAGAGCGTGGTCAGTCATGGTCCAACAGTGCGCTGACACACGCATCGAGAGTGGCCAGGCCGCGAGCAAGCTTCTCCCGCTGGAGCGCCTCGAACGTGTCCGCACGCACCGCCACCCACGCGGTGCTGGGGTAGTAGTGGGCGATCGTCTCCTGCCACACCGACACCGGCATGCGGAAGTCGATCGACTTCGACCACGGGATCAACATCATCTGCAGCCCGCCGTCGTCGCCGGGGTAGTAGACCATCCCGTTGAAGTGGAGCGCCATGGGTGCCTCGCCGTCGGGCAGCGAGTGCAGGTATTTGGCCGCGGCGAGCTCGAGGTCGTAGTGACACGCGATCGGGACGGTGACGGTGGTCGTCCCGGTGAACGCGGGTACGAGCACGTCGAGCTTGGCCCAGACCAGGCTGCGGGTCGTCACCGCCCAGCGCTCGGGTGCGCCGAACAGCTCGACGAGCCGCTCGCGGGTCGCGTCGTCGTAGCGGCGGCGCGCGGGCTCGATCATGAGCTGGATCGTGAGCGCGATCATGTACACGGGCGCGCCCGCGGTCTCGGTCACCTGTAGATCGAGCGTCAGCATCGGCGCGGCGGCGTACTTGACGGGGCGTGCGCCCAGAACCTCGAAGTCGACGTCGCGCGGGCCGTCCCGCTCGACCGAGCCGTTGGAGCCGCTGCCGACTTCGATACTCACGCCGGCACCGCCCGCGCGCGGAGCCCCGCGAAGAACTCGGTCACCGCGGCCTCGACGCCGCTGCCGCCCGAGATCCCCTCCCAGTGGGCCTTGATCGTGCCCGTGAGCTCGTAGCAGCGATCGATCGGCGCGATCACGTAGAGCGGCGGATCGACGAGCCGGTTGACGATCAGCCCCTCGATGTCCGGCTCGAGCTCGGCGAGCGCCGGGTTGAGCTCGCGCATCCGGCTCCAGCTATCAAAGTGCAGCTCGCTCTCGGTGGCTCCGCCCGGGCTCGGATACATCGCGACCACGCAGGAGGTCACGGTGGAATCCATGAAGAACGCCAGCCCGATCGGGATCTGGAAACTCGCCCAGAGATCGTCGGGGACGTCGAGTTCCGGGAGCCAAACCGTCCGATTCCCGGTCGGCCGAAAGTCGCCCTCGCCCGAGCGCATCGCCCAGCACGCCTCGCACGCACACACGATCCGTCGTTCGGACAGCGCGAGCAAATGCCGATGATCGGAGGGTATGCCGATGCCGCACAGATCGCAGACCTCGTCAGCGCCGGCGGACTGTGTCGGCGGTGACCGCTGGGTCGTCCGGGCCAGACCACGGAGACCTGCTACGGCACCGGCCCGCCGGCGCGCCGCGACCGCGTCGTCGAGCAGCCGGCGGCCATCGCTCATTGCGTCAGCGCCACCTTCACTCGGCCGTCCTCGCGCAGCAGTGGCACCGGATCGAGTTGGAGGCGCTCGTCATCCATGGACCGGCCGGCGAGGGGAAGGAAGAACGAACGTCCGCACTCGGGGCAGGAGAGCGCGCCGGCCAGCAGCAGCCCGTCGTGCAGGCCTGCCCCGCAGCTCGCGCAACGGTCTCGGTAGGCGAGCAGGCTGCCGTCGACGTTGGCGACGACGAGATCGGAACCCGCCACGCTGACCGAGGCCAGGGATCCGTCCGCGAGTCCGCCCACCGAATCGACGTCGAACCACAGCGGCGCCGGCGCCGGTCCCGACATCACGACCGGGAGCTCCATGCCGCCGGGCACGGACTGCGAGGCGACTCCCTCGACCTCCAGCCCCTCGAGATCCGGGGCCATCTCCTCGAGCGCCTGCTTTATCGCCAGCTCGAGCGTGACCGACGACGCCGAGCAGTCCGAGCAACTCCCACGCAGGTGGATCCGGGCGACGCCGTCCTCGAGCGACAGCAGCTCGACATTGCCGCCGTGGGACTCCATGTACGGACGGACCGAGTCGAGCGCCGCCTGGACCCGTTCCTCGAGCGAAATCGGGTGGAGATCGTGGATCAGCAGCAGCGTCGCCACCAACGGGTCGTCGGCGAGCGAGGCCGCGACCCGCTCGCCGTCAGCGCCGGACGCGACCAGCATCTCGAGGATCCGCTCGAGGCCGGCGCCGTACATCTGAACGACAGCTGAGGTGAGCTCCTCGGACAACTCGCGCGCGGCCGAGCCAGAGCTCGATTCGAGCGCTGCCTGGAGTTGCTGGACGCGTTCGACGAGTTGCTCGCCGCTGGCGACAGTCTCCATCCGGCTACGCCAGCGCCGTCGGGGTGTGCATCACCTTCTTCACCTTGCCCTTACCGGTGTACATGTGCACGCCGCACGGCAGGCACGGGTCAAACGACCGCACCGCCCGCATGATGTCGATCCCCTTGAAGTTCTCGGGTCCGTTCTCCTCGAAGATCGGCGTGTTCTGGACGGCATCCTCGTAGGGTCCGGGCGTGCCGTAGACATCGCGTGGGCTCGCGTTCCATGGCGTCGGCGGGTACGGCTGGTAGTTGGCGATCTTGCCTTCCTGGATGACCATGTGGTGCGAGAGCACGCCGCGCGCGGCCTCATGGAAGCCGCAGCTCACGGCGCTGTCGGGGACCTTGAAGCTGTTCCAGCTCTTGGTCCGGCCCGCCTGCACCTCCTTCATCGCGCGCTCGAGGTTGTGCAGCGCGATCAGCGCGCTGTACGCCTGGTGGTAGGTCCGGGCGCGGTCGCGCTCGACCGCGTTGGACTTTTCGGGCACGTTCCACTCGAGCTCCATCTCCGGCATGTTCGGGGAGCGCGGAAGGACCATCTGGATCGAGTGTCCGGTCGCCTTGGCATAGCCAAAATCGACAAGCCCCGCTTTGGCGGTGCACCAC
>Ga0335079_10004509_pt1 | contig 16015 bp, 14 predicted proteins | sample Lox_Sample_33_FD_206719 | JGI IMG/M metagenome (GOLD analysis project Ga0335079, IMG submission 206719) | Soil microbial communities from Loxahatchee National Wildlife Refuge, Florida, United States - Lox_Sample_3.3 | ecosystem: Environmental > Terrestrial > Soil > Wetlands | place: USA... | reverse complement strand
CGCGGCCAGCACCTGCTCCTTGCTGCCGGCTTGCGCCTGAGTCTGGCCCAGCGTATCGCCGGTGGCAGCGTTGACGGCATCCAGCGTCACCACGTATTGGCTGCCCAGGCTGGCGATGGAGCCTACCAGCATAGCCTTGATGCCGTCGCGCTGGCAGATTTCCCGACCGATCTCGGTGGTGATCCGCTCCTCCCCGGTTTTCCCCATGAACTTGAGCGTCTGCCGCACGCGCGCCTCGGGAAAGACGTTAAGAAACGGCGATTGCTCCAGGTCCACGGCCAGAGCCTTCTTGAGCGTGCCGTCAAACACCGGATCGCCGGTAGTATTGACGAAATCCGTGAGCAGGATTGAGTCCTTCTCGGTCAGCCCGCGAGGACGGCGCATGTAGAGATATGCGGCCAGCGCTACGGCGGCGAGCACCACCACTGCGGCAATCACGTAAACCTGCGTTCGGCGCGGCGGGGATGGTGTAGCCGTCGCTACCGCTCCCGACGGCGCCACCGTGGTTGCCCCCGAAGAGGGCGCAGCCGCTATGGTTCCCGATGCCGGTACCGCTGCCAGCTCGGTCACCACTGCCGAGCGGCTGGAATCGGTGTCTCGCTTCAGCCGCTTCAGGTCGGCGCGGATGTCGGAAGCGTTCTGGTAGCGCAGGTCGCGGTCCTTCTCCAGGGCCTTGTTGATGATCTCTTCCAGCTTGGCCGGGACTTCCGGGTTCAGCCGAACTGCCGGCACTGGCACGCGGTTCAGAATGGCCTCGAAGATCACGGCAGAAGTCTCGCCGCGAAACGGCAGGACGCCGGTGGCCATTTCGTAGAGCACGGTCCCGAAGCTGAACAGATCGGTGCGCGCGTCCAGGTCCTTGCCGCGCGCCTGCTCCGGCGACATATAGGCGATAGTGCCGACGGTGCTCCCTGGACTGGTGAGGTGTTCAGCGGAAGCGCTGCCCACGGTGGCCGCCGTGCTCGCAAGAGCGGCAGCTCCGACGCGTGGTTGCGTGCTCACCTTGGCCAGCCCGAAATCCAGTATTTTCGCCTGTCCGCGCTCGGTCACGAAGATGTTGCCGGGCTTGATGTCGCGATGCACGATGCCCTTGCGGTGGGCGGCGTCGAGCGCGTCGGCAATCTGAATGCCCTGCTCGATGACTTCCTCCATGTCCAGCCGGCGCTGCTCGATGAGCTGATTCAGGGTGTGGCCCTCGAGCAGCTCCATGGCGATGAAGTGGCGGCCGTCGTGCTGATCGATGTCATAGATGGTGCAAATGTTGGGATGGTTCAGGGCGGAGGCGGCGCGCGCCTCGCGCTGGAACCGCTCCAGCGCCTGCGGGTTCTGCCAGAGGTCGTCAGGAAGGAACTTCAGCGCCACGCGGCGTCCCAGGCGGAGGTCTTCGGCTTCGAACACCTGCCCCATGCCGCCGGCGCCCAGGCGGCTGAGGACACGATAGTGCGAGATGGTCTGGCCGATCACGGCGGGATCTCCACGGAAACGTGGTCCCCGATGTTAAGCGGGGCGGGAAGGCGCGTCAATGGCGGCTTAGGACGCGTAGGCTAAGGATCGCGTAGGCCCAGCCGCCTCAGATTGCTAACGACGGGTCACAAAGCGCCGTGACAGGAGTCACCGATTCCCGTGTCCAGGTCAGATAGAAGGGAGTGCCATCCCTTTTCAGGCCGAACGAACCCAAGCAGAAGATACCGATACGCGTAAGAAAGTCTCATGAAAGCAAACGCCTTCTTGACCTCTCTTTTTTTGTTCGTGCTGTCCGCCACGTTGTTAGTTCTGGGACAGACGAAAAAGCCTCTCACAAACGACGATGTCGTCCAGATGGTCAAAGCCGGGTTCGACGAAGCAACCATCGTCAAGGCCATTCAAGCAAACGAAACCAATTTCGATGCCTCCGTGGACGCGCTGGTTGCGCTCAAGGCCGCGGGCGCTTCCGAGCCGATCATCGACGCAATGCTCGAGGCTGAGGCAAGAAAGAAAGACGCAGCTTCCAACGCCGTACCCGCTGACGCTACTACGTCTGCCAGTGACCCAAACGCACAACCCGGGATGTCAAATTCGCCGCCAGAAGCTACCAGCAAGTTCGTGCTCAAAGAAGGCACCGAGGTGAAGCTCAAGTTCCGTGACAACCTGAGCTCCAAGACCGCAGCCGAAGGCGACCCGGTAAATTTGACGTTGGATCAGGATCTTAAGGTGGGCGAGGTGACTGTCGCAAAGGCAGGGGCGGCCGCCGTCGGCACCATTTCCCAAGCCAAGAAATCTGGCATGTTGGGTAGAGCTGGCGAACTCAACATGAGGCTGGACCACCTGCAAACTGGCGATTCAAGGGTCAAGCTGCGCGGAAGCAAGGGCAAACAAGGCGAAGGAAAAGAGGGAACTGCTGTTGCGCTCACGGTTCTCTTCGGACCCATCGGGCTGATCAAGCATGGCAAGAATGTTGAGATCAAAGAAGGCACGCCGTTGATCGCCTACGTCGACCAGGACATCGAGTTACCGCCGTTGAAATGACCGTCTGAACCAGGCGGGGAAAAAGCCCTGCACGGCGCGCGTCTCCTCTACCCCGCCTGTTTCGTCCCTGCGGCCCGCTGCCGGATCAGCGCGATGAACGCGGTTGCAGCGCGCGGCAGGGTGCGGTCACGGCGGTAGACCAGTCCTAGTTCGCGGTGGATGTCAACATCCTCGATTCCCACCAGCTTCAGTTGGCCGGTCGCAACCTCATCGCGGGCGAAGCTTTCGCTGATCAGCGACACGCCCAGTCCGGCCGCCACGAATCCCTTGATCATCCCTACGCTGGGCAACTCCATGGCCACGCGCAGAGTGGCGCGGAAAGGGCGGAAGTGTTTGTCGAGCAGGGCGCGCGTGTAGCCGGTGCGGGGAAAGATGATGGGATACTCGGCGATCTCGGCGATGCGCACGCTATGGCGCCGCGCCAGCGGATGATTGGCGCCGGTCACCAGCACCAGGCGGTCGCGGAAAATGGAGTGGATCTTCAGGCTGGGCGACTTGATGGGTAGGGTGACGATGCCCACGTCCACCGATCCATCCTCCACCTTCTGCAGGATCTTGTGGCTGAAATTGCGGTAGATGCTGATCTGCACGCCCGGGTACAGGCGCTGGTACTCGGCGAAGTAGTCGGGCAGGACATAGAGGCAGGTGGCTTCATTGGCGCCAATGGAAAGTACCCCGCGCGGGGTTGAGCCCTGCTCGGCGACGGCGCTTTGGGATTCGCGGCGCAGCGCCAGCAGGCGCTGGGCATATTCCAGCATGATCTCGCCTGCTGCCGTGAGCCGCACCGCTTTGCCGACCCGGTCCAGCAGCTTCGCGCCGTAGTCCTGCTCGAGCTGGCGGATTTGCGCGCTGACCGCCGACTGCGAGCGGAACACTTTCTGCCCCGCCCGCGAAAAGTTGCCCTGCTTGGCAACTTCGACGAAAGTGACCAGTTGATCGAAATCCATGGGTGGTGGGCGATTATAGCGGGCACACCGCCCGCGCGTCAGTGCCCAACATCAGTACAGCGGTTCTACAGCCCTAAATAGGCCGACCTTAGCCGCTGGTTGCTCAGCAGTTCCTGGGCTGACGTCCCGATTCCCAGTTCGACGGCGCCGTTTTCCACCACATAGCCGCGATCCGAGATGCTGAGCCCGTCCACCACGTTTTGCTCGACGATGAGGACAGTGACGCTGCGTTTGCCGATCTCCTGAATTTTTTCGAAAACCTCTTCGACGATTTTGGGAGCGAGGCCCAGCGAGGGCTCGTCGAGCAGCAAAAGCTTGGGTTGAGGCATGAGGCCGCGGGCGATGGCCACCATCTGTTGCTCGCCTCCAGAGAGCGTGCCGGCGAGCTGTTTGCGCCGTTCCTTCAATCGGGGGAAGAATGCGAACTGTTCTTCCATGGATTGCTTGAGCCTGGGACGGGCACGGCCGATGTAGCTGCCCAGCGCCAGGTTCTCCTCAATGGTCATGTGGGGAAACAGTTGCCGGCCTTCGGGCACGTGGCTGATGCCGAGTTCCACGATCTGATGGGGCGGCGTGCGCGAGATATCCTGCCCGGCAAATCGCACCGTGCCCTTCTTCGCATGAAGCAGTCCAGAGATGACGCGCAGGGTGGTGGTTTTGCCGGCGCCGTTGGCGCCGACCAGCGTAACGATTTCGCCCTGGTTTACGTGCAGCGTGATATTGAAGAGCGCCTGGAAGTCGCCGTAGGCGGCCTGCACGTCGTCCATCACCAGCAGCGGCTCGCTCATAGTCCTAGCTCTTTGTATTTCGTGCCAAGATAGGCCTCGATGACAGCCGGCGTGCGCACCACGTCCTGCGGCTTGCCTTCGGCGATCTGCGTGCCATGGTCGAGCACCACCACGCGATGGGCTATGCTCATCACTACCTGCATCACGTGCTCGACTCCGCCAACCGCGGCGACGCCCCACTCGGGAAGCCTCTTCAGAATCTCCGCTAGCGCCAGCGCTTCCGCAGTGGAGAGTCCAGACACAACTTCGTCAAGCAGGATCAGCCGCGGTCTGGTGGCGAGCGCGCGTGCGATCTCCAGACGTTTCAGCATGGCGACCGGCAATCCGCTGGCGGTGAAGTGCATGGCCTTTTCCATCTGCAGATACCTCAAGACCTCGCGCGCCTGCTCGGCGGCCTTTGACGGGCTCGATGTGTGCAGGAATGCGCCCAGCATCACGTTTTCCAGCACCGTGAGGTTGCGCAGCGGCTTGACGAGCTGGAAGGTGCGTCCGATGCCGAGCCGTGCGGCGTGGTTAGGGCTGATATGCGTGATGTCGTGCCCTTGAAAGCGGATGTTGCCTTCATCGGGGTGGAAGACTCCGGTGATCAGGTTGAACAGGGTGGTCTTGCCCGCGCCGTTTGGTCCCACAATGAAGGCAATCTCGTTTTCCTCAATCGCGAAGGCCACGTCATGGATGGCGCGCAGCCCGCCGAAGCGCTTGCTGACGTGATCGATCTCGAGCAGAGCCATATCGGTTCCTAATCCGCGGCAACGCCTTTGGCGCCCGCCTTGATTCCGCCGAACATCGCGCGCCGCCGCACCAATGCCGTGAGCGTCCCGACAATTCCTTCCGGTAGAAACAGCACTACCAGCACCAGCAGCACACCGTAGATGAGCAGGTGGGCTTCCTTGAAGACATTCTTGAAAATTTCCGAAGCCGACTCGAGCACCACCGAGCCGACGATTGGCCCCAGCACCGTGCCCGCGCCGCCCAGCATGGCGACGATGGCGATTTCGTTCGAGACGTCAATCGAGAGCAGCTGGTCGGGCACAATATAGAGGAAGAGGCTGCCGTAGAGCGCCCCGGCCAGGGCCGTCAGCGCGGAGCTGACCAGCAGCGCCACCAGCTTGGTCCGCGCGGCGCCGATGCCGACCGAGAGCGCTGTGTCCTCGTCTTCGCGGATGGCCATCAGGTAATAACCGAACCGGGCGCGGGAGATCGCTACCGTCGTGGCGAAAGCCAGGGCCGTCAGCATCACCGCCGCCCAGTAGAAGGCGCGGTTCACGTTGCCGTGGAACAGTGTTGGCACTTGCACCCCGACGTCGCCGCCGGTCACGGCGGGGAGATTCTTGGCGACCAGCCGCAGCACTTCGGCGAAAGCAATGGTGGCCAGCACGAAGTAGGGCCCACGCAGCCGGAACGAAACCCCTCCAATGAGCAGCGCACACGCGAGCGCCACCACCACGCCCATCAGCAACGCCAGCCATGGTGACACGCCGAGTTTGCCCGAGAACAGCGCCAGCCCATAGGCTCCGGCGCCGAAATAGGCGGCGTGACCGAGCGAGAGCTGGCCAGCATATCCGCCGACCAGGTTCCACGCCAGACCCAGCGCCGCGAACAGGTAGATGCGGAACAGGATCTGCAGCGCGTAACCCGTCTCGACCACCAGCGGCAGCAGCAGCGACAGCACGAAGACCACGAAGGCAACGATCAGGTGGGAGCGCTTCATGCCTTCTGGCTCCCGAAGATGCCGCTCGGCTTCAGCGAAAGCACCAGCAAAAAGATCACGAAGTCCACGGCAAGTGCCCACTCGTTTCCCCAGTAGAGACTGGTGAGGCTCTCCACCACGCCCAGCACCAGTCCGGCGAGCGCGGCGCCGACGATCGACTCCATGCCGCCCAGCACCACCATGACGAACGCCTTGAGCGTGAACTGGTCGCCCACCTGCGGATATATATAGAAGACCGGCAGCAGCAAGCCGCCGGCCATCCCGGCGGCGGCGATGCCTATCGCGAAGGAGATGGCCTGCACGCGGAAGACGTTGATTCCCATCAGCGGCGCGGCATAACGGTTCTGCGCGATGGCGCGCGCGGCACGGCCAATCATGGTACGCATCACAAACAAATACAGAGCAACCGCCAGCACCACAGCAATGCCGAACGAGACCACCCACGGCGCATTGACGCTGATGTGCGATCCCAGGTGGAAGTTCTCCCCCAGCAGTGGAATGTTGATCTGGTGGTAGTCAGCGCCGAAGATCAGCAGTACGCCGTCGGTCGCGATCAGTCCGATGCCCAGGGTGAGCAGGATCTGCATGAAATCCGACTGCCCGTGGATGGGCCGCAGCAAGGCGAAGTAGATGGCGTATCCAATACCGAACAGCACCACCCCGGCGACGATGAAAAGCAGGTAGGGGCTGATGTTGCTGCGGGTGAAGAGCACGTAGGTGGCATACATGCCCAGCATCATGAAGGCGCCGTGGGCGAAGTTCACGATGCGCATTACTCCGAAGATCAGCGCCAGGCCCATGCCGACCAGCGCGTAGAGCGCGCCGGTCAGCAGGCCGTTGATCACCGCCTGGAGAGCCGCGTAGACGTCCACCCTCACCCCCGGAAAAAGTTCACAGCCCCTGGCGCTTGTTCCACGGCGGCGTGGGGATCACCGGCTTGGCCTCGGCGGCGGCAGGCGGATAGACGACCTTGTACTGTCCGTCCAGCACCTGCGTGATCAGCACTGGGTGAGGATTTTGCCCGTGCAAATCGAAGTGGATGGGCCCGAAGGGTGTGTCCGGCAAATTGATGTTCTTGAGTGCATCGCGAATGGCCGCGGGTTGGGCCGAGTTCGCCTGGTTGATGGCCGCGACCGCGGTGAGCAGCGTCACGTAGGCTTCCATCGCGTGGTACGCCGGGTGGGCTCCCGTGAGCTTGAAGAACGCTGCGTCGAATTCCTTGGAGCCCTTCCACTGCGCCGAGGGCAGCCATTGCGAAACTGAAAAGGTGTATTCCGCGTAGGGGCCGGCGCCTTTGTCTTTGGTGGGAAACTCGGCGGCGGCGAAACCCGTGCCGGCTGAGGTGTAGAACTGCGGATTCAGGTTGACCTGCGCCGACTGCCGCATCAGCGTGCTGGCATCGAGCAGGTAGGAAGCGAAATAGATCACCGCCGGATTCCTGGCTTTCACCCGCTGCAGCAGCGCCTTGTAATCAGGAGAGCTGGCCTGGTAGGCCTCGGTGTCAACCACGTCGAAGCCGTTCTCCTTGGCGGCTTTTTCCATGGCCTGCCCGTTGGCCTGTCCGAAGTTGGTGTTTTCATAAATGACGGCCATCGTCTTGGGAGCGTTCATGGCTTTCAGGAAGTCTATGGTCGTGGTGGCGTAGGCGCCCGATCCGGCGCAGATGCGGAAGGCCCAGGGCGAACCGGTCTGGATCACATTGTCGGCGGTCGCGGTCGGCATCAGGAGCGGAACCTGCTTTTGATCCACGGCTGGCACGATGGCGCGCGTGTTCTCGCTGGAGTACGCACCCAGGATGATGGGCACGTGGTCCTGGTCCACCAGTTTGTTGACCCCTTGCACTGCCTGGTCGGGACGGCTCTGGTCGTCGTAATAGACCAGCTCGATCTTCTTGCCCATGACGCCGCCCTTGGCGTTCAGATCATTCACCGCCACGGTGTAGCCGTTCTTGTGGGCCTGGCCGAAGGCCGCTGCCTGCCCGGTCAGCGAAGTGATGACGCCAATCTTGAACGTGTTGCCGGTTTCCTGCTGGCTGCCGCCTTTACACCCGCACAACACCAAGGCGCCGACCAGCAGCAGGGCAAAACAGTTCGCCAGCCGCTTCATAGCAAGACTCCTGGTAGCAATTGCAACCGGCGCATTGTAGTGAGAGAAGCGCGCCTGCACAACAGCCCTGAGCGGAGTCGAAGGGCGCAGGCTGAAATCCCTCGCGAGACGAGGGGCCAGAGATGCGCTGGCTGGGCGAGAGTCAGGCGATGGAGCCGCAGTTCAGGCGGACGCGTGGCGCGGTCGGCTGCGGCGCGATCGGATCAACTGGCGCGAGGAAGCGCGCCCGAAGCCTGCATGCGAGCTGGCCGCGGGGGCAGACGCTTCGCTTGCCGCGGAACGGCTCGCTCCACCGTTCCGATGCAGTGCAGGGATAAATCGCCGTGCCCGTTCCCGTTGACCAGGAACTTGCCTTTCTGGCACAGCGAATCGATCAGCGCCCGCTCATTGCGGTTAAGGACTTCTTCCGGCAACAGAGTGAAGTTGCGGAAGGTCCACAGCAGCCGAATGCGCTCGGCCAGAGCCGGTTGAACGTAACGTACACCACAGTCCGTTTCCACGGCGAGAACGCCGCGACAGATTTTGTCGATCAGCATGACGAAGTGGCTCTTCTGTTGTCTTTCTGTGATACGGCGCAAAAACGAGCCCACAACCTAGCACTGCACAAATCGTGATGCAAGAACAAAGTGAAAAAAATTGCACGCCGCCGGCCGGTGTGAGCTTAACCGTGTCCCGCAAGTCCCTTGGCGGGTACGGTCACTGGCGGACAAGATGTATCACAATGAGACGCATGTTGACACTCTAGGTACCCATGATGCCTTTCCTTCGTGGGACTGTGGAATTTCGGTCGCAGGTGCTCACCCGGGATTATGGCACCACTGAATTTGCATCCATGGCGGCTTTCGAAGAGAATTCATGCCCTTGGAGGTGAGGCATGAGCGTGGCCACGCTGGTCCCGGTGCACCGTTTCGTTGCTCGCCTGCGCCAGTTTTCCGAGCCGTCTTTCAACGGCACCGGGGAGATCCTGCAGTTTCTAGCCGAAAATCCCGTCGATCCCGCCACCCTCGACCGCTATCTCTTCTGGGACGCGCAGCACTACACACGCAACCTCATGGACAAAACGAGCCTTTACGAGCTGATCGCCATCTGCTGGGACATTGGGCAGATTAGCTCCATCCACAATCATCGCGAGCAGAATTGCTGGATGGCGGTTCCGGTTGGGCGGCTCATGGTGCAGAACTACCGCGTGCTCGAACAGGACTTGAAGCTCGGCACCTGCCGCCTGGAACAAACCGACGCGGTGGAGATGAACCGCGAGCACCCGTGCGCCGTCAACCCCCTGGAACCGGTGCACAAGGTCTACAACCCGCGCGAATTCCGCCAGCGCGCCGTCAGCCTGCACGTCTACTCGCGCCCCTTCGATAGCTGCGACGTTTACTCGGACGAACAGCAGACCTGCGGCACCATCGGCCTCAGTTATACGTCGATGTACGGCAAGCGGGTCACGCCCGCTTAGGCGCTACCAGGGCCGCTCTTCCGGGCTAAGGCGATTCTCGCTAGAATTGAAGATGCGCGGCGGAAGCGCGCTTATGACGCCTAACACCGTAACCGTGGATGGCCAGGAGGTGAAGCTGCCCATCTACCTCGACAACCACGCCACCACGCCGCTCGATCCCCGCGTCGTGGACGAGATGTTGCCGTACTTCAAGGAGAAGTTCGGCAACGCCGCCAGCCGCAGCCATCAGTTCGGCTGGGAGGCGGAAGCGGCGGTCGAGAAGGCGCGGGAGCAGATCGCAAAGCTGATCGGCGCCCGCGCCAAGGAGATCGTCTTCACCTCAGGCGCCACCGAGAGCGACAACCTGGCCATAAAAGGAATCGCCGGGGTGCCCCACTTCTCCCCGATGTTGGGAGAAGTGGGTAAAGACCACGTCATCACCTGCGCGACCGAGCACAAGGCCGTGCTCGATAGTTGCAAGCACCTGGAGAAAGAGGGCTACCGCGTTACCTATCTGCCGGTCGGCAAAGACGGGCTGATCGATCTCGACGACCTGAAGCGCGCGCTCGATGACAAGACCATCCTGGTCTCGATCATGTTCGCCAACAACGAAATTGGCGTGCTGCAGCCCATCGCCGAAATCGGCAAGCTGTGCCGCGAGCGCGGCGTCCTGTTCCACACCGACGCGGTGCAGGCCATCGGCAAAGTGCCGGTGAACGTCGAGCAGCAGAATATCGACCTCGCCTCGATCACCGCCCACAAGCTCTACGGGCCCAAGGGCGTAGGCGCGCTCTACGTGCGTCGGAAGAACCCGCCGGTGGAACTGACTGCCATGATCGATGGGGGCGGACACGAGCGCGGCATGCGCTCCGGCACGCTGAACGTCCCGGGAATCGTCGGACTGGGCAAGGCGTGCGAAATCTGCCGCGAGGAGATGGCGGCGGAATCGGCGCGGCTACGGGCGCTGCGCGACCGGCTCAAAGACAAGATCTTCGCCGGGCTCGACGACGTCTACATCAACGGCTCAATGGAGCACCGGCTGCCCGGCAATCTGAATCTCAGCTTCGCGAACGTGGACGCCGAGCCGTTGCTAATGGGCATCAACGATGTAGCGGTCTCGACGGGATCGGCGTGCTCGTCGGCCGCCATCGAGCCCTCGCACGTGCTGAAGGCGCTAGGCGCGGGCGATCTGACGCATGGCTCCATCCGCTTCGGCATCGGCCGCTTCAACACCCAGGCAGAGATTGATTACGTGGCCGCCCGCGTGGTGGAAACTGTAAAGAGGTTGCGGGAGCTGTCGCCGCTGTACGAGACGCAGTCCGGCCACTGAGCATCGGACCGGAGGAGTTATGGCAGCAGAGTTCGGTTTTTGGGGCTCCAGCGGAGGGTCGGAACAGTGTGGAGTACCTGTTGTCGATCCTATTGATCTTCGCAAGGCCTGGAATGTTTTTCACGAGGTCCAGGTTCTCCGCCCAGGTGAACAGGTTGGCATTTCCCTCACTTCCTTCGAACGCGTTTGCAGCCACGGAGCTGACCTTAGCGCCGTCACTTACCGTGCCGCAATGCTGCAGTTGTTGTCTGGACACCTGGAGATCCTTTCGGCTAGGCTGGCGGATCCCAAACTCGGGGATGCAGTATTTGAGTTCGCAGCGACATTCCCCATGAAGTACCTACGCGAGGGCGTGGTCCATCAAGGATCGCCGCTTGATGTTCAGGAATTCATAAGTCACATAGAAAAAGAAACCCAGAAGTGAAAGCCAGAGGATCCTGGCGGTGAGCAGGCTCTAATCTGCACCCGCTTCGCATGCCGGCAACTCCGGCTCGTGCTCTGCACCAACTTGCGGTTTGACTTTGGCGCTGGTGGCGAGCGCAACTGCCAGGATGATGATCGCAGTTCCCGCCATGATGTAGCCGTCCACGCGCTCGCCCAGGAAGTACCACCCGAGGAAGACGGCGATCACCGGATTCACGTAGGCGTACGTCCCCACCTTCGACGTAGGCACGTTCTTCAGCAGCCAGATGTAGGCGGTGTAGCCGACCAGCGAACCAAAGACCACGAGGTAGGCGATGGCGCCCAGGCCCCGCATGGTCCACTGCGCTTTGGCAGGCTCGCCCAGCAGGAACGCGATCCCCAAGTTCAGAAAGCCTCCGATGGACATCTGCCAGCCGGTGGCGGTGAAGGCGTCCATCGATCCCTGCCAGCGGCGGGAGAGTACCGAGCCCACCGCCCACACGAAAGAAGATGCAATCAGGCAGACCGAGGCAAACAGTTCCATGCGTCTGCCACCTGTGGGCGCAACCAGCTTAGGCCATAGCAAGACCACTGTTCCCACCAAGCCCAGCGCCAGTCCGACCAGGCCGCGCGCGGACAGGCGCTCGCCGCGCAGGATCCAGGTGTCGAGCACCAGGAACCAGACGGGTATCGAGGCCACGAGGAGCGACGCCAGGCCGGTGCGGATGTACTGCTCCGCCCAGGCCAGCGTGACGTTCGACACGCTGAGCAGCAGAGCTCCGATAATCCCCTGGCGCACGAACTCGCGGCCGCTGATAGCAACGCGGCGTCCGGTAAGCGCACAGGCCACCAGCATGATGATGCCGGCGACCGGGAAGCGCACGCCGGTCATCAGCTCGGGGCCGATGTGCTCGATGGCGATGCGAATGCCAAGATAGGTCGATCCCCAGAAGACGTATACCAGCCCGAAGGCCACGGCCACACGGAAGCGGAATTGGCGCTCGGTGGTGGTCATAGGGAGACGATATGGATTAGACGGTCTGGCAGGCTATCCGATTCTTGCGTTCAAAGATTCGAAGCCGACCTAACCTTATCAGACGCGCGAGACTGGGGTTCGAGCCGGAAGGGCTGCCACACCGCGGTCGAGGCGCCCACCTCACGTTGGTCTCAACCACGCCGGCGAACCTCCGTGGTTACGCTTCCCACATGGGCATTGCACCCCCGTGCCTTGGCGTGGGGTTACGCGCCGGCACCCAAGTGGCTATAATCTGTTATAGGAGTTCGGTATGAAACTCATCCTGACCGACAATTTCCACTGTCCGTCGCAGGCCCGTCCCAACCTTTTCGCGGGCGACTAGTTCCCTCCTCATTGGTTCTGAAGCGGTTCAACAGAGAGAAAGGCCCACATCCAACGATCCAAAGAGGAGGATCCCATGGCCACGACCATCGTACCCACCGCCGGTCCCAAGATTCGCACCGCGCTGCCCGGGCCCAACGCCAAGCGCGTGCTTGCCGGGGACCAGACGTACATCTCGCCGTCTTATACGCGCAGCTATCCGCTGGTCGCCAAGCGCGGCCGCGGCGTGGTGATCGAAGACGTTGACGGCAACGAGTTCTTCGACTTTGCCGCCGGCATCGCCGTGGTTTCCACCGGCCATTGCCATCCCGAGGTGGTCAGCGCCATCCAGAAGCAGGCTGCCGAGCTGATCCACATGTCGGGCACCGACTTCTATTACGAGAACATGATCACGCTGGCCGAGCGCCTCTCGCGCATCGCACCCATGAAGGGGCCGCACAAGGTGTACTACGGCAACTCCGGCGCCGAGGCCATCGAGGCGGCGCTGAAGCTGGCGCGCTACCATACCAAGCGGCAGAACGTAATCGCGTTCTTCGGCGCCTTCCACGGCCGCACCATGGGCGCGCTCTCGATGACTGCGTCGAAGGTGCAGCAGCGGCGGCGCTTCTTCCCGCTGGTGCCGGGCGTGACGCATGTGCCGTATCCGAACCTCTATCGCCGTCCGGCCGGGACGGATGCGCGGCAGCACGCCATCGATTGCGCCCGCTTTATCGAAGACAAGCTGTTCAAGACCACTCTGCCGCCGGAGGAAGTAGCGGCGATCTTCGTCGAGCCCATCCAGGGCGAAGGCGGATACCTGGTCGCGCCGCCGGAATTCTTACAGGAGTTGCGGCGGATTTGCGATCAGCACGGCATTCTACTGGTCGCGGACGAAGTGCAGTGCGGCGCCGGGCGCAGCGGCAAGTGGTGGGCCATCCAGCACGCGGGCGTTGAGCCGGATATCGTGTGTATCGCCAAGGGCATCGCTTCCGGCATGCCGCTGGGCGTGACCATTTCTCGCGCCGAAATCATGGACTGGGTTCCCGGTTCGCACGCTTCCACCTTTGGCGGCAACCCGGTCTGCAATGCCGCGGCGCTTGCGACTCTCGACGTGCTGGAGCGCGAGGGCGTGCGCAATGCCGGGCGCGTCGGCCGGCACATCATGGACCGCCTGCGCACCTGGCCGGCGCGCCATCCCATGGTCGGCGACGTTCGCGGGCTGGGGCTGATGATCGGCATCGAGATCGTCAAAGATCAGCGCACCAAAGAAACGGCGCACGACGAACGCGACCAGATTGTCGAGCTGGCCTTTGAGCGCGGCGTGCTGTTCCTCGGCGCCGGCGAGAACACGTTGCGCGTGTGCCCGCCGCTGGTGGTCACACCGGAGCAGGCCGACATCGCGCTCGATGTGCTGGAAGAGTGCATCTCGATCGTGGAGAAAAAGTAAGGCAAGAAAAAACGCCACGGATTTGCACGGATCGGCACGGATAATTCTTCAAGAGATCCGTGAAATTCCGTGCAAATCCGTGGCTGCTTTTTGTATCGTCTAGCGACTAATGACCCACAAGCTCTCAGCTCGCGGCTGGCTGGCGCTGCTTACCAGCGTAGGGCTGTGGGGATCGGGATTCGTCGCCATCCGCATGGCGTTGCCGGGCTACTCGCCCACGCACCTGGCGCTGCTGCGCTTTCTTTCGGCTTCGGCGACTATCCTGATTTACGCCCTGATCGCCGGGGTGCGCCCGCCCGCGCGCAAGGATATTCCCTACATCCTGCTGATGGGATTCATCAGCATCACCGTCTATCACGTGGCGCTCAACAGCGGTGAGCGGACGGTGACGGGCGGCGCGGCCAGCATGCTGGTGGCTTCGGCGCCGATATTCTCTGCCTTGCTGGCGCGGGTCGCCCTGGACGAACGGCTGCGGGTCTGGGGATGGATTGGAATTGCGATCAGCTTTGCCGGAGTGTCGCTCATCGCCATCGGCGAAGGCGGAGGACTGCGCTTCAACCGCGGCGCCTTCCTGGTTCTGATTGCTGCCATATCGACGGGCATCTCGGTGGTCTTGCAGAAGCATTACCTGAAGACCTACAACGTTACCGACTTCTCGACGCACTTGATCCTGGCGGGCACGGTGTTCCTGCTGCCATTTCTTCCGGGGCTGGGAACGGCCATACGCCACGCGCCGCTCGAGCCCACACTGGCGGCGATTTACCTGGGAGTGTTTCCCGCCGCCATCGCCTATCTCACCTGGGGATATGTGCTCAAGCGCGTGCCGGCTTCGATCGCCGCCAGTTCGCTGTACACGCCGCCGATCTTTGCCATCCTCATCGGGTGGCTGGTGTTGGGGGAGGTTCCCAGCGCGCTTTCGATCGTGGGCGGCGGGCTGGCCTTCGCAGGGGTCACGCTGGTGAATACGAAAGGCCACACCCCGAAGCCCCTGGATGTCTCCTTCTACGCGGTGGACCGCGGCGACTAACCTGCCGAGCACGACGAGAACTGCTATGCTGAAAGAGGTCTCACCCGAAGGTCATGCAGACTCTGCTCACTCAGGCTTCCCTGGAAGCAGCCGCCAAAAAGCATCTGCTGGGATGGTTGGTGTTTGGTCTCCTGGTGCTGGCTTCTGCGGCGTTCGGCGCGCTGGCGGGACTGTTGTTCGTTTACTCCACCGAGCTGCCGCAGGTGGAAGAGCTGGACCGCTACCGGCCGAGCTCGATCACGGAACTCTACGACGATCAGGGGCGCGTGATCGGATCGTTCGCGCTGCAACGGCGCGTGATCGCTTCCTATAACGACTTCCCTAAAGTCCTGCACGATGCCGTAATCTCCACCGAAGACAAAGAATTCGAAAAGCATTGGGGGGTAAATTTCTATCGCGTTTTGGGGGCGGCCTGGCGCGATCTTGCGTCGGGCAGCCGGGCGCAAGGAGCCTCCACCCTGACCATGCAACTGGCGCGCAACCTGTTTCTTACCCCTGAGCGCACCTACCGGCGCAAGCTCCAGGAGATGATGCTGTCGTTGCAGATCGAACGCCGCTTCACCAAGCCGCAGATCTTCACCATGTATGCCAACCAGATCTTCCTGGGACACGGTGTCTACGGTTTCGAGGCGGGTTCAGAGTTCTACTTCGGCAAGAAGGCCAAAGACCTGACGCTCGAGGAAGCGGCACTGCTGGCCGGCATGCCCAAGGCGCCGAACCTCTACTCGCCGATCAATAACGGGGAGCGAGCGACCCGGCGCCGCAACCTGGTGATCAACAACCTGCTGGAGGACGGGAAGATCACCGCCGAAGAAGCCACGCGCGCCAAGAACACGCCGATGAAGCTGAACGTGCAATGGGACACCAACTCGCTGGCGCCGTACTTTGTCGAAGAGATGCGGCAATATCTGGAAAAAAAGTACGGCAGCGACAAGGTCCATGAGGGCGGGCTACGGGTTTACACCACGCTGGACATGGACT
>Ga0335079_10004508_pt1 | contig 16016 bp, 12 predicted proteins | sample Lox_Sample_33_FD_206719 | JGI IMG/M metagenome (GOLD analysis project Ga0335079, IMG submission 206719) | Soil microbial communities from Loxahatchee National Wildlife Refuge, Florida, United States - Lox_Sample_3.3 | ecosystem: Environmental > Terrestrial > Soil > Wetlands | place: USA... | reverse complement strand
GACGTCGAGGCGCTCCGCGACAGCGCCGCCAGCGGCCGCAACGTGCTGCTCAACCTGCAGGGCGCGCTCTCGCGCCGCCGCGACGAGCGGGCGGAGGAGAACCAGCGCTACCGGCAGCTGGAGCAGCAGAGCCAGCGCAGCCTGCGCCAGTCGCAGCAGGACTCGGTGCGCACGCGTCAGCAGCTGGCCCAGCTCGCCAAGGACGAGGCGCGGCTGAACGACATCATCGCCGGCTTCGAGCGGCGGCGGCTGGAGGCCGCGAACCGCGGCGCGCCCGCCGCGCCGTCCCGCCTGCGGACCGCCGACTTCGGGCAGCTCGACTGGCCGGTCACGGGGGACATCATCTACCGCTTCGGGCGCCAGTCGCTGCCGAACGGCACCACCATCCGCAGGGACGGCATCGGCATCGCCGTGCCCCCCGGGACGCCGGTGCACGCCATCGCCGATGGAATCGTGCGCAGCACGCGCTCGCTCGGCACCTACGGCCCCTCGATCGTGGTCGAGCACGGCGGCGGCTTCTACAGCGTGTACCTGTACCTGAGCGAGATCGACGTGAAGGACGGCCAGGCCGTGACCCGCGGCCAGGTCATCGGCCGCTCGGGGGGTGAGAACTCCGACGAGCGCGCCCACATCGAGTTCCAGATCCGCGGCGAGGCCGCCGGCCAGAGCGGGCAGGCCAAGGCCCTCGACCCCGTCAACTGGCTGCGGCGCCGCCGATGACCGCCCCGGACCGCCTGGCCAAGCTGTGCGAGACCTGCGGGAGATTCCGGCTCTACGCACCGGACGACGGCTACTGCCTCGTGTGCGGGTACCAGAGCCTGGTGGCCGAGTGCGGCTGCGGCCGCAGCTTCGACTATGCGCTCACCGAGCCTCCCGGCGGCGGCCTCCACTGCCCCAGGTGCGGCCGCGACTTCCGCGGCAGCCGGGACCGGCTCGGCCTCGAGTAGCCGGCTCCCGCCGCGCCCGCCGCGGCTTCGCCGCTTCCCGCGCCGGTCGTGTTGCCGCTCACCAGGGCGGACCCTATCTTCGCCCCGTGTCCGAGGAACCGCTCCTTTCGCTGCGCCAGGTGGCCGAGTTGCTCGGCCGTCCCGTCTCCACCGTCCGCTACTACCGCGACGCCTTCCTCGATCACGTACCGGTCGTCGGGATGGGCCGCCGCCGCCGCTACCCCCCGCCCGCCGTCGCGGTGCTGCGGACGATCGCGCAGGGGTTCGCGGCCGGCGAGTCGCGCCAGCACATCCTGAACGGGCTCGACGGCGGCGGCGATCACGGCGCCGCCTGGCGCGACGCGGGGCGGCACGGCGGCCACGGCCAGAGCGAGGTGACCGGGGTCGAGCTGCTGGCGGCCATCGCGGACGGCCGGCGGGAGCAGCGTGAGGCCCTGCTGCAGATGGCGGGGGAGATCGTGCGCCTCACCGGCGTGCTCGAGGGACACGAGCGGATGCTGACCGCGCTCGCCGCCAGCACGGGCACGCCGGCCGAGCCGCCGGCGCTGGCGGGCGGCGTGCAGCCCCTCGCCGCGCTCGGCCGGGGCAGCGCGGCGGCGGAGCCCGCGGCGGCGGCCGGCGGCGGACTCCCCGCGGCGGAGATGGAGCACCTGCGCGCCGAGCTGGAGGCCGAGCGGCAGCTGGTGGAGCGGCTGCGCGAAGCCAAGGTCAAGCTGGAGCACCGGGTGGTCGATGCCGAGTCGGAGCTGGAGGAACGGCGGCGGCGCCGCGCTTCGGTGCTGGAGCGGATCCTGGGGCCGGCCGAGCGGGGCTGACCGCCCTTCTTCAGCCCCCGGGGGAGGCGGCGATGGCGATCCGGTCGTCGCTGGAGGTCTTGGCCCGCCCCAGGGCGGCCTCGGCCAGCGCGAACAGGTCCTCCGGCCGCAGGGCCTCGGGGTGAGGGAAAGACACGATGCCAGCCGAGAAGCCGGGACGCTCGCCTCCCATGTCGGGGAAGCTGTGCTTCGCGACCGCCGCGCCGAGCCGCTGAACGAAGTTGCGCGCGCCCCGCGCGTCCGTCTCCGGCAGCACGAGCGCGAACTCGTCTCCCCCGTACCGCGCCACGAAGTCCGGCGAGCGCAGCTCGCGCTGCAGCAGCTGGCCGATGTCGGCGAGGATCCGGTCCCCCGCCTGCGCGCCGAGCCGCTCGTTGAGCGTGCGGAACTTGTCCACGTCCAGCACCACGAAGCAGAACCGCAGCCGGTAGCGCCGCGCCCGCTCGTACTCGTCGCGCAGCCGGCGGTCGAGTCCGTCCAGGCTCGCGCACCCCGTCAGCACGTCGAGCGCGCCCGCATTGAGCTGGCGCCGGAACACCGCGGCGCGCCGCTCCTCGTTCTCCAGCACCTTGGACGCGGCCTTGGCGATGGTGTCGGCGAGCGCGATGTCGCGGCTGGTGAGCTCCGGGTCCCCCTCGCGGGTCCGCAGGAAGAACACGCCCGCGGGCGTCCCCTGCACGAAGACGGGAAGGGCGACGGCGGAGCGGATGTTGGTCTCCACCGCCTGCGCGTCCCACTTGTCACGGATGGTCGCGAACAGCGGGTGCTCCTTCACGTCCTCGATCACGACCGGCCGCTCGGTGCGCAGCGCTTCCTGGATCTCGGGGTAGTGCGTCAGCTCGACCCGCATGTCGCGGACCGACGGGTTCTCGTACACGGCGACCACGCGGCCGTGGTCGGCGCCGGGCGAGGTGATCACGAACGAGCAGTGCGACAGCGACAGCGCCTGCCCCACCCGCCGCACCAGGGTCTGGAAGATCTCCTCCGCCCGCAGCGCGGCGGACACCTCCTGGAAGATGTCGAACAGCAGCTCGCGCGCGCGGAGGGTCACCCGGAGCTCGCGCAGCTCCTCGCGGCGGGCCAGGAGCCGTTCCAGCCGGGCCCGCAGCTCGGCGCCGCTCACCGGGGCGGCCACGGCGTCGTCGGCCCCGGCGAACAGGAGGTCCGCCAGGCCGTCGGCGCCGGCGGCGAGCGCCACCAGGGGGAGGTCGGACCACTGCTGCACCGACTCGCGCAGCTGCTTGACCTGCGCCAGCTGTGCGGCCGCGGTCGCCCCGACGCACAGCAGCACCGCGTCCGGCGAGGACGCCTCGGCGGCCGTGGCGAGGTCGGCCCCGGCCGGCAGCTCCTCGGCGCGGAAGCCGGCGTCTTCCAGCGCGGCCACCAGGCCGGTGGGCCGCGCGGCGGCTTCGCCCGCGACCAGCACGTGGGTTCGGACGATCTCGGTCATCGATCCTCGGGTGCGGCGCTCGGGGCGCCCGTCCGGCGCGAACCTACCGTTCGCGCGGGCGCGCCGCAAGCGATCCGGCGCCGCCGCGGAGGCCTCCGTGCGCTGTGACGCGGGCCGCGCCGAGCGACGGCGCATGGTCGCGGCGCAGATCAGCGCGCGCGGCGTGCACCACGTCCGCACCCTCGCGGCGCTCGCCACGATCCCGCGCCACTGCTTCCTTCCCACGACCCTCGCCGACGCCGCCTACGACGACGTGCCGCTGCCGGTGGGCCACGGCCAGACCATTTCGCAGCCGTACATGGTCGCGCTGATGACGGCGGTGCTCGCGCCGCGCCGAACGGACCGCATCCTGGAGATCGGCACGGGGTCCGGCTACCAGACCGCGATCCTCGCGCACCTCGTGCGCCGCGTGTACACCGTCGAGCGCCTCGACGAGCTGGCGGCCGGAGCCCGGCGCCGGCTCGCCGCGCTCGGGCTCGGCAACGTGGACTACCGCATCGGCGACGGCTCGCTCGGCTGGCCCGAGGCGGCACCCTTCGACGCCATCCTGGTCACCGCCGCCGCCCCCGCCATCCCCCGGCCCCTGGTGGAGCAGCTGGCGCCCGGCGGCCGGATCGCCGTCCCGGTCGGCGACCTTGCGCTCCAGGAGCTGGTGGTCGGCACGCTGGGACCGCAGGGGCTCGTGACCCGCGACGCCGGTGGCTGCCGCTTCGTGCCGCTCATCGGCCGACACGCCTTCCGGGACGGCTTCTGAATCGCGGTTGCGCCCGCCGGGGACCGGTGGTTTCGTACGGTATGATCTCCCTTCGGGGCCACCGCGCGACCGTGCTCGCGTGCCTCGCCGGCGGCGCCGCCGTGGCGCTGGCCTTCGCCTGTCACGAGACCGGAGGGCCCGCGGCGTGCTTCGAGCCCAACGCGACCGCGTACGCTTATTTCCTCAACGGCGACACCAACCTCGTCTTCCACTGGCCGGCCTCCTACATGCCGGTGCGCGTGTACGCCGAGCCGACGGGCAGCCTCCCCGCCAACGTGCAGACGGCGATGGCGCTGTGGACCGGCGCGTTCCGCTGCCACGAGCTGTCGTTGACGGCCACCACCGACTCCACGCACGCCGACGTCATCTTCCGCAACCCGCTGTCGGCGCCGGAGGCGCCGCCGGCGGCGCGCGTCATGCACGTGGACTCCATCGGCTCGTGCCACGGCCTCACGCAGTTCTTCACGGACTCGGACACCGTCGCACTGGTGGGCCCGATGCGCTCGTACGTGGTGGCCTACCCCGGCGTGGACAGCGCCTCCGCGGCCGCGTGCTTCCGCATCGCGACCACCCACGAACTGGGGCACGCCCTCGGCCTGCTGGCCGAGAGTCCCGACGGCGGCGACATCATGTACAGCACCCCGAGCCGCTCGACGCTGAGCGAGGACGACCGCTTCACGATTCAGCTCCTGTATCACGCCACGTCGAAGCTCGCGCCCCCGCCCCGCCAGTGAGCGGCCGCCGCGTCGTCACCGAGGCCGAGGTCCGCGCCGCGGCGAGGACGGGCGGGGGGCTCGACGTGCCGGCCGGCGCCATCGTGACGCCCGCCGCGCAGGATCTCGCCCGCACGCTCGGCGTGTCGCTCGGCGTGCCGGTCGCGAGCGCGGACACGGCGCCGAGCGTCGCCGCACCGCCGCCGGCCGGTGCCGGGGAGCGGACGCCTGCCCGCGCCGTGGTCGCCATCGGAGCCGACCACGGCGGCTTTCCCCTCAAGGAGCAGCTGAAGGGCGCGGTGGCGGAGCTGGGCTACGAGGTGCTCGACCTCGGGACTCACGACACCCAGGCGGTCGATTACCCCGATTTCGCGGTCGCGGTGGCCCGGGCGGTGGCCGACGGTCGGGCGTGGCGCGGAATCATGATCGACGGCGCCGGGATTGGCAGTGCCATGGCCGCCAACAAGGTGGCCGGCGTGCGGGCGGCCCTGTGCTACGACCTCACCACCGCCCAGAACGCCCGCGAGCACAACGACGCCAACCTGCTCACGCTGGGCGGGACGCTCATCGGCACGCGGCTTGCTGTGGATATCGTTCGCGCCTTCCTGGCCACCCTGTTCGGCGGAGGGCGTCACGCCAAGCGCGTGGACAAGATCAACTCTCTCGATTCCGCCCGCGACCAGCCCTCCACGAGGGACGGCCGCGGCGGCTGAGGTCGCCATGGCCGTTCGACGCCAGGAAGCGCTCGACTACCACTCGCAGGGCCGCCCCGGCAAGATCCAGATCGCGCTCACCAAGCCGTGCAAGACGCAGCTCGATCTTTCCCTCGCCTACACGCCGGGCGTCGCCGAGCCGTGCCTCGACATCGAGAAGGATCCCGACCTCGCGTACAAGTACACCGCGCGCGGCAACCTGGTGGCCGTGGTGTCGAACGGCACGGCGGTCCTGGGACTGGGCAACATCGGCCCGCTGGCGGGCAAGCCCGTGATGGAAGGCAAGGGCGTCCTGTTCAAGGCGTTCGCGGACATCGACGTGTTCGACCTCGACATCAACGCGCCCAGCCCCGCGGAGGTGATCGCCTTCTGCAAGATGCTCGAGCCCACGGTGGGCGGCATCAACCTCGAGGACATCAAGGCGCCCGACTGCTTCGAGGTCGAGGAGCAGCTGATCGAGGCGCTCGACATCCCGGTGTTCCACGACGACCAGCACGGCACGGCGATCATCTCGGGCGCCGCGCTGGTCAACGCCGTGGGGCTGACCGGCAAGAAGCTCGCGGACATCAGGGTCGTCTTCAGCGGCGCGGGCGCGTCGGCCATCGCCACGGCCAACCACTACATCCGGCTGGGCGTGACGCGCGAGCACATCACCATCGTGGACACCAAGGGCGTGGTGCACGCGGGCCGCACCGACCTCAACAAGTACAAGCAGGCGTTCGCCCACAAGACCGAGGCCCGCAACCTCAAGGACGCCCTGGTCGGCGCGGACGTGCTGGTCGGGCTCTCGGTGGCGGGCGCGGTGACGCCCGACATGCTGAAGGGCATGGCGAAGCAGCCCGTGATCTTCGCGCTGGCCAACCCCACGCCGGAGATCATGCCCGAGGACGCGCGGGCCGCGCGGCCCGACGCGATCATCGCGACCGGCCGGTCCGACTACCCCAACCAGGTCAACAACGTGCTCGGCTTCCCGTTCATCTTCCGCGGCGCGCTGGACGTGCACGCGAAGAAGATCAACGAGGAGATGAAGATGGCGGCGACGCACGCGCTGGCCGACCTCGCCAAGCAGGACGTGCCCGACGCCGTGCGCACGGCCTACGGCGTGGACCGCATCCACTTCGGCGTGGACTACCTGATTCCCAAGCCGCTCGACCCGCGGGTCCTGCTGTGGGAGGCCCCGGCCGTGGCCGAGGCCGCGATGAAGACCGGCGTTGCGCGCAAGACCATCGACCTCAAGGCGTACCGCGAGGAGCTGGAGGCGCGGCTCGGCTATGCGCGCGCCCTGATGCGCGGCCTCACGGCCCGCGCCGCCGCCCGGCCCCAGCGCATCGTGTTCCCCGAGGGCTGGGACCCGCGGATCCTGCGCGCCGCCCGTGCCCTGGTGGACGAGAAGATCGCCAAGCCCGTGGTGCTCGGCGATCCGGAGCAGATCGCGCGCGTGGCCAAGGACGCGGAGATCGCGCTCGACGGGATCCCGGTCGTGGACCCTCGCACCGCCAAGGCGCGCGAGAGCTACGCCCAGGCGCTGTGGACCAAGCGCCAGCGGAAGGGCATGACGCTCGGCGCGGCACGCCGGCTGACGGAGCACCCGCACTACTTCTCATCGATGATGGTGGCCGAGGGCGACGCCGACGCGATGGTGGGCGGGATCGAGCAGTTCTATCCCGACAAGCTGCACGCCCCGCTGCAGGCCATCGGCGTGGACCCGCAGGCGAAGGCGCTGGCGGGCATCTTCATGATGGTGGCGGAGAAGAACGTGTACTTCGTGGCCGACACCACCGTGAACGTGGACCCGGACGCGCAGACCCTGGCGCACATCGCCTCGGAGACCGCGCGGCTCGTCAAGCGCCTCGGCGTCACCCCCCGGGTGGCGTTCCTCTCGTTCTCCAATTTCGGCGGGGCGCGCTTCCCGGCCACGGAGAAGGTGGCGGAGGCGGTGCGACTGCTGCACGAGAGCGAGCCGGAGCTCGAGGCCGACGGCGAGATGATGGCCGAGACGGCGCTGGAGGAGAAGATCCTCAAGGGCAACTACCCGTTCAGCCGCCTCACCGGACCGGCCAACGTGCTGATCTTCCCCGGCCTCAACGCGGGCAACATCGGCTACCAGCTGCTGAAGTCGGTCGCGAAGGCGGAGGCCATCGGCCCCATCCTGGTCGGGATGAACAAGCCGGTGCACATCCTGCAGCGGGACATCCAGGCGCAGGACGTCATCAACATGGCGGTCATCGCGGCCGTGGACGCGCAGGGACGCGCGCCCCGGGACTGAGCGGGCCCGCCTTCACTCCGCCCGCCACGTGTCCGGCTGGCTGGCGACGCGCCCGGCCAGCCGCGCGACCTCCAGGCGGAGCGCCACCGGGAGCCGGTCGCCCAGCTTGGGGAACCAGCGCCGCACCGAGTCCACCTCGCGCTGCGCTTCCTCCTTGCGGACGTCGGTGATCTTGGCGTAGGCGGCGCGGTCGAAGTCGAGCCCCTTCCAGTCGAGGTCCCGGTAGCGCGGCATCTGCCCGAACGGGCCCTCGGCGGCGCGGGCCCGGCCGTGGACCCGGTCCACGATCCACTTCAGCACCCGCATGTTCTGGCCGTAGCCGGGCCAGGCGAACTTCTTCTCCTCGTCGCGGCGGAACCAGTTCACCCGGTAGATGCGCGGCAGCTTGAGACCGGCGCGCTCGCCCATCGCCAGCCAGTGGCCCCAGTAGTCGGCCATGTGGTAGCCGACGAACGGCAACATCGCGAACGGGTCGCGGCGGACCCCCGCCAGGCCGTGCGCGGCCGCGGTCGCCTCCGAGCCCATCGTGGCGGCCAGGAACACGCCGTGCGTCCAGTCGAAGGCCTCGCACACCAGCGGGAACGTGGTCGAGAGCCGGCCCCCGAACAGGAAGGCGCTGATCGGGACCCCGGCGGGGTCTTCCCACGCGGGATCGTACGACGGGCACTGCGTGATGGGGGCGGTGAAGCGCGAGTTGGGATGGGCGGCGGGCTCCTTCGAGTCGGGCGTCCAGTTCCTGCCCTTCCAGTCGATCGCGTGCGCCGGCGCCGGCCCCATCCCCTCCCACCACACGTCGCCGTCGTCGGTCAGCGCCACGTTGGTGAAGATGCAGTTCTCCCGCAGCGTGTCCATCGCGTTCGGGTTGGTCTCGCGGTTGGTGCCGGGCGCGACGCCGAAGAACCCCGCCTCCGGGTTGATCGCGCGCAGCGTGCCGTCGGCCGCGGGCTTGATCCACGCGATGTCGTCGCCGACCGTGCTCGCCTTCCAGCCCTCGAACCCCTTCGGCGGCACGATCATCGCGAGGTTGGTCTTGCCGCAGGCGCTCGGGAACGCGCCCGCCACGTAGGTGCGCTCGCCGGCCGGCGAGGTGAGACCGAGGATGAGCATGTGCTCGGCGAGCCATCCCTCGTCGCGCGCCATCACGGACGCGATCCGGAGCGCGAGGCACTTCTTGCCGAGCAGCGCGTTGCCGCCGTAGCCCGAGCCGTACGACCAGATCTCGCGCTCGTCGGGGAAGTGCACGATGTACTTGCGCGCGATGTCGCCCTCGCACGGCCACGGCACGTCCGCCTGCCCCGGCGCGAGCGGCGCGCCCACCGAGTGCATGCAGGGGACGAACGAGCCGTCGCCCAGGGCGTCGAGCACCTTCTGGCCCATGCGCGTCATGATCTTCATGTGGACCGTGACGTAGGCCGAATCCGTGATCTGCACGCCGACGTGGGCGATGGGGGACCCGATCGGGCCCATCGAGAACGGGATGACGTACATCGTGCGGCCGCGCATGCAGCCCGCGAACAGGCCGCGCAACGTGGCGCGCATCTTCGCCGGGTCCTCCCAGTTGTTGGTCGGACCGGCGTCGTCCTTCGTCTTCGCGCAGATGAACGTCCGCTCCTCGACCCGGGCCACGTCGCTCGGGTGGGAGCGGGCCAGGAAGGAGTTCGGGCGCCTGGCGGGATTCAGGCGCACGAACGTGCCCGACCGCACCAGGCCCTCGCACAGCTCCTGGTACTCCTCCTCGGATCCGTCGCACCAGTGGACGTCGGCCGGCCGGCACAGCGCCTCCGCCGCGTCCACCCAGGCGAGCAGCTTGCGGTTCGTCGTGCACGAGGTCACCCGACTGGCCACCACGTCCTCCTTCGACCGGAACGCGCCGGCATCGGAGCGCAGGCGTTGTCTGGAGAATCCGGAAGCGGGTGCTTCGTAGCCGCAGATTCCGTGCTCGCGGCCCGGAGTGCGGCCTGGGAGGCCGCCGCGACGCTTCGCCCGCAGGCTCCATAGAGTCGCCGCACGGGCGCCCGCGTGTCAACCGGCGCCGATTCCGCACCCCGGGCGAGACTGGCCCGGCCCCTCGCCGCGGTGCACATTCCCCGGTGTAACGTCCGCGCGCGCATCGGCTTGGACGCGTCCGGGCGGCGAGGGAGGACCCGATCGGCGAGCAGCGCGCACCCAAGGCCCAGGTCGTCCGCGACCTGCTGTGGCAGAACATCCGGCTCGAGCCCGCCGCGGTCCGCGTGGTGGACACGCCGGCCTTCCAGCGGCTGCGCTACGTGCGGCAGCTGGGCCACGCGTTCCTCGTCTATCCCGGCGCCACGCATTCGCGCTTCGAGCACGCGCTCGGCACCTATCACCTGGCCTGCCGGGCGCTCGCCACGCTCCGCGACCGCGGGAGCCTGGGCGCCGCCGACGACCGCGACGCACTGCTCGTCCGCCTCGCCGCCCTGCTGCACGACATCGGCCACTATCCCTTCTCGCACGCGCTCGAGGAGGCCGGGTTCGCTTCGCACGAGGCGCTGGGCGCGGCGTCGATCCGGAGCGGCCCGCTGGCCGCCGCGCTCGCCGCGGCCGGCGGCGCGGACGCGGCGGCGGCCGTCGGCGCGATCATCACCGGCGCCAGCGCGCACCCGCTGGCGGGCCTCGTGTCGGGCTCGATCGATCTCGACAAGATCGACTACCTCAAGCGCGACGCGTTGATGTGCGGCGTGCCCTACGGGGAGATCGACGTGGACCGCCTGCTCGCCTGCCTGGTGGTCGTCGAGCTGGACGGCCGGCGGCGCGTGGGCCTGATGGAGAAGGGCCTCGCGGCCCTCGAGTCGCTGCTGTTCGCCAAGTATCAGATGTACCGCAACGTCTACTGGCACCATGCCGCCCGCAGCGCGAACGCCATGTTCAAGCGACTGGTGGGGGCCGCGGTCCGGGACGCGGCCATCCAGCCCGCGGCCCTGGCCGTGGCCACCGACGACGCGCTGATCCACGAGCTGGCGGCGCGCGACCGGAACGGCATCGCGCTGGCGCTCCGGGAGCGGCGGCTCTACAAGCGCGCCCTCGAGCTGCTGCCCGGCGAATTGGGCCGGGACGTGCCGTCGTGGCTGTGGGAGGGCGGCGAGCCGCTGCGCCAGGCGGAGGACGCGCTCGCGAAACGGTGCGGCCTCGCGCCGGGCGAGCTGCTGATCGACTTCCCGCACAAGACGGCGATGCTCGGCCTCGACCTTCCCATCGCGCGTGCGGACGGCGCGGTCGAGCTGCTGACCGACAGCGGGTGGCCGGGCCGGATGGACCTGCCGAGGATGGCGGAAGACCTGGTGGAGTCGGCGCGGCGGCTCCGGGTGTTCGTGGCGCGGCCGGCGACGGTCAACGCGTCGGAGTTGCGGGCTGCGCTGGCGCCGTAACGACTACCCCTCCCGCCTGCCGCCCGGCGCCGCCGGGGCAGTGACGCCCGCCTGACGCGCGCGCCGTAGCATCATCCCCATGCTCGCTCATCTACCGCCCGCGCTCGTCGCTCTCGGCGGTCGACTCGCTCATCACCGGACTGTCGAGCGAGCCCGGGGTGCGCTACGCGTTCGGCGTGGCGATGCGTGACGTGAGACGGCTGGGGCGGTGACTCTGCAGGACGGCGCTACTGCGCCGGCTGGGCCGCGGCCGCGGCCGCGTCGCCCACCGGCTCGTCGACCGTGTCCACCCGCACGATGACGACGGTGATGTTGTCGAGGCCGCCGCGCCGGTTCGCCTCGCCGACCAGCCGGTCCACCCACTTCTCCGGCGTGCCGTCGCTCTTGACGATCGCGGCGAGCACGTCGTCCTCCAGCATCCCGGTTAGCCCGTCGCTCGCGAGCAGGAACACGTCGCCGGCGCGCACCACGCCGCTGAACAGGTCGGGCGTCACGTCGCCGCTCGCGCCCACGCAGCGGGTGATGACGTTGGAGTACGGATGGGTGCGGGCCTGCTCCGGCGTGAGGTAGCCGGCGTCCACCTGCTCCTGGACGTACGAGTGGTCCTTGGTCAGCTGGTGGAACACGCCGTCGCGCATCAGGTAGCCGCGGCTGTCCCCGACCTGGCCGAGCAGGTAGCGGTTGGCGTGCAGCACCAGCGTGGTGCACGTGGTGCCCATGCCCCGCTTGTCGTGCTCGCTCAGGGTCCGCTCGTAGATGGCCGCGTTGGCGTCGCGAATCGCCTGGATCATCCGCGCGGCGGCGTCGTCGGGCGTGAGCCCGCGGAAGCTGCCGAGGTCCTGGGCGACGATGCGCACCGCCATCTCGCTCGCCACCTCGCCGGCCGCGTGCCCGCCCATCCCGTCGGCGACGATGAAGATCCCCCGCTCGGGGACCATCAGGTAGTTGTCTTCGTTCCCGGACCGGATCAGTCCGACGTCGGTCCGCGCAGCGCAGGTGATGTGCAAGCGGTGTCCGGCGTGGGGGTGGAGAATTATCGGGACGGGCCCGAGGGCTTCTTCAGGTCCTGCAGCTGCACGGCCGACATCGTCCGCGTGGCCTTCGGTGCGTTGATGTCCGCGTCGTCGTCGGTCGGCTCGAAGATCAGCTGCACGTCGCCGAAGCGCACGAACGCCCCCGGCGCGAGTGGAATGTCACCCTCGATTCTCTCCCCGTCCACCATCGTCCCGTTGGTGGACCCGAGGTCGGTGAGGACCCAGACGCCCTCGCGGCGGGTCAGCTTCGCGTGCTGCGAGGACACCGAGTCGTCGGGAATCTGCATGTCGTTGTACTCGGCCCGCCCGATGTTGACGATCGGCACCTTCACGAACAGCCGCTGCCCCTTGAGCGCGCCGGAGCGCACCAGGAACTTCGCCAGCGGCCCGCCCGGCGCCGACGCGCGTGGCCGCCCGGCCGGCGGCGCAACGGCGGGCGCCGGCGGCGGGGGCGGGGCCGCCGCGGGGCGGGACGGGGCCGGCGGCGGGGCGGGGCTCGGCGGCGCCGCTGCCGGGCTCGCCGCTCCGGCGCCCTGCGCCGGCCGCTTGCCGGTCTCGAAGTACCCGGTGGACTGCAGGTGCGCCGCGTATGCCGGCGGCGGGACCGGCGGCTCGGGTGCGGCGGGCGCGGGTGCCGCGGCCCGGGGCGGAGCCGGCGGGGCGGGAGCGGCCGCCCGGGGCGCCGGCGCGTCGGCGTAGAAGCGGAACTCCTCGTCGGCGATCTTGATCACGTCGGCGCGGGCCAGCAGCCGCTGGTTCTCCACCTTCTCGCCGTTGACGAGCGTGCCGTTGGTGCTGGTGTCGATGAGCACGTAGCCGCGCGGCGACGCCACGATCTCCGCGTGGCGGCGCGACACCTGCCCGCCCGGCACCACCACGTCCGCGCCCGCCTCCCGCCCGAACTTGAGCGCGGTCTCCACCCGGTATTCGCGCCCGTCGGTGAGCGAGATCACCCGCCCGCCGGTGGTCCCCACCGGCTGCGCCGTCGCGCCGCCCGGCGGCGGCGCCGGCGGCGTGAGGTTCGCCAGGTTCACGGCCGAGACGTATTGGGTGCTGCCGCTCTTGCGCTCGTCCGCGAACAGCAGATCCAGGCCCGCGACGGTGATCTTGTCGCCGTGCAGCAGCGGCTGGGGCAGCGGGCCGAGCCGCACCCCGTTCACCTCGACCACGGCGGCGTCGTCCGCCCGGCGGATCGTGACCGCCAGGTCGGGCGCGGGACCGGTCGCCAGCACGGCGTGGCGTGGTGCGATGCCCGGGCGCTCGAGACGGAGATGGCAGGCGGCATCCGCCCCCAGGAGCACCTCGCCCGCCGGGAGATGAAACCGCTTCCCCTCGTACTCGATGAACGCCATTCCCGCCGCCCGATCGTGAAGATTCGGAACAACGTAGCCGCCGCCCAACGGCGGGGCAAGCACGCCGATCACCGGGGGGCGTCGGCCAGGCCGGCGCCCAATTGCAGCTGGTACAACCGCTCGTACAGCCCGCCCGCCGCCAGCAGCTCCCGGTGGCTCCCGCGCTCCCGGACCACGCCGTGGTGGAGCACCAGGATCGTGTCCGCGTTCTGCACGGTGGACAGCCGGTGCGCGATCACGAGGCTGGTGCGGCCCTGCATCAGCTCCGCGATGGCCGCCTGGATCTGCTCCTCGGCCTCCGCGTCCACCGAGCTGGTGGCTTCGTCCAGGACCAGGATCGCGGGGTCCACGGCGAGGGCGCGCGCGAACGCCAGGAGCTGGCGCTCGCCCACCGAGACGTTCTGCCCGCGCTCCCCCAGCCGGTGCGCGTAGCGGGTCGGCAGCCGCTCGATGAACCGGTGGGCCCCCACCCGCCGCGCCGCGGCTTCGACCGCACGGTCGGGCAGGTCCGCGCCCAGCCGGATGTTCGACGCCAGGTCGCCGGTGAACAGGAACACGTCCTGCTGCACCAGGCCGATGAGCCCGCGCAGCTCCCGCTGCGCCAGCTCGCGGATGTCCACGCCGTCCACGGTGATGCGGCCCCGCTCCACGTCGTAGAACCGCAGCAGCAGGTTGATGATCGTGGTCTTCCCCGCCCCGGTGTGCCCCACGATCGCCACGGTCTCGCCCGGCCGGGCCTCGAACGAGACGTCGCGCAGCACCCAGCCGTCGTCGCCGCGCTCCTGGCCGTCGGCGGCGGGGTAGCGGAACCACACCCCCTCGAAGGCCACCGTGCCGCGCACCGGCCGCGGCAGCGCCACCGGGTGCGCGGCGTCGCGCACGGTCTCCGCCGTGTCGAGCAGCCGGAACACCCGCTCCGACGACGCCATCGCCGCCTGGACGATGTTGTACTTCTCCGACAGGTCCTGGAGCGGCCGGAAGAACCGGCGCGCCAGCTGCAGGAACGCCGCCAGCACGCCCACCGTCAGGGTGTGGCCGAGGGCGCGGCCGCCCCCGTAGAGCAGGATGCTGGCGAGGGCCACCGAGGTCAGCACCTCGATGGCGGGGAAGAACAGCGCGTAGGCGGCGATGGACGCGAGGTTCGCGTCGAGGTGCGCGCGGTTCACCGCCTCGAACCGCGCCGCCGCGTGCGCCTCGCGGCCGAACAGCTGCACCACGCGCATCCCGGTGACGTGCTCCTGGAGGAAGGCGTTGATGCGCGCCAGCTTGACCCGGATGTCCCGGTACGCGTGACGCACCGTGGCCTGGAAGATCCGCGCCGCCGCGAAGACGAACGGGATCACGGCGAACGACACCAGCGCCAGCTTCGCGTCCACGGCCAGCATCCACACCATGATCACCAGCAGCGTGAACAGGTCGCCGAACAGCGCGACGACGCCGCCGGTGAACAGGTCGTTCAGCGTCTCGACGTCGCTGGTGACGCGGGTCATCAGCCGGCCGACCGGGTTGCGGTCGTAGAACGGGATCGGCAGCCGCTGCAGCTTGACGAAGATCTCGAGCCTCAGGTCCACCATCACCCGCTGGCCGATCAGCGCCGTGAGCACGGTCTGGCCGTACTCGAGGACGAACTCCGCCGCCGACGCGCCGGCCATCGCCACGCCGAGCAGCAGGATGAGGTGGAGGTTCCGGGCCGGGATGGCCCGGTCGATCGCGACCTGCGTCAGGTACGGTCCCGCCAGCTGCAGCACCGCGCCGCCGAGCAGCATCGCGATGGCGCCCAGCGTGATCCACGCGTACGGCCGCAGGTAGCGCAGCAGCCGCCGCATCAGCGCCGTGTCGAGCGGCTTGCCGAGCGCCTCCTCCTCGTGGAACGGCGCGGTCATGAGACGGCGACGGCCTCCGCGGAGGACTCGGCTTCGTCCAGCCGGCCGTGCAGCATCTTGAAGAAGACGAACGAGCCCACGATCACCGTGGCGTAGCTCACGGTGAACCGCCACAGCAGCGTGTACACCCCCACCAGGGCCCGCGGCACGTAGAGCCCCATGAGCGCGGCCGACAGCGCCTCCGCCGCGCCCGCCCCGCCGGGCGTCGGCGCGAAGTAGAGCAGGAACGAGATCGTGGTCTGCACCAGCAGCACGTCCACCAGGTTCGCCTGGATGCCGAGCATGCGGAGCACGACCCAGGCGGCCATCAGCTTGTTGGCGTGGGCGAGCGACGAGGTCACCACCCCGCCGAGCATCGCCAGCCAGCCGGCGGGCGTGAGGAACTTGACCACGCACGCCTGCATCCGGTCGATGCCCTCCCGCAGCCCCGCCACGCGGCCGGCGATGCGCGCGCTGCCCCGCCGCTCCAGGAAGCCGATCGCCGCGTGCAGCAGCGCCCGCGCCCGCCCGGGGAACACGATCACGAACAGCAGCAGCACCCCAACCGCCACGAAGCCCCAGGCGCTCGCCTTGAATACGTCGTACAGCGTGACGTGGACCAGCGGCACGCCGTGCTGGCGCAGCGACCGGCCCGCGCCGAGCACGATGGCCAGCGGCCCCGCGATGGCGAAGAACACCACCGTGCCCACGAAGCTCATGAAGG
>Ga0335079_10004505_pt1 | contig 16028 bp, 10 predicted proteins | sample Lox_Sample_33_FD_206719 | JGI IMG/M metagenome (GOLD analysis project Ga0335079, IMG submission 206719) | Soil microbial communities from Loxahatchee National Wildlife Refuge, Florida, United States - Lox_Sample_3.3 | ecosystem: Environmental > Terrestrial > Soil > Wetlands | place: USA... | reverse complement strand
GTGCCGGCGACCGCACCTTGCGCGACTTTCTCGATCTCTTTCATCACCGCATGCTTTCGTTCTTCTATCGGGCATGGGAAAAATACCGCTTTGCCATTTCCTACGAACGCGGCGAGCGCGACCGCTTTTCTCACCATTTGCTGGACCTCATCGGGCTGGGCACGGCCGGTCTTCAGGAACGCCTCGCCGTACCCGATGATGCTTTTCTCTTTTTTGCCGGCATTCTCAGCCAGCGACCGCACTCCGCCCACGCTCTCGAGTTGCTGCTCAACGACTACTTCGAAGTGCCGGTGAAAATCCAGCAATTGGTCGGCGGTTGGTTCCGTCTCGACGGGACTACCGAATGTTGCATCGGCGAACGCGCCACCGCTTCCGAACAGCTTGGCCTCGGCGCAGTGGTCGGCGACGAAGTCTGGAACCAGCAGGCCAAAGCGCTCGTCCGTATCGGTCCGCTGAGCCTGCAACAGTATCTCGATTTTCTTCCGAACGGCTCCGCATACGGGCCCCTCCGAGACTTGCTGCGCATCTGGAGCAACGAAGAGGTCGATTTCGAGGTGCAGCTAATTTTGGAGCGCGAGGAAGTGCCGCGCTGCGAACTCGGCGGAGAAGGTGATACCGCTCCGCAACTCGGCTGGGTTACCTGGATGAAGTCTAAAGAAATGGAACGTCATCCCGACGAAGCGATCTTTAGCGTTTAGATGTGAGGCTACCATGACCACGAACCTGAAAGCGCTGATTGGCAAACTCAACGACACGACGCGCAATGCGCTGGAAGCTGCTGCCGGCTTCTGCCTGGCGCGTACGCACTATGACATCGAAATCGAGCATTTTCTCCTCAAGTTGCTCGATGTTGCGGACAGTGACTTGCCGCGTATCCTGAAACAGTTTGGCGTGGACAAGTCGCGCCTCACGAGCGACCTGACCCGTAGCCTCGACAAACTGAAGTCCGGAAACGCGCGCACGCCGGCCTTCAGTCCCACGCTCACGCAGATGCTTGCCGACTCCTGGACGATCGGTTCGCTCGACTTCGGCGCTGCGCAAGTCCGCACCGGCTTCTGCGTTTTGGGCATCGCATCTTCCGGAGAACTTTCCCGCCTTCTGCGCGAAGTCACCCGTGAATTTCAGAAGATCAGCGCCGAGTCGCTGCACAAGGATTTCTGGAGCATCGTTGCGGGCTCGCCCGAGGATGCGGAGACCGCGCAAGCTGTGCCGATCGGCGTAGAAGGGCTGCCGCAGGGCGCTGGTATGCCGGCCGCGGGAAAGCAACAAAATCTCAATCAGTTTACGATTGACCTCACCGCCAACGCGAAAGCGGGAAAAATTGATGCGGTCCTCGGTCGCGATCACGAGATACGCCAGATCATCGACATTCTGACGCGCCGTCGCCAGAACAATCCGATCCTCACTGGTGAAGCGGGCGTTGGGAAAACGGCTGTCGTCGAAGGATTTGCCCTGCGCGTGGCTTCGGGTGATGTTCCGCCACCATTGAAAAACGTGACGATTCGTTCGCTCGATTTGGCGCTCTTGCAAGCCGGTGCCGGCGTGAAAGGCGAGTTCGAGAATCGCCTCAAAGGCCTCATCGAAGAAGTGAAGTCTTCGCCCGCTCCGATCATTCTCTTCATTGACGAAGCGCACACACTTATCGGCGCGGGTGGCCAAGCCGGACAAGGCGATGCCGCGAATCTTCTCAAGCCGGCTCTTGCTCGCGGCGAACTGCGCACGATTGCTGCTACCACCTGGTCCGAGTACAAGAAATTCTTTGAGAAAGACGCAGCGCTTGCCCGCCGCTTTCAGGTGGTCAAGGTCGAAGAGCCCACGGAGGAGCAGTGCATGGTAATGCTGCGCGGGATCGTGGGCGCACTCGAAAAACACCACAGCGTGCGCATTCTCGACGAAGCTGTTCAAGCGGCCACGAAATATTCGCACCGTTATCTTGCCGGTCGCCAGCTTCCGGACAAAGCCGTCAGTGTGATGGACACTGCCTGCGCGCGTCTTTCGCTCGGCCAAAACGCCACGCCGCCGCTGATTGAAGATGCGACGCGGCAACTGGACGACCTCGAAGTGCAGCAGCGCGTACTTGAGCGAGAAGCTGCGGTTGGGGTGGACCACTCCGAACGTCTTGCGAACATCGCCAAAGCCCGGAGCGACGTGTCCGAGCGGCTCGCGGGGCTGCAAGCGCGTCGCGATAAAGAGCTGACGCTCGTCTCGCGCATCCGCGATGTGCGCACTCAGCTCGAAGCTGCTGTCGCCCCGCGACCGGCCGCGGCTACGCCAGCCACAGCTTCATCCGGCTCCGCAGCGCAACCGGCCATGGTGGACACCGCATCGCTGCGCGCCGAACTTGAGAAACTCAACGCGGAACTCGATACTCTGCAGGGCGAATCGCCGCTCATGCGAGTTTGCGTGGATACCCAAATCGTCGGCGAAGTCATCTCTGCCTGGACCGGCATTCCTGTGGGCAAGATGCAGCAGGACGAGATCCGTACCGTTCTTAGCCTCAAGGACCTGCTTGCCGCGCGAGTCATCGGCCAAAACCATGCGCTCGAAGCCATCGCCCAGCGCATTTCGACGAATCGTGCCGGTATGGACGATCCCGCCAAGCCGGTGGGCGTATTTATGCTCGTTGGCCCCAGTGGTGTTGGCAAAACCGAAACCGCTCTGGCGCTAGCTGATTTGCTCTACGGCGGGGAACGCAATCTCATCACTATCAACATGTCCGAGTACCAGGAGGCCCACACAGTTTCCAGTTTGAAGGGTTCGCCTCCGGGCTATGTCGGCTATGGCGAAGGCGGCGTGCTTACGGAGGCCGTGCGACGACGCCCCTACTCTGTCGTTCTCCTCGACGAATGCGAAAAAGCTCATCCTGATGTGCTCGAGCTCTTCTATCAGGTCTTCGACAAGGGGAACATGGAAGACGGCGAAGGCCGCGAGATCGATTTCAAGAACACGATCATTATTCTCACGTCGAACGCCTGCACCGAGCTGTTGATGAAGCTGACCGCCGATCCCGAGACGACGCCCAGCGCCGAGGGTTTGGCCAAAGCTCTCAAACCCGAGTTGAACAAAATCTTCAAGCCCGCTTTTATGGGGCGCTTGGTAACAGTTCCATATTTTCCGCTGCGCGACGAAGCCATGCGCAATATCGTCACGCTAAAGCTCCGCAAGATTCAGCGTCGCATCCGTGAGAATCACAAGATCGAACTGACTTACGATCCCGCCGTGGTCGCCGAAGTTGCCAAGCGCTGCACCGAAGTCGAGTCTGGCGCCCGCAACGTGGACAACATTCTCACGAACACGATGCTGCCCGACGTTTCGCGATATCTGTTAACGCGCATGGCCGAAGGCAAAAAGCCAGCCGCGATTCATGTTACAGTCGCGGAAAACGGCGCGTTTGCATATTCCTGACGATAAGGCGCTCTGTGCCCAGCAAACGGCAAAATCCGGGAAGAAGCCAGCAATGACGCCGCCCCGCCGGGCTAACCAGTCGGCCGGTGGCCGTACGCCATCGTCCGTTTTTCGGCGTCCCCCGGGATTCGTTCCGCCTACAGGCGATCAAATGATTCTGAATTTCCACGTGCCCAATCCGATCACACTGAATATCAGCATCTTTGTGGTCAAAGGAACTTCGCAGGGGCCTTTGCAAGACTATCTGGACGCTGCCGTTCAACGCCTGCAGCACTACGGCTTCGCGCTGAATATTCATCCGGCAAGTCGGACGCCCATCGAAATTGCTTACGTAGGGAAAATCGGTCCCAAGTTCGGGGCGGACGATGAAGATACGGAATGCGGAAAAGCCCGCGGGAAAGCGGCCGATGCTTTCAATGATCAAGCGAATCCACTGCGTTTCCCGATCATCATGGCCCCGATCAATCAGGCGGACCGCGGCGATGAACAACGGGGGATCACTCAGGTCGACTACACCATGCTGGGTCTGGACGGGCGCAAAACGATCAGTGGAGTGACCTGGTTGCCGTTTACGATCGTGGACTCTGACAAGAAGGACGCGGATTCTGGCGCGCTATTTCATGAAATGTGTCATGGGGCGCTGCTTCGGCATCCGGGTGAGGGCCCTGACCCGGACAACGTGGCCACCTCGGACCTTGCCAATATCATGCGCGCGCCGAGTCAGAACGGACCCGCCCGCACCGTTCTCAACAAGAAGCAAGTGCGAGCTCTTGCTAAGTGTTACTTCGCCACGCCGCGCACCACGATTTAGTGCTCTGGGAAAGGGAAGGCCAAAAAAGGAAGGCCGTCGTCGTTTTGGTCTGGCGCAGCGACTGTACACGATGTGTTTTCTTTCGAAGTGGAACAGGAATCGCAGTGAAGCGGAGGCTCTAGCACATGGCCGGCACGGATGTGAAAAACGTTTTGCTCTCCATAGATTCTCCCTTGAGAGAGAAGTTGGTGATTCGTTCCTTTACCGGGCAAGAAGCCATCTCGCATCTTTTCAGTTTCCAGTTGGATCTTGTTTCTACGGACACTGCCGTCAATTTTGACGACATCGTTGGAAAGAATGTCACTATTGGCGTCAAGTCCGCGGATCGCCAGTCAGAGCGCCTGTGGAACGGCTACATCAGCCGCTTCGTGCAACTGCCGGACGACGAGAAAAATCTGGCCAACTATCGCGCGGAAATGGTGCCGTGGCTATGGTTTCTCACGCGCCAGGCGGATTGCCGGATTTTTCAGGACGCCACGGTTCCCGACATCATCGCGGATGTGTTTGCCCGCGAGCAGCAAAGCGGCTATCTGGATATGCGCGTCAAGAGTTCGGATTACCGCAAGTGGGAATACTGCGTGCAATATCGCGAAACGACGTGCAATTTTGTGATGCGCCTGATGGAACAAGAGGGCATGTTTTTCTTTTTCACCCATGAAAAAGGCCAGCACAAAATGGTGATTGCGGACCAGAGCACAAAGATCGATTCGTGCCAGTCCGGGGCCATCCACTTTGCGCCGCTTACAAAATCTGGTGGCAAGTTGTTCAAGGAAGCTGTGACGCAGTGGCAGATGCAACAGGAAGTGCGCACCGGAAAGTACACGATCAACGATTTCAATTTCAAAGATTCGGCAAGCACTCTGCTTAAAGTGACGTCGGAGGCCAAACACGGCGGCGATTCGCGCTGGGAGATTTATGACTACCCAGGCGAGTTCGATACGCACGACGAGGGTGTAGCGCTGGCGGATATTTACATGGACGCGGAGGAATTGCCGCACAAAACAGTCAGCGGCGCCAGTGAATCGCGTGTCCTCAAACCGGGTCTTTCATTCGAATTGACCGGTCATCCGCGTTCAGATCAGAACGGGAGTTACCTGTTGACCTCGGTGAATCACAGCGCATTCGAAAGCGGATTTTTCAGCGACGATTCGACAGGCGGCGGGAGCTACGACAACGGCTTTATCTGCATCCCGATTGCGGTGCCGTATCGCCCGGCGCGCATCACTCCCAAGCCGCTGATGCAGGGCTCGCAAACGGCGACCGTCGTGGTGAAAAAAGGCGAAGAGATCCTCACCGACAAATACGGCCGCGTGAAGGTGCGTTTCCACTGGGACCGTGAAACGCAGCGTAAAAACAAAGACATTCCGGACGAGGAGCGCTCCTGCTTCATTCGCGTTTCCCAGCCGTGGGCGGGCACCAACTGGGGCTCAGTGTGGTTGCCGCGGGTCGGCCAAGAAGTCATTGTCGATTTCCTCGAAGGCGATCCGGACCAGCCGATCATTACCGGCCGTGTGTACAACGACAAAAATATGCCGCCGTGGACGCTTCCCGACAACCAGACGCAAAGCGGCTTTAAATCGCGTAGCACGCCGAAGGGCAGTTCCAGCAACTACAATGAAATTCGGTTCGAGGACAAGAAAGGCAGCGAGCTGCTAAGCGTTCACGCCGAGCTGAATAAGACGGAAACCGTGGAAGCGGATTCGGTCGAGCACATCGGTCATGACCGCAAGCTGATCGTCGAAAACGACCAGAAAGAGCACGTCAAAAATAACAAGCATTTGCACGTCGACGGCGATCACAAGGTAAAAATCGACGGCAGCTATTTTCATCACGTTAAGGTCGATCGCGCCGAGAAGACCGACACGGGCTGGTCGCACGATTGCGGCGGTGCGATCCAGATTAAGTCCGGCAATGAAATTTGTTTCGAGGCGCCGGAACAGTTCTCCATCAAGGTTGGCGGTAATTTCATCGTGCTGAATGCCGCGGGTATTTTTATCCAGGGCACGATGGTGATGATCAATAGCGGTGGCGTGCCCGGCATTTGTGTCCCGTTCGGAGTAGAAGATCCTGAGGATCCGGACCCGCCGCAGGGCGGAGCGAAAGGGTCCTAGAAATGCGTTTGGCGGAGTGAAACGCGACTATGGGTGGATTTCCTGCAGCGCGGCTGACGGATCCGACGGTACACGGTGGACTGATTGTCGTGGGCTGTCCCACGGTGATGATCGGTAATCTCCCGGCCGCACGGATCGGAGATATGCATACGTGCCCGATGGTGACGGGCATCGTTCCGCACGTCGGAGGTCCGCTGGTGCTGGGCGCATTGAACGTTATTGTCGGCGGCGTGCCGCAGTCGCGGCAGACCGACATGCTGATCTGCGTCGGACCGCCGGACACGGTATTGATGGGAGAGCCGACGGTCCTGGTGGGCATGCAGGGCGCGGCTGGCGGCTTGGGCGCAATCCTTGGTGCGGCGATGGCTGGCCTGGCCAACTTTCTCGGCGGATTTCCGAAAGCGGTGCTCCAGCCAGATGGCACAATCGCTACGCAATTCAGCCCGGGAATCTTGATTGAGGGCACGCCGGAATTTCAAGCGAAGGCCATCCGCGATCTAAATCTGATTGCGGGAACGCCCAGTGGACAGAAATTGCTGAAATCCCTGAACTCGAGCGGAAAAACCTGCCGCATTCATATTGATACCGCCGGTGGCAATGCTCCTGGCAACTGGGCGTGGACCGATCCGCCACCGAAAGGCAAAAATCCGCCGGGCTACCTGAAGTCCGACGGAAAGCCCGGTGATCCTGCGAACACAGAGGTGGGCTACGATCCTGACCGTACATCGCTGAGCGGTCCTCCGGGTTCACCGTACAATACAGCGGATTGGGCGCAGTCGCCGAATCGGCCGGCGGATGTGGGACTTTTTCACGAAATGACGCACGCAGACGATATGGAGCAAGGAAAACTCGACAACAGCAACGGCGTGAACACTGGTCCTAAGGCTGGCACGCCAATTCCCAATAGTGAATTGCGGGCCGCGGGAATCACTCCTTATGATAATCAGGACTATTCTGAGAACACCTATCGCTCCGACCGCGGTCTGCCGACGCGAACCTTTTACTAGGTGGCTATCGCGATGCATTGTTTGCCTCGGTACCGCAGCACTGTTTGCTACGGTTTGCAATGTCGGTGCCTGCGATGAGGGCAGCTTACGGCGGAACGGGGCGTCGCGTGAGTCGACGCAGGAGACGCGGATGAACGAGAGTCGGCCGGTGGTACATCTCAAAGTGGCTCAGGACGCTGACGCGCTGCGTCTGCAGTATGAAGTGCGCAACACTCTCCGCGAACCCATCTACGTTTTCGACCGGCTTTACGATATGCGAGCACAGAAGCTCTCGGCGGCTTGGGCCTATGTTGCCGTGGATGGGCAAAAGGCCACTGTCAGCCGGCAGGTTTGGCCACTGCCGAATGGATTGCGCTATGAAAACCCGGAAACACCGTATGGCCGGCTCCTTACACCGAATGCGACGGCCACTGGGCAACTGAGTCTTACGATGCCCATCGCCGAGCGCGATCCTTACTATTCGCTCTCGCACCGAGGCGAGAAACCGCAAACGGTGCAAGTGAGTTCGCTGGTATTCCGAATGGGTTGGGGATTCGCTTCGCAACTGCATGCAGGCTCTCCCGTGGAGTTGGAAGGTCAGAGATTGGTCCTGTTTCCATTCCACGAAGGGCTGGCAAAGCAGCAGTTCGCGGACAGCGAGAGCGCGCAAGTGAATCTTGCGATCACTGTTTTGCGTTGAGTGTTGCGGTAACCAGGTTGACGATTTCATGAACGTAACTCTAAAAATGAAGGACAGTCCCGGGCGCGTATTGTTCATTGCGGAAGGAAAACGCTTGGTCATCGGGCGCGCGTCCACAGCGGATTTTTCGTTTCCCGAGCAACAATTTTTGTCCAGCCGCCATTGCGAGGTGCAGGCTACACGAGAAGGCGCCCGGGTCGCTGATTTAGGTAGCAGCAATGGGACCTTCGTGAACGGCAATCGCGTGCGGGAATCCGTTCTGAGCGATGGCGACGAGCTTTCGGTCGGGCACATCACATTTCTGGTCCAACTCTCGCCAAGTTTGCCTGCTGGCGCAGCGGCGCAGCCGAAGCAGGCCGATGCGCAGGGTCCGTCGCCAGCGTCTGCGGGATCGGTAGATCCTTCTTTGCAGATGGGCTCGTGGTCTCTTCGAGGCTTGCCCGCGGGATGGGAAATCATTGAAGGCTACGGAATTCGCGACGCGAACCAGGGCGCCTTTCCAAGCACGGTGATTTGCAGCCAGGAAATGCTGTCGAGCGAAGTCACATTGGACCAGTACATTAAAAACCAATTGGTGGTGATTCGCGCGAATATGCCGCAAGCTCGTCCTAAAGAAATGGTTCCCGCAGCGTTTCCCCAGGCATCGGAAGCTGCCCGGCTGGAAATTGAACTGCCCGCACCTCATGGGCGTGGAGGCATTCTGCAACAGTTTTATGCGCGGTTCGGAAGCCGCGTCGGAATCGTGACGTTTGCCACGCTAGCTAGCGAACTGCCCCGGCTGCAGCCGCTGTTCGAGTCAATTCGCTCCGGTCTGAGCTTTCGCACGGAGTAGCTTCTACTAAACGCACGGTTGCCTGGTTGAGAGGTGTGCCAGCGTTGGTAGAATCATAGAACTTTTCTGCACGTGGAGCGGTGGCTTGGGCGTTTTGCTAGAAATTCGGAGTGGTCCGGCGGCCGGCAAGATGATTGCCGTGACCACCGGACGAAGTGTCACCGTGGGTCGCGCGAGCGGACGCGCCGAGATAGACCTTCCCCAAGACACGTTTATGTCCGGCGTGCACTTTGCGGTGGAGTGCAGTACATCCGGCTGCCGGGTGCAGGACCGCAAGAGCAGCAACGGCACGTTTCTGAATGGCGCGCGGGTCCAGGATGCGATGTTGGCGAACGGCGATGAGATCAAAGCCGGACAAACTATCTTTGCGGTGAAGATTCTTTCCGATGAGAAGCTCACCGCCTTGCAGTCCTCCGCCCGAGTCGTGCCTCCGATGGCGCCGGCCGACGAGAGGCTATCGCCCGCCGGGAGCGGAGCTGTCGCGGAAGGCGCGAGCGCAAAACAATGCGCAGTTCCCATGTCAAGACCGCGCCGCACCGCCCAACGACCTGCTCAAAGTTCCCCAGAAGCGTTGGGGCCGCGAGGCGGTTTGCCGCCGCAAGCTTCAGCCCAAGAATCAGTTCCGCAGCCGGTGCCAGCGGCCAAACAATCGCCAGTTCCGTCGCCGACAACGCCTCCCGCAGACAACGCTGGTTCCGCTGCCACGCCGGAGACATCTGCGGTTGCGATCATGGGTTGGCGATTTCCCCGCATCCCGCCAAAGTGGCAAGTGCAGGAGGGGCTTGGCTTTCAAAGTGAAGAAGGGGAGTTTCCGAGCAGCGTGGCTGCAACTCAGGAGTCGCTCGGAGGAATGACTCTGTCGCAATTTGCCGAGTTCCAACTCAATATGCTCAAAAACTATCTACGCGAAGCAAGAATTGAGCCAGTTGTTCCGCCGCCCGTGGCCGGAGCAGAAGAGACGCTTGCCGTCGACGTACGGCACAAAACGAAGGACGGCAGTGAGTTGGTATACCGCAGGATTTATGCGCAAAAGGGCAGCGCAGTAGGTGTGCTGACGGTCACGGCGCTGGCCGGCGAACTCGGGCCTATACTCGAGAGCTTGGCGCCCTCGCTCAATGGCGTGATGTTTCGAGAGGGTGAGTGATAGGCCGTTCGAGTCCTTAACTATAGCGGTTGCTTGGCGAAGGCATCGCAAACCAAATTCGGGTTCTTCCTGGCTACTTTCTTTGGATGGGCTGGGACTTATTTCCCTCCGATCCTGTCACCAAGTCCGCCGCAGCACTTGACTAACACCTAACAAACCTAGTGAACGTTGGGAGGATTGTAGTAAACGAATTGTTGAGCTTCCAGATAGCCGGGGAAGTAGAAGCTACGAAGAATCATGGGGCCGCTTGGCTGTTCCTCCAACTGGAATTTGGAGTGGTCTGGGGTATAGATAGGCCGGTCCGGCGGAGGCCAGTGGCTTTCCGAATTGGTTTCGAGGCTGGCGAACAGATGGTTCTGGTCCGCATTCCAGACTTCAACGACGTTGCGGTTGGCGGGGCTATTCAGCAACATGAAAACATAGGTGCCGGGGGCCAAAACCTGGCCGGGGATCTGAACGGGTTCGTCAAAAGTCACGACCGTTTTCTTGTTGTAGTCATCGGCTCGGACGTTTGCGGCAAAAACGATAGACAGTGCCGCAGCACAAAGTGCGAGTCCCACAGCTTTGCGAATGCGCATGGACAAAAGTCCTCCTGTGAATTCGGGCGGGTCTAAGAGCGTGTATGAAAGCATGTGATGCGCTCCAGGTTATGGGATGCACTCGAACGCCACACGATTCTCGAGGGAACTGTCCATTTCGAATCTCGGAGCGCGGTAGCAGGAAACAACTAGAGTGATCGCAGTAGTGCCCTGGCTCGCGAGGCTGCTCAAGGAGAGCACCGTCAACACCCGGCAAAAGCCTCTTAGCCGAGTGCGGGTGAGCTCTTACGCTGCGAGAGCGTGATAGGGTTGCAGCGCCTTACGCAGGCGCGTGCGGGCACGGTGGAGTTGAGATTTCGAATTGCCGACAGTCCAGTCCAGCATGCGGGCGATTTCGTTGTGCTGGTAGCCGTGGATGTCGTGGAGTTCAACGACGAGTTTCTGCGCGGGCCTGAGCTTTCCGAGAGCGCGTTGGATATGGAGACGATCCACAGAGCTGGCGAGCTGCGGATCGGGTGCGATGAGTTCCTTGCGCGTGGTACCGTCCGGGTGTGGACCGGCGGTCTCCTCGAGAGAGACTTCTCGGGATGTTTTGCGGCGCAGGCGCATCAGTGTGAGATTCACGGCGATGCGATGGAGCCAAGTGGAAAAGGCCGAGTCGCCACGGAAGCTGCGGATTTTGCGAAGGACCTGGAGAAATGCTTCCTGCGTAAGATCTTCGGCTTCGGCCGTATTCCCGGAAATGCGCAGGCACACTGCATAGACGCGAGCGCTGTTCTGGCGGTAAATCGCATCGAAAGCCCCGATGTCACCGCGCTGGGCGCGAGCGATGAGTTCATTTTCAGCGGTCGTCCGCGGTTGAACCTGAAGAGCAGAAGTAGGCCGCAGATTACGAGCACGCGGGGCGCGACGATTGTCCGGAAGAGGTTGCTTTGCGATGTTGTTGCGTGACGTTGCGATCATAAGATTTCTCCTGTGAGTGAGAGTGGATCCAGGTTCAACGCCATCTGATCAGCAAAATTGCTCCGGCCTTGCCAAGCAAACGCGGCCGAATCTGTGTGACTCGCGGATCTTCTTTTGGGGCGGTGGCTGCGGCTGGGAGTAGCCGCAGCCAGCGGGGTGGTCATCAGCAAGCTCAAGGGTTGACGCTCAAACTGATGTGGGCGGGCCTGTTTTCACTAGCCGCAGGTCCAGTTGCGATAGGCTGCCACAACCGAGACAGGGAATGGAGCGGACCCTCTCATGACAACTCCCTCGTTTTTGCAAGCCGCTATTACAAAAGGCAAGTTGGCAACCAAAGTGGCAGAAATACGTAAAGGGCGAAAAACCAGCGGCGTAGGAAGCAAGGCGAACCGTCTCGGAATGAAAAGCGACGCAAGGTGCAGTGTAGATTTTGCAAGTTAGCCGAACTTCTTCCGTGCAGGGAAATACTGAGCTGGAGCGTTAAAAAAAGAGGCGATACAAATACCGGGAAGTGCGTAGCGAAGTTGTGAAAATCTTCACTCCGGGGCGACGTACCGACCACCACGGGCTTGCAGCAAGAAAGGGAATTTCGTTTGCGTGCAAGGGAAGAAAATCAATATACTGCGCCCGCCAGAACGGTGAAACGAACGTTTCACGCGGCGGGAGGCTTGGGATGATTCGCAACTTAGAAGCGGAGAGCAGAAACAAGGGCGGAGCATCGTGTGGGGCTCACATTGCGACAAGTCTGGCGCTGGTGGCCCTGGTTACGTGCGCCGGTGCGGCGATGGCTCAAGAAGCGCCAAAGAGCAAGGACGGTAAAAAACTATTTGGATCGGCAGAGGCATTGAGGGTGGCGCGAGTTACGTCGCCGCGGATTTCGCCGGACGGGACTCGGGTGGCATACCTCGTCGCGGAAAATCAGATGGATAAGGATACGTGGAAGACAGTAACGCACTTGTGGGTCGTACCGGTAGCTGGACCGGCGAGCGTGGCGCGGCAGTTTACGCGGGGAGAGAAGAGTGCATCGAATCCAGCCTGGTCGCCTGACGGGAAGATGCTGGCGTTCATAATGGACGCTGGCGAGGATAAAGACGCCAAGCCTCAGGTGTGGTTCATGTACGTGGATGGCGGCGAGCCGTGGCAGGTAACCAAGCACAAAAGCGGAGTGCGCGGATTCGAATTTTCGCCGGACGGCAAGACGCTGCTGCTGACGGCGACCGTCGCGCAAACTGAGGAGGAAGAGAAGCGTGCCAAGCAGAAAGACGACGCGGTCGTGGTAGATCACGATTTCAAGATGGCGCAACTCTGGACGTGGAATATCGCCGATGGTGAAGAAAAGCAGATCAGCAAGGGCGATTTTACGGTAAGCGAACCGCGCTGGTCCCCCGACGGAACGAAAGTGGCCTTCACAACCAATCCCACGCCGCGCCTCGACGAGATCAGCATGCAAACGGTGTGGGTGCTGGACGTGGGCAGCGGCAGCCAGAAAAAGCTGACTGATGCGGGCGCAGCGGAATGGACGCATGCGGCCCGGTGGTCGCCGGATGGGCGGTCGGTCGCTTTTTTGGGAACCGCCGGCATGCTGATTTACAAACAAAATCTTTTTGTTGTGGATGCTAATAGTGGAACTCCGAAGAAGTTGAGCGGCTCGTTTGAGTTGAACTCGGGAGAGCCGTACTGGTCGAAGGATGGCAAAGATATTTACTTCAGCACCGACGACCATGAATCCTTGCGAATTTTTGAGGCTGACGTGACGGCCGGAACAGTGAAGCCGCTGACGAAAGATGGCATGACTGCGACCGTTGCGGGAATCAGCGCCGATGGCAAGACCGCCGTTGGCACGACGGGCGATCCATTGCACCCCGACGAAGTATTCCATAGCGATTTGAGTTTTGGTTCACTCGAGAAAATCACAGATCAGAACGCCTGGTTGAAAGACTATGCGCTGGGAGCGACCGAAGTCGTGAAGTGGAAGAGCAGCAAGGACGGCACAGAGATTGATGGCATCGTGACCAAACCGGTGGATTGGGACGGCAGTAAGAAAGTGCCATTTCTGCTGAATCCGCACGGCGGCCCGACGGGAGCCTCGCTCCTGGCGTTCAATGCTGGCGCACAGGTAATGGCGGCAAACGGCTACTTGGTGTTGGAGCCGAATTTCCGCGGCTCAACCGGGCGTGGAGAGAAATTCGCGACAGCGAACCAGAACGATTGGGGCGGCGGCGACTATAAAGATGACATGAGCGGCGTGCAGGCGCTCGTGGACAAAGGTTGGGCCGATCCAGAACGGCTGGGTGCCTATGGCTGGTCTTACGGCGGTTACATGACCATGTGGATTGACACGCAGACGGATCGCTTCAAAGCGATTTCTCCGGGCGCGGGATTGCCGGACCTTATCTCGATGTATGCGCAGACCGACATCCACAAATACTTGACGGAGTTCGAAGGAGTGAAGACGCCGTGGGAAAATTACCAGGCGTATTGGGATCATTCGCCGATGAAGTTCATCAACAACGTGAAGACGCCGACGATGATCCTGCATGGGCAATCGGACACGCGCGTCCCGATTCCGCAGAGTGAGGAGTTCTATCGCGGGCTGGTGGACCGCAAAATTCCCGTGGAGTATGTGACGTATCCGCGCGAAAATCATGGATTCGTGGAGCCGCGGCACATTCAGGACCGCTTGCAAAGGTACCTGGTGTTCTTTGGGAAGTATTTGAATAATCCTCCGGTGACGGAGCCGAAGGACACGGTGGAACGAATGAAGAAAGATTTGCCGTAGGTAAGAGCGGAGCTAACAGCCAACAGCCGACAGCTAACAGTTCGGAAGTAAAGGTTGGCCCCACGGTTCGCCATCCAAACAGAAGAAGCCCCGTTCTGCGCAGGCCGGCCACCGCACAAAAACTTCAGCGGAAAAGGAAAAACGCCAGTGGCTCGATTCGAGCCACTGGCGTTTTTCTTTGCTGCTGGGTTGGTCGGAACTCCGGCGCGGCGCCGCTCGCCGGGGTGTGCGAATGGACGAGCGACGCCGGCCGGAAACGGCTAGAACCGGAAGCGCAAGCCGAGCTCGATCGAGCGCGGTGTATTGACCTGTGTGCCGAGTACGCCCCAAGTCTGCGGAGAAGCCAGGTTCAGGACAGGGTCGGCCAACTGATCGTGGTTGAAGACGTTGCTGAAGATGGACTGAAATTCCGCGCTGAAGCGCTCGTTAATGTGGATGTTCTTCTTCACCTGGAAATCGACGTTCCAGAAAGGCATGCCACGGAGAACGCCCGCGCCGCCCGCGCCGCCGTCTAGTCCGAGAATCGGGTTCCGGACGCAGCCGAAGACCGCTGCCGGGTTCGCAAAGATGTTGACGTTACCAGCCGTGCCGATGCCGGTGGAGCCGGTTACGTTGTTGTGCCGCGAGCTGCCGAAGTTGTTGGGGCAAGTGAGCACGCCGTTCTCGTCCGCAAAGAAGTTGATGGAGTCCCCCTCGCCGAACGCCTGGCTATCGCCATTGGTGGTGTTGAGTTCGAGTGGCAGGCCACTGGCAGCGACAAAAATGGGCGCGAAGGACCATCCGCCAAGCAGTCGGCCGACGACACCGTGCTGGCCCTTGAAGAAGGGCGGTTCATAAACCGTGAAGAGGTTATAGGCGAACTTGCGGTCGAACGGCTGCACGCCGTAGCCGGCCCCGATGTTGTAGGGATCAACGGTTGTGAATTCGCTGGTGGCTTGCACGACGGAGACCGTTCCGAGAGCTTTGCTGTAGGTGAAGTTTTGCTGCAGGGTGAGGCCGTGCCAGTCTGCCATCTTGAGCGTGACGAAGCCGGCGTTGTAGTTGCCCCAGCCGAGACTCGCATTGACCCCGACGCCAGAGGTGAGCTGCCCGTTGCAGCCGATTTCCGTGCCGGTCGGACAGTTCAGCGGAGTGTTGAGCATGGTACGGGGGAAATTGAAGCCGCCGTTATCGAGGTCGCTCCACAAGCTCCAGACGTTCTGGCTGGCGAGGTTGCCGCCTGCGCCGCCTTCTTTCGAAGCAACGGCCGCTGTACAGCTGGTGAAGCCGTTGCAGTAGCCGGTGCCCGCCAAAGCCGTTTCAAAGAATGGCTGTGGGGTGATCCCTCCGGCGTTCAAAACGCAATTGGCGCCCGCCAGGCCGGCTGCGGTGCCGCCGCCGCAATACTGTATTTCGAGCGCAGCGTAGGCTTTGGCGAAGGACTGGCCGCCCAAGGTCATCATATACGGCACGGCATTAATGTTGAGAGGCTGATATTCGTTGCGGATGATGCGGCCGATGTACCCGACCTCGAGAGTCATCTTGCTACTCAGCTGGCGCTGAACGGTGAAGTCGAATTGGTCGGAACGATCAGGACGGAAATTGCGGTCGAGAGCCTCGCCCGCGCCCGCAGCGATAGCGTTGATGCCGGGAAAATCGGGTTGCGGCAAGGTGGCACTGGGCGTCGGAATCGGCGCGGAGAGCCCGTCGGTGCCAATGCGAAATGCGGAAGCCGGGGTAGATCCGCTGGTTCCCGCGCAAGCTCCCGCGGTGAGAGGA
>Ga0335079_10004504_pt1 | contig 16028 bp, 14 predicted proteins | sample Lox_Sample_33_FD_206719 | JGI IMG/M metagenome (GOLD analysis project Ga0335079, IMG submission 206719) | Soil microbial communities from Loxahatchee National Wildlife Refuge, Florida, United States - Lox_Sample_3.3 | ecosystem: Environmental > Terrestrial > Soil > Wetlands | place: USA... | reverse complement strand
AGCCATCATCGGTGCTGTGCTGATTGATGGAACGGGGGGGCCGCCGCTTTCCAATTCCGTCGTCATCGTGGCCGGATCTCGCATTCGGGCCGTTGGGAACCGCGCGAACATGCCGATCCCTGCAGGAGTTGAAAAAATCAACGGGGCAGGGAAGTTTCTGGTGCCGGGCCTTATCGATCTTCATGTACATCTTGGAACGCGTGCCGGGCCTGCGTACCAGGGTACGGATTACAACCGGGAGCGCATCGAACGAAACCTCAACACTTATCTGTATTTCGGCGTCACGTCGGTTCGGAGCATGGGAACGGACCGGCAGGCCGCCTTTGACGTCCGCAACGCCGAGCGCGCCGGGCAATGGCTCTCCGCCCGCTTGTTCATCGCCGGGCGCGGGTTCACCGCCCCGGGCGGCCACCCGTCACAGGAAGTCGGCGACGTCGTGATTCAAACTAACAGTCCCGAAGAAGCGCGTCGCGAGGTGGACACTCTGGCGAGCGAGAAGGTAGACGCGATCAAGATCTGGGTGGATGATCTGGGCGGCACGGCGCCAAAGATCAAGCCCGCGGTCATCGACGCAGTCCTGGACCAGGCGCGCAAATACGATATCCCGGTAACCGCACATATCTTTTCGCTGGCGGACACCGAGCACCTGGTGCGAGCCGGTGCGAATGGGTTTTTGCACATGATCCGGGACACAGAGAGCATCGATCTGGCATTCATCGCGAGGCTTCGGGACCTGCGGATTGTCTTCGCTCCGACTCTGGTGCGCCAGGAACTCGGCTGGCTGTATGCCGAGCACCCTGAGCGGCTGGACGATCCCGACGTGGCCCGGTCGGTGGATGCCGACGTCGTGGCGGCAGCCCGCGAAAGTGGCCGCGCCGCTCATCCGGCCCCAGGCGAACGGGAGGAGTTCGAGCGCGCCAAACGGAACACCAGGAGGCTGGCGGCGGGCGGTGTGCTGATTGGGGTTGGATCGGACGGAGGGTCGAGCCTGGATTTTCCCGGCCTTATGACCTACCGGGAGGTTGAGCTACTGGCCGAGGCGGGGCTTTCGCCCATGGATGCTCTCGTGGCCGGCACCAGAAATGGCGGCTTGGCCTTGCGAAAAGGAGACGAGCTGGGGACCATCGAAGCGGGGCGCAGGGCCGACCTGATGCTGTTATCGGCTAATCCCCTGGAAGACGTCCGGAATTTGCGTAAGATAGACCGCCTGATGCTGGACGGCGAATGGGTGGACCGGACGGCCCTCAAATTGAAGTAGCCGCCGAACTTTTGCCGAACTTCAGGTTCGAACCGCTCGTATATTTTGTGCTGAGGTGAGTTATGCAACGAAGGACCTTTCTGCTGGTGGCTCCGGCCCTGCTTTTCATGGCGGGCTGCGATCTGGAGGATTTCGGCTCATCGGAACGTTTTACCGCCGATTTCCACTACGGGCCTTACAAGGCGGTGGCCCGCCTGTCGGTGGACAACTTCAACGGCTCGGTTGAGATCACGGGATCGAGTCAGGACACGGTGGAAGTCTCGGGGACGAAGTACGCCGGCTCGCAAGACTTGCTGAACTCGATGAAGATCGATGTGGTGCAAACCGGCGACTCGATTCAGATCCGCACGGTGCGGCCCTCGGAACGGCACGGCAACATGGGCGCCAAGTACGTCATCCGGGTTCCGCGGAAGATAGAACTAGAACGTATTACGAGCTCCAATGGCGGGATCCACGTATTGGACACCGAAGGACCTGCCCGGCTGCGAACCTCCAACGGCGGGGTTCACGCCGACAATCTGAAGGGCAATCTGGACGTTCAGACATCCAACGGCGGCATTGAAGTGCAGGACCTGGTAGGAGCGGCGGTTCTGAAGACCTCGAATGGCCGCGTCCAGGCCGAGGGGGTTCATGGAGCGCTTGAGGCTGAGACTTCCAACGGTGGCATCCGAGTGCACTTAGCCAAGGCCGAGCCCGGACGCGCGGTCAGGCTGGACACGTCGAACGGAAGCATTGACCTCACCATGGACAATACCAACCAGAACGACGTGCACGCCTCCACCAACAATGCGGGCATCACCGTCCACATGCCGTCGTCCATCGCGGCGCGCGTGCGGGCGCACACCTCCAACGGCTCGATCTCTTCGGATTTCGAGGTGCAGGCTCAGGGGCAAGTGACCAAACACAGCCTGGAAGGAACCATCGGCACGGGCGGACCGCTGTTGGATCTTTCGACGTCGAACGGCAGCATTCATTTGGAGAAGCTGTAAGAGGTTCTGGCTCTTATCATTGATCCTTGCCGCGATCGAATGTGCGGCTTTTACGTGAGTCCGTATTTGATGCGTTGATGCTAAAATGCCTACATGCGGACTACCCTCGATTTACCCGATGCGACATTCCGCCAACTGAAATCCCTTGCGGCCCGGCGTGGCACAACGCTCAAACAAGTGCTCCGGTCTGCAGTCGAAAAAGAAATTGTGGCTGCGACTGCAAAGCCGGTGCGACGCCGGATTACGGTACCGGTCCTCAAGTCCAAGCAGCCAGGGTCGCTGAACCTGACCAATGCCGAGATCGACGACTTTCTTGCCTGATATCAACGTATGGGTGGCTCTGGCGTCCGCCCGCCACATTCACAATCAAGTCGCAGCGCGTTGGTTTGACGGCATTGGCGACGGACAAGCCGTATTTTGCCGCATCACTCAGATGGGACTACTGCGGCTTCTCACTAATTCATTAGTGATGGGCTCCGACACGGCGCGTCCCTCGGAGGCTTGGAAGGTATACCAAGTGCTTGCGTCCGATCCACGTGCGCATTTCTCGCCTGAGCCGCCGGGACTGGAGCCGGTCTGGCAGCGGCTGACACGTAATACGAAAGTCGGCCAGAGTCGTTGGACGGATACGTACCTGCAGGCTTTCGCTCAGCTGCGGGAACTGTCGGTCGTCACTTTCGATCGTGGGTTTCAGCGGTTTGGAAATCCTGAGGCGCTGGTTCTTTCTTAGTCTTCACCCGATCACCACCAGCAGGTCCTTGGCCTCCACCTGCTGACTGGCCTGTACGTGAAGGGCCGTGATCTTTCCGGAGACCGGCGCGTAGACTGTGCTCTGCATCTTCATGGCTTCGATGACCAGCAGCCGGTCGCCCTTTTCGACTGAGTCGTTCAGCCCGACAGCCACCGTCGTGATCATGCCAGGCAGCGGCGCACCCACTTGGCCAGGGTTGCCGGGATCGGCTTTCAGGCGTTCAGCGGCCAAGCGCTTGAGCGACTGATCCCGCACCGTCACTTCGCGAGGCTGGCCATTGAGTTCGAAAAACACCGTGCGGCGCCCGTCGGGGTGCGGCTCACCGAGGGTCAGGAATTTAATCACGAGGCGCTTGCCGGCCTCGATATCCACGGTGATCTCGTCGCCCTTTTGCATGCCGAAGAAGAACTGGGGGGAGGGTAGCACCTCGACGTCGTCCCAGGCCTGCTGCGCGCGCGCAAACTTGACGAAAACCTCCGGGTACATCAGGTAGCTCAGCACCTCGTCGGGCTCCGGCCGCCGGCCGATGCGCTTCTCGATTTCCTGCGTGGTTTCGTCGAATTTCACCGGCGGCAACTGCGCGCTGGGACGGCCGCGTCCCGGTTTGCGCCCTTGCAGGATCACCTGCTGCAGTTTCTTGGGCCAGCCGCCGTCCGGCGTGCCCAGCGCGCCGGAAAACATCTCAATTACGGAATGCGGGAGCGAGAGATGATGGTCGGGGCCCAGCCGCTCAAGCTGCTGCACGGTCATGCCGTGCGTCACCAGGAATATGGCCATGTCGCCAACCACCTTGCTCGACGGGGTGACCTTCACGATGTCGCCGAACGCGAAATTCACTTCCGCGTAGGTTCGCGCGATCTCGTGCCAGCGCGTGCCGAGCCCCATGGCTTCAGCCTGCTCTTTCAGATTCGTGAACTGCCCGCCGGGCATTTCGTGGACGTAGACTTCCGCAGTGCCGTTGGGCGGCCCGGTGTCGAAGGGCTTGTAATACGTCCGCACGGTTTCCCAATAGTCTGCGCAGACGTTGAGCGCATCGAGATCCAGGCCGGTCTCCCGTCGAGTATGCGCCAGCGCCGCCACGATGGAATTCAGATTCGGCTGGCTGGTCTGGCCACTCATGCTGGCGATAGCGCCATCGGCCACATCCACTCCGGCATCGCTGGCCTTCAGAACAGAAGCCGCATTGATCCCGCTGGTGTCGTGCGTGTGGAAGTGGATAGGAATTCCCACTTCATCGCGCAGCGCCTTGATCAGCTTCTCGGCGGCATACGGTCTGAGCAGGCCGGCCATATCCTTGATGCCCAGGACGTGCGCGCCCATGCGCTCCAGTTCCTTGGCCATGTTGACGTAATACGCGAGCGAGTACTTCTGGCGGTTCGGATCGAGGATGTCGCCGGTATAACAGATCGCCGCTTCGCAAACCTTACTGGTGCTGAGCACGGCCTCGATCGCCACCTTCATGTTGGGTAGCCAGTTCAGCGAATCGAAGATGCGAAAAATGTCGATGCCCTGCTGGGCCGCTTCGCGGACGAACTCGCGCACCACGTTATCCGGATACGCCGCGTAGCCCACGGCGTTGGAAGCGCGGAGCAGCATTTGGAAGCAGACGTTCGGAATGGCCTGGCGCAGGCGCCGCAGCCGCTGCCACGGATCTTCATGCAGGAAGCGCATGGAGACATCGAACGTGGCGCCGCCCCACATTTCCATGCTGTAGAGATTCGACAGCCGATGCGATTTGAAGTTGGCGATCGCCAGCATGTCGTAGGTGCGAACGCGCGTCGCCAGCAGTGACTGGTGGGCATCGCGAAATGTCGTGTCGGTAAGCAGCAGGCGCTTTTGCTGCCGCGTCCATTCGGCGAATTTTTTGGGGCCGAGCTCATCCAGCAGTTGCCGCGTGCCCGGCGGCGGTGGCGAGGAGTCGTGCGCCGGAATTTCGGGAATGGCGAATCGCTCCGGCCTGGCCTTGCCGGCTACCTCCGGATTGCCGTTGACAATCACCTCGCCCAGGTAGCTCAGCAGTTTCGTCGCGCGATCGCGCCGCAACGTGAAGCGGAACAGCTCGGGGTGATCATCCAGGAACGACGTGGTGACATCACCCACCTGAAAGTGCCGGTTATTCACGACATTTTCCAGGAACGGGATATTCGTCTTCACGCCGCGCACGCGAAACTCGCGCAAGGCGCGGTCCATGCGCTTGCAGGCCTGATCGAACTCACGGCCCCAGGCGGTCACCTTCACCAGCAGCGAATCGTAGAACGGCGTGATGATCGCGCCGCTGTAAGCCGAGCCGCCGTCCAGGCGGATGCCGAAGCCGGCGGGGGAGCGATAGGTGTGCACCTTGCCGTAATCCGGCACGAAATTGTTGCCGGGGTCCTCCGTGGTGATGCGGCACTGCAGCGCGTGCCCGTACAACGGGATCTTGTCCTGTGGCGGGAGCGAGAGGGGCGGTTCGTGCAAGCGATGGCCCTCGGCAATCAAGATCTGACAACGAACGATATCGATGCCGGTGACCATCTCCGTCACCGTGTGCTCCACCTGAATGCGCGGGTTGACCTCGATGAAGTACCACTCGCCGGTGTCGGCATCTACCAGGAATTCTACGGTGCCTGCGTTGTAATAACCCGCCGCCTTGGCCAGCCGCACCGCGGCGTCGGCGAGAGAATACCGGATTTCGTCCGCGAGGCCCTGCGCCGGCGCAACCTCCACCACCTTTTGATGGCGCCGCTGCACTGAGCAATCGCGCTCAAACAGGTGGAGGACATTGCCGTGCTTATCGCCGAGAATCTGGACTTCCACGTGCCGGGCGCGACGGATGTATCGCTCGAGGAAAACGGCGTCATTGCCGAATGCCGCTCCTGCTTCGCGGCGCGCTTCCTCCAGCCGCTCGGCAAAATCGCCGGCCTTTTCGACGACACGCATGCCGCGGCCGCCGCCGCCGAAAGCCGCCTTGATAATGAGCGGGTAGCCAATTTCGCCCGCCATCTTGCGCGCCGCATCCGCACTCGTCACCGGGCGTTCCGTACCAGGAACTACCGGAACGCCGGCGCTTTGCGCGAGTTCTCGCGCAGCGCGCTTGTCGCCAAGCAACTCCAGCAGGCGGGCATCCGGGCCAACGAAGGTGATACCGGCGCGCTCGCAGGCGCGCGGCAAGGCAGGATTCTCCGATAGGAATCCATACCCCGGGTGAATCGCGTCAATCTGCTTTTCCTTCGCAAGTGCTACTATGCCCTCGGCATCCAGATAGGCTTCCACAGGGCCTTTGCCCTCGCCGATTTCGTAGGCTTCATCAGCTTTGAAGCGGTGCAGGCTGAGCCGGTCTTCCTTCGAATAGATCGCTACCGTGCGCAAGCCGAGTTCGGTGGCCGCACGCATGATGCGGATGGCGATTTCACTGCGGTTGAGAGCGAGGAGCTTTTTCATTTCGGAGAGTTGCGCCCGGCGCTAATCCTCGAGCGTTTGCTGGATGCGCTCCGTGAGCAGGTCCACGAAACGATCCGGGCTGAAGCCGTTCATCCGGCTGGCGACTTCACCATGCCGGTTCACGATGATGGTGGTTGGAAGGGAGGTGATGCGCAGCATCCGTGAAAGACCATTTTCGAAATACACCGCATTGTTCCACTGATTTTCTTTCAAGAACGACGGCACCACCTCTGGATCCTCATCCGCGTTGACGGATACGAAGGTCACACCGGAGTTGCCTGCAAAACGCCGCTTCACCTGCTCGTAGAGCGGATGTTGCGCCCGGCACGGGCCGCACCAGGTGGCCCAAAAGTCGAAAATGATGGTCTTCCCTTTCAGCGAGGCCAAGCGCAGTTGAACGCCATTGACGCCGGAGAGCGTGAAATCCATGAGCGAGGCCACCTCCGCGTTGGGGTCACTGGCGCGCGCCCGCAGCTTCACCTCGGCCAGAAGCGCCGTGGTGCGATCGTACGATTCCAGAATCAAATCCCCGAGTCCCTGTTCCGATCCGTGAACCTTCTTGTAGATATCACCCATGCGAACTCGGTCCTGCGTGCGCGCTGCATCGGTATTGTGGCTGTCGGCGATGGTAAACGCATCCGCCAGATGCGGGACGGCCTCTTGTTCTCGCGCCAGCTTGATCAGCCATTTGGCAATTTCTCGGGCTCCTTCTGCGGTTGGAAATTCCTGGTAGCTCCGTTGCGCCAGCGCCAGCGCTTCTTCATGTTTGCCGGTATTGCCGGTAGCGCGCGCTTCCAGCACGATGGCCCGTGCTACGCCGCGGTTCACCTCCGTCATCCAGTCGCCCTTGGCGAAATGGCCTGGCGTCGCCGACTGCCGCAGGCTGATCACTTGCTCTTCGTAACGTTTCGCGTATTTGAGCGCACGTTCGGCGTTCTCCCGGTCATCGGTGGCGAGTAAGACCCGCAACACGCGATCCAGGATTTGCGGATCACCGGGCTCGCGATCCAGTACATGCTCGCCGTACAGCACGATCCGCCGGTCGTCCTTCAACTCGATGGCAGCCTTTACCAGGGCCCGCTCGATTTCCGGCCTTTTCGCCGAATTGGGATACTTAGCCAAGTGATTTTCGAGCGCGTGCACGAAGTCGATCTGGCTGCTGCCGGCTTCGGCCAGCGCATTACTGAGCGCCTTGTCTTCCGTCTCGGCTGCGGGCTCCTGCGCCGAAGCGAGCGCGGCCAAAAGGAGAAGGAACAGGACCCAGAGCTTCATTTCGACGCGCGGATGGCGTCCCCTAACCCGGCGGCGCGCTCACGGTCCATGTGCATATAGGTTTCGTTCTTGGCGATGCGATCGAGCATGGGCAGCAACTGCTGCGGCGCCACCAGTCGCTTATGATCGAACGCCGACTGAATGAGCAGCAGCGCCCGGTCGACGCCAAGTTTGTCGTACTTGGCCGCGCGCTCGAGATTGATAAGCAGCTGCTCGGTCTCACTGATACGCTCGAAATAATCCAGCAGCAGGCGCGCGTCCTCATCTTCGGAATAGTTGAACTTCACTTCCTTCTTTTCGGAGCCGTTCTCGAACCGGAACGTCTTCATCCCCATGAAGGCGACTTTGACTGGTGCTTCCAGCGGGCGGCTGAAGTTGCCTAGTTTTTCCGCCAGGCCGAAAAGCTCCTTGGCGTCACTTTCCGAGATCTGGAATTTCAGCGGCTGATTGTCGTCCACGGCTTCTTTGTACGACCCTTCGCCATTGTGCTCGATCAGAATCTCCATGTACTCCGGGGAGCTGTGCGGGAATGACTTCGAGTAGATCAGACGCGGCGCATCCCCGGCGAGCAAAGGCAGCACGGCAAGCGCCAGGGCCCATCTCACGCGCGCACACCTTCGAGCTTGAGCCGCATGGCGCGGTTGGTAACGTGACACATGGCCACGGCCAGCGCATCGCAGGCATCCTCCGACGCGATGGGTTCTTCCAGCCGCAGCAGCGACGTCACCATCATCTGCACCTGATGCTTTTCGGCGCGCCCGTAGCCGACTACGCTGGTCTTGATTTCGAGCGGCGAGTACTCGCCCAGTTCCATCCCCGCTTCGGCGATGAGCAGCAGGGCAACACCGCGAACGTGCGCCAGCTTTAAGGCCGTCTTCACGTTGGTGGAATAAAAGACTTCTTCCACCGCGGCCGCCCGCGGTTCGTCTCTGGCAATCACGCCGCGCAACTGGCGGGAGATTTCGTGCAAGCGTTCTCCGAGCGCAGCTTTGGTGTTGGTGCGAATCACACCCGCGGAAACCAGACGATGCGTGTGCCCGTCGCTGTCGATTACGCCGTAGCCGGTTCGCTCGGTTCCGCAATCGATACCCAGGACACGCATCTAGTGAGCCAGCGCCTCCAGGGTTTGCTCGTCCACGTCGAAATTGGAGTAGACGCTTTGCACATCGTCGTGTTCTTCCAGAGCTTCGCTTAACCGCAGCATGGCGTCGGCGATTTTGCCTTCGAGCTTGACCAGGTTCTTGGGAACCATGGCCACTTCGGCTTGGGTGGTCTCGATGCCGGCCTTGTGGAGCGCGGACAGCACGGCTTCATGGCTCTCCGGGGGAGAGAGGACCTCCCAGCTGGGTCCGTCGGCGCGCAGATCATCAGCGCCCGCGTCCAGTACGATCCCCATCAACTGATCCTCGCCCGCCTTTTCCTGCGGGATCAGGATCTGGCTCTTGCGCTCGAACATCCAGGCGACGCTGCCTTGCTCGCCCAGGTTGCCGCCGTTCTTCGAGAACACGTGGCGAATCTCGCTGACGGTGCGATTGCGATTGTCGGTGGCGACTTTCACCAGCACAGCGGCGCCGCCGGGCCCGTAGCCTTCGAACAGAACCTCGTCAATCTGGCCGCCCTCCAACTCGCCGGTACCGCGCATGATGGCTTTTTTGATGTTGTCGGCCGGCATGCTGACGCCTTTAGCCGCCAGGATCGCCGTGCGCAGGCGCGGATTGGCGTCGGGATCGCCGCCATTGCGCGCAGCAATCGTAATTTCCTTAATAATGCGCGTGAACGATTTTCCGCGCTTGGCGTCTAGAGCGGCCTTTTTGTGCTTGATGGTCGCCCACTTTGAGTGGCCTGACATATGGATACCTCAGGAAGGCCCCGATCCTATGACCGAGAGATAAATTGTCTTGATTCCAACCACTGAGGATAGCAGATTAGCGGTGAGATAGGCATTCCGGCTGGTCCTGGAGCGGGTCAGTTTGCTACTTTGAGGCCCGAGAACGCTCCTTACCTGCTCAATAATCCGAAGTAGAAACCACAAAAGAGAAAGAGGGCGAGCACCGCAAGAGTGCCCAGGGGCAGCACCGCGCATCCCAATTGCGAGTTCTCTTTGAATGTCGCCTGAATGAGCCTCTTAAACATCGCTGTCCCCTGCCAGAAATTCAAAATAGCCCATTACCTAGTCCTCTAGAGTGGGTTAGGCCCGATTCATCTCTTCGTGGTAGATGATCAGAATGTCAGGCCGCGCCAAGCCATCCGCCAGTTCCTTCAGCCTCGGCTCCAGGTAGTTACGATCGATGGTTTTTCGGAACCGGCGCAGGAGTGCGCGGCTGTCCTGTATGTCCTTGAGCCGTTCCGAAGCCAGTTTCATGAAGAGCAGATCTTCTACGGATGCAACCATCACCGTTTTGCCTGCGATCTGCTTTGGCTGTGCGCGCTGGATGATAGGCTTCTCGGCCGGAAGAGCAGCAAAGACGATATCAATACGGACTTCGCGCGAACTCGTCGCCGGAAGCACTCGAGTTCGGCGTACAAACCCGGCAGGGTCTTCGGGCAATAACTTCAGGCGCTTGCCGATCTCTGAAACTGTATGATCCAACAGTTCGGGTTCGGTCCAGATTGTGACGTCCACGTCGAGCGTGGATCGTGCTTCGCCCCAACTCGACACAGCTAGGCCGCCGATCAACATGTAGGGCACCGGGATCCGGTCCAGCGCCGATGTAACCTCGACCAGGGCCGACTCTAGATCCGTCATTGGTGTTGTGTGATCAACGCCAGCGCCGCGCGCATTTTCTGAATGCCGGTTTTCTCAGGGTCAGGGTCGCGCAGACGCTCCCCGGCGGGCAACCAGCTCAAGATGGTACCGATGTCCGCAATAATATCTGCCGCATCGCGTTCGATGGGTGCCTGCTGGCTTTCCCAACGGTGGAATTCATCCCACTGCTGCTGGCGTATCTGATACTGCTCTTTGAGAGTCATTGCGGCTTGCGGATAGCGATTCCCAGTTCGCGCAGCTGGCGCTCGGGCACTTCGGCCGGGGCGTCGCACATCAGGTCGGTGCCGCGCGCGGTTTTGGGGAAGGGAATCACGTCGCGAATCGAGGCTTCGCCGGCCAGAATCATTACCAGCCGGTCCAGCCCCAAGGCAATGCCTCCGTGCGGCGGGGCACCGTATTCGAGAGCATCCAGCAGGAATCCGAACCGGCGCCGGGCTTCTTCGTCGCTGAAGCCAAGCGCGGCAAAGACTTTCGATTGCACGTCGCGCCGGTGAATACGGATGGAGCCCGAGCCCAGCTCCACGCCGTTCAATACGATGTCGTAAGACTTGGCGCGGCAGTGCGCCGGGTCGGCAGTGAGCTTCTCAATGTCCTGATCGTGCACCGAAGTGAACGGATGGTGCGCGGCCGCCCAGCGGTTCTCGTCCGGACTCCATTCGAACATCGGGAAATCCAGCACCCAAAGAAACTCGAAGCGCTTGGGGTCGAGCAGCTTGTGGCGGTCGTTGTATTTCTGCGCCGCGAACAGCCGTAATTGTCCGCAAGCCTGGTAAACCGTATTCTCGGGAAGGTGTCCCTCCGGCTCGCCGGCCCAAGAGGCCAGGATCAGAAGATCGTCCTCGGCGGCTCCGGTGCGCATGCGGACTTGGGCCATCGGCTCCGGATAATCGCGGTCCAGCCGCTTGGCGTCGTCAAACACGCGCAAGCCGCGCTCGGCGCCGAAGGCCTTCAGTTCATCGCGCTCCTTACGGCTCAGCGCGCCTGTTTTCGGTATGTGAATTGCCACCAGCGGCAGTCCATGGGAGCTCAGAGTATTCGCGGGGAACAGATCCTCCACCGGATACATCGGTGGCAGACGACGGTCCGGTTTGTCGCTGCCGTAGCTGCGCATGGCTTCGGCATAAGTCAGGCGCGGGAATGGAGTCTTAACGTCGTAGCCCGCCACGGCGCAGATCTTTTGCACCAGCGGCTCGATCACTTCGAAGATCTGTTCCTCCTGAGGGAACGACATTTCCAGATCGATCTGTGTGAATTCCGGCTGGCGGTCGGCGCGCAAATCTTCGTCGCGGAAACACCGCACGATCTGAAAGTACTTCTCGAAACCGCTCACCATCAAAAGCTGTTTAAAGATTTGAGGTGATTGCGGCAAAGCGTAAAAGGTCCCTGGCTGCACGCGGCTGGGAACCAGGTAATCGCGCGCGCCCTCGGGCGTCGAGCGCGTCATGAACGGCGTCTCGATCTCGAGGAATCCACGGGACGTTAGATACTCGCGCACGGCGAACGAAATCTGCGAGCGCAGGATGATATTGCGCTGCATGCGCGGTCGCCGCAGGTCCACGAACCGGAATTTCAGCCGCGCATCCTCGGAGACATCGACACTGTCTTCCATCGGGAAAGGCGGCGTGCGCGATTCATTCAGAATCCAGATCTTCTCGGCGACTACTTCGACGTCACCGGTAACCAGATTCGCATTCACCGTCTCCGCCGTACGCGGTTCCACTTTGCCTTCAACCGCGATCACGTATTCCGAACGCGCCATTTCGGCCTTGGCATGCACCTCCTGGTCCACGTCATTGTGAAACACGATCTGCGTGACGCCGTCGCGGTCGCGCAAGTGAATGAAGATAACGCCGCCCAAATCACGCCGGCGATGCACCCATCCCATCAATAGCGCGCGCGAGCCCGCGTCTTTGGCGCGCAACTCGCCGCACGTATGCGTACGCCGTAATTCGCCCAGAAAATCCAATGGTACAGTCTGCATAGTTTAGTTGTTGGCGCGGAGCCGCACGGCGATCTCGTTGCGCGCGATCTGCTCCTGGTCGCCCGAAGCCATATTCTTCAAAGCATAACGCCCGGAATTGATTTCGTTATCGCCGATGATCAGCGCGTAGCGTGCGCCCAGCTTATTGGCCAGTTCCATAGCGCGCTTCAGTTTTCCATCGGCTGCCACCTCGACAGAATGTCCGCATTGCCGGATCTCGCGGGCAATGGTGCCGGCTTGCTCGTTAGCACGCTCGCCCATCGCTGCGATGAATAAATCGAGTGCCTCACCTTTCACTGTGTCTTCCACCGTCATCACCAGCCGGTCCTCGCCGATGGAAAAACCGATGCCCGGCGCCGCCACCTTCGATCCGATGGCCTCCGCCAAACCATCGTAACGTCCGCCGCCCAGCACCGAATTTTGCGCGCCGAGAGCTCCGTGCACGACCTCGAAGGTCGTGCGCATGTAGTAATCCAGGCCCCGTACCAGCCGCGGCTTGACTTCGAACGGAATTCCCCGGTCCCGCAGTAACTGCTGAACCGTGCCAAAATGCGGGCCGCATGCTTCGCACAGGTGGTCAAGAATTGAAGGCAGCTGGCCGATAATGGGCTGGTCCTCAGGCACCTTGCAATCGAGCACGCGCAACGGGTTCGTGACCGCCCGCCTTTGGCAATCCTCGCACATGCGGGGCGCGACCTTTGCGAGAGCTTCGCGCAGCCTCTCGATGTAGACGGGCCGGCACTTTGCGTCGCCCACCGAATTCAACAACAGGGTGAACCCGTCCAGTCCTACGCCTTTCAGCAGATCGACCACCATTTCGATCACTTCCGCGTCCACTGCCGGAGATTCCGAGCCAATCGCCTCGGCGCCAATTTGGAAAAACTGCCGGTATCGTCCCTTCTGTGGACGCTCTCGCCGGAACATCGGACCCAGGTAATACAGTTTCTGCACTCCAGGGCGCTGATCCAGCCGGTGCTCGATGTAAGCGCGCATCACCGATGCCGTCGCTTCGGGCCGTAGCGTCAGAGAGCTGCCGTCACGGTCCTCAAACGTGTACATCTCCTTGCTGACCATGTCGGTTTCTTCCCCGACGCCGCGCGCGAATAATTGCGTCTCTTCCAGGATGGGCGTGCGAATCTCGTGATAATTATAGGTGTGAAATACCTGGCGAGCGACGGCTTCCACGTGTTTCCAGACCGCCGTGGCCGGAGGCAATAAATCCCTGGTTCCTTTGACTGCGCGAATCAACTTTCATCCTTAAATTGTGCAATTGGGGAGTTGAAACCCATGCTAGCATTACCGCCAGCAACTTCCAACTTGCGATTCGCGAAGCCGATACCGCGGGTCTAGCTTCTAACGATGCTTCGACTTCCAGCAGTGCGTGCCACCGATCGCTACAACCGCTGCCAATAGCAGGAGCACTGAGTTGGGCTCCGGCACTACGGCGACCACCGGTGGTGGAGGGATATTTCCACCGCCTCCGCCGCCAGGATTTCCACCACCGCCCGTACCACCACCGCCCGTACCACCGCCGCCGCCGGTACCACCGCCGCCACCCGTGCCACCGCCGCCTGTACCACCACCGCCGCCCGTACCACCACCAGTTCCGCCGCCACCACCCGAACCGCCACCGGTTCCACCACCGCCCGTTCCGCCGCCGGGTTTGGTGACGGCCGTGCCACCGTTGCCGTGCAGGGCCACAACGCCAACAATCGGGACCAGAAAAGGAAACAGGGGAAAAAGTCCACCGCGCTTCTTACCCACTATTTCCTTTGTAGGGTTCGACGGCAACGGACTCACCGTTTCCGGCGTACGTGACCGTGACTCGACAAGCTCCACTGGAGGTGGCAGTGGAGCAACGTCCGGTTGCCAGGTCTCTGGCCTCTCGAAGATGTAGTCCGGCGGTTCCAAGAGCGCAACCGGACCCACCGGTGTTGTGGAGATGCGGTTTCCGCAACGTGCCCGCGCGTACAGAACGCCGTCAGTGAGTAGCTTCTCGCCTCTGGCAAGCCGGATTGGTTTCCGCGTCCAATAGATCGAGCTGCCTTTCCGGTAGGAGACGTAGACGAGTGAAGTCGAACTTATCTCGATACTGCTCACCTGTGTCAGCCGAAATTTTTGGTAATGCCGCGCGGCAACCGGGTCGGAGCTTAGCTTGTTTCTTAGTTCTGCGGCAGTATAGGCCCCTCCCGGGATCACGGAAAACGGGTAAACAGGCCGCATTCCGGATTTGGGGCGCGGCGCCTGGGGACTGAAGCGGACTGCCCGGTGCGCGGGCGCGGCAGCGCGGCTCGAGTGGCCATTAAACCCGGTGTGGAAAACGGCTACAACGCAGGCCACGAGCGCCGCGGCCGCTAGTGCTACAACACGCAGCCGGCGGTCGCCGGTTCTGTCGTCTTGAATGCGCCCTGTCATGGCGATTGGCGACGTCCAGGTTCGGTTCTTATCGTTCACTGACGACGTAAGCTGCTCGGGACAACGAGAGATGATTCATGGCGAAGATTTCCCGGAAGTTGAAAATGAGAAACGCCGCGATCAGCTGGATTGCCAAGAAACCCATGTATTCCTCCGATCACTCCAATAAGAGTTATAAATCCTATTCTCCGGATTGGCTCCCGAGCCTGTCAACGGGCTTCGGCGTCGCCGGGCCGTTTTCCAGTACCCACCCGTACTGGTACAGTCTTGGCGGCGAGAATCGGTTTCATCCGGGTGTGGACCGCGCGATTTGAAACGATAGAATCGGTTTATATGCACATCCGCGTGGCGCGGGCTTTTCTGCCTCTGCCCCTGCTCTTGCCGGCGTCCGTTCTGGTCGCCCAGAAACAGCCGTTTGACGCTCACACATTGATGCAACTTGTGCGGGTCGGTGAACCGCAACTCTCCCCGGATGGCCGCTCTGTCGCATTTACGGCGCAGACTGTCGATATCGAGAAGAACACGAAGCCCAAGCAGATTTACGTTGTTCCGCTCGCAGGCGGAGAGCCGCGCAAGATCGCTGAGGAAGCGGAGCGGCCGCGCTGGTCGCCGGATTCAAAGAGGATTGCGTTCGTCTCCAATCGCGGCGACGTTTCGCAGATCTGGTTGATGGACGCCGACGGCGCCAATCCGAAGCCGGTGACGAGCTTGTCGACCGGCGCAGGCGGAGTCCTCTACGCTCCTGACGGCAAGAATCTGGTGTTCACCAGCGAAGTGTTTCCGGAGTGCGGCGCCGACGATAACTGCAACCGGCAGAGGATAGACGCGGAGAAGAACAACAAAGTTAAGGCGCGGATCGTCACAGGCTTGCTGTACCGGCATTGGACCACCTGGCAGGGGGCACGGCGCAGCCACCTGATGACCGTTTCCGTAGCGGGAGGAATGGTCAAAGACCTGACGCCGGGCACTCGCGACGTTCCGCCGTTCTCACTGGGAGGCCCGGACGACTATGCCATCTCGCCTGACGGAACCGAAGTCTGTTATGCCATGATTTCCGACGACGTGCCGGCGGTCAGCACGAACTCCGACCTCTACGCGGTGTCCATCGCTGGCGGGCCTGCGAAGAAAATCACCGGTAATCCAGCAGCCGACAATTCGCCACAGTACTCGCCGGA
>Ga0335079_10004502_pt1 | contig 16029 bp, 15 predicted proteins | sample Lox_Sample_33_FD_206719 | JGI IMG/M metagenome (GOLD analysis project Ga0335079, IMG submission 206719) | Soil microbial communities from Loxahatchee National Wildlife Refuge, Florida, United States - Lox_Sample_3.3 | ecosystem: Environmental > Terrestrial > Soil > Wetlands | place: USA... | reverse complement strand
CGCGATACAGTACGTCGTGACCGTCTGCGACAATGCGAAGGAACATTGCCCTATCTTTCCGGGAACCTTCAAGTTCATACATTGGAGTTTGGAGGATCCGGCTGCGGTTACTGGAACCCATGAGCAAAAACTCGCGGTCTTCCGCCGGGTAAGAGACCAGATCTCAAGCCTCGTGGATAAAGAATTCGTCCCGGCCGAGAAGGCGGTCCACTGATTTCGAGGCAGTTTCCGTGAAACAACAAAAAACCGGGAGCTTTCGCTCCCGGAGGAATCAGGAGATCTAGCAGGCCCTAGGCTTCCGCCGTGGCGTTGGCCAGCCACCGTTGCCGGGGTGGGTTCTTGGGGAGAATGTCCAGATAAATTACCGCGTAACGGAAGGCCACAACGGCTGCCGTCAACACTGCCAGCGTGGCGGCGAATTCCTGCCACTTCGGGATGTAGTAAACCCCCGAACTGGCCTGCAGCCCGGTGATCGAGACGTTCAATCGGTTGGTCATGAAGCCCATCACCACGATGGCGCAGGTCCAGTACAGGGATTGCGGATTGTTACGTATCTTGTCGCGGGTAAGAAGCAGCAGGGGCACGAAAACGAACAATCCCATCTCCAGCCAGAAGGAAAGTGTTTCCTCGCGCCATTGGAAGAGGTAGGACACCGCGTCCCGGGTAATGAGGTCGACCGCACGGAACAAGCCCCACAGCGCCAGCAATGGAGCGATTACCTTGCTGACTTCGGCCAAAATTGCGGGATCGACTTTGGCATTGAGCGACCGCATCGAGAGGTAGAGCGCCATGATCGTCACCGCCAAGCCGGCTGGAATTGCAGAAAGGTAGAACTCGGTGGTTAGATACGGTGTGTACCACAGCGGATGGAGCTTGCCTTTGGTAATCAGGTAGAGTCCGCCGAGGAAGGACTGGTGCATCGAGGAGAGAAGCGTCCCGATCATCACCAGGGCGATAAGAATCTCGTGGTGCCATTTGAGATACAGATCGCGCAGTCTCACCCATGGAATCTTCTCCACCAGCGCCGGCGAGAATTCGAGCGCCAGCACCGTGGTGTAGAGCATGACGCACCAGGAAACTTCAAACAGCACCGAGTGCCGGTTCCACATCACGATGGGATGCCAGAGCCGCCACGGCAAGCCGAGTTCGTAAAGCATGCCGGTGACGACGGTGCTGTAGCCGAGGAACGAGACCAGCACGGCGGTTCGGAGGACGGGGCGATAACGCTCAAAGCCGAGCAAATACACGGCCGCCGCGATGGCGAATCCGCCAGCCGAGAGGCCGACGCCGCACAGCGTTCCCAGACCGACCCAGAGGCCCCAGGGTTGCGGGTCAGACAGATTGGTGGAGCGCGCGAAGCCGAGCGCGAACCTCATGTAGGTGGCGGTGATCCCGGAGATGAATATCAGGGTGGCAATCACCCGCCAAAGCGTGATCTTGGGCAACCAGTTGGTCGTCATGGCGCAGCTCCTTTCGAAAATCTTTAACCACAGAGGACACGGGGAACACGGGGGAAAAACCTCTAGTCTTGCCTTTCCTTTGTGAGCCCCTGTGGTGAATGCCCTTCCGCCAGCGCTACTTCGGCGCGGCGTTGCGTAATCCAGTACAAGCCCGAGAGCAGCGCGCCGCCCATCAGAATCACCGTCGGCGTGTCGCCCAGAGCGTTCGCGGTCAGCACCGGCATAGGCTGCTTGGGCGCGGCAACGAATCCCAGTTTCTCGAATGGAACATCGGAGATGAAGAACACCGAGGTGCCGCCAGCCTCGTCGCTGCCGTAGATGTGATGGACATACTTCGGGTCATTCAGAATGCGGCGCTCGGCTTCGATCAGGATTTCTTCGCGTGTCCCGGAGATCGACGCTTGCACCGGACAGGCCTCGACGCAGGCCGGTTGCTGGCCTTTGAGTTGGCGTTCGGCGCACATGTCGCATTTCTTAACGTACGGCACCAGCTTCGCCCACTCGTAACGCGGCACGCTGAACGGGCAAGCCACGATGCAGTAACGGCAGCCGATACACTTGGAGGCATCGTAGGTGACCGGTCCATCCGCGGTTTTGTGGAGCGCGCCCACCAGACAGGCCGAAGCGCACGCCGGGTCCTGGCAATGCATGCACATGCGGCGCACGAACCGGTCGCCGTGCTCTTCGACGATGGTGAAGGCGGTTGGTGAAAGCTTCAATTCTGTCTGCTGCGGAAAGCCATGAAGCTGTTTGCAGGCCTGCTCGCAGCTGCGGCAGCCGATGCACTTCGTGATATCCACCAGGATGGCTCTCGTGTTTTCCATTGCCTTATCCTTTCCCTCAACCGTTCGACGGGCGAGGACGCCCGTCCCGCATCGCTATAACAGGAAGAACTCCTTCACCAGCTTCAGCCGCAGTTCCTGCGGAACGCGTCCCAGCAAGCCACTAAGCGGCAAGCCGCCGTCCTGTGCCAGTGCCGGCGAGGTTGGCGCCAGCATACCGTTCAGCCGGGTAACATTGTTCTGAAGCCACGGCGCGACCATCGCGCCCTGTACCAGATTTTTCTCGTTGATGGCCAAGTCCGGAGACTTCACCATCGCGATCCAGCCGTCCTTGTAAGGGTCGTGTGTGATCATCGCTGGGTCTTTGATCGCATCGGAATTCACCGCGGTGATGACGCCTTCTACGGGTGAGAGCACATCCACTGAGGCGCCGCCCGCATGAATGGTCATCAACTTCTGGCCTTGGCGAATCCAGCGGTTCTCGCCAACCACCTCGATACCATCGATCTGGCCGAACAGGTGGGTAGCAAAGCTGTCGATTCCGACCCGGGCATTGTCAGAGCCTTCTTTGAGTGCCCAGGCGTGACCAGGGTGGAAACCGTAGCCCTGCGGAATCTGGAAGCCGTACTCACGCTCCATGCGGGGTGATGGCGGGGCTGTCCACATTTCCGGTTTCACCGCGGGTTGCTGCTGAGGCCGGCGGAAGTAGCTAATCGAAATGATCAGCAGGAACATCAGGAGGACAAATAGGATCGACATGGGACCTCCTCGCCGCCGAGACCGTCAGGGCTCGAACCGGCTTCGATCTTCTTAAGTGCACGCGGAGGTCAAAACCGGCAGGCTTGCATTGCAATGAGTTAGGAAGGGCAGGAACACCACCAAAGATCGTAACGCCACTGCATTTTGCAGGTAACTACTGCGTTTTGCAGGGGCGATGGCGATGAGGAAATTCAATTCAGGCTAGGAAGCGCTGGCAGCGGATCCGGCAATCAGCACGCGGTCCCGGCCCTCCCGCTTCGCCTGGTAGAGGGCCGCATCGGCCGCGTGCAACACTTCCTCGCCAGACTTGCCGTGAGCGGGAAACAGGGCGATTCCGGCAGAAAGAGTCACCGGCGCCGCAACTTCATGATAACGATCGAAAGTCAGCCCCCGGCAGAGTTCCAGAAGTTGCTCGGTGCGACGATGGACGCTCGGCAGATCCATGTCGGGAAACAAAATCACAAACTCTTCGCCACCATAACGGCATGGGACATCCTCGCCGCGCACATGGCCGGAAATGAGCTTTCCTACGGAGCGCAGGACGGCATCCCCAGCAGCGTGACCAAAGGTGTCGTTAAACTGTTTGAAATGATCGAGATCGAGGATAACCACACCTAAGGGGGTTTGGTGGCGTTGGGCCCGGCGAAGTTCACGCTCCAGCGATTCCTCCATGTAGCGGCGGTTGTATATGCCGGTTAGGGCATCGCGGACCGATTGATTCCACAGGGTTGTACGCAAGCGGAGGCTGGCGAGCGTGATCGCAATTTGGGCAGCCACCGCCAGCGCCAGGCGTTGTTGCGGCTCCGAGAATTCAGTCTCCGGGGAAGGACCGGAAGCAGAGCGCAAGTGAAAAACGCCCAGCGTCTCTCCCTGAGCCAGCATAGGAATGCATAGCGAGGTTCCAAGGCCGGAGTGAACATGCGGGCAGAGAAAGGCCCCAGCGTTATTGAAGTGCATCCGGCCGCGGCGCAGGGCCCAGCAGTCGTCCGGCAGAAAGGCCAATTTCAAAGTAGTGCGGCTGCCCCAGGTGACCACTGGCTCGACGATGTCCCGGGAGGAACTCATAAGATAGACAGCGCCGTCATCCCTGGGGAAGAGGCGGCGGGCATATTTTCCGATGACCTCATCGGCTTCTTCCTGGTTCTTGCAGGTCTGGAGCAATTCCGCCATTTCGATCAGCAAAGTAATTTCCTGGCTATGCTGCTCCTGGAGTTTCAAACTGTGGGTGAGCCTGACGTTTGCCTCTTCCAGAGCCGCGCGATTGCGCATCTGTTCGGTCATGTCGCGGATGATCGCCACCAACAAGGGCTTTCCCAGTTGCCAGACGAAATTGAGGCTGATGACGGCGGGAAATTCGGTGCCATCCTTCCGTTTGACGGTCGCTCCGCCCATTTCGCAGAAACGGGAATGCTCATGAACACGATCACGGCTGGCATGGTGGTCGTCCAAGAGACGCTTTGGCACCAGCAGGTCTACCTGGCGGCCCAACAGTTCATCCCGGTCGTATCCAAACAATTTTTCAATCTTGGCGTTGAGGAAGACGATCTTTCCAGAATCATTGGCCGAGACAATGCCTGAGGGGGCGCCTTCGACCAGGCTCTTGAATTTTTCCGCCTCCGCCAAAGCCGCCCTGCGGAAAGGCCGAATCACGATCCACCATAGCAGGGGAGCACTCCAGACGATCAGGTTGCCCGCATCGAGCAGCCCGCCCACCAGTTCCGAATCGCTGTGCATCAGGGGCAAACCGATAATCATGAGCAGAAACTCAATCAGAAAGACGACGAAAAGCGCACTGCCGAGGACCCGCGCGGTCGAGGGAAGTTGCGTACTCTGCAGAGAATACGACTGGTTATGCTGGGGCGAGACCAGCCAATCCGCGAAGATCCCCCCGGGAGTCCTTCGGCTCATCTTGGATACATCGGCGGCCGCGAAAATAAATCCCGATCACCATGACCATTCGTAATGACGAGCCACACTTAGGGGCAGGTGTTGTGATTTGCATCACAGGCAAGCCCCTTAAAGGCCGTAGAATACGTATCAGGTCCTATTCCTTGTCACAGCGTCACGTGCCCACTCCTATAGTGGCATTCGGCCGGACTGATTAGGCTGCCCATAGCAGGAAAAAGGAGTCGTCCCACATGCGCACGATTGAAGTCACAGATCTCATTTTGCGAGATGCCCACCAAAGCCTGCTCGCCACCCGTATGGCGACCGAGGACATGGTTCCGGTCTGCGAGGACTTGGACAATGCCGGTTACTGGTCGCTGGAGTGTTGGGGCGGAGCGACGTTTGATGCCTGCATTCGCTTCCTGAATGAGGATCCGTGGGAGCGGCTGCGCACTTTCCGGAAATTGATGCCCAAGAGCAAGTTGCAGATGCTGCTGCGGGGCCAGAACCTGCTGGGCTACCGGCATTATGAAGACACGGTGGTCGAGCGTTTCGTGGAGAAGTCCGCCAGCAACGGCATTGACGTATTCCGTATCTTCGATGCTTTGAACGACTTGCGGAATCTGCAGGCCAGCATTCGCGCGGTAAAGAAATCCGGGAAACACGCCCAGGGCACGATCTCTTATACCGTAAGCCCGGTACACACCATCGCGGCGTTCGTAGAAATGGCGCAGCAGATGAAGGACCTGGGCTGCGATTCGATCTGCATCAAAGACATGGCGGGCCTGCTGAAGCCACAACCGGCCTATGACCTGGTGAAAGGAATCAAGGAACGATGCGGCGCCGACACCCTGGTGCACGTACATTGTCATGCCACGACGGGGGTGACGATGGTCTCTCTCATGAAGGCGGTGGAGGCCGGGTGCGACATTGTGGACACGGCGGTCAGTTCGCTGTCGCTGGGCCCAGGGCACAATCCAACGGAGAGTTTCGTGGAGATGCTGGAGGGCACCGGCTTTCAGACCCGCCTCGACCTGGCCCGCATCCTGCGAGTGAAATCTCACTTCGCCAAGATTCGGCCTCGCTATCGTGAGTTCCTGAGCGATATCACCGGAGTCGACACCGAGATTTTCAAGAGCCAGATTCCCGGTGGAATGATCTCGAACATGGAGAGCCAGCTCAAGGGCCAGGGTGCAGGCGACCGCGCGCAAGAGGTGCTCGAAGAGGTGCCGAACGTGCGCAAGGATTCCGGCTATCCGCCGCTAGTGACACCCTCCAGCCAGATCGTAGGGACGCAGGCGGTATTCAACGTTCTGATGGGCAAATACAAAGTCATGACCGGCGAGTTCGCGGACCTGATGCTTGGCTACTACGGGAGCACGCTGGGAGAGAAGAATCCTGAGGTATTGCAGAAAGCGGCTGAACAAACCAAGAAGCCTCCCATCACCAGCCGTCCTGCGGATTTGCTGAAACCCGAGTGGGAACAGCTTCGCTCTGGAGCCTTAGCGCTGGAAGGATGCAATGGTAGCGACGAAGACGTGCTTACCCACGCCATGTTCCCACAAGTGGCGCCAAAGTTCTTCAAGGCGCGCGCCGAAGGGCCGAAAAATCTCAGTAAAGCGGTGGAGAAAAAGATCGAAGCCGCCAGCACCGGCGCAGGCAAGGCAGACGGCAAGGACGATGGCCATGGACAACTGAGCAGCACGGTCAACTACGTCATTACGTTGAATGGCAGGGAGCACAAAGTTACGGTCGCTCCCACGAAGTAACGGAAGAGGAAACCTAGATGGCCACACCAGTCAGCGGCAAGACGCATACTCAGAAGACAATCGATGAGAAGATCGCCGATCTGCGCGCCAAACGCACGCAGGTGCAGTCAGGTGGAGGAAAGGAACGGATTGCAAAGCAGCATGCCTCCGGCAAGCTGACGGCGCGGGAGCGGGTCGAGAAGCTGGCCGATCCCGGCAGTTTCCAGGAGATCGGCCTTTTCGCCGAGCATCGCGCCACCTACTTCGGGATGGCGGACAAGCAGATGCCCGCCGACGGCGTGGTCACCGGCTGCGCGATGATCGATGGCCGCCTGGTGCATCTGGCCAGCCAGGATTTCACGGTGGCCGGGGGCGCCGCGGGCGAAGTGCATTGCGACAAAATCTCCGAAATGATGCACCTTTCGCTCAAGACCGGCACGCCATTCATCTTCATCAACGATTCCGGCGGAGCGCGCGTCCAGGAGGGCATCGACAGCCTTTCCGGCTATGGCCGCGTGTTCTACAACAATGTCGTGCTGTCGGGCACGGTTCCTCAGATTTCTCTGATATGTGGGCCGTGCGCGGGAGGGGCGGCGTACAGTCCAGCTCTGACTGATTTCATCATCCAGACGAAAGCGGCGCAGATGTTCATCACCGGCCCTCAAGTCATCAAGCAGGTGACCGGCGAAGTGGTCACGCCGGAAGAGCTCGGCGGACCGGTGGCGCAGATGAATCATTCCGGAGTGTCGCATTTGATAGCCGAGAACGATGAGGATGCGCTTTACCAGTGCCGCCGCTTGCTAAGCTTCATGCCGGCAAACAACCTCGAAGATCCGCCTCGGTTGAACTTCAATTTGCCACTGGATCCGGACCCGGAACTCACCAATGCTGTTCCCACGGAGACGAAGGTAGCTTACGACGTACGTACTGTGATTACCCGCCTGCTCGATCACCAGGATTTCATGGAGATCCAGCCGGGATTCGCTCCTAACATCGTGATCGGGTTCGGACGGGTGCAGGGACGTCCCATTGGAATTATCGGCAATCAGCCGAATGTACTGGCGGGCGCGCTGGACATTAACGCTTCCGACAAGTCGTCGCGCTTCATCCGCTTCTGTAACGCCTTCAGCATTCCGCTGGTGACGTTCGTCGATGTGCCCGGCTTCCTGCCCGGCGTCGAGCAGGAATACGGTGGGATCATTCGCCACGGCGCCAAAATGCTGTTTGCCTATTCCGCGGCAACCGTGCCCAAGATCACGATCGTGCTGCGGAAGGCTTACGGCGGAGCCTACCTTGCGATGTGCGGCAAGGACATGGGCGCGGACCGGGTGGTCGCGTGGCCGACAGCGGAGATCGCGGTGATGGGTGCCGAGGGAGCGGCAGAGATCGTGTTCCGCCGCGAAATCGACTCGGCTCAGGACAAGAACGCGCGGCGCAAGGAACTGATCGAACTTTATCGCGAAACTTTCGCGAATCCCTATGTTTCCGCGGGCCGGCGGCTGGTCGACGACATCATCGAGCCGGCCGACACGCGCAAGTATCTTGCTCAGGCGCTCGAGGCGTTGCACACCAAGCGGGAGCTGCGTCCGCCGAAAAAGCACGGATTGATTCCACTCTAGTTCAGGAGTCGGCATGGCATTGTGGCTGATGGACGCTGGCGGCAACGGATTCAGCGAGTGGGCTCTGGCTGGATTGGTGATCGCCGGCTACGTGGTGGTTTACATTCGCTCGCAACGAACCTTGCAGCGGACAATCGCGAAATTACGGCGGGAGTTCGACGAGCGCAACGCCGCACTTCTGGCTGCGGTGCAAGAGTCCGCGAAGACATCCCAGGCAGAGATGCCTCCGACCGCCCCGGCGGCGCCAAGCCCAATGCCGTCGACGACGGCTCCGGCCACTCCGGCGGCTGAGAAACGCGAAGAAGTCACTCCTGAAATGTTGCTCGTGATTGCCGCCGCGGTAACGGCCTATCTGGGAAAGAAAGTACGGGTGCGTTCCGCCAGGATCATCTATTCACCGGAGACTTTCAACCCGTGGTCGCAGCAGGGACGGGTTTTTGTGCAAGCCTCGCACAACTTGACACAGCGGTACTGAGGCAGACGGCAAGGAGGCTATTGCGTGAAGCTGCAGATTGGCATCGACGGAAACACTTACGAAGTAGAGGTCGAAGTGCTCGAGGACGATTCGGTGGCCCGTGCACCCGGATATCTGCCGCCGCACCCAATCCCGCTCACCGTAACCTCCACCCCGGTGCCGAGCGCGGCCAAGCCGGCCGCCACAGGGGACGCCAAGGTGGAGGAATCGAAAGTATGCCGCAGCCCGGTCGCCGGGGTCGTCCTGCGAGTCAACGCCAAGCCTGCTCAGGAGTTGCAACCCAACGATCTGATAATCGTGCTCGAAGCCATGAAAATGGAGACTAACGTGACTGCGCCCGTCGCGGGCAAAGTCAAGGCGGTGAACGTCAAGCCGGGCGACGCGGTTAAAGTCAATCAGATCCTGGTTGAGTTCGAATAGCTTGTCGGGCAAAGAGATAAGCTGCCGGGCATCTATTTCCAAAATGGGCCGTTGACACATGGGCCTGTTCCTCACGACACAGTCAGATGTTCTCTGAATCACATTCCCGGGAGTTGCCGCGGGAGTAGAAATAGAGGTGTACCTGGGAGGTGCGCCATGATCCGTAGTGCGATTGCCACCTGGAAGGGCAGTCCGGTCATTGGAGAAGGATTAGTTACGACCTCAAGCGGCGTGATCCGCAATGCACTGTATCTTCCCGCCGGAGCGAGCACGGGTGGCGACCCCTGTACCAGCCCCAGCGAGATGCTGGCGGCGGCGGTGGCCTCGTGCATGTCCATGATGCTGGCGAGGGAGACTTCGAAGCTGGGGCTCAAACCGGAGTTTGTGAAGACGGAATCGATCTTGACCCTGGAAGAACAAAAAGGGCGCTGGAAGATTACCGGCATCGAATTGCATGTGACCGCCGGGCTGCCGGAAAGAGAGAGAAGGGCCCTGGAAAAGGCCAGCAAGAACGCGAAAGCCCATTGCCCCATCTCCAGTGCGCTCAATGTGCCGATCACGGTTTTCACCGAGTTGGAGGTTCCGTTGCACGAGCCGGTCGGGGCCTGAGTCGCAGCAGCGGGCCACTGCGGTCGTGTTCAATGTAAGCTAACCGGGCCCCAATCGGCCCAAGGGACGGTCGAGACCAGGCAGCTATGAAATCCAAGAAAAAAGTATCTCAGTGCGCGATATGCGGTAAGGCAGCCACTCGCCTCGTCGATGGCGAGCCCAGTTGCGATCAACATGCGCAACTGCTCTATGAAAACCAGCTCGAAGACTATACAAAAGAACATCTTTCCGGTGACCAGTGGCTGGAAACGGTGGGCGCTAGGCCCGCTAAAGGCGCGGGCAAGAAATAGGCGCGGCTACGCTCTCTTGCGCTCGTAGTATCGGCGCGCTTTGTCGCGATTGCCGCAGGTTCGCATCTCGCACCAGCGGCGGCGATGATTCTTGGTCTGGTCAAGAAACAGCCAGCCGCAGGTTGGAGAGGCGCACAAGCGAACCAGGCTGAGTTCGGGCGAAATCAGCAAGTCTGCCGCGCTGCGCGCCACCGGCCAGAGCACCGAATCCAGATGTTCCTCCGGCGTCACCCATTCCCAGGAAAATCGCCGCTGACCGTGCGCCAAGCGAGCATGCGCAGCCGCTTCCTGCACTGCAAGGTTCAGCAATGTCAGCGCGTTACCCGGCACCGCACGCCGCTGCGCTACCGCGGAGAAGATTGAGTAAACAGCCTCACGCAGATGTTGGGCCCGCACCAACGCCGATTGAGCGTGACCGGGAGCGTTCGCCGCCAGGCGGCCAAGACTGTCCGCTTCCCTCTTCGAGAGGACTCCCGCTTCCGTTCCCCAGCGCAACAGGTCGGAATAATTGTTCAGCAACTCGGCAGGCTGGACGGAACCCCGGTCATCAACTGTGTCGGCGAAGTCCAGCGACAGATTTCCGCCCATGAACTGAAACGACGACTTGTGAATGACTGTCAATGTTGACCATGGCCGGGAATTGAATCCCCGCCAGCGACCGTTACATCCGATAAGAAGCCAACCGCCTCATTCTAACCTGTAAAACATGGTTGACAAGTTAGCATCAATGTATCACCATTAAAGCTTGTTTTGTCGGTGAGGACACCGTGCTTAGCGAAGACCCTACCCGTGTTCGAAACGTGTTGCGCAGTTGCGAAGTGGCTGAAATCGGAGGGCGCCTCGATCCCGCTCCGGATGCCGCGACGAAACGGCCTCCGGCGGCCGAAGTCATGGTGGCGTTTGCCGCGATTTACCTGATCTGGGGCTCAACTTACCTCGGTATTCGTTACGCGATTGAAACCATCCCACCCTTGATCATGATGGGACTCCGTCATTTGACGGCAGGCACATTGTTGTATGCGTGGCAACGGTGGCGCGGCGTTCCCAGACCCAAACCGGCACAATGGGCGTACGCAGCGGTGGCGGGTGTGATTTTCTTCCTGGGATCGCACGGCAGTTTGGCATGGGCGGAACAAAGGGTGCCGTCCGGATTGGCGGCCTTGTTGTGCGCCACGCTGCCCCTGTGGGTGGTGGTGCTGGCGTGGCTCCGGGGTATTGAACGCCATCCCGGAAGGCGGGCGGTGACTGGGTTGTTGCTTGGATTCGCGGGCGTTGGATTGTTGATCGGCCCTCAAGGACTGCGGGAAAGCGGTCAAACCGATTGGTGGAGCGCGGGAGTGGTGCTGATGGGCGCATTCTTGTGGGCTGTGGGATCGATTTACAGCAAGCGCGCGAAATTGCCCGCCTCATCCGGCCTTTCGGCGGCCATGCAAATGATCTCCGGCGGCACGGCGCTTCTTCTGGCGGGCGCAGCCAGTGGCGAAGGAGCGCAGTTTCATACGGCTGGGGTGTCCCTGAAGTCGGCAGCGGCACTGGCATACCTGATCATCTTCGGATCGATCATCGCTTTTAGCGCGTTCACTTGGCTGATGACCACCAGTTCTGCATCGAGGGTCTCTACCTATGCCTACGTAAACCCGGTGGTCGCGGTGTTGGTAGGATGGGCGCTGGCCGGCGAAACCATGGGGATACGCACCTTGATCGCCGCTGGAATCATTCTCGCCGGGGTAGTTTTGGTGACGACCAAGGGAAACAGGCAGCGAGTCCCGCTCCCCGTTACCGGGGCGCGAGAACTTCAGGTCGAAGCGGGGGACTAATGCTGCGTACCTCAGGGCCAGGAGGACACCGCGCCGCCCCCGTTTCTCTAGAGCGCTTCAGTTCAGATCAGGCAGGGTGGAGAACGTGAATCCTCCGGCCTGGCCGTCCAAGGCCACCATGGTGCGAACCTGCCCGGTGCTGAAGGTAATAGGGCCGCTATCAATGAAGGAGGAAATGCCACCCGGCACCGTAAAGAACACTTCGTAAGTACCGGCGGCGAAGCTGAGATAACCGGAGGCCGCCTGGGCCGTCAAGTTGGTGACGTTGGGCCCAACATCGGTCAGATTAGTTCCGGGAGTGACGACAAAGATATCCACCGCGCCCATGAGCGGCGCGGCGTTCACCAGGCGAATCTTGAAATCGCCGGAAGTCGGAGCCGAATCATCGTCGGCCAGGTCCAACGCGGTGATGCTGGGCGATAGTCCGTAAACCAGAACCGTGGAATTGGAATTTCCACTCAGACTGAGCGACTGATCGACGATGACAGTGGTGCTGCCGGAGGGTTCCACTTGCAGATGGCGCGAACCGCTGCTGACCGTCAGATACTTGGTCGCCGTCGCGTAGGCCACGTTGGTGGCAACCGATTTACCGTCGATCAGAACATCAACGCTGGACTCGTCCGGAGAAGCCTGCATGACCCGGAGTTTGGCACTATCGCTGCCACAACCCACCAAGAAAAGGATTACTCCCAGAGACAGCCATCCCAGCTTGCGGAAGCTGCTAAGCATTCTTCACCTCTCCAATATGAATACTGATATTGAATACTCTTAACGATCAAAGGTTGTATGTGTCTCGACCTGAACGATACTAAACCCGGCGATTTGCAAAGTTGTGTAAAGAGTCGGTAAGGACATGTAAAACTTCAGGCTGGATCAATCCGCGGCATGTTCTTTCTTAAGCCTTCGCAGCAGCGAGGTGGGATGGATTCCGAGAATGCGGGCGGCATGGGTCTTGTTGTTTCCCGTGGCGGACAGGACCTGCTGGATGTAATCATCCTCCAGTTCGCGCAGAGACACGAAATGGCGGCCGCTGCCGGATTCCCCAGCCGCCGCTTCGGGTGCGACCGGCTCGAAATGGTCGCGAATTTCCTCGGGAAGGTAGGAGGCGTCGATATCGCCGTCGGGCGCGAGGATCATGGTGCGCTCGATCACATTTTTCAATTCGCGGATGTTTCCCGGCCACGAATAGCCTTGCAGCAAGGTAGCCGCAGCAGCGGTGAAGCCGGTGAATCTTTTCTTCAGCTCGCGGTTGAAGTGCTGCAGCAGATCGAGCGCAATGGGCAGAATGTCTTCCGTTCTCTCGCGTAGCGGCGGGATGAACAGCGGCACCACGTTCAGGCGATAGTACAGATCCTCGCGAAAATGCCCCTGGGCGACGGTTTCTTTGAGATTGGCATTGGTCGCCGCTACCAGACGCACATTCACCTTGATAAGGCGGGTGCCTCCCAGGCGCATGAAACTGCTTTCCTCAAGGACCCGCAGTAGCTTCGCCTGCACGCTGAGCGACATGGTGGCGATTTCATCCAGGAAGACGGTGCCGTCATTGGCCCGTTCGAGCAGGCCTTCCTTGCGGCGGCGGGCATCGGTGAAGGCGCCAGGTTCGAAGCCGAATAGTTCGCTTTCCAGCAGAGTCTCGGGCAAGGCGGCGCAGTTCAATTCGAGCAGCGGCATAGCCGCCCTGGAGCTGGCATAGTGGATGGCTTTGGCCAGTACTCCCTTCCCGGTGCCACTTTCGCCTTGAATCAGAATGGTAGTGTGATCGGCCTCCGCCGCCTTACGGGCGACTTCCAGCATTTTGCGGGTGGCCGGATTTTCGGTGACCACCCGGCCGAAGTCGTAGCGGCCCTTCGCCGTCTCCACGGTGTCACGCACCCGCACCCGCAGAGCCAGCATTTCGCTGGCACGATTCAGGGTGGCGATCAGATCGTTAAGATGGAAGGGCTTGATCAAGTAATCGTAGGCGCCAAGTTTCATGGCCTCCACCGCCCGGTCCACCAGGTGGTAGGCGCTCATCATGAGGACGATCGCTGCCGGATTCACGGCCTTCATCTGGCGCAGCACTTCGACGCCGTCGATGCCCGGCAAGACGATGTCGAGCAGGGTAAGGTCGGGTTTGTGCTCGGAGAAGAGCTTCAGGGCCTCCTCGCCCGAGGTGGCGGTGAAGACCTCAAAGCTCTCCTGGCGCAGTCCGCGACTGATGGTGCGGAGGGTTAATTCCTCGTCGTCGATGACCAAGACGGAATAGGACATGAAACCGGACCTCGGACGCGAAACCTCGGACCTCGGGCTCCTGGCGTCACATTTAAATTCCTACTTTCGAAGTCTTGCTTCTTGCTTTTGATTTTCCGGGCCCAGCCAGTTGTCAGAGCCCGGTATTCATACGATGATCTCCGATTCCTCCTGCTTCTCTTCTTTTTGTTCTCCTTCCTGCCTTATGGGAAGAGTGACGGTAACGGTGGTGCCGTGGCTGAGCACGCTGTCCACGCGGATTTCGCCCCCGTGGCTGCGCAGATAAGCCTGACTGATGCTAAGCCCGAGGCCGGTTCCCTTGCCACGTTTGGTGGTAAAAAACGGCTCAAAGACATGGGAGAGGACGTCGGACGGAATACCGCACCCGGTATCGGTGATGCGGATCTCAATGCTGTCCACGTAAGTGAGCTTGCTGGCCGCAATGGCGATGCGCCCCCCTGCCGGCGTGGCTTCTGCCGCGTTCAACAGCAGATTCATGAGCACTTGCGATAGCTGGCTCGCGTCCGCACGTATCAGCGGCAGATCCTGCGGAACATGTGTCTCCAGAACTTTGTCGCGCAGGATGGGCTGTCCCTCCACAAAAGTCAAAGTGTCCAGCACCAGGCGGTGCAGGGCAATCCGGCTCAACACGGGCGGCGCGGGGCGAGCGTAATTCACCAGCCCCCGCAAAGTGGCCGAGATTCGTTTGGCACCGCTGATACATTGCTCGATTTCAGCGCGCTGCTCGGAGTCGTTCTCGATTTTCAACTCGAGTTCGAGGTGCGAAAGAATGCCCAGTAGCGGGTTGTTGATCTCGTGCGCTGCTCCCAGTGCCAGTTGGGCAAGAGCAGCGTACTTTTCGTATTCGGTGAGCTGTGCCTCAAACTGCGTCTTTTCCTTGTTCAGTTCCCGCTCCTCGTACAGGCGGCGGAAGAGTTCGTCCTGGGCCAGATCGCGTTCCCGCTCCCGGGCGGCAAGCAGATCGCGGGTGTGCTGGAGGTCGGCCGCCGTTTTGTCGAGCTGCTGTCTCTGTAGCCGCCAGACGATGAACATCACGGTCGCCGCTACGACCGCCAGAGGCAGGAGAAATACGGTTAGGCCGGTCCCGGGGAATTGCAGCAAGGCCAATGGAAACAGCAGGATACAGCCCATTTGGGAGTGGGCGGACGGCTGCGTCGAGGCTGGGAGCCGTATTTTCATACTGCCTTCTACGATGGAACGAGATGTCGCAGAAAGCTGTGATCTGGGTCACGGCGATGGGTGCCCGGGGTACTGCCCAGCTGAATCGATTGGCTAGTGCTTGTCTTCGCGCTGGCGCAGCCAATCGATGAACATCTGCTCGATCGGCTTGTCGTAGGTCATCAACACATGGCGGACCGTGTGGCCGCTCACGAAGTGGCAAACTTCTTCGGCAAGATTCTTGACATGGTCGCCAGCCCGTTCCAGCGACTGAGTCATGAAAATAACCTGCATGCTGGCCTGGCGAGGCAGGTTCTCAGGATTCTCGATGTGGCGCAGAAAAATGAGATTGCGGAGGCGATCCATCTCGGCGTCGGCGCGGAGAGATTCAATCGCTTTGCGGACATCGCGCTCTGAGAAAGCTTCCCCAATGTCGCTCAACATTTTCTCCAGCACCGTGGCCATTTGGGTGAGGTCGCGCGTGTCCTGCGGATCCAAATGAGCGTTCACGGCCAGCGCGCTGTTGGCGAAACTGAGCAGGAGATCGCCGATGCGCTCCAGGCCAATCATGAACTTCATACAGGCCAGAAGTTCGCGGGCCTCGGGAGCACCTACCTCGGTGATGGCGGTGGTCACGCCATCGTCAATTTCCATGTCGAGCGTATCCAGTTCTTTTTCACGCTGGCGCAAGGAATTGAGCAAGGCCGCGGATCCGGTGGCAATGCCTTCGGCGGCCGCAGCCGCAGCCTCCTTCG
>Ga0335079_10004501_pt1 | contig 16031 bp, 14 predicted proteins | sample Lox_Sample_33_FD_206719 | JGI IMG/M metagenome (GOLD analysis project Ga0335079, IMG submission 206719) | Soil microbial communities from Loxahatchee National Wildlife Refuge, Florida, United States - Lox_Sample_3.3 | ecosystem: Environmental > Terrestrial > Soil > Wetlands | place: USA... | reverse complement strand
CCAGAAAATCCTCGACTTCACCTGCGCGGGCGTTGCGACGTCCGATGCGAATTTTCTGCGCCAGGGGCGCGGCCGCAACGTCGAGCCCCGCGGCGCGCGTGAGCTGCATGATCGGGTTGGTCTCGGGATTGTGCAACCAATGCGCACCGCGATCGAACGGAACGCCAAGTGTTGCAGCATCGGTCAGGCAGCGGCCGCCGACCTGGCTTGCGGCCTCGACCACGATCACCTTGCGGTTCGCCGCCATGATGCGCCGCGCTGCGGCAATTCCAGCGGCGCCGGCGCCGATGACGACAATGTCGGCATCGCGCGGCAACGCCGCACTGCGGGCAACCCCGCCAAATAGCGGAGACGACGCCAGCGCCGCGGACGCCGAGAGAAAGCTGCGGCGCGTCATTGTCATGTCATGGTTTCCGGGACTTGAAGATCGACAGAAAAGCGGCCGAACCTTGCCGTATTCGGATGGCTGCGGCAACCATCATGGTGAATCAATCATGATTGATCTCGCTTCGCGCGTGAACCAAATTGCAACGGCTTCCGAGCATGATAAGAGAAGGGAAAAAGCGGCTGCCAACGCCGTTCCCGGGGGGAATCCTGTCAATGGGCTTCATGCTCGACACGATCGGCAAGTGGATCGCCGGCTACCTTCAGAAGGAGGTGCCGGGCTACGAGCCGTTCACGCCTTCCGATCCCGAATATCTGCGCAGCATCATCGAGCCGGGCGACGTCCTGCTCGTCGAAGGCAACAACCGCATCTCCGGCATCATCAAATATCTGACGCAGTCGACGTGGTCGCATGCTGCGCTCTATGTCGGCCCGATCGACGGCGCGCAGGAGGAAGACGGCGAGCAGCATGTGCTGATCGAGGCCAATGTCGGCGAAGGCGTCACCTCGGCGCCGCTCTCGAAATATTTCACCTATCACACCAGAGTGTGCCGGCCGGTCGGCCTGTCCTACGAGGACCGCAACACGGTGTGCCGTTACGCCATCAACCGGATCGGCTTCGGCTACGACACCAAGAACATCCTCGATCTGATGCGCTTCCTGATCCCGCTGCCGGTGCCGCAGCGCTGGCGGCGGCGCATGATCGCGCTCGGCTCCGGCGATCCGACCAAGATGATCTGCTCGGCGCTGATCGCGCAAGCCTTTGACACCGTTCGCTACCCGATCCTGCCCAGGATTACGCGCGCGGGCTCCAGGCAGGCGCGGCGCGAGATCCTGCACATCCGCGATTCCTCGCTCTACATGCCCCGCGACTTCGACATCTCGCCCTATTTCGAGATCGTCAAACCCACCATCGTGCGCGGGTTCGACTACACCACGCTGCACTGGGCCGACAGGCAGAAGCCGCTCCAGGAGGTAGCGGGCGAATTTGCACCGTTTCCGGAAACGGTCGGTTCGCCGCCGCTTGTTCCTGAAGAGATTGACGCGGAAGCGGCGCTTTGCGCTGAGGAAGTGATCGTCGACGCCGAGGCCACCATGTTGATCGAGCGCTTCACGGTGGAAGAGCATTTTCTGCGCGTCGAATACGTTGCCGCACGCCTTCCCGAGCGCCGCGGCAAGCAGCGCGAAAAACTGATGGTGGCGTGAGCCTGGCCCATTTCTGCGTCCACCGTCATTGCGAGGAGCACCACGACGACGCAATGACAGCCGGGCCTACCGGTCCGAGCGGCCGATGACATCCATCAATTCCGCGATCTTTTCCCGCTGATCTGTCTTGTTGCCAGAGGATATCGCGTGCTCCACGCAATGCGCCACATGATCGCGCAGCACCTCCTCCTCGACGCGCCTGAGCGCCGCGCGCACCGCAGAAATCTGCGTGACGATATCGATGCAATAGCGGTCCTCATCGACCATCCTGGAGAGACCGCGGACCTGGCCCTCGATCCGGCCGAGACGTTTTTGAACGGATGCCTTGATGTCCTTGCGCATGCAACCTACATACCCCTACAGGGTATTGGTTTCAAGGGTCACGTCGATGGAAACAGCCGGACGCGCGCAAGCGGGTGAACAGCCACCCTGCTGCGGAGGACATCACGGTCACGGCGGTTGCGGGCATCAACATCGTGGCGAGACCGTGCGCGATCCCGTCTGTGGCATGAGCGTCGACCCCGCGACGTCGAAGCATCGCTTCGAGCACCGGGGCCAGACCTTTCATTTCTGCTCGGCCGGCTGCCGCACCAAATTCGCAGCCGAACCGGCAAAGTATCTCGACAAGGCAAAGGCTGAAGCAAAGGCTGCCGATCCGCCCGCAGGCACGATCTACACCTGTCCGATGCACCCGCAAATCCGCCAGGTCGGGCCCGGCACCTGCCCGATCTGCGGCATGGCGCTGGAGCCTGAGGTGGCAAGCCTCGATGCCGCGCCCAATCCCGAGCTTGCCGACATGACCCGGCGCTTCTGGATTGGCGCCCTGCTCTCGGTCCCTCCGGTGGGGCTGGAAATGGGCGGCCATCTCGTCGGGCCCCACAGCTGGATCGACCCCACGCTGTCGAACTGGATTCAGCTCATCTTCGCGACACCGGTCGTGTTGTGGGCAGGCTGGCCGTTCTTTGTCCGCGGCTGGCAATCGCTTGTCACGCGCAATCTCAACATGTTCACGCTGATCGCGATGGGCACCGGCGTTGCCTATCTCTATAGCCTCGTCGGCACGATCGTGCCGCAAGCCTTCCCCGCCACGTTCCGCGGGCATGAAGGCGCTGTCGCCGTTTATTTCGAAGCCGCCGCCGTCATCACGGTGCTTGTGCTGCTGGGTCAGGTGCTGGAGCTGCGCGCGCGCGAGGCGACCTCGGGCGCGATCAAGGCGCTGCTTCAGCTCGCCCCCAAGACCGCGCGCCGCGTCGGCGACGACGGCACCGACCATGAGGTCGAGATCAGCGAGCTTGAGGTCGGCGATCGGCTTCGCGTGCGCCCAGGCGAAAAGATTCCGGTCGACGGTGTCATTCTCGAAGGCCGCTCGGCGCTTGATGAGTCGCTGGTGACGGGCGAATCCATGCCGGTGACCAAAGAGGTGGATGCCAAGGTGATTGCCGGCACGCTCAATCAGTCTGGCAGTTTTGTAATGCGCGCCGAAAAGGTCGGGCGCGACACGCTGCTGTCCCAGATCGTGCAGATGGTTGCGGACGCGCAGCGCTCGCGCGCGCCGATCCAGAGGCTTGCCGACCAGGTCGCGAGCTGGTTCGTGCCGACGGTGATGGTAGCGGCCGTTGCCGCATTCGCTGTCTGGGCCGCGTTTGGGCCAGAACCCCGCATGGCGTTCGGCCTGGTCGCGGCCGTGAGTGTTCTCATCATCGCCTGCCCCTGTGCGCTGGGGCTCGCAACGCCGATGTCGATCATGGTAGGCGTCGGCCGCGGCGCGCAGGCCGGCGTCCTCGTCAAGAATGCCGAGGCACTGGAGCGCATGGAGAAGGTCGATACGCTGGTGGTCGACAAGACGGGCACGCTGACTGAAGGCAAGCCAAAGGTGATCGCGATTGTCCCGGCCGCCGGTTTCGAGGAAACGGCGCTGCTGCGGTTTGCGGGCAGCGTCGAGCGCGCGAGCGAGCACCCGCTGGCGGATGCGATCGTGCGTGCCGCGAGGGAACGAGGGCTCGACCTGACCCAGGTCGAGGAATTCGATTCGCCGACGGGCAAGGGCGCGACTGGAAAGGTCGACGGAAGGAGAGTCGTGCTCGGCAACGCGAGGTACTTCGCATCGATCGGAATCGAGGCCGCCTCGCTCGACACGGACGCCGAGCGCCTGCGCGCGGGCGGCGCGACCGTCATCCATATCGCCGTCGACCGCAGGCTCGCAGGCCTATTTGCGATCGCCGATCCCGTCAAGACTTCGACGCCGGATGCATTGAAGGCACTTGCCGCCGAGGGCGTGAAGGTCATCATGCTGACCGGCGATAACCGCACCACCGCCGAAGCCGTCGCGCGGCATCTCGGCATCGCCGAGGTGGAAGCTGAGGTGCTTCCGGATCAGAAGAGCGCGGTCGTCAAGCGATTGCGCGAGGCGGGCAGGGTCGTCGCGATGGCCGGCGATGGGGTCAACGACGCGCCGGCACTGGCCGCGGCCGATGTCGGCATCGCCATGGGAACCGGCACCGATGTCGCGATGGAAAGCGCGGGCGTCACGCTGCTCAAGGGCGATCTCGGCGGCATCGTGCGGGCGCGACGATTGTCGCAGGCGACGATGCAAAATATTCGCCAGAATCTGTTCTTTGCCTTCGTCTACAACGCTGCCGGCATCCCGGTCGCGGCGGGCGTGCTCTATCCCGCCTTCGGAATCCTGCTGTCGCCCATCATCGCGGCGGCCGCGATGGCATTGTCGTCGGTCAGCGTGGTCGGCAACGCGCTGAGGCTGCGCGTCGCAAACCTTTGACTATTTACGCATGATCTTTTCGGTAAACCGGTGGCCACTTTTCCGGGATCATGCGCTGATCACGCAGCCTTCGCCGCCGTCGCGCGGGGACGGCCTGCGCGCGCGAGCCCGCCATAGAGCGGCTCGTTCGGCATCGCTTCTTTCAAAACGGCGCGCACCGTGATCAACCTGTCGATGTCGATGCCGGTCGCAAATCCCTTGCTTTCGCAGAGAAACACCAGATCCTCGAACACGACATTGCCGGTTGCGCCCGGCGCGAACGGGCAGCCGCCAAGTCCGCCGAGCGAGCCGTCTAGGATGCGCGCGCCTTCGTCCAGCGCAGCCGACGCATTCGCGATGCCCATGCCGCGGGTATCGTGCAAGTGCACGCAGATCGGCTTGGCGCCCGCAAGCCTGACTGCGGCACGCGTGAGCTCAGCCACCTGCTTCGGCCCGGCATAGCCGACGGTGTCGGCAATCGCGACGACGTCAACGCCGGCCTCGAAGCATTTGTCCACAATGCGCAGCACCTCCGGGGGATCGACCGGACCTGTGATCGAGCAACCGAGGGCCATCGAAATCCCCACATGCACGACCGGCTGGTGCGTGCTGGCATCGCGCAGCCCGCAAAGCCGCCTGACGTTCGCCAGGGCCGACTCGCGCGAACGATTGGCGTTGGCCTGACTGTGCTCCTCGGTCGCCGATACGACTGTGGCGATCTCGCCGACGCCCGACGCCAGGGCTTCGTTGACTCCACGCTCGTTGAGCGCCAGTGCGGCGCCGTGCGCGCCGGGCAGCGCGGCCACCGTGGCCACGATCTCGCGCACGTCGGCAAACTGCGGAAAGCTTTTTGCAGGCAGGAACGATCCGACCTCGAAACGGCGCACGCCCGCGGCATATTCCTCGCGGATCCAGCGCTGTTTCGCAGCGGTCGACGGGAATGTCTTCACCAGCTGCAGGCCGTCGCGCAGGCCAACCTCGCGCAAGGTGATGCGCCCATCTGGATAAATGCCTTGAACATTGGTCATGCGCGCTTCCTCTCCTCGTTCGACTTCTTGTCGACCACAAGCTCGGCACGGATCGCGGCGGTGTCGGCGCCGAGCGGCGGCACTTTGAGGCCTTCGCCAATATTGCCGCCATTCCATTCGATCGGCAACGCCGGAACGCGGAACGGGCTGCCATCGGCATTGATATTGTTGACCAGTCCGCCCTGCCGCAGCACATGCGGGTCGCTGAACAAATCCTCGGGACGGTTGATCGGCGAGAAGCAGATGTTGAGGCGATCGAGCCTCTCGGACAGCTTTGTCACATCCCAGCGCTTGATGACCTCCGCGACGCGCGGAATGATTCTGTCGCGCGCCAGGATGCGATCGGTCGTCGTGCACAGGCTCGGATCGTCCAGAAGCCCCTCGAGCCCGAACTCCTTGCAAAAGCTCTGCCAGTGACCCTCGGTAACGACGCCGATGAAGATCCGGCCGCCGCCTGCGGTTTCGAAGATGTCATAGATCGGCCAGGCATGCTCGCGTTCCGGCATCGAGCGCGGGCGATTGCCGGTCATTTCGTATTCGACCATGTGCTGGGCGACCAGGAACAGGCAGTTCTCGAACAGCCCGATGCGGACGTTGACGCCGCCTGCCGCGCCGCAACGCTTCTGATAGAGCGCGGCTAGGATCGAGATCACGCCAAACATGCCGCCCATAATGTCGTTGGCGGAAGAGCCCACGCGCTGCGGCTTGTCCCTGGTGCCGGTCATCGCGGCAAGGCCCGACATCATCTGCACGACCTCGTCGAGCGCGGGCCGGTGCTCATAGGGGCCGGACAGGAAGCCCTTGTGGCCCACCACGATCAGCTGCGGATGGCGCTTGCGCAATTCGTCGGCGCCGAGGCCCTGCTTTTCGAGCTGGCCATCGCGAAAATTTTCCAGGAATACGTCGGCCGTCTCGAGTAGACGGTGCATGGTCTCGCAGTCCTCGGCCTTGGCAAAATCGAGCACGACGCTGCGCTTGCCGCGGTTGAACAGCGGGAAGAACGAGGTGCCCATGCCACCGAGAGAGCGCGTCTTGTCGCCTGCGGGCGGCTCGACCTTGATCACTTCGGCCCCGAGCTGCGCAAGGATCATGCCGCAGGTCGGGCCCATCACCATGTGGGTCATCTCGACAACCCGCACGCCCTCAAGCGGCAACCCAGTTCCGGCCATCATGATCTCCTGTCGCACGTTTCGGCGCACAGCCACGTCCACAGACTAGGCCTTCACCCGCGTTCTGGAAAATGCAATCTTCGCCGCGTTGCAGATGGCGTTTGCATAGCGCAAATGCGAGAAAGCGGCGCCGTGGAAGAAGGCCTCGTCAAGCAGGCCGGGCGTAGCGACGGGAGGGCGGCATGAGTTCAGTCCCTTTGGATGCCGGCACCGATGTCGCAGCCGCAACCGGCGGACCGACCGACATCTCGCAACGGCTCGAGAGCTTGCCGGCATCCGCCTATCTCTGGCGGCTGGTGATCCTCTTGTCGCTCGGCGGCTGCTTTGAAATCTACGATCTGTTTCTGACCGGCTATATCGCGCCGGGACTCAGCCGCAGCGGCCTCTTGACCGCGACGACGGAGTCGTTCTTCGGCTTCTCGGGGATCGGCGCCTTCGTCGCGGCAACCTTTGCTGGCCTGTTCGCGGGTACATTCTTCCTCGGCTTCCTCGCCGATCGCTTCGGCCGGCGGTCGATCTTCACATTCGCGCTGCTCGGCTATTCCGCCGCGTCCGTCGTCATGGCCTGCCAAACCACCTCGGGCGGACTGCTGCTGTGGCGGTTCCTCGCCGGCATCGGCATCGGCGTGGAGATCATCACCATCGATGCCTACATCACCGAACTCGTGCCGAGCCGGATGCGCGGCCGCGCGTTTGCCGTGAACCAGGCTGTCATGTTCGTTGCCGTGCCGATCGTCGCCTTCCTCGCCTGGCTGCTGGTGCCGCTGTCGCCCTTCGGCATCGACGGCTGGCGCTGGGTGGTGTTGATCGGCGCCGCCGCCAGCATGGCGATCTGGATCCTGCGGCTCTTTGTGCCGGAAAGTCCGCTCTGGCTCGCGCGTCACGGCCGCCACGGCGAAGCCATCGACATTGTGCGCAAGCTTGAGGCGGCAACCGGCGGCAATCCGGGCGCAAGGCCGCTCGCCGAGTCACGCCCGTCCGTTGCCATCAGGGCGATCGGATTCGCCGAGCTCCTGAAGCCACCCTATCTTTCACTCGTCATCCTGTTCATGGTGTTCAACTTCTGCCAGGCGTTCGGCTTCTACGGCTTTGCCAATTGGGTGCCGACGCTGCTGGTCGAGAAAGGCATCACCGTCACCCGAAGCTTGCAATATGCTTTCATCGTCGCCTTTGCCTATCCAATCGCACCATTTCTTGCGGCCAGTTTCGCCGACCGCCTCGAGCGCAAATGGATCATCTGCGGCGCTTCGGCGGCAATCATTCTGTTTGGCGCCGCGTTCGCGCGGCTGACGGAGCCTGCGCTGGTGATTATTTGCGGCGTGCTGCTGACGGCGGCGAACGTGACGATGTCCTACGCTTACCACGCCTACCAGACCGAAGTGTTTCCAACCGCCGTTCGCGCCCGCGCCGCGGGACTCGTCTATTCGATGAGCCGGATCAGCGCGACCTTTTCCGGTTTCATCGTCGCCTTCATGCTGAAGCAAAGTGGTGTCAACGGCGTATTCGCCCTGATCACGGCGGCGATGCTGATCGTCATCGTCACGCTTGCGGCATTTGGCCCCAATGTGCGCGGCAAGCCGCTCGAGGCGTGAACTTTCGGTAACCCTTGCCGAATGCGATGTGCGTGGCTACCTCTCCCTGACCTGCTCCGGAGAGGCAAGCCACCATGATCGACGCCGCCGTCAAGGCGCTATCGCAAATCCTGTCGCCGCCGATGCGTTCCATCCTGTGGCGATCGATCAGCCTTGCGCTGGTGCTGATCGCGGTCCTCGCGATCGGGCTCCAGCGCTTGCTGAGCTGGTTTGCCACCTATGGCGAAGGCTGGGCCGAGGCGATGCTCGGGCCGGGCTCGCACACGCCTCTCAATGTGCTTTCCTGGGTCGTTTCGATCGCCGCGGGCCTCGGCGTCGTCCTCGGAGCCATTTTCCTGATGCCGGCGATCACCTCGTTCGTCGCGAGCTTCTTCGTCGATGATGTCGCCGACCTCGTCGAGCGCGAGCACTATCCCGCAGAACGACCCGGCGCGGCGCTGCCGATCGGGCTTGCGATCGGCGAGGGCGTCAGGACCGCGCTCCTGACGATGCTCGTCTACCTGATCGCACTGCCTTTCGTGATCGCGGCCGGCGCAGGCTTCATCATCTTCTTCATCGCGACGGCGTGGCTTTTGGGCAAGCAATATTTCGAGCTGGCGGCCATGCGCTTCCGCCCGCCGGCTGAAGCGCGGTTGATGCGCAAGGACAATGCCATGACCATCTTCACCGCAGGTCTCTTCATCGCGGCCTTTGTGTCGATCCCGATCGTCAACCTTGCGACGCCGTTGTTCGGCATGGCCTTCATGGTCCACATGCACAAGCTCTTGTCCGGCTCGCGGCCCGAGTTGATCGAATCGACACGCCGGACCGGCCTACCGACGATTTAGGATTGATCCCGCGCGAGCGGTACCAGCAGCGCGGCCACAATCGCGACGAAGGCAAGCAGCATCCAGGCCTCGTTGACGCTAAGCGCCAGCGATGCCCGTTCGACGAATGGACGTGCATAGGCGATCTCCGCCTCGGTCGGCGGGCCAGACGCGCGGTCCAGCAGAAGCGTCGGATCGATCCCGATCGCGGTCGCGGCCGAGAGGTCGCCGGCGAGCAGGCGGATGCGAAACGCCTCGCCATAGACGACGCTGCGGCCATAGAGGACGGTGTCGATCAGGGCGATGCCGATGGCGCCGCCGAGATTGCGCATCAGGTTGAACAGCGCGCTCGCGTCTGCGACCTCGCTCTCCGGCAAATCGCCGAGCGCAATGTGCATCGGCGGCAGCAGGCAGAACATGATCGCGACGCCCCGCACGATTTGCGGCCAGAACATCTCGTCGAAGTCGGCGGTGCGCGGCTCGAAATAACTGAGCCCGAGCCCGAGTGCGAACAGCGCAAAGCCGACCGCGGTGAGGCGAAGCGGCCCGATCTGCTTTTCCAGGATCGCGGCAACCGGCGCGGCTGCGAGTTGAGCGACCCCTGTCACCAGCATGATGGTTCCGATCTCGAAGGCGTCATGACGACGAACGAATCCGAGGAACACCGGCATCAAATAGACCGAACCGAACAGGCCGACGCCGAGGCAAAAGCTCAAGGCGCAGGTAACCGCAAACGAGCGCCGCTTCAACGCTTCAAGCCGCAACACCGGATGCTCCGCGCGCGCGGTGCGCCAGATGAAAACGGCAAGGCCAGCGACGCTGGCAAGTAGCAGGCCGGCGCAGGAAAGCGAGAGCCAGCCGCGCTGCGGCGCCTGCTTCAGGCCGATCTCGAGGCTCGCCAGAGCCAAGGCCATCACGACAAGCGTGCCAAGATCGAGCTGCCTGAGCTCACCGAGTTTCGCCGCGTGGCGCGGCAGCAGAAATGGCGTCGCCGTTGCCGCGATCAGCCCCGGGATGACATTGATCAGGAACAGCCACGGCCAGGACCAGGTCTCCGTGATGTATCCGCCGACGACGGGGCCGATCGTCGGTGCGAACACAGCGACCACGCCGCCGATCGCTTTGGCGGCCGTATAAAGCCGCGCCGGAAACAACAGGAAGGCTGCCGAAAACACCGCGGGGATCAGTACGCCGCCGGAGAAGCCCTGGATCACGCGGAACACAAGCAACGTCGCGAAGTCTTGGCTGAAGGCGCAGCCGATCGAGGCCGCCGTGAAGACCCCCACGCCGCCGGCAAACAGCCATCGCAAGGTCAGGGCGCGCGTCAAGAGTCCCGTCAGGGGAATAGCGATCACCTCCGCGATCAGGTAGGCGGTCTGGATCCAGCTCATCGCATCCTGGGAAATGCCGAGCGCCTGCTGGATTGTCGGCAGCGACGTCGCCACGACCTGGATGTCGAGGATCGCCATGAACATGCCGAGACACATCAGCAGGAATGCGGCCCAAGTCGCCAGGTCAGGCGCGAAGTCGGGCGCGATGCCGGGCGCGATATCGGACGCAATACCAGGCCCGACATCCGGTACGGCGTAAGACGAGGTATCGAGCGGTTCCTGCGGCGCTCTCATGACACGGCGTGTTGACGCCGCGCGTCCGCGGCCGAAAGCGCGCGCGCCTCGGCGCGAATGCGGACGACGAGCGCTGCTGCGTTGAGAACAGTGAAGATCAGGGCAAGCATGGGCAGATTCAGCGCAAGCGGAAGCAGGGCGATTTCCCCAATCACGATGACATAATTGGGGTGGGATAGGAATCGATAAGGCCCATGCACGATCCTCGCCTCGCCAGGCAGGATCATGATGCGCGTGGTCCAGCGCGCGCCGAGCGTTGCCAGGACCCAGACACGACCCGCCTGCAGCGCCACAAAGGCCGCCAACGCCAGAAGATTGACCGGTTGATTCCGGCCAAAGACCCAGAGCGCGACGAGCCAGGCCGCATGGACTGCGACGATGAGCGGATAGTGGGCAGCACCGACCTCATAGGCGCCGCGCGCCAACAGGGCCGTGGTGTTGCGCCGTGCAAGCAAAAGCTCGCCCAGCCGCTGCAGCGTGACCAGCGCGAGGATGATGGCGGACAGCGTCACGCGGCGTGCCGCAACGCCACGCAGCTCGCGGTAAAACCGGGTCCAAGCGCGGTCAAAAGCGAGCGCGGCGGCAAGCCTTGCGCGCGGGCCCGCTCCAGCACGAACAGCACGGTCGGGGCCGACATGTTGCCATAGTCGGCGATGACGTCGCGCTCGTGGTCGAGGGTGCCCTGGTCGAGCGACAGCGCGCGCTCCAGCGCGGAGATCACCTTAGCGCCTCCGGGGTGGCAGATGAAGCGATCGATGTCCTCGATCGACAGTTCCATGCCGGCGACGATCTCGGCGACTGCCGGCCGCATGTTCTCGCTGACGAAATCGGGAATCGTGCGCTGGAAGACCGCGCCAAAGCCTTCCGGATCGACGGTCCAGCCCATGATGCCGAGCGTGTCGGGCCAGAGCTTTTCGCCGGCCGCCTCGATCCGGGTGGCGCCGCCGTCGCCGGCGCGCAGGACGACGGCAGCCGCGCCATCGCCGAACAGGCTCGCCGCGACGATATTGGCCTTGGTTAGCGTGTCGTGGCGGACGGCAAGCGTGCAGAGCTCGAGCGCGACCAAAAGCACATTGGTGCCGGGCCGGGCCTGTGCCAGCCGCGCGGCAATCGCCAGGCCCGACACGCCACCGGCGCAGCCAAGCCCGAACACCGGCACGCGGGCGATGTCGCTGCGAAAGCCGATTTGTCCGGCAACGCGCGCTTCCAGCGTCGGCGTCGCAATGCCCGTCGAACAGACCGTGACGACGCTATCGATATCGCTCGCGGCAAGGTCGGCGCGTGCGATGGCCCTGCGCGCGACATCAAGGAACAGGGCTTCCGCACCTTCCAGAAAGGCGCTCGTGCGCTCCGGCCAGCCCCTCGGCTCGAGATACCATTCCATCGGCTTGACGGCGTAGCGATGGCGAATACCGGTATTCGCAAACAGGCTCTCGACCGCTTCGAACTCGGTATACCGGCCCGACATCACGCCGAGCGCGGCCGACAAAACCTGCTTCTGATCGAACTGGTGGGGCGGGACCGAGGTCGCAAGCGAAAGCAACGCGGCCGTGTTGTTCATAGAGCTGTCCCCACCACTGGTGCCCCCCGGCATCTCGAACCGCACGCGCACGCAAATATTCCATCGCCGCGACATGGAGCGGCTTGATCTTCTCACTATAGGCTGAAATGCGGCCGGGATGAGCCACAACGAAGGCCAAGCCAAGATCAGTGCGCAACCAGTGGACAGCCGCTTTCGGCGAGCTGCCGAAACGCCTGATCGCCCGGGATCGCGCCCAGGATCTTGTAGTAATCCCACGGCTTGCTCGACTCCGCGGGTGTCTTGACCTGCGCAAACAGCATGTCATGGACGAGCCTGCCGTCCTCGCGCACGCGGCCGTTCCTGACATAGAAGTCATTTACGGGCAGCTCGCGCATCTTCGCCATCACGGCCTTGGCCTCGTCCGTGCCGGCGGCCGCGATTGCGGCAATGTAGTGCTTGACCGCCGAATAGATGCTCGCCTGAGCCATCGTCGGCATCCGGCCCTGCTTGTCGAAAAAGCGCTTCGACCAGGCGCGCGTCTCGTCGTCGCGATCCCAATAGAACGCCGTGATGAATTTCAGCCCCTGCGCCGACTGCAGCTGCATGCTGTGAACGTCGGAGATGAAGATCAGAAGCGAAACCAGACTTTGCTTCTTGCCGAGCCCGAACTCGTTGGCCTGCTTCACGGTATTGACCATGTCGCCGCCGCCATTGGCGAGCGCAACGACCTTTGCGCCCGAGGCTTGCGCCTGCAGCAGGTAGGAGCTGAAATCCGAGGTATTGAGCGGATGGCGCACGCTGCCGAGCACCTTGCCGCCGGCGGCCTGAACGGCCGCAGTCGCGTCCGCTTCCATGGAATGGCCGAAGGCATAATCGACCGTGATGAAGAACCAGGTGTCGCGGCCTTCCGCGACGATCGACTTGGCTAGGCTCGTGGTCAGCGCGTAGCTGTCATAGACCCAGGATGCTTCGTTGCGCGTGCAGTTCTTGCCGGTGAAGGCGGTGCTTCCGACCGCGCCCGCGATCGCGATGCGATTATGCTCGGCGGCGAGCTGCTCGACGGCGAGCGCAACGGATGAATTGTCGAAACCGATGGCCATGTCGACGCCTTCGGTCTCGAACCAGCGCCGCGCGACGGCCACGCCAATGTCGGCCTTGTTCTGGTGATCGGCAAAGACGATTTCGACCGGCTTGCCAAGCACCTTGCCGCCGGCATCTTCAGCCGCCATCCGCGCCGCCGTGACCGAGCCCGGGCCGCCGAGATCGGCGTAAAGTCCCGATTGATCGTTGAGAACGCCGATCTTCACGACATCATCGGAAATCTGTGCGCTGACAAGCGACGGCGAGAGACAAAGGCATGCAAAGACCAGGACGAAAACTCGGCCGACGAAAACTCGGCCGAACGCAGGCAGCAATCGCACGGCTTACCTCCCAATTATTTTTTTCTCTTGATCCCTGACGGGACCTTGAGGAGGAGCGTAAGCCCGGTGCCGCCAGCGCACAAGCAGACGAGCGTTGCGGTAACCGCACCTGATCCATGGGCGCGCGCCCACAGTCAGACCGTCTTCTCCGGCCAGCGGCAGAGATCGTTGATCAAGCAGACCTCGCAGCGCGGTTTGCGCGCCAGACAGGTATATCTGCCGTGCAGGATCAGCCAGTGATGGGCATGCAGCATGAATTCCTGCGGGATCACCTTCTCCAATCCCAATTCGACCTCGAGCGGCGTCTTGCCCGGCGCAAGGCCGGTGCGATTGGCAACCCTGAACACATGCGTATCGACGGCCAGGGTGTGCTCGCCGAAGGCCATGTTGAGCACGACATTTGCGGTCTTGCGGCCAGCACCGGGAAGCTCCTCGATCTCGGCGCGGGTGCGCGGCACCTCGCCACCGAAATCGCGGATCAGCTTGTCAGACAGCGCGATCACGTTTTTCGCCTTGTTGCGGTAGAGCCCGATGGTCTTGATGTAGTCGCGCAATTTCTCCTCGCCGAGCGCGAGCATTTTTTGCGGGGTGTCGGCAATCCTGAACAATTCGCGTGTCGCCTTGTTGACTCCGGCATCGGTTGCCTGCGCCGACAGCACGACCGCAACCAGCAGCGTGTAGGGATTGAGATGCTCCAGTTCGCCCCGCGGGTCCGGGTTTGCCTTGCGAAAGCGCTCGAAAGCCTCGCGGATTTCCTGGGCTGTCCAGGGCTTTGGTTTGGCCGTTTTCTTCGCGGCGATCTTGGCCTTGGTTGTTCTCCCCCCGGTTTTTGCCGATTTCTTCGGCACCGGCCGAACAACGGCCCTCTTTGCAGCTTTTTTTGCGCGTTGTGCGCGGATGATTTTGGCCATGAACGGGATATACTGACACGCTATGACTACAGGCAACGACTTTGATCGCGACGCAGCCGAGCCCATCCTGTTCTCGGCCCTGCTGACGCCGCACCGTTCGCTCAATCGCACCGGCTTTCTGCTGGTGATGGCGTTTCTGAGCGCGATCAGTTTTGGCGCAGGCGTGCTCTTTCTCATGCTGGGCGCCTGGCCGGTGCTCGGCTTTTTCGGGCTCGACATCCTTGCGATCTATTTCGCCTTCAAGATCAATTTCCGCCGCGCGCGGGCCAGCGAAGAGATCTGGGTGACCCCGTCGGAGCTGCGGGTGCGCCGGATCAGCCATCGCGGCCACAGGGTCGAATTCGTGCTCAATCCGCTCTGGGTGCAGCTCGACAAGGTGGCGCACGAGGAATTTGGCATCGAGAAGCTCTATCTGGTCTCGCGCGGCAGGAGCGTGTCGATCGGCAGCTTTCTGAGCCCCGACGAAAAAGCAAGTTTTGCCAATGCTTTGCTGGGGGCGCTGCACGCCGCGCGGCGCGGTTCGACCTACAATCCGCTTGCCTAAGCGACGTTCGGAAATCGGGTGGTTTCGCATGCCTCGCCGGCCTACATCGAAGGGCATGATCACACTCGCTGTCCATGATATTCGCCTGGCCAAGCCGGGCTCCCACAACGCCGCGCTGCGAGACTATGACTCGGTGCGCCGCGCGATCGCTTTCATCTCCGAGCATTGGCGCAACCAGCCAACCATCGAAGCGGTGGCAGATGCGGCCGGCGCCACGCCGGACGAGTTGCACCATCTGTTTCGCCGCTGGGCCGGACTGACGCCCAAGGCCTTCATGCAGGCGCTGACGCTCGATCACGCCAAAAGCCTGTTGCGGGATTCCGCGAGCGTGCTCGATGCGGCGCTTGATTCCGGGCTGTCCGGGCCCGGCCGGCTGCACGATCTGTTCGTGACCCATGAGGCAATGTCGCCGGGCGAATGGAAGATCGGCGGCGCCGGCATGACGCTGCGCTACGGCTTCCATCCCTCCCCGTTCGGGACCGCGATCGTGATCGCGACCGAGCGCGGGCTCGCGGGGCTCGCCTTTGCCGACAGCGGCGGAGAACAGGCCGCCCTCGCCGATATGATGGGACGCTGGCCGAAGGCGGCCTATGTCGAGGATTATCTGAGCACGGCGCCTTTGGCACAGCGGATCTTCGAACCAAAGCTATGGCGGCCGGACCAGCCGCTGCGCGTCGTGCTGATCGGCACCGACTTCGAGGTGCGCGTATGGGAGACGCTACTGAAGATCCCGATGGGCAAGGCGGTCTGCTATTCCGACATCGCCAACACCATCAAGGCGCCGAAGGCCTCGCGTGCGGTCGGTGCTGCGGTCGGCAAGAATCCGGTGTCGTTCGTCGTGCCCTGCCATCGCGCGCTCGGCAAGGACGGCAAGCTCACCGGCTATCACTGGGGCATCACCCGCAAGCAGGCGATGCTCGGCTGGGAGGCGGGACAGGTTGGCGCAGCGAAAGCGGCGTGAAGGCGCGCACACCACGCGTCTTTTTTCTTCCTGATTCAAATTTCAAACAGCCTGCATAGTCATTGCGAGCGAAGCGAAGCAATCCAGAGTCACGCAAAGATTCTGGA
>Ga0335079_10004500_pt1 | contig 16037 bp, 11 predicted proteins | sample Lox_Sample_33_FD_206719 | JGI IMG/M metagenome (GOLD analysis project Ga0335079, IMG submission 206719) | Soil microbial communities from Loxahatchee National Wildlife Refuge, Florida, United States - Lox_Sample_3.3 | ecosystem: Environmental > Terrestrial > Soil > Wetlands | place: USA... | reverse complement strand
CGCGGGTCGTTTCGCCGTCGCCATAGATAACGATGGGTTTGCCCTGAAGCATTGCCTCCACCCACCGCGGGACGACGGCCGCGTACGGACCGTTCGGGTCCTGTCTCGGCCCGAAGACGTTGAAGTAGCGCAGGCCGATCGAGGCCATGCCAAAGCAGCGTGCGAAGACGTCCGCGTACATCTCGTCGACGCACTTGGTCAGAGCATAGGGCGAGAGCGGATGACCGGTTTGACCTTCGACCTTGGGCAGGGCTGGCGCATCACCATAGACTGCGCTCGACGACGCGTAGACGAAGCGCTCGACGCGAGCGTCGCGCGCGGCCACGAGAATATTGAGAAACCCCGTCGTGTTGACCTCATGCGCGCGCAGCGGCTCGCTGATGGACCGAGGCACGGAGCCAAGAGCCGCCTGATGGAGGACGACGTGTGCGCCCTCGCAGACACGGCGGCACGCATCCGCATCCGCTATGTCGGCTTCGATAAATTCGTGCTGCCGCCAGACTGCGTCTCCGACGGCCGCGCGCACTGCCTCGAGGTTCGATCGATGGCCCGTTTCGAAGTTGTCTATGCTGACTACGCTCTGCCCGAGGCGCAGCAGGGCTTCGACCAGATGCGAGCCGATGAACCCGGCGCTGCCCGTCACCAGCCAGCGCTTCGGATTCGAACGCAGCTTCGAACCGGCTTGCCTCAGCGCGAGAGGCAGGCGATTTCCTGCGCCGCTCAGAGTCTCCACACCTGCACCCCGCGAGCACGCAACGCTGCTGCATCGGCCGTGCTCTTCACGTCGACGTATACCCCGTTGGGGGCTAGCTTTTCCACGAGCTCATCGACCGAGCGTTCTCCGAGCGAGGCGTGCGCGACCGCCGATACGATCGCTTCGGCGCGAGGCAAGGCTTCCCACGGCGTCAGCTCTAGGCCGTACTCGTGCAGCGCTTCGGCGGGGTCTGCGACAGGATCGTGGACGAAGACGCGCGCCCCAAAAGCGGCAAGCTCACGCACCACGTCGATGACACGCGAGTTGCGAAGGTCAGGGCAGTTTTCCTTGAACGTAAGGCCAAGCACGTTTACGGGAGCCCCCTTTACCGCCGACCCCTGCTGGATCATCAGCTTGATTGTTTGATCGGCGACGTACTTGCCCATTCCGTCGTTGATCCGACGCCCCGCCAGAATGACTTGCGGGTGATATCCCAGCATGTCTGCCTTGTGGGTAAGATAATATGGATCGACGCCTATGCAATGGCCGCCGACGAGTCCGGGCCGAAAGTTCAGGAAGTTCCACTTTGTTCCTGCTGCCTCCAGTACCTCGCTGGTATCGATTCCGATCTTGTGAAAGATCAGGGCAAGCTCATTGATCAACGCGATGTTGAGGTCCCGCTGCGTGTTCTCGATCACCTTCGCAGCCTCGGCGACCCTGATGCTGCTGGCCCTGTGGACGCCGGCTTCGATGATACTCGAGTAGACCTCCGCGACGCGGTCCAACGTTTTTGCGGAATCACCGGAGACGACCTTGACGATGCGCGTCAGCGAGTGCGCCTTGTCGCCGGGGTTTATCCGTTCTGGCGAATAGCCAACGAAGAATTCGCGTTTCCACTTGAAACCCGAATATCGCTCGATGACCGGGACGCAGATCTCCTCGGTCGCGCCCGGGTAAACCGTCGACTCGAAAACGACGAGGGCGCCGCGTTTGAGATTGCGCCCCACCGATTCGCTTGCCGCCAGCAGGGGTCCGAAATCGGGCCGGTGGGCCTCGTCTACCGGTGTCGGCACGGCGACGATGATGAAGTCAGCATGCGCAAGATCATGTGCCTCGCTGGTCACGCGGAGCTGGCCCGCCGACTTCATCTCCTCCTGGCTCATCTCGCCGGTCGGGTCGACGAACTCCCGGTAAGCGAGGATCTTCTTCTTCGACAGATCAAAGCCGATCGTCGGATACTTTTTTCCGAACTCGACGGCGAGCGGAAGGCCCACGTAGCCCAAGCCCACCACGGCGATGACGGTCACGAAGACTCCTTTCGGTTTCCGGCGTTCACGTAGCGCTGACGGCAGCCCGACCCGGCAGAAGTCGACCGCCGCGCGCGGTCAAAGGGTCTTCAGGAGCGCCGTTACTTCCGCGAGGCAATCGGCGTTGCAGCTGAGCGCGGGACCCTTCCGGACAGGGGCAGCGGCGGTTTTTGAATCTGCGCCTTTGCCTTCACTGGAGGCCGCTGGTTTGCCGGCCGCGTCGCTACCGGCGGCTGCGAGGGCCTCCAGCTCCTTGCGGGCTGCCGGCTTGTCGCCGGCCTTGATGAGTGCCTTGGCGAGGTGCAGACGGATGTCCGCCTGGTTCGGCGCTGCCTGCGCTGCCTGCTGAAGCTTTTCGACTCCCGCGGCCACATCCCCCTTCTTGAGGAGCAGCATTCCCACGGTATCGAGAATCGAGGGATTCTTTGGCGAGAGCGACAACGCCTTCTCGCCATAGGACAGCGCCTTGGGATCGCCGAGCTCTCCTGTGGCCCAGGCGAGGTTGTTCAGCACCATGGCGTTCTCGGGCTGCAGCGCCACAATCGCCTCGTAGTAGCGAGCAGCGGTCTTGTAGTCACGCACACGCAAGGCGCGCTCGGCGAGGTAGCTGCGGACGGCGATGTCCTTCGGATGGGCGCGCAGCCACCGATCGACGGCGGCATCCGCTGCACCCGTCTTGCCGCCGCTGCTCGCAGCCGCATGAACCTTCATCGCGATCGCGGCATCGTCGGGCGCTCGCTTCTGAGCCGCCACATACGCAGCTTCGGCTTCGCTCCACTTCTTCTGCGTTACCCAGTAGTCCCCAGCGAGGACGTACACCCGCGCGTCATTCGGCCGCTGGCGCTGCAGCGTTTTTATCTCCTGCAAGGCCAGTTCCGGGCGGTCCGACGCGCTGTAGATCGCTACGATCTCTCGACTTGCCTCAACCAGATCGGGCTGGATAACCAGCGCTTCCCGGAGCCTCGCGATGGCGCGGTCGTATTCCTTGACCAGAACGAGCGACCTGGCGAGCAAAATGAGCGGTTCGACCGCGCCGGGACGCGCAGCCACCAGTTTGGTGAAGGTTCCGACCGCGAGCGAGGCATCGCCGGTTGCCATCTGAACCCTGCCCAGAAGGTCGAGCATTCTGGGGTCGTTAGGTAGCGCGCTGCTGGCGTCCTGCGCTGTGAGCAGGGCCTGCTTGCTGTCGCCTTTCCGCATGTAGAAGGCCACGAGCGCGGCTCGGGCGCTCGCCGACTGCGGGGCGGCCGCTACGGCTCGTTTGATAAGCGACTCGATCTCGCTGGGGTCGCCGCCGAGTAACTGCACGAAGTTCGCCAGGGCCAGAAGGGCCTGCTCGTTCTTGGGCTCCTTCTCGAGGATGGCGTCGTAGCGCTTGCGCGCCACGTCGGGTTTGTTCTCGGCGCGATCGAGCATGGCGAGATTGCTGACCGCCGGGAGGTAATCGGCTTGAATCTGGAGCGCCCGCTCGAAGCTCGCGCGCGCGTCGGGAAGGTTGCGCTTCGCAAGGTAGACGATGCCCTTGAGGTTGTACACCAATGGGTTGTTCGGCTGCTTCTTTTCCAGCCGCGACACCGCGTCGAGCGCCTGATCGAACTCTCTGTTGCGGAGAAAATTCACGACCAGAGCCATGTCTGCCGATGCCACGTTCGGGTCGAGAGCGGACGCAGCCTCGAGATCCCGGATGGCTCCCTCGGTATCGCCTTCGGCAAGCCTTACCTGGCCCAGGCGCGTTCGCGCTGCCACGCTGTTGGGAGCCAGCGCGGTCGCTTGTGAAAAGAACTGCGCTGCCGTTGCGAAGTCGCCCAGCGCGAGATAGGTTTCGCCCGCAAGCGCCATGAGCTGCGCGTCCTTATAGCCGCGGCTCAGCAAAGGTTGCAGCTCGTCCAAAGCGTGAGCAGGGCTGCCCAGCCGCAGGTAGGTTGCCGCCAGAAGGCGTTCCGCGTACGGCAAGCCCGGGATTTCATTCAGGACCCTGCGCAGGTAGTCCCGCGCCTGATTGAACTGCCCGGCGCGGTACTCGATCTCGCCGGCCAGCAGAAGGCTTGGAACGTGCTGAGGTGAGCCCCTGAGCACCTGCTGGATTGCTTCGCGGGCAGCCGGCAGATCGTCGCGCCGTGACGCGATCAGGGCGTCGAGGTAGTAGGCACGCGGATCCTGCTTCGATATGTTGCGCAACGCGGCGACCTGCGCCTTTGCGCCATCGAAATCGCCTCGTATGATGAGCAATGAGCCCAATCGATAACGGGCCATCGCCAGATCGGGTTTGGCCGCGACCAATTTTTCGAGGACGTCACGTGCCTGGTCGAGCTGCCCCTGGCCGTATAGCAGCTGCGCCTTGAGCAGAGACGCTTCGGCGGGTGCGCCGGGGGCGGCGAGGACGTCGTCGACGATCTTGGTAGCGCCTGCGAGATCTCCGGCGCCGGCGCGCAACGTCGCCATCCCCAGCGACGCGTCGGCAAGGTCAGGCTTCAGCGTCAACGCCGCCGAAAATGCAGCTTCGGCTTCCTTGGGTTTTCCCAGCGTCAGAAACGCCTCGCCCAGCGTCGCCTTGAAGGCAGCCTGCGCAGCGGGGTTGCTGAGGGCAGTCGAGCCGAACTCCGCGACGACATCTTTGGCGTCTCCATCCCCGATGAGCGCCTTGGCGAGCGCCGGCATGGCTTGATCGGCCGGGTAACCCAACTCGAGCGCCCGCCGCAGCTCCTTCACCGCGCCCGGATAGTCGCCGCGCTTGGTGAGCAAGGTTCCGAGCAGATATCGCGCCTCGGCGTTGTCGGGTGCCTTCTGAAGCGCGTTGCGCAGCTGGATCGCCGCCGCGTTGGAATCGCCCTTGGCAATGTATTCCTGGGCGGATTTGACGAGCTCCTGGGGCGAGTCGCGGCCGCATCCGGTCGCGAGCAGCGCAACGAGCACGGCAACGCCATAGCCATTCAGCACGCGAGTACGGAGAAACCGATTCATGGGGTTCGCACCTTCGTTTCGATCAGGCTTAGGATTCGCCGCCGTTACTTGAGCCCGAAGCGGCGGATGAGTTCGTATAACGTCGGCCGGCTCACACCCAGCATATCGGCCGCCTTGCTTAGGTTACCATTGACGCGAGCCAGGGCACGAAGCACGGCGCTCCTCTCCGCTTCGTCGCGGACCTGGCGGAGATTGAGCTGCTGCGCGTCTTCCACCTCCGCGTCCGTCGCCAGGCCGAGGTCTGCAGCGCTGATGCTGTGCCCGTCCGCCATGATCACGGCTCGACGGATGACATTTTCAAGCTCCCTGACATTGCCGGGCCATGGATAGCGCTCGATGGCGACAACCGCATCAGGCAGCAGCATCATGGACGTACGCTTCTGCTCGGCGCTGAACTGATGCACGAAGCCGTGCGCGAGTAACGCGGCGTCACCGCTCCGTGCCCGCAACGGCGGCACCTCGAGGACGATCTCTGCCAGGCGATAGTACAGGTCTTCCCGGAACTTGCCCGCCGTAGTGAGATCGTGAAGATTCTGGTTGGTGGCGCAGGCGATCCGTACGTCGATGGGAATTTCCTGACGGCCGCCGATGCGCTCGATCACTCGCTCCTGAAGAAAGCGCAGCAGCTTCACCTGCAGCGCCAGCGACAGGTCACCGATCTCGTCGAGGAACAGCGTTCCCCCGTGGGCCATCTCGAACTTTCCGATGGTCTGCTTTGCCGCCCCGGTGAAGGCCCCTTTCTCATAGCCGAAAAGCTCGCTTTCGAGCAGCGTTTCCGGGATGGCCGCGCAGTTGATCGCCACAAATCGGTTGCCCCTTCGTGGCGAAAGATCGTGGAGCGCACGGGCGAGCAGCTCCTTGCCGGTGCCCGATTCGCCGACGATCAGGAGCGTGGCCGACGTCTGCGCGACCTTCTCGACCGTGCGACAGATCTTCTGCATGCCCGGGTCGCGAGTGACGATCCCGGCCATTACGGGTATCTGTTGCGCCGCCTGAAGACGCTTGTTCTCCTCCTGCAGGTCGTGTACGCGGAATGCCCGATCGAGAATCAGGCCGAGCAGCGCCGGCTCGAAGGGTTTCTCGCAGAAATCGTACGCGCCGAGCGCGATCGCCTTCAGAGCGTTGCCCCGATCATTCTGCCCGGTCAGCACGACTACTTTCGTATCGGGGACGAGTGTCTGCAGCTCTTGCAGAAGCTGCAACCCTTCCACCGGATCGTCGGGTCGCGGCGGGAGGCCAAGGTCCATCGTGATCACGGCGGGCTCGTAGCGCCGCACCGACGCCAGCGCGGATTCGCGATCGTCGGCGACAATCGTTTCATATTGGTCGAAGGCCCAGCACATCTGCTTCTGCAGGGCGGGATCGTCTTCGACGATGAGCAGGTGCCTGCGCGCGTCGTTCATGCCGCTTCCTGCGGTTTCAAATCAGCGGCTGATGGCTCGTGGCCGAGCGGCAGTACAACGCGTACTCGTGTCCCGGAGCCGGGGGCGCTCTCTACGAGGAGCCTGCCTCCAAGGGAAGTCACGTACTGGGAGCTTTCATAAACGCCGACACCCATCCCGGTCGGCTTCGTCGTCTGAAAGGGTTTGAAGAGGCGCTCCTGTATGAAGTCGGCAGTCATCCCCGCGCCCTGGTCGGCAATTTCCACCACCGCAGCGCCCTCGTCGCGGAGGAGGCGGACCCCTACTTTGCCGCCGGTGCTTGCGTCGAGTGCGTTCTGTACCAGGTGGCCGATAACGGATTCCAGCCGTTCGGGATGCCCGAGGGCAAAAATACCCTGGGAGAGATCCAAGTCGATCACGGTCTCACGCTCGGCCTTGCCCGCGCACACGTTGCGAATGAGGGGCTCGAGATTGACGGGCCGTGGGTTTTCGACCGGCGTCGCGCCTGTCCTGAGCTGCCGCATCAGCTTGTTCATCCGCTCCACGACGTGGTCTACGGTCATCAGCATGTCACGCTGAAATGCGGGATTGCCCCGGTGCCGCTCGGCATTACGCAGCAGCAATGAGAGCTGCGCCACCAGGTTCTTCAGGTCGTGCACGACGAACGCCGACATGCGATTGAACGCGTCGAACTTGCGCGCCTCGAGCAACGCCTCGGTCATCTGGATCTGGCTAAGATAGCTGGCGGCTTGCCGGCCCGCGGTCTTCAGCATGTCCAGCACTTCCCAATCCACGTCGAAAGCCGTACGAGGAGCGACGAGCACGACAAAGCCGATGAGCCCGCTCTGCGAAGGCAGCGGAACGACGAGCCATGCGCCGGGAAGCGCAGTCAGCCATTCGGGAAACGAAGTGTTCCCGTAGCGCTCGGGTTCAGAAGCGTATTCTCCGAGATCGATTACCCAGCCCGTTCGCTCCAGAAATCTGCTGAGCTGGCCGTCCACGGGTTCGACTGCATTGATCGCGGGAAGATTCCACCGCGCCGTCGGACGGAACGAGCGGTCGCCGTGTCGCAGCCAGAGGGCGCCGCCGGGACTCTCAACCAGATCCGCGAGGGCGTTGATGCTGCGTTGCTCGATGCCATCCGCCGACTCGTCATCGGAGAGCTTCCGCGTAAAGCGAAGCCACTCCTCCCGGTAGTCGTACCGATACGAGAAGAAATGCTTGCTGACGAACACCTTCAGCCTGGCTCTGAAGCTTCCTGAAAACAGCGCGACCGCGAACACCAGCAAGGCGGCGAACAGAAACTCGACCTGGAGTGCCTTGCCTAATTCGCCGCCGATGAAGCGCAGGTAGTACCCTGCCCCGGCGATCGCCAGCAGAAACAGGCCGGAGACCAGAAGGGCCGTCGAGCGAAGCACTGCTCCACGCGACAGATGCATCTCGATGGTTAGCGATGGATTCCTCGCCACCGCGACGGCGAGGAACGGGATTGTGAGCGCGTGGGCTACGCCTCGGGCGATCCAGATATCGACGTCGTGCTGCCCGAAGAGCATGGCGTCGGAGAAGAAGAACAGATCGAAGCCGAACGCACCGGCCAAGCCGAGGCAAAGGGGTTTGACGGCCCATCGGGCCTGTGCGGCGGCGCCACGAAACAACCTTTCGACGAGAACCAGGCCGATCACCACCAGGCCGACGCGAACGCCATAGACGATCATGCCGGCCCCGACCGGCATTCCGAGAAAACTCCCGACGGACCCCGCGTCCGGGCGTATCAGGCTCGTTGCGATTCCCGCCGCGAAGAGAGCGATCAGCCACCAGGCCTTGAGCGCGTCCGCTCGAGGAGCGGCGTGAGCGCGCTCGCTCGCCACCAGCGCGGACAAGAACGCCAGCCAGAGCACGTAGCGCGCGGTGTCCATCGCATTCGTCGCGATCCACGACGCAGTGCCCGGCCACAAGACCAGCGCCACGCCGCAGACCGCCCACAACGCGCTGGCGACGTTTGCCGAAAGGAAGAGCGCTGCTGATTTGCCACGGCGCCAGCCGATGGCTGCGCGCAACGCGAAGACGCCGAACGCGGCGGCTGCCAGTCCGTAGCTCCACAGCGCGGCCGTGACGAGATTAGTCGCTGTCACACGACGTGGTTTTTAGCGGGAAAAAAGTCTTACTTTACCGCGGATTAGCCCGGCACGGGCAAAGGATCGGCTGACGCACGCTTCCTGGTTGCCTGCTTCGCTCGGAGCACAGCTATACAGCAGCGCCGGAACCCTTCCCCGATCGCCGCGCGCGAAAGCGTACTGTCGATCACCGCGCTCCTTCGCCAAGGAGTACAACTCTTATTGTCTTGAACAAGATCAGCAGATCCAGTGACAGCGAATTGTTCTTGACGTAGTAGAGGTCGTATTCCAGCTTCCTGACTGATTCCTCGATATTTCCGCCGTACGTGTAACGCACCTGGGCCCATCCAGTCAGGCCAGGCTTCACGCTGTGCCTGACAGCGTAGAACGGGACCCGGCTCGTGAGTGTCGCGACAAACGGCGGGCGCTCGGGCCGCGGCCCTATGAAACTCATGTCGCCCTTGAGAACGTTGACGAGCTGGGGAAGCTCATCGATGCGTGTGCGGCGCATGAGGCGTCCTACCGGTGTGACCCGGTTATCGTTCACCCGCGCCCACGCGGCTTGCCCATCCTTCTCTGCGTCTCTGGCCATGCTTCGGAACTTCAGCAGCGTAAACGTCTTCCCACGCAGCCCGACTCTTTCTTGTCTGTAGATGATCGGCATGCCCTCAAGAGAAATCAGGAAGGCCATCGCAGCCATGACCGGCGCCGCGATCGGCAACAGCGCGACCACGACAGCGATGTCGAATGCGCGTTTCAGCAGTGCTCGCAGGCGCGACTGCCGAAAGCCGTCCTCGTAGATGAGCCAGCTCGCCTTGAGCGAGTCGACGAGCAGCCGACCGTGCACCCGTTCGTAGAATCGCACCAAGTCCGAGACAACGATGCCGTTCAGGCGACACTCCAGCAAGGCACGCAGCGGCAGGACGCCGCCGCGTTGCTCCCTCACGGCGACGATGATCTCGTCGACATGAAAGTGCTGTACGGTGTCCTCGAGCGACAGATGACTCGAAACGATGCGACCCGCCGAGACGCTCCTCGTTGCAATCTTTTCCAGGGGATAAAACCCAACCAGCTCGACATCGCTGTGCCGCCCTGCGCCGAGGGAGGTCTCGACCGCGAGAGCTTCGGGTCCGGTGCCAAGGACCAGCACCCGGTGCGGCGCCAGCGTACGGCCGATCGTCATCTTCCAGATCTGGCGGACCGCAAGGAGTCCGCCCAGAGCGACCGCCACCGTCGGAAGGAACGCACGTTGAAAGACTGACCCGCCCGGGACATTGTCCAGCAACAGGTAGGCGATCGGCAGCCCGATAGCGAGCGCCACGGATTGCCTCGCGATGTATTCGCCAAAGGAGAGCGGTGGTCTCCGTCGGTAGAGGCCGAAGACCGCGTTGAGCGCGACCATCAGGAGGGCAAAACCGAGTGCAGTCGCCGCCAAGAAGCCGGGTGGCAAGGCGCTGTGATAGCTGATCGCCAGGATGACCGCCGCGACAAGCCAGCCGAGCTCCAGCCCGAGCTGCACAAGGGTCGTAGTGCCCTTATGGGAGCGCATCGCGGCGTTCATTGGATCCAGCCAGGGAAGGAAATTGGCGAAGCGTCTGCGGGATTGTTAAGGCGCGCCATTACAATGGATTGACCGCGCCCGATCCACGACCGAGTCGCGCGCCTGCTCGAACCATTCGATCTCACCCGTTGTTCGCCCATTGCTGGCAACTTCCGATGAGCGTACTGGAGCAATCGCGCTGCCAGGTAGATGGTGCGCCGGCACGCATCGACTCGGCGCGCCCATTGACCGGCCTGTCCCGGCCGCTTATCGGACGCACTCGATGCCTGTCGGCACTCCACCCGGAAAACCTCGCCCACCGTGAGGTCATGTTCCGGCTCGTGCAGAAGCAAAACATGTGCCTAATGTCCTGAGGAACCCGCGGTTTTTCAGGAGATCAGCGATTGTTGCTTGGCGTTCTCCGCCAGCCACGCTGCGAGAATGCAAAAGGATGACCATTTGCGTCAGCTCTGCTCTTGCTACGGCGGTGCGCTCGCATGTGAAAGCAATTGCAGATGTGCGGCATCCGCTGCAGCTTCAATTCCAAAGTTTGTTGCACGTTATCGCAATTGGCAATCGATAACTCGCAAACTCGCGGTCGAATTTTCAACAACTCAGCGCTGTGATGTACGTCGTGCCGGCTACAGCACGGGTTCTAACTGGCGCTCGCGACGCGAGGGTCACGAAATATCTGATCGTTCTCGTGGCGCGTTCATCAGCGACGATGCGCTCGCCGTCGTACATGATCGAATGCGTAGCGCAGCGCTGCACCCACGGCTGCGAGGGAAACATGGCGCGCAAGAAATGGCGCTCGCCACGCAACGGTACTTCGACGACTCAGGCCTGCGTCTCAGCAGCTGCGTCGAGTTGGCGGAGAGAGAGGGATTCGAACCCTCGATACACCTTTTTGGGCGTATGCTCCCTTAGCAGGGGAGTGCCTTCGACCACTCGGCCATCTCTCCGGATGAGCGCGCGATTCTAATGTCGCGGCGCGTACGCGTCAAAGAAGGCGCCGGCCATTCGCTGGTCCTTGGAGCCTGGCTCCAGTCCGAGCGCAGTAGCCGACGTGGGCCAACGATGACGGTGGGGCGCAGCCACCCGGGCGTCCGGCCGTGGGGGCTTGACGCCCGACAATACTTCCATAATACTGGAAACGTCGCTACGTCAGCGGAACTTCCCGATGAAACGCTTTCACGTGCACATAGCAGTTCGCGACCTCGAGCAGAGTAGGCGTTTCTACTCGGCGATGTTCGGGGTCGAACCGACGGTCAGCAAGCCCGACTACGCCAAGTGGATGCTCGACGATCCGCGGGTCAATTTTGCGATCTCGCAACGCCACGGTGCGCTCGGCGTGAACCATCTCGGCGTCCAGGCCGAGACGGATGAGGAGCTCGAAGACATCCACGCCAACCTGGGGCGCGCTGACGGCACGATCGTGACGGAGAAAGGCGTGAACTGCTGCTACGCGAAATCCGACAAGTACTGGGTGACCGATCCCCAGGGGGTCGCCTGGGAGAGCTTCCGATCACTGGGCTCCGTCCCCCTTTACGGACCAGAGGCGCCCGACTCCGCGATTGAGCAACCGAGGAGCGCATCCGGCGGCCGCGATCAAGCTGCCGCTTGTTGCGGAGGGGCCCGCTGAGCGCGCGGCCGAGGAGCTAGCCGGCTTTGCGGCGGGGCTGCGCCCGTGGGGGCTGGCACTCGCCCTGGCAGCAGTTCTCGGTGAGGTAGCCGAGCAGATCGCCCATCCGATCGTAGCTGGCGGAATAGAAGACGAACCGTCCCTCCTGCCGCGGGGCGACCATCCCGGCGTGAGCGAGTTCCTTGAGATGGAACGACAAGGTCGCACCCGGGAGGCTCAAGCGTTCCGCGATCGCGCCTGCCGGCAGACCCGCGGGCCCTTGCCGCACCAGCAGGCGGTAGATGGCGAGCCGCGTGTCCTGGGCCAAGGCGGCCAAAGCTTTGACTGCTTGTGCGCTTTTCATTTCTGCTCTGTGTGGGACACGCATGCACCGCCGGTCGATAATTCTAGCGCAATCGAAATACGTGGAACAATCTGCGCCGACGCCAGCCTGTGCGGGTCACGCGTCGAGAACAGGCGTCAAGCGGCCGTGGCAGCCTGCTCCAGCTCGAAGGCGCGGTGCAGGACGCGTACGGCCAGCTCCAGGTACTTTTCGTCGATCACGACGGAGGTCTTGATCTCCGAGGTGGAGATCATCTGGATGTTGATCCCCTCCTCCGCCAGCGTCTTGAACATCTTCGCCGCGATGCCGACGTGCGAGCGCATGCCGATGCCAACCAGCGACACCTTGCAGATCCTGTTGTCGCCGATGATCTCCCGCGCGCTGAAGCCCTTGCCCTTGTCCTGGGCAAGCACGTCGAGCGCCTTCTGGTACTCGCCACGGTTGACCGTAAAGGAAAAGTCGGTGTGGCCTGAGGCGCCGATGTTCTGCACGATCATGTCGACGTCGATGTTGGCTGCGGCGATGGGTCCGAGGATCGCATAGGCAACTCCGGGGCGGTCCTCCACTCCCATGAGCGAGATCTTGGCTTCGTCGCGGGTGAACGCGATGCCCGATATGATCGCCTGTTCCATGGTTTCGTCTTCCTCGTACGTGATGAGCGTGCCGCGAGCGGTGCTGTCCGGATCGTCGAAGGAGGAAAGCACGCGCAGCTTGACCTTGTACTTGCCGGCGAACTCGACCGAGCGCAGCTGCAGCACCTTGGAGCCGAGGCTCGCCATCTCGAGCATTTCCTCGAAGGTGATGGTGTCGAGGCGCCGCGCCTCGGGGACGATTCGGGGGTCGGTGGTGTATACCCCGTCGACGTCGGTGTAGATCTGGCACTCGTCAGCGCTCAGCGCCGCCGCGAGCGCCACGCCGGAGGTGTCCGAGCCGCCACGCCCGAGCGTGGTGATGTTCCCGTCCGCGTCCACCCCCTGGAATCCTGCGACGATGACCACCGTGCCTTCGGTGAGATCCTTGCGCAGCGGCTCGACGTCAATGTCGAGGATCCGCGCCTTGGTGAAGGCGCTGTCGGTGAGAACGCGCACCTGGCTGCCGGTGTAGCTGCGCGCCTTGATGCCGAGCTCGTGCAGGGCGATGGCGAGCAGTCCTATGCTTACCTGCTCGCCGGTCGCGGCGATCACGTCGAGCTCGCGTGGCTCCGGGCTGGAAGACAGCTCCTTCGCCAGCGCGAGCAGCCGGTTCGTCTCCCCGCTCATCGCCGACACGACGACGACAAGCTGATGCCCGTCGCGGCGATGCCGCGCGATACGCTTCGCGACGCTCCGGATGCGCTCGGTGTTCCCGACCGAGGTCCCGCCGTACTTCTGGACGATCAGTGCCATGGCCGTGGACGCTCGGGTCGTGCCTGCCGGTCCCGGCCGCTGGGGGCGCGAGTGTGTGGCAAGAACCTCACAGCTTGCGAAACGCGATGGTCGCGTTAGTCCCGCCGAAACCGAAGGAATTGGACAGCGCGGCGCGGATCGGCATGCGGCGCGCGGCGTTCGCCACGAAATCGAGGTCGCAACGAGGATCCTGGTTGAACAGATTCGCTGTCGGCGGCGCGACCTGATCGCGGAGCGCCAGAACGGTGAACACCGCCTCGATCGCGGCGGCGGCACCGAGCAAGTGGCCGGTCATCGACTTGGTCGAGGACACCGCGAGCTTGCCCGCGTGCTCGCCGAAGCAGCTCTTCACGGCGACGCATTCAGCGATGTCGCCCAGCGGCGTGGAGGTTCCGTGCGCGTTGATGTAATCGATGTCCGTCGCCTGCAGCCCGCCGTTTCTCAGCGCGTTGGCCATGCTGCGTGCGGCGCCGGCGCCGTCCTCGGGGGGCGCCGTGATGTGATGGGCGTCCGCAGACATGCCGTAACCCGCGAGCTCACAGTAGATGCGAGCATTGCGCGCCCGCGCGTGCTCGAGCTCCTCGAGAACGAGAATGCCGGCGCCCTCGCCGAGGACGAAGCCGTCGCGGTCGATGTCCCACGGGCGGCTGGCACTCGCGGGATCAGCGTTGCGTGTCGACAGTGCCCGCGCGGCACAGAATCCGCCTACCCCGAGCGGGCTTATGGTCGCCTCTGCGCCGCCGGCGATCATCACATCGGCATCGCCGTATTCGATCAGCCGGGAGGCCTCGCCGAGACTATGGTTGGCAGTGGAGCAGGCGGTGACGGTGGCCAGATTGGGACCGCGGTAGCCGTAGTGGATCGAGACCAGGCCGGAGATCATGTTGATGATCGAGCCGGGAACGAAGAACGGGGAGATCTTGCGGAACCCGCTTTCGACCATCAGCCTTACCGTCTCCTCGATCATCGGCAACCCGCCGATGCCTGAGCCCACGCACACCCCGATGCGATCGGCGTCCAGCGCGCGGGTGTCGAGGCCCGCGTTCTTCACCGCTTCGGCTGTCGCCACGAGCCCATAGTGAATGAACGTGTCGTAGCGCCGCGCCTCCTTCGCCGAGAGATGCCGGGTGACGTCAAAGCCCTTCACCTCGCCAGCTATCTGCGATGGCAGCGCGCTCGCGTCGAAGCGGGTGATGCGGGTGATTCCGGAGCGCGCCGCGAGGATGTTCTCCCACGCGGTATCGAGATCGTTACCAACCGGGGAGATGATCCCCAGACCGGTTACGACGACGCGACGCTTTGACATGGAGGCGATTGCAGGCGGAAGGCGCGAGGCAGGCTCTCGCGCCGATGCCGGGGACGGCGCCGTGGTCCGCGCGGCGCGTCCCGCTCGGCGAGGCTACTTCTTCTGATGCGACGTGATGTAGTCGATGGCCTGTTGGACGGTCGTGATTTTCTCCGCTTCTTCGTCGGGGATCTCCGTCTCGAATTCCTCTTCGAGGGCCATCACGAGCTCCACCGTGTCCAGCGAGTCGGCTCCAAGATCGTCCACGAACGCCGATTCGCTCTTGATTTCGGCCTCGTTCACGCCAAGCTGCTCGGCGACGATCTTCTTGACTCGTTGTTCTACGCTATCCATGCCGTATCCTCCCCAGGGAGCCAAACCATCGGAAACCGCGTAATTTTACCAGATCGCGCCAGGCCGCAACCCGGCGGCTTCCTCGAGCGCTAACCGAATCGCGCTATGGTGCGCGTCAGCCGCTGGCCTTCTCGCGGGTCGTCCCCCATGCGCTGCGCGCACGGGGAGCCACTCCGCCGCTCGAAGTCCTACGCCATATACATCCCGCCGTTGACGTGCAGCGTCGCGCCCGTGATGTACCCGGCCTCGCGCGAGGCGAGGAAAGACACAGCATGCGCAACGTCTTCCGGCGATCCAAGCCGTCCCAGCGGGATGCGCGCCATCAATTGCTCGCGCTGGGTCTGGGTGAGCGCGCGGGTCATGTCCGTGTCAATGAAACCCGGCGCGATGCAGTTCACGGTGATGTTGCGGCTGCCGACTTCCTGCGCCAACGCCTTGGTGAAGCCGACGAGTGCCGCTTTCGCCGCTGCGTAGTTGGCCTGGCCCGCGTTGCCGCTCGAGCCGACCACCGATCCGATGCTGATGATCCGCCCATGCCGTGCCTTCATCATCCCGCGCAGGACCGCCTTCGAGAGGCGGTACGCCCCCTTCAGATTGGTGTCCATGAGCGCGTCCCACTCGTCGTCCTTCATGCGCACGAGGAGGTTGTCGCGCGTGATCCCCGCGTTGTTCACGAGGATCGCAATGTCGCCGAAGCGCGTCGCGATTCCGGAGACGACCGCCTCGACCGCGGTGCCGTCGGTGACGTCGAGGCGAAGCCCTTCCCCATCGAGGTTCGCCTCCGTGAGGTAGGCAGCGATCGACGCCGCACCGTCGTCGGTGGTCGCGGTGCCGACGACTTTCGCGCCGGCGCGTCCGAGCGCGAGGACGATTGCCTTGCCGATGCCGCGCGTTCCGCCGGTGATGAGCGCTGTTTGTCCCTCGAGCATATTCCCGTCCTAGCGCGTCGCCGCGACCGCGGCGGCGATCGCCTCCGCGTCGTTGAGCGGCAGCGCCTCGAGCTCGGGCGCGATGCGCTTCGTCAGCCCGCTGAGCACGCGTCCCGGCCCGC